>JAABUT010001725.1_pt1 | contig 23718 bp, 23 predicted proteins | sample 5559281 | NCBI WGS metagenome assembly JAABUT01 (sample SAMN10711880, study PRJNA513359) | rock metagenome | isolation source: Antarctica rocks | place: Antarctica: Victoria Land, Ricker Hills nord | collected 2016-01-04
GCCGCGGGCACCGTCACCCGGACGGTCTCCTCGACCTACGGCCAGATCGCCCCGGACGGTCAGGACGCGGGCAACGAGGCCAACGAGGTCGAGATCCGGGCCTCCTGGACGGCACTGACCGGCCCTACCGGTGGGCTCGACCTCGCGGCCCACCTGCGAGCGTGGTGCGACCTGCTGGGCGCCACCGCGGGGTTGCCGCCGCCCGGTGTCACCAGCCTGGCCCAGCGCACCTGAGCGCCGGCGTCGCTGCAGGCAGCTCGACGGGCCCCCGGACGTGCCGCCCGTGCCGGCGGCGCTAGGAGAGCACGTAACGGTCCGTCAGGCGCCGCGGCTGCTCCGGTGCCGCCGGCCGCAACGGCACCAGTGGGGCGACCGACGACGCCGGGCGCGGCAGGCGCAACGTCAAGGTGGTGCCCGTGTCCCGCACGCTGTCGACCTCCACGGAGCCGCCGGACAGCCGGGCGCGCTCGCGCAGCAGCCCGAGGCCGACGTGGCGACCGCGGTCCGGCCGTACGGCGAGCGGGTCGAAGCCCGGGCCCCGGTCGCTCACGGTCGCGAGCACGTGGTCCTGCTCCACCACGAGGGAGAGGCACGCGTCGTCCACGTCGGCGTGCTTGATGACGTTGAGCAGCGCCTCCTGGAAGAAGCGGTAGACGGTGATGGCCGAAGCCAGGGGCAACGGGTACGCCGACGGCGGCCACCGCACCTCGACCCGCAAGCCGTAGCGGGCGTCCACATCGAGCCGCAGTGCCCCGACCGCGGAGGCGAGGTCGCCGTCGCGCAGGGCCGGCGGCCGGGTGCGGGCCATGACGGCGCGCACCTGCTCCTCGGCGTCCTCGACGTACTCACCGATCTTGACGAACTCTGCCGGCGTCGTCGGTTCGGCCGCGACCAGGCTGCGCGCGATCATCAGGGACTGGGCGACCGTGTCGTGCAGCTCGGCGGCCAGCTGGCCACGCGCTCCCTCCTCCGCGGCGACGAGCCCGGACAGCAGCTCGACGACGCCGGCGCCCGCGGTCTCGGCGTCGCGCCGGTGCCGCTCCCCCAGCTCGTCAGCGACCCGTACCCGCAGGTGCAGCGCCGCGAGCACACCGGCGAGCTCGCCCAGCTCGGCGCTCGCCCGGGTCAACAGGCGCCGCCCGTGCAGCGGACCGAGCGGCGCCGAGGGCTCCTGCAGACGTCGTACGGCGTCGGAGTGCAGCTCGCGCAGGCCGCCCGCGAGCCGGGTGGCAGCGACCACGGTGACCACGCACAGCCCCAACCCCGCGCAGGTCCCCACGCCCAGAGCGGTCGCTGTCGTGCCGTCGAGGCGACCCGCCACGGCGAGCAGCGCCGTCGCCACCGCCGCCACGGACAGCACTGCGGCCCCGGTGAGGACGCCGGCCCACACCGCGAGGGGCAGCGCCGCCGCGCTGCGCTTCACGTCGTGGGCTCGGGGGGCGTCACCACAGGACACCCGTGGTCGTCCAGTCGGTCGCGGGTCGGACCGGCGGCTGCCCCTCGACCGCAGCCAGGCACAGCAGGTCCGGCTCGGCGGCCAGCGCCACGGCGCCGAGCAGGGAGGCGACCGCTCGCTCGACCAGGTGCAGCTCCCCGACGATGTCCTCGACCCCGCCCGCCGCCTCCGCGAGCCGGGCCAGGCGGTCTGCGGACTCCCGCAGCACCGTCAGGGCGGGAGCGGTGGCCGCGCCGAGGTCGCCCAGGGCCTTCGCGGCCTCGCCGGCGAGCTCAGCCCGCTCGGTCGCCGTACGGTGCTGGACCGAGAGGTCGGCGAGGAACAGCCAGGTCTCGGCTTGGCCCACGAGGACCTGCGCCAGCCGCGCCTCCCGCCGACCGAACGGGGCGGCCCCGGGCGAGCGGCGGGCGATCAGCACGGCCTGCGGCGAACCGGCGGCGCCCAGCACCGCGGAGCACCACGGCCGGCCGTGCTCGCTGCCCGTGGAGATCCCCGGCGCCCCGAGGGCGCGCAGCACCCACGGCTCGTCGAAGGCCCCCGCCTCGACCCGCAGGCGCTGCGGCTCACGGCTCTCGTCCCCGACGTACCGGACCGGGCCGTCCGCGGCCAGCAGCACCATCTCGACGTCGGCACCACCGAACAGCCTGGCGGCGGCCGTCACCACGACGCGCGCGCTGACATCGCTGGAGCGCGCCGTCACCTGAACCTGTCCGCGGGCGAGCTCGGTGAACAGCGTCACCTCCTGGCTCCGCCGGGTCTGCTGGTCGTAGGAGGACCAGAGCAGAGCCAGCGGTACGAGCAGGCCGAGCAGGCCGAGGGGCGCGGTCGTGGCGAGAAAGGCCGCCAGTAAGCCGATCGAGGAGTTGCCGGCGGTGTGCACCGCGGACAGCGGCGCACTCGAGACCAGCAGTGGGAGCAGGCGCCGGTGGCTCGTCGTCGCCACGGCCAGTCCCACCAGCACGTGGTTGACGAGGAAGAAGGCGACCAGCCCGGTCGCGGCGCCGAGCACGTGTCCACCGGTCAGAGCTGCCAGAGCCTGTCCCGCGGCGGTGGCGAGACAGAGCATGGCGACGTTGAACTGGAGCTTGACCGACGGGCGCCGGGTCAGCCGTTGGGCGACGAGGGCCCCGAGGGACATGGCAGCCACCGACCACCAACCGGTGTGCAGCACCCAGGCGGCCCCGAGCACGCCCTCCGTCAGGGAGAACGCCCAGCGCTGGCGGTCGAACTGCAGGTAGACGACGCCGACCTCCGACAGCGCGACGCCGGCCGCCAGCACCGGCAGGGCCCACCAGGCGACGTCGCCGAACGGCGTCGCCACGCAGACACCGACGGTGAGCAGAGCGCAGATCAGCGTGACGACGCGGATGCTGCGGGTGGGTGGCCCGCTCACTGGGCCGAACCGTTCGAGTCGGCGGGACCCCAGCTTGAAGCCGCCCACGTCGAGGCAGCCCAGGTCGAGGCCGCCCAGGTCGAGGCCGCCCACGTCGAAGCCGCCCACGTCGAAGCCGCCCACGTCGAAGCCGCCCACGTCGAGGCCGCCCCATCGCTGCGGCCCGGCCCGTCGCCAGTCGGGTCCGCCGAACCCGGCAGGGGTTCGCCGTTCGACCCTGAGCACAGGCTGGTCGTCGTACGCAGGAGACCGGCGCCGTCGCGCTGGCCGGGAAGCGGATCGGCAGCGCAGCGCAGTGAGGTGGTGACCTGCGTCGGCGTGGCCTCCGGGTGCTCGGCCAGCAGCAGGGCCGCGGCACCGCTCGTGATGGCGGTCGACTGGCTGGTGCCGGAGCCGCGGAACAGTCCGTCGGCGAGATGGGCAGTGCCGGTGGCCCGCGCCAGCACCGAGTCCGGCGGAAGCAGGCCGAGCACGCCGACCCCGCTCGCGACGACATCGGGCTTGTGCATGCCGGCGACCCGGCCACTGCCACTGAAGCTCGCGACCCGCTCGGTGCCGAGGTCGGCAGCACCGACAGTCAGGGCGAAGGGGTCCAGGCCGGGGTCGCCGACGTGCCCGGGGTGGTTGCCGGCGGCGACGACGACGGCGACACCGGCAGCGCGCACCCGTTCCACGGCGCGGGTGAGCGGGTCCTCGCCGTACGCCGAGGAAGGCCGCTCGTGGGAGAAGCTGAGGTTGGCCAGGTCGACCCTGTCGCGGTGGGCCGCGATCCAGTCCAGACCGGCGACGACCCGCGACAGGCTCGTCGAACCGTCGGCCGAGGCAACCTTGACGACCACGACGGTGGCGGCCGGTGCGACGCCGAGCACCCGGCCGGCGAACGGGCCGCCCGCGACCAGGTCGGCCATGAAGGTGCCGTGCCCGAAACCGTCCTCGTACGGACCGGGAGCGGTGCCGCCCGAGGTGTCGACGCCGTCGACCAGGCGGCCCGAGGCGCGGTCGAGGGCGGCGGTGTCGGACACGCCTGTGTCGACGACCGCGACCCGCACGCCCGCGCCCGGCCGTCCGGCGGCACCGCCGAGCTCCCGGGCTGCCAGCACACCGCCCCCGAGGCGCTCGTCGTGACCAGCGAGCTGCACACCGTCGTCCGGCGCGAGCCCCAGCACGCCGCGGGCACCGGCAAGGCGGACCATGGCCGCGCGGTCCCCGCGGACGACCGCCATGTGCACGGCCGGTAGCCGGCGGACGACCGTCACTCCCGCGACGTCCGGCACCGCCCCGTCGAGCACGGCCACGGCCTGCAGGCCCGGACCTCCGGCCGGCAGGGTGAGCAGCGCACCGCCGAGCAGCGCGCCCAGCACTCCGGCGGCAGCGCTACGACGGCGGGTCGCGGACGTACGGCTCACTGGTCCTCCAGGCGGGCAGGCGCCGTCAGGGGGGCGCTGCGCTGGCGGGAGTGTCGGCACGGACAGGCCTCGGCTCCAGCGGCGGCGCCCTGCTTCCCCCGAACGGAGCAATGCGGCCAGCCAGATGAGCGCCGCTACAGGGCAGCCCGCCGCACGCCGAAGGACACCACGAACGGGGCAGGACGTCCCGTCACCCGGCACAAGGTCAGTGGAGGACGCGGTGTCTACCGGTCTCGAGAGCGCGCTCGGCACCATCCCGGCTCAGGCGACCGGCGGCGAGCAACCGAGCTTCTCCGCCATGGTGGTCGATGACCACCCCCTCGTCCGGGAATCCATGGTCAACCGGCTGAAGTTGATGGGCGCCCGCGAGGTGGTCGAGGCGGCCACCATCGGCGAGGCCCGGGCCCGGGCGCACGTCTCCGGACCCCGAGAGCTCTGCGTGCTGGACCTCGGGCTGCCCGACGGCTCCGGCCTGGACCTGCTCGCCGACCTGCGCGCGGCCGGTTGGCAGCGCCTGGTCGTGCTGTCCGCGGCCGACGACGCCTACAGCGTGCGCGCGGCCTTCGTGGCCGGCGCACAGGGCTATCTGCTCAAGAGCGCCTCGCCCGTCGTGGTCGTCGACGGCGTGCGGCGGGTGCTCGACGGCGGCGTGTACGCCGACCCCTCCGTCGCCTCGATGCTGGCCGCCGGGCTGCGCTCCGGGCCGGTCGACAGCGGGGTCAGCGACCTGTCCGGGCGCGAGATCGAGGTCCTGCGCCTGGTCTCGGACGGCCAGAGCAACAAGCAGATCGGTGCGGCTCTCGGCCTGTCCTCGCTGACCGTCAAGAGCCACCTCGCCCGCATCGCCCGCAAGCTCGGCACCGGCGACCGGGCCGAGATGGTCGCGCTGTCCATGCGCGCCGGCGTCATCCGCTGACGGTTGCCTTCCGTCGGCAGACTGCGGCCGGTCGCCCGCCAGGGCTCTGCCGTACGACGGGCGGCGGGCGCGGCGGGCGCGGCGGGCGCGGCGGCGCGCCGATCCGTGCGTGATCGCACCTCGACGTAGGCTCGAACGGTGACGACGACCCTGCCGGGTCACGAGGGGGAGGTGGCCGGCCCCGGCCCCGAGCCTTTGCTGCTGCCCCGCGACGGCGTACCGCCGGTCGTGGAAAATGCCGCGGACCTGGCCGAGCTCGTGGCCCGCTTCGCCGCCGGCACGGGACCGGTGGCGGTGGACGCCGAGCGGGCCTCGGGCTACCGGTACTCCCAGCGCGCGTACCTGGTGCAGCTGCGCCGCGAGGGAGCCGGCTCGGCGCTCGTCGACCCGATCGCCTGCCCCGACCTATCGCTGCTGAGCAAGGTCCTGCAAGGCGACGAGTGGGTGCTGCACGCGGCCAACCAGGACCTCGCTTGCCTCGCCGAGGTAGGGCTCGTGCCCCTCGCCGTGTTCGACACCGAGCTGGCCGGACGACTCGCCGGCTTCGAGCGGGTCGGGCTCGGCGCGATGGTCGAGAACGTCCTCGGGCTGCGCCTGGAGAAGGGTCACTCGGCGGCCGACTGGTCGACCCGCCCGCTGCCGCAGGACTGGCTCGTCTACGCCGCGCTCGACGTCGAGGTACTGCTCGAGCTGCGGGACGCCCTCGAGGCCGAGCTCGCCGGGCAGGGCAAGCTCGCCTGGGCGCACGAGGAGTTCGAGGCGGTCCGCCTCGCGCGCCCGCCGGGCCCGCGGCTGGATCCGTGGCGGCGCACCAGTGGCATCCACCGGCTGCGCACCCGTCGGCAGCTGGCCGGCGTACAGGCGATGTGGCAGGTCCGGGACGCCACCGCAAGGCGCCGCGACATCGCTCCCGGGCGGATCCTGCCGGACGCGGCCATCGTCAACGCGGTGTCCGCGAACCCCAGGACGACCGCCGAGCTCGCGGCGCTGCCCGTCTTCGGCGGCCGGGCGACGCGGCGTAACGCCGACACCTGGCTCGCGGCCCTGCGCTCGGGCCTGGACCTGCCCGAGGAGCAGCTCCCGCTGCCCGCGCCGGTCGGCGATGGTCCTCCGCCGCCGAACCGCTGGGCCGAGCGCGACCCGATCGCCGCCCGGCGGCTCGCCCGCGTCCGCGCTGCGGTGACGGCGGCCGCGCAGGACCACACCATGCCCGCCGAGAACCTGGTCGCGCCCGATGCCGTACGCCGGTTGGCCTGGACGCCGCCGCGGGACGTGACCGTCGGCGCGGTGCGCGACGCGCTGTCGGCAGCAGGCGCGCGGCCGTGGCAGGTGCTGCTCGTCGCTGAGGCCCTCGCCGCCGCACTCCCCGAACCCCCCGCAGCCGCCGAACCGCCGGCTCCGAGCCCCCCGCGGCCTGACCCACTCGCTTGATTATCAGCAGCTCCGATGATCCAATGCGGCCTGGAGGGCCCGCACGGCCCTCGTACCTTCTGATGATCAACGAGGTACGCCAGCCGAGCGCCGGATCAGCGCCGGACAAACCCCCCACCCCCTGCCGGCAGCGCCGCGGTTGACGTGGGGCCGACTCTTTGGTGAGGTTGCCCTTAGTAGCGCGGCAACGAAAGGGTGCACATGGACACCGCACACACACTGCTGCTGGGGGCGATCGCCGGCGGGACCATTCTGCTCGGCATGCCGCTCGGCCGCATGGACCGCCCAGCGCCCACGCTGCGCCTGGCCCTGAACGGCACCGCCATCGGGGTCCTGGTGTTCCTGGTGTGGGATGTCCTCTCCGGGGCGTTCGCGCCGATCGACGTCGCGCTGACCAACATCCACGACGGCAAGGGCGGCCTCGGGCCGGTCTTCGCGTACGGCGCGCTGTTCACGCTCGGGCTGACCGTGGGGCTGATGAGCCTGGTCTACTACGAGCGCTACATGGGCCGGGTCGCCAAGCCCCGGCGCTTCGGTCCGGGCACGGTGGCGACCGGGGAGTTCGCCGCACGGCGGGCCGGGTTGGCCGGACTGTCCCCCGCCCGGCGCCTCGCCCTGCTGATCGCGGTCGGCATCGGGCTCCACAACTTCGGCGAGGGGCTGGCCATCGGCTCGGCGGCAGCCGGAGGCGAGATCGCGCTCGCCACCCTTCTGGTCGTCGGTTTCGCCCTGCACAACGCCACCGAGGGCTTCGGCATCGTCGCTCCGCTCGCTGCGGACCGCGAGAACGGCGAGCAGCGGCCGAGCTGGGGTGCGCTGCTCGGCCTCGCCGCGATCGGCGGCGGCCCGACCTTCCTCGGGACCGCGGTCGGCCACTCCTTCACCAGCCCGGCCATGTCGATCGTGTTCCTGACCCTGGCCGCCGGTTCGATCCTGTACGTGGTGATCCAGCTGCTCGGCGTGGCCGCCAAGGCCGGCCGCAAGGACGTGCTGTGCTGGGCCCTGCTGGTCGGGCTGATGGCCGGCTTCCTCACCGACATGGTCGTCACCGCCGGCGGGGCCTGACCCAGCCCGCGGCTCGACCTGCGTGAGGACCCGCGCGCTCCGTGCCGGACACCAGGATCCGCGCGTTGGCAGGACAACCGATCCCGCCCGTCAGGCCGCGGCCGGTTCCGGGGCGGCGGCCTGACGACGCGCGAGGGGGCCGAGCCACCGCGCTCCCCCCTCGTGGGCGCGGGTCCTTCGGCGGCGCTGGCGGTGGGTGGTCGCCACCCCCCTCGGGAAGCGACCACCCACCGGTCTGGGTGGCCGAGTCTGGACCCCGGTCGCCTCCTGGGCCAGAGCCACGATCATTAATGGTCCGAGCGGGCTATGTGCCTCCGCCGGGAGTGACCACGGCGCCCGGCCCAGATGGACGAGCGGCCGAGGCGATCACCCCGTTGGCTCCGTCCTGGCAGCACGCCGCTGGGTAGCGTTGCCGACGTGCCCGCACCCCATGCCCTGGCCCTGCGCCGCGGTGTGCTCGCGGTCAGCGTGCTGCACGACCTGGACATCGAGCCCGCCCCGCTCGGCGTCACCCTGACCGGTACGCCGGCTGTCTGGGTCTCGTGGGCACAGTGCCGCCGCGCCTTGGCCGGCCAGGACCCCGAGAGCGAGCAGGGGCGGGAACGGCTGGCTGCCTGGCTGCTGGCGCGGCGCTGGGTCGCCCAGCTCGTGCCGGACGAGCTGCGCGAGCGGCTGCGACCCGTCGGGTTGCCGGTAGAGCACGCGCTGCATCCGGGGCTGGACTGGGTCCGAGTCCGGGTCCTCGGCGGCGCACTCGACCTCGGGCTCGGCGCGGTGGGGCTGGACCCCGCGGCGCCCGACGCTGTCGTCCTGCTGCCCCAGCCCCTGCTCGACGGCTGCGGGATCGACGCGGAGGCCGCGTGGCCAGACGTCGGGGCGTACCTGGACCGGATGGGCGCGCTCGCGGTCGAACGGCTGCGCCTGGATGCCAAGGGCCAGCTGCGACCGCTCGGCGACTGTGACGTCGTCACGCTGCTGGGCTCCACGGCCCTGCGCTCGGCGATCGCCTCGGCCGCGGGCGGCATGGGGGCCGCCGTCGTCCCCATGCGCCGGCGTGGCTGGACCCGCCTCGCCCTCATCGACCCGGCCTTCGGTGCGGCGGCTGCGGCCGCGACCGCACCCGCCGAGCGCGGGTTCCCGCGGCCGGTGCTGCTGACCGCCGACGAGGTCGTCCTGGTCGCTGAGGGCGGCAGCCCGGACGTCGTCCTGCGTTCCCCGGCGACCGACGCCACGTGGGGGAAGGACGTGCTCTACCGCTGAGGCCGGCCGCGCCTGGCACGATGTGGTGTGCCCGTCCCCGCCTCGGCTGCCCCGCGTCCGTCGACGCCTGCCCGTCAGCTCGTGCTCGCCTCCGCCTCGCCGGCCCGGTTGCGTCTGCTGCGCGACGCCGGCCTGGACCCGATTGTCCGCGCCAGCGACGTCGACGAGTCGGGGGTCCACGGCGTTGACCCCCGGGCTCACGTCCAGGCCCTCGCGACCCTAAAGGCCTCGACGGTGGCCGCAGCCCTCGCCGCAACCGGCGCCTCGGACCCGCTCGTCCTGGGCTGCGACTCGATGCTCCTGCTCGACGGCGAGCTGCTCGGCAAGCCGGCCGACCAGGCGGAGGCGACGGCTCGGTGGCTCACCATGCGAGGCCGTTCGGGCTGCCTGCTGACCGGCCACAGCCTGATCGACACCCGCACCGGCGACTCCCGCCACGACGTCGCGGAGACCACCGTGCACTTCGGCTGCCCGAGCGAGAAGGAGATCGAGGCGTACGTCGCGAGCGGCGAGCCGCTGCAGGTGGCCGGCGCCTTCACCCTCGACGGCCGGTCGGCGCCCTTCCTGGCCGGCATCGACGGGGACGCTGGCAACGTAATCGGGCTGTCGCTCCCGCTGCTGCGCGAGCTGCTGGCCGGCCTCGGCGTGCGCCTGGTGGACCTGTGGTGCTGACGATCGGGCCGCTGGCGGTCGACCCGCCGGTCGTGCTCGCCCCGATGGCCGGTGTCACGAACGCCGCGTTCCGCCGGCTGTGCCGGTCCTACGGCGCCGGGCTGTACGTCAGCGAGATGGTCAGCGCCCGGGCCCTGCTCGAGGGCAACGACAAGACCCGGTCCATGGTCAGCTTCGCGCCGGACGAGACCGTACGCAGCGTGCAGCTGTACGGCGTCGACCCCTGCGTCGTGGGCGCGGCGGTCCGCCGGGTCGTGGACCTCGGGGCGCACCACGTCGACCTCAACACCGGCTGCCCCTCCCCCAAGGTCACCCGCCGAGGTGGTGGTGCCGCCTTGGCCGCACACGGCGTGCTGTTCCGGGACATCGTGCGCGCCGCCGTACGCGCCGCCGGCTCCGTCCCCGTGACCGTGAAGATGCGCGTCGGTCTCGACGACGTCACGCCGACCTACCTCGAGGCGGGCCGGTCGGCGGCCGACGCCGGTGCTGCGGCGGTCGCGCTGCACGCCCGGACGGCCGAACAGCTGTACTCAGGCCGCGCCGACTGGGACCGGATAGCGGCGCTGAAGCAGGCGCTGCCGGAGCTCCCGGTGCTCGGCAACGGCGACATCTGGGAGGCCGCCGACGCGTTGCGGATGCAGGTCGAGACCGGCTGCGACGGGGTCGTGGTCGGCCGTGGCTGCCTGGGCAAGCCGTGGCTGTTCCGCGACCTCGCCGACGCCTTTGCCGGCCGTGCTGTCCAGCCGCCGCCGAGCCTCGGGGAGGTTGCCGACGTGATGCGCCGGCACGCCGGCCTGCTGGTCGAGCACCACGGTGACGAGGGCTACGGCTTACGCGACTTCCGCAAGCACACCGGCTGGTACCTCACCGGTTATCCCGTCGGCGGCGACCGGCGGCGGCGCCTCGCGCTGGCCTCGACGCTCGTCGAGCTCGATGCGCTGCTCGCCGAGCTCGACCCGGCCGCAGTGCTACCCGCCGGCGCGCAGTACCTGCCGCGCGGACACCTGCAGGGGCCCAAGCCGGTCTGCCTGCCCGAGGGGTGGCTCACCTCGCGGGAGGACCCCACCCCGCCGTCGGGTGCCGACCGCGCCTTCGGCGGCTGAGCCCGCGGTCCCACCGCTTCTACGCCCAGGACGCCGTTCGGGCCTAGCCCCAGCACATACACGAGGCCGCTCCCCCACGGCGCGGGCCTCGCGTCATTACGTCGCTGACGGGGACGGCGACGGCGACGGCGACGCTACGGGTCAGGTGGACGCATGGGCCGTGGCGAGGCGGCGTACGCGCTAATGCCGCACGCCCAATGCACGCCTTCACCCGAACTGTGAGGGCCGACAGGCGCCGACACAGCCGAGGCGCCTGCACCGCCGCTGTTTTCCGAAATCCCGATTCGGCGGCATCAGCTGTCACCGTCCGACACGTCCTCGGTCGAACTTGAACACCGCTCGGGGTGCACGCTCCTCGAGGGTTGCATCGCTCGCCCCCCGCTCCGACCTGCGCCTTTCGCTTGGCGGCAGGTCGCTCGCCGACGCTCTGAGGTTGCGCGGCACTCCCTGCTTCACGAGATTGCTGCGCGAGTAACGGGACGTCTGATCAGGACGGGCGGGCCGGATCGAGGAAGCGCTCGAAGATCGCGCCCGTGGAGGCCGCTTGGACGAGCTTGTCGACCACGTCGACAGCCCAGTCCTCGCCCGACCAGTCCTGTGGCCGGTACAGCCCGAGAGCGGTGTTCGACAGCACGTCTCCGGCGTAGACCGTGACGAACACCGCCGCCACGGCTCGCGGACACCCAAGCCCCGCCCGGGCTGCGAGCGCGTACGCCGCGCCCCACATCGTGCCAAGCACCGGTGGGTCGCGTTGTTCAGGCGCCGTCGTGCCGCCGGGGTCCCGGGAGCGAGCCGGAAGACCTTCTCGGCGAATCGGCCGGCGCGTAGCTGTCCGAGCGTCCGGTGATCGGCATCTCGCCGAACTTCTGGAAGGCGGTCATGACGACCGTGCCCGCGACGCCCGCGACGGCGCCCCGTCCCAACACGTTCGATGCCATCGAGCCCTCACTCCTCCACGTGCCCAATCTCGAGGAGGGTCAGGACTGCGCGACCGGCCGCCGCGAGCCGACGAAGAAACCCACCGTGATGCCGAGTACGCCCAGCGACAGGTGGATCAGGTTGTCCAGCACGGTCTTATACTCATGCGGCAGGAGCCCGAACAGGTCGGGAACGACAAAGCCCAGGACGCCAACGAGCAGGTACACCACTCCCAGTCCGCCGACTACCGCACGCACGGCTCTGTCCGAGCCGCGGAAGCCCACAGCGGCCATCAATCCGCCGGTCACCAGGTGAATGATGTCTTCTGCGATGTCGATATTCAGGACCCCGAACAGCGACTTCTCTCCCAGGAGGACGCCGCCGATGCCGATGAGCACGATGGTCAGCCCGACGACCTTGGCGTACAGACGTGCGTACATGCGACCTCCACGGTCGATCGAGTGTGCAGGGAGCTAACGATCACGGTTGACCGAGCTCACGGACGTTGCTGCCGGAGTTCACATCTTGCGCAGCACAGCCCCTCTGACCTGGACGCGAAGCTGCTTGGTCCAGGACGTCCGTACCTCGTCCATCTGCTCGAGCATCCGGTTCCCGAGCCCGTCCAGCTCGTCCGCGGTCATCTCCACCGGCGGCGGGATGAGGTCGCGTTCCTCTTCCTCGGCGTGCGCGTCCAGGGTGGTGATGAACGCCTGCCACTGGCCCTGGTAGGCAGGGTCTGTCGGGTTCGTACGCAAGAACCCCGCGAGTCGGTCGGAGACCTGGCGATGCTCAGCATGGGCGACCGCCACGAGCGGGCCGGCCGCCGCGACGGCGGGGTAGAACAGGTCGTCCTCGACGCGCATGTGGATGTCGAGTTCCACCAGCAGGTCGTCGACCCGCTCCTCGCGTTCGGCCGACCCTGCCGGCGTACCGGTGATGTCCTTGCACAGCGCCCGCAGGACGTTGTGGTGCTCGATGAGCACCTGGTCAGCTCTCATTGGCCTACTCCTGTCGCTGCCTCAATGCCCGTTGGTTTCCTGGGACGTACCTCGATCTTGCCCGCGCGGACCCGGGTCTGGTAGCAGGGCAAGGGGGCGGTGGCCGGCCCGCGCACGACCTGGCCTGTCACCGGGTCGAAGCGCGAACCGTGCCAGGGGCAGACGAGCAGGCCCCGGTCCAGCCAGCCGTCCACCATCGGTGCGCCCAGGTGCGGGCAGAGCTCCCCGACGGCCAGGACGTCATCGCCGTCCCGGAGCAGGACCAGACCCACGCCGGCCGCGTCCACCCGTTGGGGCTGGCCCGCCTGGAGCACGGCCTCGGCCAGCAGCGGCGTCCACTCACCGGTCTCCCATCGCGCGCCGGACTGGTCCACCCCGATGCCCAGCCGGTACACCAGATGGGCGCCGAGATAGCTGCTCGCCGCCGTGATGCCGTAGCCCACGGCGCTGGCAGCAACGCCACGGACATGCCGACCGCGCCGGCGATCGCACCACGACAGGACGTACAGCCCGGTCGCCACGGCATTTAGCGCCCCGTGGACGATCCCGACGCGCCGGGACTGCTCTTGGGTGTGCTGCCAGTCGTTCAGGCCCGTCGTTGCCGCAGCCAGGCTGGCGAGGATCCCGACACCGAGGCTGACCCGGGACGCCTCCCGCAGCCCCGACTGGTGCCCCGGCAGCACAGCGGCGACGTCCAGGGCCACCGTCGTCGCCACCGCACCCGTCGGCAGCGCCACCACGAGTGGGTGCAGCGGATGACCGAGCCAGGTGCCGTGCAACAGGTTGCCGATGCGCTCTCCTGCACTCCCGCACGCCGCCAGCGCGAACCCCAGAGCGTGTTCGAGGCGGTAGCTCGGACGATCAAGCCAGCGCTGCCGGCCCAGCACCGACAAGACGCGCTCGCCCACCGCCCGCACGTTCTCCTCCGGCGGCCCCACCCGGACGTCCGAGCGCAGGTGCGGACTCATCTCGTCACCAAGACGTCTCCTCAAGATTTTCTGCGCCACGTACCCTCCCGCGAGCCGACCACACCCAGACGGCCGCACGGCGTTCCGCAGCAGGAACGCCGCCAGATTGCCACCTCCGCGTGTCTACGGGGGCGCGGCTACGCGTACCTCCCGGCGTTCCCCGCGGCGGCCGGCCGAATGCACGTCGAGGGTCGCCAAAGTGAGGCGCTCGACTGTCGGCTGCAGGGCCTAGCGGCCTGCCTGACCCGCCTCCCGCTCGTGGACTCCGACGACGATGCCGCCGGTATGTCGCGGCGCGTGAGGCAAGGCGTGTATCCCAGAAGTTCGCGTGTCCGTGCTCGATGGTGAGAGCTCAAGCAGTGGGCCGGCCTGGCCACCGGTACGACAAGCCCGCCTCATCTTCCGTGGCGCCGCTGTCTACGCAGCATCCTGATCTGGCTAGAGGCTCAGGAGACATGCCCTTAAGGGTGCGGCCGTCGCCCGATCTTCGCGCCGAGCCAGGTCAACGGGTCGTACTTGCGGTCCACGACCCGCTCCTTGAGTGGGATGAGGGCGTTGTCGGTGAGGTGGATGCCCTCGGGGCACACCTCCGTGCAGCACTTGGTGATGTTGCACATGCCCAGGCCGAAGCTCTCCTGGGCCTGCTTACGCCGGTCGAGCTCGTCCAGCGGGTGCATCTCGAGCTCCGCGATCCGCATGAGATACCTCGGGCCGGCGTACGCGCTCTTGTTGTCCTCGTGGTCCCGGATGACGTGGCAGACGTCCTGGCACAGGAAGCACTCGATGCACTTGCGGAACTCCTGCGAGCGCTCGACGTCGATCTGCTGCATGCGGTGGGACCCGTCGGCCTCGCGCGCCTTCGGCGTGAACGGCGGGATGTGCTTGGCCTTCTCGTAGTTGTAGGACACGTCGGTGACCAGATCCCGGATCACCGGGAAGGTCCGCATGGGCGTCACGGTGACGACCTCGCCCTCGGCGAACGTGCTCATCCGGGTCAGGCACATCAACCGCGGACGGCCGTTGATCTCGGCGCTGCAGGAGCCGCACTTGCCGGCCTTGCAATTCCAGCGGACCGCCAGGTCACCGGCCTGGGTGGCCTGCAGCCGGTGGATGACGTCCAGGACGACCTCACCCTCGTTGGCCGGGACGGTGAACTCACGCAGCTCCCCGCCGGTGGAGTCCCCGCGCCACACGCGAAGCTTTGCGTCGTAGGTCATGCCGTCTCCTCGAACAGGGTGGCGAGCTCAGCAGGCATCTGCGGCAGGGGCTGGCGGGTGAGGTGGACCGTTCCGTCGACCTCGGAGCAGATGACGTTCAGGGCCCCCCACTCGGTCGTCGGGCCGGGGAAGTCGTCGCGGGTATGACCGCCGCGGCTCTCCTGCCGCTCCAGCGCGGCCCTGGCGATGCACTCCGAGACCCTCAGCATGTGCGGCAGGTCCAGCGCCAGGTGCCAGCCCGGGTTGTACTGGCGGTGACCCTCCACCGACAGGTGCTGCACCCGCTGCTTGAGCTGCTCGATCCGGCCGAGCGCCGCCTCGATCTCCGGCGCGGTCCGGATGATCCCGACCAGCTCGTTCATCGTCTCCTGCAGGTCGTGCTGGATCGTGTACGGGTTCTCGCCGCCCTCCCGCTCGAACGGCGCGAGCGCCGCCTCGGCAGCCAAGGACAGGGCCTGCTCGTCCACGGGGAGCTCAGCGCCCCGGTGGGCCAGCCCGTACGCCGCGGCCGCGCCGCCGGCTCGACGGCCGAACACCAGCAGGTCCGACAGCGAGTTGCCGCCCAGGCGGTTGGAGCCGTGCATCCCCCCGGCGACCTCACCGGCGGCGAACAGCCCCGGGATGCGGGCCGCTGCCGTGTCGGGGTCCACCTCGACCCCGCCCATCACGTAGTGGCAGGTCGGCCCGACCTCCATCGCCTCGGCGGTGATGTCGACCTCCGCCAGCTCCATGAACTGGTGGTACATCGAGGGCAGCCGCTTGCGGATGTACTCGGTCGAGCGGCGCGAGGCGATGTCCAGGAACACCCCGCCGTGCGGCGAACCGCGACCGGCCTTGACCTCGGAGTTGATGGCCCTGGCGACCTCATCGCGTGGGAGCAGCTCGGGCGGCCGCCGGTTGTTGGTCTTGTCGTCGTACCAGCGGTCGCCCTCCTCGATGGTCTCGGCCGTCTCCTTGCGGAAGTACTCCGGGATGTAGTCGAACATGAAGCGCTCGCCGGCCGAGTTCTTGAGCACGCCGCCGTCCCCGCGGACCGACTCGGTGACCAGGATCCCGCGGACCGAGGGCGGCCAGACCATGCCGGTCGGGTGGAACTGGACGAACTCCATGTTGACCAGGGTCGCCCCGGCCTGCAGCGCGAGGGAGTGCCCGTCGCCGGTGTACTCCCAGGAGTTCGAGGTCACTTTGTAGGACTTGCCGATGCCGCCCGTGGCCAGGACCACCGCCGGCGCCTGCCAGGCGATGAAGCGCCCGGACTCGCGCCAGTAGCCGAACGCGCCGCGTACGCCGTCGTCCCCGGTCAGCAACCGCGTGACCGTCGACTCCATGAACACGTCGATGCCCAGCGCGACGGCCCGCTGCTGCAGGGTGCGGATCAGCTCCAGGCCCGTGCGGTCACCGACGTGGGCCAGTCGGGCGAACCGGTGGCCGCCGAAGTCCCGCTGCGAGATGAGGCCCTCAGGGGTCCGGTCGAACAGCGCTCCCCAGTCCTCGAGCTCCCGCACCCGGTCGGGCGCCTCCTGCGCGTGCAGCTGGGCCATCCGCCAGTGGTTGAGCATCTTGCCGCCGCGCATCGTGTCGCGAAAGTGCACCTTCCAGCTGTCCTCGGCATAGACGTTGGCCATGGCCGCGGCGATCCCGCCTTCGGCCATGACGGTGTGCGCCTTGCCCAGCAGCGACTTGCACACCACCGCGGTCCGTGCGCCGGACTCCTGCGCCTCGATGGCCGCGCGCAGGCCGGCGCCCCCGGCACCGATCACGACGACGTCGTAGGAGTGACGCTCCAGCTCCATCGGTTGGGTGACCTGTCCTTAGAAGAAGCGGGGATCGGAGAAGGCGCCGGTAGCCAGCAGCCGCACATAGAAGTCGGTCAGCGCGACGCCGAACAGCGAGACCCACGCGTACTGCATGTGCTTGGTGTTCAGCCGGGAGACCAGCGTCCAGAACCGGTACCGGACAGGGTGCTTGGAGAAGTGCGCAAGCCGGCCGCCGACGATGTGCCGGCAGGAGTGACAGGACAGCGAGTACAGCCACAGCAGCGCGGCGTTGACACACAGGATCAGTGTGCCGAGGCCCATGTGGCCCCACCGGTCGTGACTGTCCCGAAAGCCCAGCACCGCGTCGTAGGTGAGGATGGCATTGAAGACCAGGCCGGCGACGAAGAAGTACCGGTGGAGGTTCTGCCCGACCAGGGGCGCCCGGGTCTCGCCGGTGTAGCGCTTGTGCGGCTCGGCGACCGCGCAGGCCGGTGGGGACAGCCAGAACGACCGGTAGTAGGCCTTGCGGTAGTAGTAGCACGTCAGCCGGAAGCCCAGCGGCACGACCAGGATGTACAGGGCCGGGCTGAGGAAGGACGGCCCGTCGAACAGCTTCGGGAAGCTGTTGCCCTCGCAGCTGTTCAGCAGGCACGGCGAGTAGAACGGCGAAATGTACGGCGCCGACCAGTAGTGGGCGTTCTCGAAGGCGCGCACCGTCGAGTAGACGATGAAGGCGACCAGCACAGCCACCGTGATCGCGGGCTGCACCCACCACCGGTCGGTGCGCAGCGAGCGGACGGCCAGGGTGGCGCGGCCCGGGGCTCCGGTGCCTGCGGGGGCGGCCTCGGTCGTGGTCACGGGTGCTTCCGGCCGGACAGGCCCAGGCCCTCGTCCTCGGCGTCCATCCAAAAGTCGTGGGCGTAGGCCTTGTCGTCGATGACCTCCAGCACCCGTGGCGCCGACGTCGGTGCCGCTCCGCACAGCAGGTCGACGTCAGCAGCCAACCGGCCGACATCGACCTGGAGCCGGCGTAGGTCGACGGTGTCGCTGTGGTGCCGACTGAGCGACACCGCGGCCTGCTCCAGCGCGGCGACGGCGCGCCGCACCTCGGCGACGTCCTCGTCCAGGGACACCGTGCACCTCCACTCGCCCGGGTCGCCCGGGGGAAACGGTGACAGTCCAGCACGAACGCCTGGCTGGTGGAAAGCCAACCCCCCGCCGGAGGACACCGGGACGGCGGCTGCGACGCTGCGAGCTCCCACCGTAGGAGGAGTACGCAATGAGCGATCACATCTACCGGGTGACCGAGGTCGTCGGCACATCCCCGGAGTCGGTCCAGCAGGCCATCCGCAACGGCATCGCCCGCGTCTCCCAGACGGTGCGCAACGTCGAGTGGTTCGAGGCCACCGAGATCCGCGGCCAGGTGGAGAACGGCGAGATCTCCGCCTTCCAGGTCAGCATGAAGGTCGGCTTCCGACTGGAGTAGCCGAGGGCTCAGGCGTCCCGGGGGGTGCGCTCGCTGGGGTCCAGCGTCGGCTCGAGCCGGGCCACCGCCTCGACGACGCGCCGAGCCACCTCCTGTGCGGTGAGCCCGATCTCGGCGTGCACCTCGGCCCGCGTGCCGTGGGCCAAGAACCGCCGCGGGATGCCGATGTCCCTGGCGGGTACGTCGACGTCGGCGTCGCGCAGGGCCTGGGAGATGGTCGAGCCGACCCCGCCCGTACGCCCGTTGTCCTCGACCGTCACGACCAGCCGGTGCTCGCGGGCGAGCTCGACGAGCTCCGGAGGCACCGGGGTGACCCAGCGTGGATCGACGACGCTCACCCCGATCCCCTGGTCGCCCACCCGCGAGGCGACCTCGAGGGCGATGCGGGCCATCGCCCCGACCGCGACGAGCAGGACGTCGCGCGAGCCGTCCGATCGCAGCACGTCCATCGTGCCGCGCCGCTCCAGTGCCGGGATGTCGTCCGCGACGGCGCCGCGCGGGAAGCGGACCACGGTCGGGCCGTCGTCGACGCCCACCGCTTCCCTCAGCTCCTCGCGCAGGGTCGCGTCGTCCCGGGGCGCCGCGATGCGGATCCCCGGCACCACCTGCAGGATCGACAGGTCCCACATGCCGTTGTGCGAGGCGCCGTCCTCGCCGGTGATCCCGGCCCGGTCCAGCACGAAGGTCACGGGCAGCCGGTGCAGGGCGACGTCCATCAGCGTCTGGTCGAAGGCCCGGTTGAGGAATGTGGCGTAGAGGCAGACGACCGGGTGCATGCCGCCCATGGCCAGGCCGGCGGCCGAGGTCACCGCGTGCTGCTCGGCGATGCCCACGTCGATCGTGCGCTCGGGGAACGCGGCGAGAAAACGGGCCAGACCGACCGGCTGCAGCATGGCGGCGGTGATCGCCACGATGTCGGGACGTTCCTCTCCCAGCGCCACGATCTCGTCGGAGAACACGCTGGTCCACGAACGCGCGCCGGGAGCGACGAGCTTGCCGGTGAGCGGGTCGGTACCCGGACCGACGCTGTGCAGGCAGTCCGCCTCGTCGTCGACCGCGGGCTGGTAGCCGTACCCCTTCACGGTGACGGCGTGCACGATCACGGGGGCGCCGAAGTCCCGCGCCCGGCGCAGCGCCGACTCCATCGCCTCGACGTCGTGGCCGTCGATGGGCCCGACGTACTTCAGTCCGAGGTCCTCGAACAGCACTTGCGGCTGCAGGAAGTCCTTGATACCGCGCTTGAGGCCGTGCAAGGCGGTGTAGAGGGGCGCCCCGACGACGGGCGTCGAGGACAGCGTCGAGCGCACCGTGTCCAGGGCCCGCTCGTAGCCCTTCATCATCCGCAGCGTGGCGAGGTGCTCCGCCAGGCCCCCGATGGTCGGGGCGTAGGAGCGGCCGTTGTCGTTGACAACGATGACCACCGGGCGGTGCGAGGCCGCGATGTTGTTAAGGGCCTCCCAGCACATGCCACCGGTGAGCGCGCCGTCACCGACGACCGCCACGACCGAGCGCCTCTCACCGCGCAGCGCAAACGCCTTGGACAACCCGTCGGCGTAGGACAGGGCGGTCGAGGCGTGGCTGTTCTCGATGAGGTCGTGCTCGGACTCCGCACGGCTCGGGTAGCCGGACAGGCCGCCCCGCTTGCGCAAGGTGGCGAACCCGTCGCGACGCCCGGTGATCATCTTATGGACGTAGGCCTGGTGCCCGGTGTCCCACAGGACCTTGTCGCGTGGGGACTCGAACACCCGGTGCAGCGCCAGGGTGATCTCCACGACGCCCAAGGAAGGACCGAGGTGGCCACCGGTCCTCGACACCGAGTCGATCATCACGTCACGGATCTCGGCGGCGAGCACCGGCAGCTGGTCGGGTGGCAGTCGCTTGAGGTCAGCGGGACCGTGCACGGTCTCCAGCAGGCTCACGTGCCGCTCCTCCCGTCCAGACATCCCCACCGACTGTAGTCGGGAGCGGCCCGGTCGACCGGCAGCCGCGAGCAAGCCCTACAGGCGCGGGACGTACCGCTCCCCGCGCAGTGCCGCCTCGACCAGGGCGATCTGCCGCCCGGTCCGGACGAGCCGCCGCCCCTCCCGGTCGTAGGCGCCGATCGCCGCCTCCACGGCATCAGGCGGTACGACGCCCTTGAGCTCGGCCCGCAGCGTGCGCAGGCCGTCCCGTGCTGCCGACACCGCGCTCGCAACGTGCCCGGCAGCGAAGCGGGCGAGCACCACTGGATGGCGCCGCAGGACGTCGTGCGCGCGGTAGTCCGGCGGGCACAGGTCGAACAGCCAGCCAACCGCGCTGCGCTCCCACTCCGGTGCCTGCGGAGGCAGGACCTCCGCGGGCCAGCCGGGTGGCACGAGGTCGGGCATCGGTCCACGGTAGGACGCCCGGGCACGTCGTCGTGGCTCCGGCATGCGGGAGCGCAACCCTCGACGCGCCTGGGGTCGCGGTGATTCACTCCGGCACAGCCTCCAGGGGGGAGGACGTCGGAGGGATCACGATGTCAGCGCAAGAGAACCTGTCGAAGGTGAAGAAGGCGTACGCGGCGTTTGCCGTCGGTGACGCAACGGCGGCCATGGCCGACCTCGCCGATGACGTCGAATGGATCGTGCCGGGCAACAGCACGGTGAGCGGCACCTACCGCGGGAAGCAGGAGGTCGGTGCCTTCTGGGCGGTCCTTGCGACCCACTCCTTCACGACGGACCCCGAGCACTTCCTGGCTGACGAGGAGCGGGTCGTTGTTCTGACCCGCACGACCTCGGACGGAAAGTCGGCGGACCAGGTCGACGTGTTGACCATGCGCGACGGCAAGACCGTGAAGTTCCAGTCAGCCGCGGACACGGCCCTGCAGGAGCAGATCTTCGGCAAGAAGTAGCCGCCGGACGACCTCGTCACTCGCCGCGCCGGCCGAGGCAGCGCCGTCGCCGGGAGGGGTGCGACGATCCCGCAGGTGCGCCTGCAGCTGGTCCTGAACCCGTCGGCCGGCAGGGGCCGGGCGGCCCGGCTGCTGCCCACGGTCCTGCGGGCACTGCAAGCCCACGACGTGGTCGTCACACCGACCCGGGCACTGGAGCACGCCGACGAGCTGGTCACCTCGGCGGCCGCCGACGGCCGGGTCGCGGTGGCCTTCGGCGGTGACGGGATCGTCGGCCGGGTCGCGGGCGCCGTCGCGGCGCTCAGGGGGGGGAGCGGCGGGGTGACGAGCGGCGTGATGGGCGTGCTGCCCGGCGGCCGCGGCAACGACTTCTGCCGATCGGTTGGCATCCCCCGCGACCTGCGGGGCGCCTGCGAGGTCCTGACCTCCGGCGTCGCGACCCCCGTCGACCTCGGCTACGTCGGCGACGCGGCCTTCATCGGCATCGCCTCAATCGGCTTCGACAGCGATGTGCAGGAGCGCACGCTCACCTCCCGCCTGCCCCTGGGGCGGTTGGTCTACCTCTACGGCTCGCTCGCCGCAGTTGCGGCCTGGCGTCCTGCCACCTTCACCTGCAGCGTCGACGGCGCGCCGCTCGTCGTACACGGCTGGTCGGTCGCCGTCGCCAACACCGGCCTGTACGGCGGAGGAATGCGCCTGGCACCGGACGCCGCGGTCACCGACGGGCTCCTGGACGTGGTCACCACGTCCGCGACCTCCCGCCGCACCTTCCTGCGCGCCTTGCCGAAGGTGTTCACGGGGACCCATATCACTGCGCCGTCGGTGTCGATCGTGCGCGCCCGGGTGGTGACCCTCGCGGCGGACCGGGCGTTTCGGGTGTTCGCCGACGGCGACCCCGTTGCCAGCCTGCCGTGCAGCGTGACGGTCCGCCCGGGCGCCGTGCAGGTCCTGCTCCCTCGCGCCTGAGACTGGTCCTGCTCCCCCAGCCGCTCGACAGATCCTGCTCCCCCAGCCGTTGCCAGATCCTGCTCCCCCAGCCGTTGCCAGTTCGGCTCCCCCGCCCTCCGGCAAGTCCGGCTCCCCTGCCCGGGCTCCGGCTTTCGCGCGCGGGTCCCGCTCCCCCAGCCCCTCCAGGTCCGGCTCCCCCGGCTCGGCGCTCCGCGTGTCTTGCTGCGGATGAACGTGTCTTCTCGCGTGCCTCGCAACGGTCCGAGCCTGAGCGTGTACTGGGCCGCGGCGGAGTCAGCGCAGAAGACAGGTGGTGTGGCCGGGGCGGATCTGCTCATGCTGCCCGGCGCAGTGCCGGAACCCCGGTCGACACGAAGCGCACTCCGGGAACGAGATCCCCACGTGCCCCACGGCCGAAGCCGCGACGAAGGCGCTCGCCGAGCCGGCTCGTGTCGCGATAGCTCTCCTGCCAGCTCCACCGAACGACCTCGAGACCGACATCCTCGAGCGCCTCCTGCCGCCTCTTCTCCGACCTGAGGACAGGGGGCTCGACGTACTTGCTCATGCCGTCTGCCTCTCCCACCGTCCGCTGGTCCCGCCACAGGAAGTCCACGCGACCGAGCAGAACGCCCCAGTGCCACACCTCGACCTGTGGCTCCGGCGTCGGCAGGCCGAGTTCGTGGATCGCCATGCGCGACAGGGACTCGTGGACACTCTCGGACCGACCGTCGGCGAGGCGAACGACAGCCCGCGCTTTCGTGGCGCCAGGCCAGCAGCCGCAGCGCTCGACGACCCGACTGAGCTCAACCGGGTCGAGTCCTCGGCGCAGCGCGGCGTCGGCAACGACGAGGCCGCCCCGCAGACCCTCGCCGCGCGCCAAATCGGCCACGGTCCGCGCCAGGCTGGTGGCCGGGACGCCGTACGCCGTGGTCATTTGTTCGCCCGGAAGCGCAGCGAATCGCTCGTGCCGGCACCCGGAGCGGTCCGTCCGTCGTCGTGGTGCAGCCAGCAGCTGCGCCCGGGACGGCAGCTGACCCAGCAGGGGCAACTCGTGCAGGACAGCAGCCGACCTGCGTGCGGCGACCCAGCCAGGCCGAAGTACGAGCAGCCGCGCGGCGACCTGCAAAGCGTGCAGCTCGACTCCACTCGCGGCGGTGAGCAGTGCAGTCTCCACGTACGCGCCAGGATGCAGACGGGTCCACTCACCCGAGCGAACGGCCGCGGCGACGCCGGCGCTGCTGTACCCGAGCGCGAGCGCTTCGTTCCGCGAGATGACCCCGCGCCGGAACCGCTTCCGCGGCCCGGCCGCGTCGAGCGGAAACCCTGTCTGCACGACATCCGTCATGCCGCGAGCCTGCTGCACTCGGTTGCCTCCGGAGCACTCCGTCCACAGGGCGTCTGCTCGCTCCACAGATCGGGCGGGGTCACGCAACGGCGTTGCCCATGGGAGGGACGGAGGGAGCACGGCACGGGGCGACCCCAAGCCGTGTCTGCTCGCGGATGAACCTGTCTGCTGCCATGTCGTACGGCCGCCAGGGGCCACGCTCGACCGGGACCGCCGGTGCGTCACGCCAGCAGACACGTTCCTACGACACAAGACAGGTACCAGCTCGCGGCTGGCGCGGCGGCCAAGCAGGCGGGCGCGCGCGGGGCGGCAGGGGGAACGCGCCGGCGAGTGGGTCAACGCGGTGGGTGCGGCGGACATCAAGGTGGGCGCGCGGGCCGGCTGGCAACCAAGCGGGCGGGCGCGCGGGCCGGCGGGCGGCCGCGCAGGGGACGCGCTGACCAGGGGTCGTGCACGCGCGGGCAGGCCAGGGGGGCGCGGGTCAGGCGGGCGGCTCGAGGAGCGCGA
>JAABUT010001726.1_pt1 | contig 23713 bp, 27 predicted proteins | sample 5559281 | NCBI WGS metagenome assembly JAABUT01 (sample SAMN10711880, study PRJNA513359) | rock metagenome | isolation source: Antarctica rocks | place: Antarctica: Victoria Land, Ricker Hills nord | collected 2016-01-04
AAACGTGGGCCCATTCGCTTGCCTAGGGAAGCCATGAGCAGTATTGGGCACTCTAACAGCATGTCAACTGTGACTTGCATCACACCAAACAAAAATTCCAACTTGAACAGGAAGACTGTGCTGTTCATATTGTTATTGATCAGTTTGGGCTGCCGCAAGTAAAGTTCAACAACGGCTAGTTCCTCCAAGTTGAGGGCTCGTTGCATAGCCAATGCATGGCTGTCCAAGGTTGCTGAGTGAATGGTCAACACATCAGGAGCAGAATTGAGAATTTGCAACAGCTGGTCAGAATTCAAAGCAAACCTTTGCATCAAGTATTTAATCCTTGCTTGCATGACCTCTACTGGCACGGCATACACCCCACATCTGATTGCTGCCTTCAATCCATTAGTACTGCAACCAAGGCTTGTCAGGTGGGAGAGCCTCTGAAACAATGTCTCTGATGATATACTAAAAAGCCAGTTGTGGCCGGCAAGAATCACCTTCTGAAGGGCTTGACTACCAACAGGCTCTTGAATCAACATGGCCAAAGTTTCCAGTGTCCCATCAATGCGCCCAATGCTGTATTGTAGGGTTGTTGGATGGGACTGCAAAACCTTCTTCAGCGCATCACCTGTAAAACCCCGATCTTCCAACAAGCTGACCCTGGCTTGCAATGTGCCCAGATCTATATAGATTAGATTCACAAAATGGTCCATCTTAGCAGTAACACCTAGCTTTGCAAACCAGGCTTGTAAATCGACGTGTTGCTTGTAGGAGAACACAAGAAGTCTGGGATTGAGAATAATCATTTTGACCAAGGCCTCGCGGCCCACCCCTGCTTGCCATTCTTGCACAGCTGACTGAAATCGAGCCATACCCCAACTGGTATACGTGGGGTATCGCTTCAGAATGGCTGTGATCCTGTGCCGAGGCACACCAGCTTTTTCCAGCTCTGCTCTGAAAAACTCGGTGTCTCTGGCACTGGATGCTGCATCAGGATGTGCCCTAAGCTTAAGCAGGACTGTCTTGTGTAGCCTTAATAAGCAATGTTTGAAGAGTGAACAGCGCAAAGTTGGCTTGCATGTGTCGCAGCCTCTGACTGCTTGCCTGCATCGCTGATGTCGTGCAAGCTTGGGCGCAGCAGGCAGCTCGCAGATGAGGTCCTCCTGCAATGCAGTTGCTTTTTCCAGATCGGGTACAACATGTGCAAGCGAAAAGCTCAAAAATGACGCCATCTCCACAGAAGCAGCAGAGCAGTGCGATGCCAGTAGAGGCAGAGATGGATATGCTTGCAGGGTTCAGCCAGGGAGCAAGCAGGGATGTACAGTGGGGCCCATAAGTCTTGATCAGGACATTTGCATTGCTGGAGATGGCATGGTACATTGCCATTCATGACCATGACATCTCAGTGACTCAACATGGTCTTGCATCTTACGTGACCAAGTTTGAAAGCCAAAGCTTTAGACTTCGTTCAAAATTTGGGGTAGCCTTTGCTCAGCAAGAAAGCTGCTGGTGCAGTCAGCAGTCAGCGTCTGCGTCGAAGTCAAAGTCAAGGGGCAAGGGGAGGGCCAAACTCTGGCAATTTTTTTGGAGCTGGTAAGTAAACTGTCATGCATCCCTACAGTAGGGAGAATCACCCTCTCTCCTATACCCCCCCTCACGGGGGTGAAAGTTGGAGAAGCACAGTTGGTGAACGCTTGTGTGTTTAGTGTGTATTCACTGTTGTGCACTGGGGCACATATGCCTGAGACTCCACTGTACAGGTCTGTGTGTCTAGTCAGATGCAGCAGTGATTGGTGAGCTGGGATCTGCAGCACATTGCATTATCAACTGAAGTTTTAGGAACATATCTTACTGAGACATGTGTTCATTAAAAATCATCACTCGATGAGCTTATGATGCTGCGCATCCCAGCTCACCAATTACTGCTGAGTCTGATGATATACATAGACCTTGTGACTGAGGTGCAGTTCTACCACAGCATATGTGCACAGTTCCAGTACAGCGCTGAAGTTTGCAGAACATTCATGCAGCACATCTGGGTGCTTGCTCAGCACCTCACGCAGCATGCCACCCAGTTGTGCTTGCTGTGATGTTCTGCACAACTGAACGCCATACTTATTTTCAGTCCACATCAATCACAAGGTTTGTGTGTGTCGAGTCAAATGCAGCAGTGACTGGTGAGCTAGGATCTGCAGCGCATTGTAGTGAACATCATGTCTCAGTACGCAGCCACAGGCTGTGTGCATGAGACCCAACTACATCAAGCACCCAGATATGCTTGGTGTTATGCACATCTGAGTGCTGTACTGGAACCTGGGCACATGTGCTGTGATTCCTGTGCAAATCAGCCACAAGGTGTGTCATTCAGGTGCGGCAGATGTAGAGTCGGATAGTACCCTTTACCGTTCCCTGTTTTACCCTTGCACCTTCAGTAGCCAGTTAGGGTTTGGACCCCAGTGTATTTACGCCAAATATACAGCGTATGATTATAGTTTAAATACAAATAAACCTTATCGACAGTACATTTCCTTACATTTCAGCTGAGCAAAAATAATGTGCAAAATAAGGTCATCCAAAATGGTAGTTGATGTGTTACGATGTCATGCATGTCAGATCCAGGGCTACTTGGAGACTGCTTTCTCCCCTTATCACATTTGACTAGAAAACAGGCTGTGAAGTGCTAAGCCAGTATATGGTTCAGGTATCAACGTCAGTACCAGCTGGTGCCCATATAAAACCATTTGGACACACCCTTCAGGCAAGTTGTGGTGGCAAGCACTAAGACTGGTCAAGCGTGTCACTGCCTGCAAGCTGCAAGCTGCAAAATTTTGAGATCTGATCAGTACGGTAGTATTCTCACCGTGGATCCACCAAGAACGAGGGTAGGAGATGCCGTCGCCAAGAAAGACTCTGCCTGACCAACAAAGTTCTTGACAGTCCCTGCTGTGGCAACCGCGAAGACATACTGCTGAAGCTGGGGGCTGTGCGGAAAAACGAACGCGCTGTTTATGGGCAAACGTTGACAGACGTCGTCAGCATCATTTTTTGCAGAGCGTTGCTCGATTCGGGCGTGGTCGTTGCCAATTTGCAATGCCAAAATGTTCGAAGGACCTGCAAGAGAGGGTTTTCAAGCTGCTTTCAGGTAAGCTGTGCTGGACCGTTGACCTGACAGTGCCTTGTGTGTCAACACAAAACGATGCAGAGTTCTTCGATCGTCTACACTGCAGCAGCAAGAAGCAGCAAAGCCTGCACGCTGACTTTCAACTGGCTGCAAGCCTTGCACCATCTCCAAGCACTTTTAATGCTGCAGGTTGTTAGACAGGCAAATCTTCGTGTTTTCATTGACATTCTGAGGTCTATCAATGTGCAGTACTGTCTGCCCAGGCCAGAAGGAGGGTGTGCAGCAGAAAGCACTGAAGTCAACACGTGGGTCGTTTCTTGCACCCTGCGTCTGTTGCAGTGACACAAACCTGCATTGCAGCCATCAAATGTGTCTTCGTGTGCAATAGAATCCATACAGGATGGTAGTCAAGCTGTTTGCCATATGTGTCGCAGAACATGTTGGGAGCAGAGCTCCTGAGCAAAGCAATGCAGCAGCAGCAAGCTAAGGACAAAATTTGAGGTTGGGGAGCATTCAGAGTGCAGGTATGCCTGCAATGTACTGGTAATACTCAAAGCATACAGAAGAAGCAGTGATGCATTTGTGCCTGTTTGTGAGAATTTTAGTTCAAGCATTGCATGCATGCTAGCTACCTCATGTCTATGTACTATGGTATGAAAGTAACATACCATGTTACTTTCATACCATAGTACAAATGTGATACGGCATGAATGCCTGCTCAGTACAGAAATGTATGATAACCACATAAGCATATTGTATAAACGGACAGTATCTGTCTAGACAGCTGAGCTGAGCTTTGGAGAACTGGAGCTGAATCATGGCACGGTGGGTTGCCCAGGGGCTGGCGCATTGCATGACAAGCTTGTGATGAGGATCCTCTAGAGCTGCTTTGTAGAAGATGCTGTGGGTCATTCACCAAATGAGCCTGTGATATAGTCACTATGATACACCTGAATCGATTGCAGTGCCTCCAAATCCTGAGCTTCTGCATGTCTCCACTGCAATCCACAATGCATTTGTGTAAACACTGCACACCAATGCATTCTTGAGTATTGCTTTGGGTCTTTTGTGTCAGAAGGCTTTTGATTCTGCTTGTGGTTTCTTGGATTCAATGGGTTCCATGTCAGTCTGCAGCTGCTGTATGCTGATCACTTCTCTCTTGTGACATCGCTGAGAAGCTCAGTGTAGCTGTCACTGTCGTGGATGCCGCATCTCTGCGCTGGAGTCTCATACTCACAAGATTGTTGGCTGTTGGTGGGAAGCTCAAGCTGCAGATTCAACCATCACCCTGCACGGGAACAATTGAAGGTGGTGTCTTGGTTTAAAAACTTGGACAGCATTTCGCCTCTGCACTTTTAATGCTGAGATGACACACATGGCAGCTGCAAATAGAGCCTTCCTTCAAATGCCTTCCAGCAACTGAGACAGGCCACCACTTGGTCCTGTGGGGCTTTGACCCTGTCTGTTAGATGCTTGCAGTGCATTGTCAGTTCTGCTGTGTTCTGGAGAGACTTGGGCTGTTGTGCAAACACACATGTGCATCAGCCCTTTCGCGCTCTTTTGGACAAACTGCTTGCAATGCATTTGTGACATTGTATTGTGAGAACGATATGTACAGAAATGCTCAGAACAGACTGCTTGTACGTACTGAGAGACAAGACCTAAGATGGAGCTAGAAATCCTGACGATGAGTCAACGGTTTGACAAAGGTAATGGCAGTTCCAGTGCCGTGCTGGGCTCCACAAAACGCTGGCACAGCCAGCACCACGGCTGCTTGCAAAGGTCCTCGGTATTATCTGTGCTGTGTGTGGAATTGTACGCCTCGGCTTGCTTCGCTCTGCAAACTGTCGTTGACAACTCTGTAGCATGGCGTATCGAAACGACAACCCTGGCCAGCAAAGGCTCAACGCAATGAGGCAAGTCGTCAGCCACATACAAGAGCTGCTTGGGTCAAACGATCCATTTGATCTCCCAGGCATCGTTGTTGTCGGTGGGCAGAGTGTCGGCAAAAGTTCTTTACTAGAGGCGATATCAGGCATCAAGTTGCCGAGCGACAGCAAAATTTGTACCAGATGCCCCTTGCAGCTCGAAATGTATCGCAGCGATCATAGCTCATTTTCAATATCGTATGGCGGGCACCCCCCGGGATCAGTTTCTACACTAAGTGAGATTACAAGCGAGATTGTGCAGGCCACCAAAACGCTGACCGGGGGCGATACGAAGATAGTCGACAGGATGATCACTGTGAAGATTTGCTCACCGGATGCTTGCGATCTTACCGTCATCGATTTGCCTGGCATTATGGGGACGGCACCTGCTGGGTTCCCTGAGGACACAGTAAAAGTAGTCAAGAACATAGTCAGGAACTACACAAGAGGTAGGTTGAGTTGAGCAGCAAGCTCAAAGTGTAGCTCAGTGTGCACGTTTGGGTGTCTGCAGTATATCTGAAGCAACACACCTCAAGCAGGGCTTTCACTAACTCTACCTTACACAGTTTGACCACAGATCTTGGTTGTATGCGTCAGATGACAACAAAATCATGTGCTTCCTCATGGCAGCCTATGATGATGCTGGTCAGCAGTCTACGGGACTTGACCAGCTCAGGAAGAGAGACAGTAGTGGAGAGAGGACAGTTGGCGTGCTGACCAAAGCAGATGGCCTTGCCTCTACTGGAACAGTCCGAGGGCATGTAGAGCAAACCATTGCTAGCTATCCATTGAGAAATGGCTACGTTGCGGTGAACATCCCAACAGCTCTCTAGCATGCTGTGCTCAAAACTGCGATGACGACCTGTCAAATGAAAGCAGGCTTAGTATCACGCCTAGACCATCTAGAGCCTTACACAACTACACCACCATTACTCTGGATTCAAGGGGCCTGTGTGTGTATCACCTGAATGAGCTGTATTGGTTATATCCATATGTTTTCTGTCTCCAAGATTTGTGTGCCTTGGCTCTCAAGCAGTGAGCTTTGTGTAGGTCCGGACTCGCCACGGTCATGAAGAAAGAGAAAAAGCCTTGTCAGAGGATGACATCCGTAGCCTGGAGGCTGACTTTTTCCGTACCAGTGCTGACTTCAAGGACCCCGCTCATTGTGAATTGGGAATTCCGGCATTGACCAAAAAGCTGGAGGAGCTTCAGTTGAAAATGTACTCCAAGTGCATTCCTGAGCTTCAAAGAAAGGTCCGACTACATATGACAAAGCTGCAGCCCATGTGATGCTAGCACTTGTTGACGAGACAGTTCCTGCAAGGTGGTCATACCAATCACATCAGGACCTGTTGCAAAGGATTTCTGGTGAAATTGTGCAGTGCTTGTGCTTCCTGCTCAGTAGTCATATTTCTGCTGTTCTTGTTCTTGAGTCTGATGAGTTTCAGTATGTGTGCAGCTTGATGCCAAGCTGTCTGGCTTCCGAAAGCAGCTGGCTGACTTACCTGCAACAGTGGAGAGTCCTGAAGCAGCCATGCTTCAGCTGACAGAGCAGCTGAACAAGGTGGCTAATGAGGCAAAAGCAGCCACCGGCCCCAATGAGTCAAACATAGATAAAGATTTGCGCAATGAGGATGCCGTGAAATTTGGGCAGAAGTTTTTAAGGGCATCAGAGAAGTTTATCAATGCGGTTCGGCTCTCATACCACCTGGTTGCATGTCATAAACAGTTAACTGCAAACTTTGCAGCGGCATGAATCAGGTTTGCTATAGCTACTGTAGATGTATCATGGCAACATTCAGCGTTGTTGTAAACGGCTTGCAGCATTTTATCCATGTTACGCTGTTGCACAAGGCAAGCATTCCTTTCTGTAAATGAGGGTCAGTCGCAACTGGATATGCATCTCCACTTTTTGTGTCAGATGTCAGGCCCCCCGTGATGTCAGGCTGGTGGTGTGACTTTGTCAATAATCATCATGAACATGGCAGGTCAATGCCGGTAGCGCAGGCTCAGGAGCATCCCCAAAGGGACTACCAGGTATTCTTCGGAGCCAGAGCACAACTGAGATAGTGAAGAACAAGCTGGGCTTCTTGGAGGGTGCTACACTGCCAGACCCCGGATCGCACCCTGAGATTCCAGGTCTTGTGTTTGAGGAAGGTGAGGCATGTGACCGTCTAACAGGAAGCCAATACATTGACTGAGATGTTAATGAAGACAATCTTAGTTTGCTATTGAGATGCTAGTGGCATCATGAGACATTAGCTAGTAAGCATCATGTCATGGCATTGCTGCAATTTGCGATTGCAAGCTGCATTCACATATGACATGCTTTGCCAAAACATCAATGTGCCTTTGAAAGCAGATGGTGCTCAGTGTGCGGATGTGTCACACAATGTATTTGCTTTGTGCTGATTGGCTATTGCTTGCATGTGCCTCTTGCCAGCAAGCATATGTTTTGTGTCCTGTGCAGTGGTGTACCCAGAGCTGGCAGGTCCTGCAGAGCGCCTGGTAGATGATGTGCGTGTGCATGTTTCCAACATCTTCCGGACTGTGGTGAAATTTGTGTACAAGCAATGGCCTGATGTTGTGCCAATCATTCTACGGGAGGTGATGCTCTTGAACGTTGCAGGAGTGCTGACCCCTCATAGGTCAATCATCGGGGTCATCCCCCTGAGCTGTTGTCTTAGGACAGCAGCCTCGGGCTGCATCTAGGTCTACAGGCTCCAGTTATGACGCCTAACGGTGTAACTTTTCTTGTCTTTTCTGGTTGCAGGTCAACCAGAGGAAGGCGGATTTGCATCAGTGTACATATTTGCACATGCTTTCACAGTCCGGCCCTGTGTGAAGGAGCAGATTGGGCAGCCTCCATGTGCACATGACTTGATCAGATCTGCAACTTGCATTGATTGATATTGGTGACTGCGCAAAGCATGTTTGTCCCAATCAGCATGGTGCTTGTCATGTTTTCTCAGAATTAAATCCATCGTGCCTTGGCAATGTTCTGCCATTTGCTTGCAGGTGGACGATATATTGGCAAAGCAAGCTGTGCAGGCAAACAAATCCATTGCAGAGGCAATTGAAATGTTGCTTGGCTATCACAACACATTCAACAAGCGTTATCTGCAAACAAGGAATGCATTCTTGAACGATGCAAAGGTGTTCAACGCAAAGCCCGACCGCAGCGTAGAGGAGTTGAAGGACATGATATTCCAAAGTCTTCCCTTTATGCAGACTTTGTTTCCTGGCTTGCTGGAGTTGGGTGGCATTGCGGTAAGAAACCCAGATTCTGACCGCTGCTTGCCTACATTTGCCACAGCATGGCGTGCGGCAAAGAACAACAACTGATGGCTTTGCATGGTGCAGTACTATACAATACATTTGCTGTGATAAATCTGTCAGATATCTAGACGTCCTTGATAGCTGTAAATTTTGAGTATGAAGGGCGTGCTGCATGGATGGAGTGCAGGGTCTGCTAACAGAGATGACCCATGCCGGCCAGCCACCTCCAGAATTGCCGTCATCAGCTGCTGCGTCTGTCATTTCTGGTCAGAATGGCATCACACAGGAGCATTTTGCACAGATCTGCTTTGCGGTGTATGCCCAGATTGTGCTGGACCGCGTCTTTGATGATTTGCCCTTGATTACACGGATGTTCCTGGTGCAGCGGGTAAGATCTTTGCTTGTTCTGTTGTTCCATGCATTGTGAAGATGTGTGAAAAATTCTGTCCTGCAAAGTGCAAACTCTCTACTACATCAGGCCTGAGTGTGGTTCATGAATCTGCACTAAATGAGACATTCACGAACTGGATCTTCATGACAATATTAATAAACTAACTGATTGCTTTGGGACTAAGTTTTGATTGTTTCAACAGAATTAACAAAATTCTACCAAGTTATGCTGTGTTACTGCAATGCAGGTGCATCTTTTGCTAGAGAGGAATGAGTTGTTCAAGAGGCTGCAAACCGAGAAGTGTGTCAGCGAGGTGTGGAGTGTGATGCAAGCTGGGCAGGGCAAGACCTTGCAGAAGAAGCAGGAGCTGCAGGACAATATTATTGAGTTTGAAAGGTGTAGCGAGGCCCTTAGCAACCCTGTGGCTGCTGCAAGCTTCCACACATCATTGGAAGCTGCACCTACAGACATTGACCTAGAACGGCAAGTAGCTTGATGTTGTTGGGCATTGATGGGAATGCTGTAAGTCACAGCTATACATGTGCTGCAATGAGACCACCAACTATCAGCTAAACAAGACAAAGATGCAGTGTAAATTTTGCAAATTAGCTGTTGAACAGTGGTCTGTGCTGTTTGATGCTTGCAAGGGCTGTAGGCACTGCCATGGTAGACTTTTGCACTTGAGCTGCCTGCAGCACACAATGACAGAGCTGCAAAAGTGAGGGGTGGGGGCAAAGGGGGGGTCGGGTGGGGGTTGGGAGGCAGAGCGGGGTACGGCAGGAAAGGGTGACTTCAGCGAAGCCTGGCAACCCCTGGCAAATGCTGCTCATTCTTGTCAGGATACAGATGCCACAAGACATGACTGTGCTAGTGACAGCAAATTTAAAGCGTGAGAGCACAGCCTGACCAAATGATGCAAAGCACAAAGGGCAATGCAACTCTGACCAGACGCCTGCGAAGACTGCGCAGGACCCTGATGGGACGTTGTATTCTGCAGCTTGATCGTGATTACCAGCTGTTGCAGCACTGCATGCACTGCATAGCATGATATTAGATAGCACACAGGCAAGATCGCCTCAGCATAACAGCACGCACAGCACATAAAGCAGAACACAATATGCACAGCACAGCAGGACCTTTGAACACTTCTCTTCAGACAGCATCAACTCCGCTACCAGGCAAAATTCCCTTAGCATGACAATATCCCACACGGACATGCTCTTCTGCAGCACTTTTACATCCCCAGGGACAAATCATGGTATGACGCAGCTGTACAGTCTTGACACATCCTGCCTTCACTATGGGGGGTTAGGCAGCGCTGTCCGTCCAGTCAATTCCAAGTGCTGTATGTGCCGTGATCCTGTGGGACAGTCACGCAAAACTTTTGATTTTTCTAGTTAATGATACAACACATTCTTCGCAGAAGAATGGACGCTCAACCAGCAGCTAACTACGTAACGATCTCTGTTGTCCAGCATCCGTATAAAAATGCTGTCATGGGAAGACCGCACTACTGTTTCAAGCTTTACTGTCTTCCTTTGTATCAGTTAAGGTTCTCAGATTATTGACCAGCAGATTATTGACCAGCGGCATGTTCACATGTTTGAAAGGCCAGGAACTCAATGAGGGATGACACCGAAGTGACACTCAAACGCGATCCGAAGACAGACGGACCAGCAGACGGACTGCGAAGAGCCACGCAAATGGCAGATGCAAGAGATGATAGTTACAGATCTGCAGAAACATAAAAACTGTGAGCTGAGCTGTCGACGCAGTCTCTGCGCTGACGTTGGGGAGCTGTCGCTGGGTCTGCTTGAAATCTGAGAATTTCTGCCGGTCACGAGCGGCAACAGCTGACTTGACAGGACGTTGTTGACTTATGGATCTCTGTTAAGATAGAGACACCCACCTCACCTAACTTGTCGCTCATCGATTTGCCCGGCCTGATTGGTGACACAGACGTAAGGGAGGCTCCAGAGACTGTCAGTCGCATGATCAAGAAGTATACCACCAGGTGAAGCAAAGCAGAAGCTCGTTTGGCGTATTCTGAAAGAAAGGCCATTCAATGTAACTGGGTAAAGCTGCCTCAAACAAGGCTTTGCCTTCTACTGAGTCACAACTCCTTTGACAGACATGTTGTTGCAGGAAATAACAGGATCATCTGCTTTCTGATGAATGCTGGAGATGAAGCTGCTGCCCATTCCTACGGGCGCATGATAGTCACTTATAGAAGGCGAGACAAGGACTTGGTCAGGACTGTTGGTGTACTGACCAAAGCTGGTTTGTCAGATGGCAAATATACTCTACACACAGAGAGCATTTCCAATGCCAAACGGATACTATGCAGTGAGTCATGCCTACACTAGCCTGCTCATATGAGCCTGCAATGAGTTGTTTCATGCCAAGCAGGAGTACTGTCAAAGTCAACTTGACTCTATGCCAACTTTAAATCATGATATTGTTCCACATTTCAACAAAAACAGCTGTGCATGGCTGCCTGCAGCCGTGCCACTTGTGTGTGAGACACAAGATGTGTGCTGGTACTTGCCAAGTGGAACTTCTAGGACCATCCACAGCTTCAGGTTCTAATTGCAAAATCTTGCATGGAAAGGATGATGTGCGCCAATGGCTAAGATGGAGGCTGCTGCAGGTGCGCTGCCGACGAACAAGGGATGAGGCTGATCTGACTGTGGCACAAGTCCGTACAGCAGAGGCAGAGTTCTTTTGCACCAGCCCTGACTTTGGAGCGTCGCCCTCATGCCCCACTGGAGTGCCAGCACTTGTGGAGAAGTTGGAGAGTCTGCAGTGGAAGGTGTACAAGCGGCTCTTGCCAAGCCCGCCCAGCCAGGTACTGTCTTGGTACATTGGAACCGCTTGATCATGCACACCTCTGCCTTGCTGCCTCATGAAACATCATTTTGCCTGAGACTACTTCTCACAGCATTGTCACACTAATTCATCTGCACACGGATGCATCTGATTTCCAATGGATTCCTTCATGATTGTGGTGGCAGTGTGATCACTAGGTGCAGTTGCGTGGCCACAACACAATCACACCTTTCAGGGATGGTGCAACACACGTCAGTTCTGCAAACAACTCTGTTGCTTGACAAGTCTGAGATATTTTCTGCAGGTCTCACAAGAGCTTAGCACATGCACCAATGAGCGTGCCACCCTGGGTAGGACCTGAGCAGCGCTGTGGAGGGCAACGACCAAGCCATGTGGGCTGCAATGCAAGCTGATCAGGAGGAAAGCATTCAAAGGAGGACAGCCCTTGACTTCAAGATTACAGAGCTCAAGGCATGCCTGGCAGCACTCTCTGACCTAGAGCTGAGCGCAGACCTGAGATCATCTGCACCAACTCTAGGCCCCTCACCTCCACCAGAGCAGGACAGCCGTAGAGCGTGCTGCCTCCTCTGCATGACTGTATCTGCATCTTATGCTGTCTCAAAACTGCTCACTGCTGCCTAAATAGAATGTGCTGACATCGTGTCAGTCTATCAGGAGGTAACCCTTTCACACTGCTGGATCTCCAGGGTGTTAAGCCAGCCTCTTTCAATCAGAGATGTATTCAGCAAACGCTTAAACAATGCATGAGCATGCACTGCCATTTTTGGCAAGTCTTGGTGAGTATATACAAGGACTGCAATTGTCCTGCTAAGGTACACTAAAGGTTGTGTGATGTGTATTTCCAGCGCTAGTTTTGGGGACCTGAAGGATCTACAATTTTGTTTGCTTGAAATAGGCAGCCCACCACAACTGAGTCCCCAATGACACACAACATCACTGAGTTCAAGCTTTACAAGAAGTCAGCATATATTCACAGTGACTCATCTGAGTCTGAATTACAGAAGCACGCAACATCAATACAAGTTCCGTGTCTGGAATGATCCGTCTTGTTGTAAACGACCATGGCTGGAATCACGCCCAGGACCTACTGGACAAATCTGCTAGTAGCGGATATGTCTAGCCACAGTGACTGCAGATCCACCACTGACTGTTCAAGAGTTGATGATGGTGCTGACAATTGTAAGCTGTTGACAGGATCAAGTCACATCGAGGTGCTGAGTCTATAACGCTGCCACCAAGCTCAAAGCATCAGGCAAGGTGCTATAGCTGTCTGAAACTGCCCTTTCGAAGCATATTTGTAAATCGTGTTGTAGTCCAGCTACTAGTACTACTGGCGCACAGAAGGTCCTTACTTGATTGCCTGGGGAGACGATTTCACACAGGATAGTATCGCTGACAAGCCCCACATGCATTGGCACTTGGTTGAAGACAAGCACAGGCCCGGGATTTTAGTGGTTTGCGTGTAGCACGTGACCAGCTTTCACAGGCATGCAGTCTCTGCAGGCTTCCCTTCACTAGACTACAACATAGCCAGCTCTGGAATTGCCATTGCATCTACACACAAAGGGAGCATAGTCAGCAGATATAGCGCCATGTGGAGAAGCACCAAGCAGCAATTTGTCTGAACTTATTGCAGGCTGTTCTTGATGCTGCCTGTGCATGTATGATTGCAAACTGATCATGAGCTTTGCCGTGAAGCATCGTGTTACTTGGTTGTAAGTTGACTGCACACAAAGCAAGCAGGCTACAAATGGCTACAAATGGCTACATAAACGTCAGTGTGCTAAAGCATGCACAACACCATTTCACCTCAAAGCTTGACTGATGGCCCATTGAATGCTGCAGGCTGCAGCAGTTTCAGCCTGCACACAAAGCAAAATGCGCCTGCCCAACTGTTCTGTGGCTTTTGAGGTACACAAGTCTTATACAAAGGCATGCAGTTCTGCTTGTGAAGCCATCCCAGGCTCAGCGCACATGTTTCCCAACAGCACAACAACTCATGATTAACAGCAAAGCCCCTGCAACAGGTCTGTCAACTGACTGGTGTTCAGTCTGTGCCTCCAGTCTGAGTTCTTCAAAGCTCCAGCCAACTCTTGAAGTGAGCAGGTGAAGCCGCCTTGGGTGACTTTCGACTGCATCCACACCTATTCCCTATACATCAAGTCAAAAAGCATCTGATACAGCTGAGGGTCATCAGACAGTGTCAGGCAGATTCAACAGCCAGTAACCATAACGGAAAATTTGCTGTGTGTACATCCTAGTTACCCTTGTAAGCAATGTATAAGACATTGCAAGCAGAACAAATGCACAAAGCATGCACAGCCTTGATATTGCTCGTGTCTACACAATGGCAGCATTGCTCAAAGCAAGATTGCAGTCAGGAAATTTTTCAGAAAAGAAAGCGAGACTGCAGACTTCACTCCCAAAACATCGCTTTGTAGAAACATGCAGCATGACTCAAGCTGCAGCTGCAACATTACACAGTCATTGTATGGAGTTTGGTGTTCATGCCTTTTGTCCCTGCAGCAACACTTGTTGCTGATTATTGTAGATCAAGGTTCAGGTTCTTCTGAACATCACATATTTTTCATGTCAAGTGTGATAAGGATGGTTGGCTCACTGACACTGTGACCCTGCAGCACACCAGGTTGAATTGCTCTTGTTACTTGTGCTGTATGTCCAAGTACAACTCAACTGAGCGATACAGCGGTGATTGAAGCATTATGAGTCTGACCCAGACTTTATGTTCAACAATTTGCAACCAATGATCCTACTGGCAGCGCATCTCTAGCTTCCTGGACGTCACTGGGGCAGACACTATCTATCTGACCTGAATAGGCGGACAGAGTCCACCAGTAGCACTTTTGCACATATGCTGAGCCCGCTTGTGGTGCAGAAAGTAGCTTGCGAGCAGAGCATTCACGTTCCTGCGAACAGACAAGCGATCCTCACCTTGGAGGTGCATGTTGCGGTCCGACGTTTCGCATCCTGGGAGCCATTTGGCGTGCGACAGTAAACGCTCCAATGCGTCACCCTGAGCAACCTCCGCATTCAAGTCCACTTCTGCTTTTGCTTCAATAGCTCACGCTGGCAACAATCGTAACAAGCATCGGGCAGCTTTGCAACGCTCTTCCTGCATTTGACCTTGGCACTTGCACCCTGGTGAGCTCATAAGCTTGAGGTGTGCGACTGTTGCGCTCGACCTGGTTTCGCAGTCTTCCCCAGATTGACTGTTGCAGTCATAGACGTCCCTTTCCCGGCGCAAGCGACATCCGCCGGTGTATCACAGGGTAAGGGGAAACTCATCGGCTGTGAGACTTTCGGATATCAGTCCCTTTCGCAGGTTGCTTGGTGTAGACATGTGCTTCACACATGGACAGTGCCTTGTCATGTCCGTCTCTTTCACGATGCTGACAGCACACCCTGCCTGGCTTTACTGGTTTTATCCTCAGGCACTATCTCATTTTGCTGTGCACACACCAGCTAACATGTCCTGCATCCAGCCACCTCTTGCTGGCTGACAGTACTGTGTTGTGCAGGCAGAGCCATGAACAGACCGCTTGATAACCTGTACAGTTGCATCTCGAGCTTTCAGACTGACACCAAGAAGTTCCTGACTGCTCCCTCAATTGACCAGGAGGCCGCCTGCCTACGGCAATTGGGGAATTTACGTGATGCTTTTAGCTGCGTACTCTTCAAGGGGCAGCAAGGTGTCAGATGTGCAGAAGGAGTGCTGTACTGTGTTGTATGCCCCTTTGCCACCAGATTGCTGCTGCTCAACAGCTTCCCAAGGCTCTCAGCCTCCATGGCCTCTGTACTAGCCCTGTTCCTAAGGTATGCCTAATTGCAAATTCTTTTTTTTGGCCATCTGAACCATTGTATAGACCATTTGCTCCTTAACTGCAAAAGGCATGCTGAGAACATGTTTCTGCTGGCATTGGTTCTGAGTTTCAAACAAGGATTTGACATTTTCTGTTGCAAATACAGGTGTCTGGAAGAACAAGGGAATGTTCAGAACACAAACTTCACACTGAAGCTGATTGCCAGCAGACTTCAGTATGACCCAGAGCTGACAGCACTTGAAGCAAGAGCCTTTCGCACTGCAGGCATTTCACCAGAAGCCATGCAGGCTCTGAAGGACACCTCTCACACCCGGCACAACAGGCTGGCAAGCTTCAAACATGTTTACAGCATGCTGAACTCTGGAGGGTCCATCTCTGACTACTTGAGCCTCATCCAGCTTTTGCAGAGATGCTACTGTCCCAATTACTCCCAGTTCTTCAAAAATGGTTCAGCTGCTGCCAGGAAAGAGCTTGGCACCACAGACTTGCCAGACCTTTCGTATGTTGATTTGTGGAAGTTGCTGCTGGTAAGTTTACAGCAGTACAATCATGCATTGAGATCACGCATTGCACCTGCTGCATGTATGGCTGCACTTAGCCACCGCTGATTGCATCAACATAAAGAAAGTTGTGCCTATATGTACGCTTTGACACTGCATGTTCCCTTGTACATGCAGGGTGTTTTGTTGCAACTCAGAGCAACTGCCTCCCAAATGAAGTCACAATCAATGTAGTCAGGCAATCTGCAGGCATATGCAGGCCCCCAGCAGGTGGTCAAGGCAAATTGTGTCTGCAGGTGCCCAATACCTTAATCAGACCGCAGGCCATGGGTGTGAAAAGCTTCCAGGATGAGGTGGCAAGGTTTATGTTTGACATGCTGCCTGGCAATGTGGAGAAATTAAGCAGCGACCTAGCAACTGTTCTTGCAGAGGAGTACAGCGCAGCACAGCTGCTGTCAGAACAGTCATTGACAGATGCCATTGACCAGATTCTGTATCAGCCAGCACAGGTTGCAGTCAAGCTGCTTGGCTCAATCATCAGTGCGATCAGTCCACAGCGGCCTCTTGAAGCACAGACATTGCAGCTTCACATGATCGTGCAGACCATCAAGAAGCTGCTCACCACTCATGCAGCCTCAGGCTTTGCTTCAACAGCTCAGCAAATGTTGCTTCTGGTACCTCAGGCTGTTTCTGCGATGGATGCTCCAGGAGCTGCAGCTTTGCTTGATGTGCTAAAGTCAGCCAGCTGCAACCCATCTGACGGGTTTCAAGCCAGCTACCATAGTGGCGTGAATGGTGAGGTATGTCAGTCTGCCTCCCAGCTGTCAGAGACAACTGACTGTGGGCCACCATTTGCGTGAGTGAACACCTGTGAGTCTGTGCCAAGCTGTGGCAACTTTGTACTATGTATCTGCTGGAACCTTGCGACACCTCACTTTCTGCAACTGGCATGCGTGTTGCAAAACAGATTTGTGAGTGCCTTGCTTGTGATCGCTTGTGCGCCTTTGTTGCTGGCTGTGTGCATTTGAATAACAAGCTTGCAGCAATCAATTCCACATCCATGCAGATTTTGGTTGCCATGGCTGCCGTCATCCACAAGCTGCATCAGAACCCAGGGCTGCAAGCAACACTTAACCACTTTGACCTGCACAGTCTGCTGCTTGCGGACAACATGGTCAAGTACAGCCAGACGGCGCAGCTGAGAACATTCCTTCACGTTGGCTTGAGGCTATGCTGAGCATGCTGCAAGACCTTGCACCTTTCACTGGCACCCCCTTGCTGCAAGATCTGCTGCAAATGTATGGGTCTGGAGTGCTTGCCAAGTCAGCCTGGGCTGACCTGATCCACAAGGCCTTGTCTGCAACGCCACGCACGCTGCAATCATGGCTGGAGTCGGCTGTTGCCCCTGAGGTAGGCAATGCAACTCATGTTCCTGAGTTGCTGCTTTGGTACATCATCTCTGAAGTACATTCAACACAAGCAGCCATACATTTGGAAGCTAGAGCATCACCTGCAATTTGGGGTACTGATACTGCACCTGAGTGCCAGCAATAATGTGCTGGCAGTTGAAGTTGCTGATATGCTTCCTGATTGACCCAAACCTAATTGCTTCTGATGCAGGTAGTTCCAAAGCTCCTGCCTTGGGCTGCTGATGCTTCTGCAGACTCTGCATACGAAGTAAGCAACATTCTGCTGGAAGTTGCTGCTGCTGCTGCAGTGGCACCAGGGCTGGCTCCAACAATGGTTCAGGTGAATATAATACGTTACAACTGCAAGCAATGGCTCTTGTTGGAAAGTGCTTGAGGCTTGTATCAGAACACTGTGTGTTGCTTCTTGTTGTTGCACTTTACGCATATATTGCGCGGAGTCAGTAGGTGACCTCGCTGTTGTGATGCTGTGCATTGGCTTTGCCATTTCAACGCGCTGAGCACTCTCAGTGTTGCAGGTGGCCACTGAGATGCTGCAGGCCTCAACAGACGTGTCAGCTTTGCTGAGCCAACTCATGTCAGGCCAGGTTCTTGGCTCTGTTGCTGGAACCCGCTTCCTGATGCAGTATGCAGTTGCCGCAGATGGTGTGGACACCAAGCTGCAAGTTGCTAGAGCGTTGCTTGCAGACTGCCACCAGCTGCTATTCTGCCCTTTAGACCGTGCGGACTGTCAAAAGCTCTTCACTCTGCTGGCCTGTCTTCCGCTAGAGTTCTGCAGCGACTTGCTGCATGAGCTGTTCTCAGCGTTGCCTAATCAGGTGAGCCTGTGCTGAACAGACTGTTGATGCTGATGATGGTCAGCAGCATGTCATGGCGCTCAGCAAATGCTTGCAATGCCCATGCACCACCTGTGCTGTTGTGTTTAATGCTATTGCTGCTGTTACATTCCTGTTGTGGGTGTGTGCACAGTCACTGACATGACAGCTTTCATGCGTGTGGCAAGGATTGTATGCTTACTGTGCCTTCAGCCGTTGCTGGTCTGCTAGACTGACATAGCAGATTGAGCCAGATACTGTCATGCCAAAACTTAAATGGCTGCCACAAATTGTCTGCTACATATGCCTTGACAGCCTTCTCATCTTCTTTTGCAATACAATTTGTAGGCAGTGCTGCTTATGATATCGACACAATCATAATTGTAGTTGCTGCTGCCAGCCTGCAATCTGCAGACCCATTTTCTTGCGATGTCAATGTCTAGTTGAGCTGCAGGACTTTGATGGAGGCGTTTCAGAGTCAGAGAATCCTCTGGTTGTAAAGTTGGAGAGCTTCATAGAATGCCTTTGTCAGCAAGCAACCCGAGGGCAGCTGCTGCCTTGCATCAAGCACCGGGCTGACTGGGTACTGGCCTTGTTGAGGCTTGGGTTTACCGCACCATACGGTGCTGACCTCATGATTGATGCCTTCGACCTTGCGCCACAAGATATCAAGAATGTGCAGGTAAAATAGGTGCTGCAGATGGTAATATGTTCTGGAAATTGCTATAACCTCGGCCTTGCTCATAGTGCTGCTGCCCATTTTGATTGGAGTATCGGCAGTAATGTATTGACAACCAAACTGTTGTAAATCTCTTTCACTGGCGGAGCACATGCTTCCTAGGCTTCATATTGTAAACACAAAAACTGAGCTGTCACAAATGATGCAGGAAGCTTATGGAACAGCATTTCACAAGATGCCTGAGGCTAGTGCCGACAAGCCCAGCGTGCGCTTCTTCACATCTCGGCTGTAAACACCCTTGCAACGTCTATTGGCAACTCCAGGAGACTTCACGCATGCAGCAAATGTCCTGGATAGGTTTGCTCAAAACATTGCCAGCAGCAGCGAGTTGAGGAAGGCATTGAGCAACAATGGGCCTCAGGACAGTGCTGATGTTGCTGATCCAGAGGGCCTGGTCATGACAGCCACCACCAAGGTACCCCTTGTATGCTTTGTCTGGTGATAGAGTACCCTGCACACATAAGTTTCCTTCTGCTGCCCTTCATTTTACTGCTGTTGCTACTGCTGTTGCTGCTGCTGCTGCTTTGCTCTCGCTGTTGCTGCTGCTGCTGCTTTGCACTGCTCTTGCATCTCTATATGGCTTGGTAGATATGTGAAGCTGCAAGCTGCTGACCGTGCCTATGTCCTGCAGCAAAATGTGGACAGGATCCTTGAAGCAGTGGATTCTCCAATTCCTCTGTTGCTGGAGGGCGCCACTGGCGTTGGCAAGTCTGCTACCATCCAGGAGGCAGCACGCATTACAGGAAATGAGCTAGTGCGCTTCAACATGTCGTCTGGCATCACTATTGATGATCTGCTTGGCAAGATGGCTCTTGTCATGACTCCTGATGGAGAGGACTTCCAGCTTCAGAAGCAGCCATTCACAGAGGCATTTGAGCAGGGCAAGTGGCTGCTGCTGGATGAGCTGAATCTGGCGCCAGACATTGTGCTGCAGTGTGTTGAGACAGCTTTGGATACCGGGAAGCTGCAGTTGGGCACAATGTCAACTGTCTCTACAGAGGCAATCCAGATGCATCCAAGCTTCCGGTTGTTTGCTGCCCAGAACCCAGGCACTGGCTTCTTCAAGGGAAAGCGTGAGGCTCTCAGTGCCACGTTTCTGGATAGGTGTGTGTCGCCCTGTGGTTTTTTTTTCTGATAATGCCACATTTGGTTTTGCTCACCAGTAGGTCAATCACACAATTGTGACTACCGCTTTGCTTATGTGATGAACATGCCTGCTATTGCTGTCCCTCACTATGTAATATCATCATGCGTGCTGGTCCAATTACCTCCCATTTGAGGCATGGCCCTTGGTGGTAGCAGTTGTCAATGTTTGGTGCACTATAGTGATTTATCACATGTTGCCTGGCAGTCCTTGTTTTATTGACAAAGGTGCCCATATGCAGATTTTTGCCAATTGTGTTCGAAGAGCTGCCCAAGGCGGAATGGCAGACCATTGTGGCTGCAAAGCTTGGCAAGTCAGCTGAGGCACATGTGGCAGAACCCTGGGCCAAGCGAATGGTCGATTTCCACACTGCCTTCTCCAGCACTGTGTCTGGAGGCTCACTGCTTTTCTCTGAAGTAACAGCATATTCAGGCATCTCCATTCGAGAACTGCTGAAATGGGTGGGACGCATTGAGTGGCACATGAGGTCAGTTCAAGGCAATAGAGTTTGTGTGATGTGTCTGCATTCTGCAGCATGTGTCATGTTTCAGGTGTGATCACATTGTGCACTATCTTTTGACCGCTGTGTAACAGCAACAAAGTACGCTGCCTTGTGTTGGGATAAGTACAGCTCAGCTTTGTTATTCAGTATTGCATGCCGGCAAACTTGGCAAAGTATTTCTTTTCATGACAATGCAGTCCGCTTTGCAATGAGGCAGTTGATTCACAGCTGGATTGAGTACCTGTTGCGCTCAGACATCTTTGACTTAATGTGTGTGCCTGTAAGCAATAATAATCAATGTTTGTGAAGTCATCTTTGTTAGCGACTCAAGGTCAGCCTTGCAAGGGTTGGTCTTCATCCCATGTCTTCTATCTGCAGGCCATCAAGACCAAAAAGCTTTGCACGATGTCTATATGAGCAACAGGCGCGTGTCATGATGCAAGAGGCCTGGAGCATCTATGGAGCCCGGTTCCGGACACCTGCAGCCGCTGCAGCAGTTCAGCGCTTGCTTGCAGACAGCTTTGATGCTCCCTTCAATCGTGGTGCAAGTGAGGTCACAATTATACAAGGTGCCAACCAATCGCTTGCAGTTCAGCTGGACAGTATCCAGCTTGCTAGCTCTAAGGCATTAGTGGAGGCTCCTTTGCTAGCACAGCAGATGAGCGCAGAGTTTGAGGTGTCAGACTCAGTCAGTTCTCAGGAGTGCTTGAGGCAGATGGCTTCACTGCACATTGCAGTCTTGGCAGTGTGCCGTACAACTACCTTTATTCAACAGAATGGGTTCTACCTAGGCCAGGACAGCTGGCTCAAGGACTGGGTCAGGTGAGTGGTCTTACATTGTGGCAAAGCAACAAACATGCTGGTGACAGTTGCCGTTCAGTGTTGGGATTGTTTTTTTGTTTCTTGTTTCTTGTGGGCCTATTACAAAGTAAACTCAATTACAAATGGATCCAGCTGGACTGCAGTCACCACATTCATTTGGTCGCATTGGTGATTTACTTGTTTGCTCACTCACATGGCGAATGGTCATCTGCAGGTGTGCAAAAGAGGCAGGCTTGATGAGCAGCCAGGCTATGCTAGCAGTAGCTCAGCTTGGCGTGCAACTGTATCAAGGATGCCTTCGCAAGCAGGCAGCTCGTGAGTGTATCTTCAAAGAGTTTTTGCGTGCTTTTCCTGGCGCCACACAGCCAACAGATGTTCTGTCTACAGCTGCAACTCCGTTTGTCTTGACCCCGCGGTTCAGGAATGCTTGGAAACTGATTGTGACCGCCACCAAGAATTCAGCATCACTTGAGCCTATCTTGATTGTCGGCCCCGATGGCTGTGGCAAAAGCGCTTGTGTTGGAGCCCTTGCTGCTGTGCTTCAACAGCACGTGGACAGCTGCTACCTCACTGCTGAGACGGATCCTGCTGAGCTGGTGGGTCAGCAACTGCCCAGTGACAGCAGGCTTCAGGACTCGCCAACCATTGCCTGGGTGGACGGAAATGCCACCAGAGCGTATCGGGCTGGCAACTGGCTGTTGCTTGACAACTTGGCTCAGGCTGAAGCATCTGTGTTGGAGCGCCTGAACCCATTGTTAGAGCAGCCCCCTGTCTGGGTGTTGACTGAAAAGGGTGAGGTGCAAGCCTTGGCTGCCAAACAGGGTGCTGATGGTCAGCTGAGCTCAGGGCCAGCTGCGGGCTATCAGCTGTTTGCTACCATGACTCCATCCACCAACAACAAGGGCCCTGAGCTCTCGCCAGCGCTCTTCAACCGCTTCACAATTGTGAATATGCCTAATGTCAGCCAAGAGGAAGCAGAATTCAAGAAGGAGATAGCCATCATTGCCGACAGGTTGCTTGGTGACGTGCCGCCTGTTCATCAGTCCATAATGGTGGATGTCTGCTGGGTGCTGTTCCAGAAGCAGCGCGACATTCCCAGTCTTACTTTCAGATCCTTAGTGCGCCTCATTGACAGCACCTATAAGCTGCAGCAGAAGCATCCATTCATTTCAGCTTTGTGGACAGCATTGCAGTCAACCTGTTTTGGCCAGCTCGACTCGACAGTGGCTGGCAGCGTTGTTCAGGCAGTGCAGCGTGTCTTTGGCAATGAGCCTTCGTCACAGGATGCAATGGCCACCGTCAAGTATTTTGATCCAGCACAGGGCACAAGCCTAGGGAGTGCTCACATCCTGACAGCAAGCCGGCTCAAGCATGCTGAAGCCCTGATGGCATGCATTGACTGCAACCTGCCTGTCCTGCTTGAGGTATGCTTTGCCTCGGCATGTGCACACTATCATACCAGCATAGCAACATTTTGAACAACATCAGCAGTTTTGACAGACAGTTGTGATAACAACTGCTGCTGTGCTGTTGGATTGTGGCTGCTATATCTTGCAACCACGGTGTCAGAAGCATGTTCCACTTTGTTTATTGACCCTCATGTTGCTTTGCAAGCTGTTTCAACAGTGTGCATGCCTGTCACAGCATTGTCATTGTTGCAAAAGCAGCAACTCCAGAGCATCACAAGCTTCTTGTCTGCAACAGGGTCCTGCTGCTGTTGGTAAAACTTCGCTCATCACAGCTATAGCAAGCCAGAAGCAGCAGCGGCTGGAGCGGGTCAACAACTCTGACACCACCACAATCCAGGACTACTTTGGCTCGTGGCTTCCTATCAGCAAGAAGCAGTGTTCGTTCCAGAAGGGAGTGCTGTACCGCTGCTTGGAGGACGGGGGCTGGTTGCTGGCTGATGAGCTAAATTTGGCCCCTCCAGCAGTTATTGCAATGCTTGCTCCTGTACTGGAAGGCAGCCCTGTCATTGCAGTCCCTGGGACAGACAAGCAGCTGGCTGCGCATCCCAACTTCAGGTAGCCTTTATATTTGTGCCTTGTATTGCCTAATTGCATGCAAGCTATTGAATCCAAGAAAGCTGTGAGCTTTGCATGTTTTGGCAGCGTGTTCAACTGGTACTCGAAATCACTGTTTGGACTTTCTTGGTGTCATTGTCACAGCAAGAGCCGATAGCTTGTTGCAGTTCTGCAGCACTTTGTGAAGCTGCATATTGATTGCAGGTTTTGCTTGCCACCTCTGCTGCCATAGACAATCAGCATACGTATGACTATAGTGAGGTGGGTGCTTTGTGCAGGTTCTTTGCCACGCAAAATCCAGCAGGCAAGTTTGCTGACAGGCATGTGCTTCCAGTCTCGCTCAG
>JAABUT010001727.1_pt1 | contig 23710 bp, 17 predicted proteins | sample 5559281 | NCBI WGS metagenome assembly JAABUT01 (sample SAMN10711880, study PRJNA513359) | rock metagenome | isolation source: Antarctica rocks | place: Antarctica: Victoria Land, Ricker Hills nord | collected 2016-01-04
AGACATTCGGAACTGGATCACCGCGTGGAATGAGAACCCGAAACCATTCATCTGGACCAAGACCGCCGACAAGATCCTCGAATCACTGGGACGACTTCTCAAACGAACTAACGGCGAGGGACACTAGCCAGGTAGCGGTTGCCGTGCCCGGTGGCCCCGGTGCCTTTCCGGTGCCTGGCGGATTCCTTGACGCCGGGGGCGAAGCGGGCCCAGGAGGCCAGGTGCGCCGGGGTGGGGAACCGGCTCATGTCCAACCCGACCTCGGCGATGATGACGCGGGCGACCGGCCCGGGCTGCCACCAGCACCCGCGGACTGAGAATGCCCTCTGTCGTGACATGGAGGATGTCCCGCCTGTCGTTGAACTTTGGTGGCGGTCCTCGTGATCGTCAGGCGGCGATCACGGGTTCATCATGACGCGCGGTACCGACAGTTTGCGCGGCGACATGCCCATCGAGAGCGATGCGCAGCGCGGGCAGGTGCATGTGGCCGTTGACGCGTCGGAACTGCTTGCCCGCCTCGATCATGCCGGCGGCGCACCAGCGCATCGCCATCGTGCCGTTCTGCCAGTTCTTCACGTTCGTTGAGTGGTTGCGGGCGATCGAGATCATCGACTCGACGCTGTTTGTCGAGCGCAGCGTGCGGGCCAGTGTCGGCGACACGCCGAGGCGGAGCACGGTCAGCGTCTCGGACAGGCCCTCGCGCAGGCTGCCGGCCGCGCCGGAATGGGTGCGGTCCAGCTCTCTGGCGAGGGCTTCGAGCTGCGCTTCGGCCAGGAGCGCCGAGTCGGCGTGGTAGGCGGCGCGCATCCGCTTGGTGACGGTCGAGGCGAGGTGATCGGGCAGCTTGTCGGCGACGCTTCTGATCTTGTGCAGTTGGCAGCGACCGATCACCGGGTGGTCGAAGACCCGCAGCACCGCCGCCCGCAGCGCCTTGCCGCCGTCGATACCGACGAAGATCGGCCGGGTGAACCACTAACCCGTTCGGACGATCCAGAGGGCTTCCTGGAGCCCCGATGTCATGGGGATGTACCGGATCACTCGCCGTCACCGTTGGCTCGCTTTCGCCGTGCTCGTCGCTGCTGTCGTCCGCATGCTGACCGGCAGTGTGACCCTCGCCACCGCGGCCACCGCCACCACGAGGACTTACTACATCAGCGCCACGGGCGACGACGCGGCGAACGGCCTGTCGGTCGCTACCGCCTGGCGCTCCCTCCAACGCGTGAACATGGTTGTCTTCCACCCTGGAGACCGGCTGCTGCTACAGGGTGGGGCGAGCTTCCCCGGCAGCGTCTACCTCGACGCGGCGGATGCTGGGGACGCCCAGCACCCCGTCGTCATCGGCTCGTACGGCGCAGGCCGTGCACGCATCATTCCCATCGGGACGACTGGAATCTTCGTGTACAACACCGCAGGGGTCGACGTGCGAAACCTGGTCCTCACCGGGGACGCGACCGACTACAGGCGAGAGTCTGGCATAAGCTTCTACAACGACCTGCCGGGCGACCGGAAGCTCGTGCACGTGCTCGTGACGGGGGTCGAAGTGAGCGGGTTTCGGCACGGGGTCGCCGTCGGCGGCGCCTCCGGCGCGAGCGGCTTCCAGGACGTGGCGGTTAGGTCAGCGAAGCTGCACGACAATCTCGTGACCGGACTGCTGACCTACGGCCCGGTGCTGTCCGCGGCGGCCCCGACATACGCGAACGCAGGGGTCAGGGTGTCGCAGGTGCAGGCCTACCGCAATGTGGGCGACGCAATAGACCGGACGCACAACACCGGCAGCGGGATCGTGCTAGGCAGCGTGCAGGGCGGCAGTGTGGAGCGGTCGTCCGCCTGGGCCAACGGCTCGGCGTGCAGAGCCCCGGAGGGTCCCGTCGGCATCTGGACTTACGATTCGGACGGCGTTGCTATCCGCGGCAACATCTCGCACGACAACCGCACCGGGGGTGCGGCGGACGGCGATGGCTTCGACCTCGACCAGAACGTCAGCAACTCCATCCTGGAGCGAAACCTGTCCTACGGCAACGACGGCGCGGGAATCCTGATGTACACGGGTCTCGCCAACGGTTTGCACCGCGGCAACGTGGTGCGGTTCAACATCAGTCAAGGGGACGCGCGCAGCGGGAGGTACGGCGCCCTTACTCTGTGGGGACGGATCAGCGACGCGCAGGTCTACGACAACACCGTCGTGGCTCTGCCGAATGTCGCGGTGCGTCCGCCCGTAGTGAAGCTGATGCCCGGTCTCGCAGGCGTTGCGATGCGCAACAACCTTTTGGTCTCCGACGGGGCTGGCCCGCTCGTGAGCGTCCCGTCGCTGCCAGCTCCCGACGTCATGCTGCAGGGCAACGACTACTGGGCGACCGCGGGGACGCGCTGGCAGGTTGGCTGGGGCTCATCGAGCGTGACCTCTCTGGACGCTTGGCGCGCCATGACGCGGCAGGAGACTTTCGGCGACAGGGCCACCGGACTGGCGGTCGACCCTCGCCTCACAGATGGCCACAGCCCGCTGCGTGTTATCGACCCAGCGGCGCTCCGGGATGCCACCGGCATGGTGCTGAGCGCCACCTCGCCCCTCCTGGGCGCGGGCATGGACTTAATCGTCAACGGCATCGACGCCGGCACCGCGGACTACTTCGGCAACCCGCTCCCCATCGCCAGCGGCCCCTACGACATCGGGGCGGACCACCCAACGCGCTGAGCGAAGATTTACGTTACCCGGCTGCCTGTAGGGGGTCGAGGGTGACTTGGTCGCCCATCCGTCACGAATTAGGTCCGGGCGCGCTGCTCGGTCTTGTTTGGGGTGAGTTTGGTTTAGATTTACAGGCGGTTTAGTTTAAAGGTCACCGTCAGTCTCGCTGCCAAAGACACCGTTGGTGTGGGTGTTTCAGATGGCGATGAGCATCGCGTGTTCGACCGCGACGATCGCCTTAACCGGTCCGTGTTGAAGCGAAACGACGCCAAGGAGATTCGGTGCTCCTCTCGCAGCCGAAGCGCATCCTGTGTTACCCGTTGCGGCACCCCAGGGGAATCGGGGGCTATACTATGTCGCCGTTGACTGACAGTCCGCGAGACAGCCCTGGAGATCTCCCAACGGCCGGTGGCGTAGTGCCTCGGTCAGTATGCGCGCTCGGCAAAATGTGACTCTGCGCTAACCAAGGGTGGGCGGTATGTGTTCTCACGGCATTTAGTGAGGGCGTTTGTCGGATTGTCCTTGCCGTCGGCGGCGCTTTGTCCTTATCGTCAGGGTGAGCACCCACCTTGGCAGGCTGCGGTGCAGACCTGAAGATCAATCCGGTGGAGGTTTCTGTGCGACTGTTCCGTATGCGGTCGTTGCTGGTGGCGTTGCTCGTAGCGGCGACGGGCTTCACAGGGGGCCTTTCCAGCACCTCCTCGGCCGCCGCTGACACGATCCAGATGGGGAGAGTCGACGCGACCACCGCTACCGCCCCGAAGGTCAAGGTTCTCCCGGTGGACGTGCCGGCGTCGGTCTCGATCACGGCGACCCTCGACTGGACCTCGGTCGACGCGAACCTCACGCTTATCCTTAAGGCCCCAGACGGTTCGAAGGTGGCTCAGGCCGCCACGAACCAGAATCCGGAGCGACTCACCTTCGCTGCCAGCATGACTGGAATCTACAAGTTCAACGTGATCGCTGCCAGTGGCGCCAGCGACTTCACCTTGAGCGTAACGATGGGGGCGGCGCAATCCGGTCCTACACTTCCACGCTTCATCCAGGCGATCGGTCGTCCCGCTCATCCCGACATCGCGCCCTCCGGTCTGGACGTCGACCCGGCGGGCAACGTGTACGCCGCCTCCACTGCCAACGACGAGATCGTCAAGTACTCCCCGTCTGCTGCGGTGCTGTGGCACGTCGGGAACAGGGACGGCCGTCGGGACGGCAATTTCTCCAACCCGCGCGACACGGCGTATTACGGCGGCAGGGTCTTCGTCGCCGACACCGGGTACAACCGGGTCCAGGTCCTGGACGCCTCGACCGGCAGTTGGCTGGCCACTTGGCCGACTCGGTTCAGCGCTAACCTGGGGATTAGCGCCGGCGTGGACGGCAGCGGCAAGCCGATCATCCTGGTGTCAGACTCCACGGCGAACGCCGTCAAGATCTTCAGCCCCGATGGCACGTACCTGCGGATGCTCGGAACGGGAAGCGCCGGCTCAGCTCAGGGACAGTTCAATCAGGTCCGGGACGCCGCTACCGACACGGCGGGCGACATCTACACAGCGGACTTCAAGAACGAGCGGGTGCAGGTGTTTTCCCCCGGCGGCGTCTTCCTGCGGGCCTTTGGCTCGGCGTGTCCGGGGATCTGCCCGGCGCCGTCTCCGGGCCAGTTCAAGGATCCGTACGGTATCCAGCTCGACGATGCCGGCAACGTTTACGTCAGCGACAACCGTCGCATCCAGAAGTTCACCGCCACCGGCGGATACCTGGGCTCCTATGGGACGAGCGGATCCGGCTCGACGCAGCTATCTCAGCTCCGGCGGGTGGCGGTGGGCCGGGGGCTCAACCCTGCCGTCTACGCCGCCGACCTGTGGGGCTATAAGATCTTGGAGTTCGACCAGAGTGGGAGCCTCACCCACACGTTCGGGGGAGGGCTGCCGGCCGCGACTGGCTTCAATCAGCCGTATGGCCTGTCGCTAAACGGAGGCACGCTCTACGTCGCGGACACCAACAATCAGCGCATCCAGCTGTTCTCGGCCTCGACCGGGTCCAACGTCGGCTCGTTCGGTGGCCGCGGGTTCGGCAAGGACAACCTCAACGGGGTGAATTGGCCGCGGGGGGTGACCTACAACGCCTTCACCAATACCATCTGGGTCGCAGACACGAAGAACTACCGTGTGGTTGAGCACAGCGTGGACGGCACGCCGACAGGGCGGGTCTTCGGCACCACCGGCTCGGTGCTGATGCCGAGCATCCTAAACTGGGTCTACGGGATCACCTCCTACGGCAGCGACGTGATCGTCGCGGACACCTTCGGTAACAAGATCGGCCGCTGGACCGGGAACGACGCGACGACCCCGCTTTGGACCTATACCGGGGTCCAAGGGCCCAAGGCGGTCAGCGTCGTCGGCGACACCGTCTACGTGGCAGACTCCCTCAACCATCGCGTCGTCATTCTGAACGCCAAGGACGGGACCCTGCTCAACATCCTCGGTGACACCGTTCTCCACCGCGTGGAGGGCATCGCGGTCGCCCCGGACGGCAGCATCTGGGTGGCTGACACGTCCGCCAACCAGCTGGTTCAGCTCGACGCCGCCGGCAAGGTCCTGCAGACCTTCGGCAGGTTCGGAGCCAACACCGGGCAGTTCAACCTGCCCACGCAACTGCTCATCAGCGGTAGCGGCACATCGACCCGGCTTTACGTGACGGATACCAACAACGACCGCGTCCAGGTCTTCGACATCAGTTGAAGCGCCGCCGAGCTATCGTCGCGCCGACCCGTCTGCGCACCCGCTTAGGAGGAACCGTGTTTCACGTCCCGCTCCGCCGACGGGTCGGCGTTGTGCTCGTCGCGGCGTCACTTGGCGCCACGGTTGGGGTCACCGTCCTGTCGTCCCCGGCCAACGCCGTCGACCAAGCCAGTACGTTCATCGGCACCGTCGACAACGACGTCAGCACGTCCGCGCCCAAAACCTTCGTGCAGCCGATCGCGGTTGGACAGGCAGGCACGATCGCCGCGTCGCTCGACTGGACCGACACCAACGCCGACCTCAACCTCTACCTGAAGGATCCTTCAGGGCTCGTGGTGGCCTCGGCGACCTCGAAGACTTCCCGGCCGGAGCAGGTCACCTTCACCGCCACAGTGGCCGGCACCTATAAGTTCAACGTGATCGCCGCCGCTGGCGGCAGCGCCTACAGCCTGGCCGTGACCTACCCGAAGTACACCGGCACGTCAGGGGCCTTGGCCTCCTATGACAACTCGTTCGGCTTCAGCGGTCCGGCCGGCTTGTACGCCTACGGGTTGGACTGGGACGCCAGCACCAACACCATCTTGACAGGTGACTACTGGAACTACCGGGTCAAGCGGTTCAACACCGATGGCACCAAGACCAGCCCGCACGTCGTGAGCGTCACTAAGCCAGTCGGGGTCCCTGGGGGGACGACCGCACCCTACGACGTGGAGACCGACCTGTCCGACCGGGTTGGTGGGTCCGCGTCATTCTGGGACGCCGACCAGGGCAGCTCGCGGATCGTGCAGTTCACCCAGAACGGCAGCTACCTGCAGACCATCGGCAAGGGCGGCGGTGGCACCGACGCGGCGCATCCGGGCAGGAACTACGCGGCGGGCTGCGGCGGTGGGCAGATGACGATCCCCACCGACATCTATGCCGACCCGCAGACCGGGACGCTGTACGTGTCGGACCCGATGTGCCGGGCTGTGTGGATGTTCACCCACACCGGCGGCTTCCTCGGCCAGCTCGACTGGACAGGCAGCGGCATCAACCAGGTCATCCCGCGCGGGCTGGCCGCCGGGCCGGACGGCAACATCTACGTCGTCGAGTTCAACAGCCGCTCCGTCTCTGCCTTCACCAAGGGCGGGAACTTCGTGCGCAAGGTCGTCACGCAGTCCGACATGAATGACCCGCGCGGACTCGATATCGACCAGCGCAACGGTGACATCGTCGTCGTCGCCGCTTACAAGAACGAGATCTTCAAGTTCTCCCCTGACGGGGCGCTGCTGCTGCGCTGGGCTACTCCGGCCGGCGTGGGTGCCCCGGCCGGTTCGCGCGGGTTCGATGCCATCCGGTTCCCCGCCGTGGACGGTGACGGGAACATCTATGTGGGGGAGACTTGGGGGACGCGCCAGCCGGACGGCAGCTATACCGGCTACGGGGTGCTGAAGTTCGACCAGTCCGGCAAGCCGATGCCGTTCGCCACCGGGCCGGACGGCCCGCCGGACGGCGGCTACAATCAGCAGAACGGCATCGCGATCGACAAGACAGGCAAGCTGTTCGTCGTGGACACCTTCGAGCAGCGCGTGCAGAAGTTCGACACCGCCTCCTCCTGTGTTTCCGCCTCGAACTGCCCCGCGTGGGTGTCGCAGTTCGGCTCACGTGAGGCCGCCGGCACGCAATCCAAGGGCTTCGGCTACCCCAGGGCGCTGGCCTACGGCGCGGAAAAGGACCTGGTTTACGTAGGCGACAACAACAACGCCGTCTTGGCCTGGACTCCCGATGGGACGTTCGTGCACCGGTTCGGGTCTCAGGGGCACGGGACCGGACAGTTCAGCGGCGGCGTCCAAGGCATCCGGGTAAGCGGCGGCAAGATCTACACGACCGACATCGGGAACTGTCGGCTGAGCGTCTGGGACGAGACGGAGAGCCTGGCCACCGGCAACTCCACAGGAACGCTGCTCACCTCGATGGGCACCTGCGGGACAGGAGCTAATCAGATGCTGGCCTCCCGAGGCATCGCCGTCGGCGACGCCGCGGGTGATGCCAACACCGCCTACGTCGCGGAGACCGGCGGCAACCGCATCTCCCGCTGGAATGTCGCGACCAAGACCGCGACCGTCCTAAAGCCGAACTGCGCCGGCGTCGGCCTGCGCCAGCCCTGGGGCATCACCTGGGACCCGTCCCACACCTGGCTGTACATCGGCGATGTGGGCAACGCACGCATCGTGCGGATGTCCCCAGATGGCAGCACCTGCCAAGTTGTCACCACCGGACTGGACGTCCCCGAGGGGAAGCTCAAGGGTACCAACTTCATCGAGTTCGACGCCCAGGGGCGTCTCTACGCGAGTGACAACAACCGGCGCATTTACCGGTTCATTCTGACCGGTTAACAGAGCTTTTCGGCCTGTGAGATAGAAGTCTGTCTCGCGAGTCGGGACCGGCTCACCGTTCGGTGTGGTGAGTAACGGCTGGTAGCGGACGGAACACAAGACGTGGGGGTGTGGAGCCCGCATAAGCGGCGCTCGGGGCATCGAGAGCATTTGGAACGGAGCATTAGCCATGGTGTGCTTCCCTTAGATTGGTCGGACGCCCTGGCAAGCAATGAGCTGTCCTACTGATGTCGAGTGGCATCTCCACATGGCAGCACGTAGGGGCGACTCGTCGCACTTCCTGTCATCGGTTCATATCGGTCCGATGCCGGTAGAGACACTTCAAGGGAGCTAAGCAGCCTGTGACCACGTCTGTGAGCGAGCCGGCTGCAGCAACTGCCTGGCGTGTACCGTGGGCGGCGACAGAGACGTTGCTCGTCGCTGCCGGATCTGCGGCAGCCGTAGGCGTCGTAGCTCGCAGTCCGGGGCTGATCGCCGCGGGATGCGGCGTCTTCTTCGCTGTCCTGGTCACCTTGCGGTTCGAACTATTCCTGCTCGGTGCTCTCGCCGTGCGGGCTGCGCTGGACCACTTCAGGACGGGGTCCATCTTCTCACCGGCAACGGTCCTTGGGGCAGCGGTGCTGGTGCTGGTCTTTGGAACAGAGTTCTTGGCGCGAGTCCAAGGCCGGCCGCGACGCCTCCTGAGCGCGCCCTTCCGTCTGCCTCTGCAGATCCTGCTCATCGCCGGCGTCCTCAGTATGGCGGCGTCGACCAGCCGCAAGGACAGCGCCGTTGAGGTTCTGCGCATCGCCGGCGTGTTGGCGATGATCATCGCCTTGGAGCGCTTGCTGGTCACCCTGGACGTTGCTCGGCGCGTCCTGGTCGCCGTCTTCGTGTCGGCGCTGGTTCCCATGGGCTTCGCCCTGCTCCAGGTTGCGCAGGGACAGGGCCGCCTCATCGGGGGATTCAGCCGGATCACCGGAACCTTCTTGCACCCCAGCCCCTTCTCCATCTACCTCGCTCTGCTCATCGTGATGGCCGTCGCCCTGTTGCCGCACGTGGACGGGTTCGCGAGATGGGCGCTGGGAGCCGGTGCGGTGGTGGCTGGCGGCTGCCTCCTGCTGACCTACACGCGCGGTTCCTGGATCGCCCTCGTGGTCGGCCTGCTGGTAGTCGGCTTCCTGCAGAGCCGGAGGTTAGCGCTCGGCGTCTTAGCCGTCATCGTTATCATCATCCTGACCGTTCCCTCCGTCGGGCAGCGCTTCGCAGACCTTCGGGCCCCCGTCAAGTACTCCGGGGCCACGAGCAACTCGCTCATCTGGCGAGTGGACTACTGGAATCAGGTCCTCAGCCTCTCGAAGGACTCCCCGATCCTCGGGATCGGGCTCAAGGGGATCGAGAACTCCACCCAAGACGCCAAGAATGCCCACAACGACTTGGTGCGGACCTACGTCGAAACCGGCATCCTCGGGCTGGCCGCCTATCTGGCCCTGGCCGTCTCATTGCTAACGACTGCGAGGCGCGCGGTACGGGTGAAGGCGACGGGCTGGCGTCGTGGTGCAGCGGTCGGCTTCGCGGGGACGGTCGCGAGTCTTGCCGTGGTGAGCCTGTCGTCCAACGTCATCACTCAAGTGGTGTTGCTCTGGTACGTCGCCGCGCTCGGCATGGTCGCCGTGGCCGTGACGGCGTCCGGCACCCAGTCCGAGGATGTGGGCGCCGCAGATCGAGTGTCGAAGCAGGACCTAATGAAGGGTAGATGACTAGATGATCTTGGACTATTTGCGACGGGCGGGGAGGTGGACGCTGCTGCTGGTGCTTCTGCCCGTGCTCTGCGCTGCCACTGCCTTCTGGCTGAATCGCAATCCCCCACAGGTCTGGTCCGCGTCGGCAACCATCCTGACCGCCCCTACAGCGACCGGAAGGACGGGTGCGCAGTATGTGAACGATGTCCAAGCCGCGCTGCTGTCCGATGCCGTCGTCGGGCAGGTGGCCAAGCAGACGAAGGCGTCGCCCGACACGATCCGTAGCGGGCTTACATCAGCTATTCTGGCGCCGGGAAGCAGTCTGCTGCAGGTGAGCTTCACGGCCTCGGAGAAGTCCGTTGCTGCCGCTGTTCCGGCGACGGCGGCCCGGGTGACCCTGCAGAATCTCTTGAGCCCCACCCTTGCGGCGAACGCAGCGCAGCTCAAGGTGACCGAAGATCAGCTGGAGCTGGTTGTCCAAGCTCGGGACGAGTACATACGGCAGATCGGTGTTGTCCTGCCAGTTGCGGCATACCAGAGTGCCCTCGGTGAGCTCGGACAGCTGCGGGCCAACGCGGTTACGGCGCACGCTCAGGACCGGCCTGGAGCCGCAGAGCTCGACGCCCTTGTAAAAAGCCGGCAAGCGGCGGTCGCGGCGCTCGGCCCTCAGGCAGTCCACTTCCAAGATCTCCAGGGGGCTGTCGACCGCGCGTCAGGAGAGGTCAGCCAGGCGCGAGCGTCTGTTATCTCCTCGCAGGCACAAGTCGCTGCCCTTGATAGTCCCGCCACGATTAAGTCCACCGGGGCATACCAGCTGTCCAGCAACACGCAACTGCTTCAACGTGTGCTGGGAGCGGCTGTTGTGGGTGCCATTTTCGCCGTTTTGATCCTGGCTGGGCTACTGACGCTCTCCCGCCGCCGCGCTCGCCGCTCGCCTGCACCGCGAGCCACCCCCGTAGCGAACGAGCCGTTGGGCAGGCCGTCCCCGCGGCCCCGCAGCGCCGCCTCGAACACCGAACTCATGGACTCCGCCCGGGTCACAGGTGACTCAGCTCGATGAACGTCTGTGCACGGCGCGGCAGAGACGGTGAGCGTGGCAGTTAGGCGTCCATGGCGGGCGGCTCGGATCGATCATGCCGCGGCACCCACGTTTCTGTTGGGCCCTGCGCGCAGTGGGACCAGTTTGCTCTACCGGGCTCTCTGCCTGCACCCAGACACGACGTACATTTCGAACTATGTCCGACGGCTGCCACGGCTGCCCGAGGCGGCAGCGCTGAATCGGCTGCCCCGCCGGCTGCCGGAGCGGCAGCGGTCGGCTTGGTTCAGCGAGGGCTCGAACGCCTACGTCTACGGCACCGAGCGCACCTACACTCAGCGGTGGTTGCCCGCGCCAGTCGAGGGTGAGCCGGTCTTCGGTGCGTGTGGCATTCCTCAGTTTCCCGACGACGCCGCGCGGCCGCACCATGAGCAGGTGCTCCGCCTGCGCCGCGCCTTCGCGCGCCTCAGCTTCGCCGACGGACGGCGACGGATCATCAGCAAACGCATTGCTCATAACCGGCGTATCCCTTTGTTGTACGCAGCGTTTCCCTCGACGCGGTTCGTTTCGCTCGTTCGCGACGGCCGCGCCGTTGCAGCTTCCTTGAGCAAGGTGGATTGGTGGCTGGATGACCGCGTGTGGTGGTACGGCGGCACACCGCGCAAGTGGGCTGCCGAGGGAGGTAACCCGTGGGAGATCTGCGCTCGCAACTGGGTGGAGGAACTGCGAGCTATCGAGAGCGGCCTGGCCGACGTGCCAGCGGTCCAGGTGCTTTCCTTGCGGTACGAGGATTTCATGACGGCCCCGACAGAGACGCTAATCCGGATCGCCGCATATATTGGTCTCGATGGTGCCGACCGGGCATGGCTCGCAAGGCTCGAACACATCCAATTTCCCAACCAGGCGGGCGATTGGCGTCACTCATTGGCCGCAGAGGACGTGCGCACCATCGAGACCTGGCAAGCCGACTTGCTCGACGTCTTCGGCTACTCCGGGTCGCCGAGCCCAGGATGACGGCGTCGGTGGCTCCTCGTTTCGTCTTCGTGCTCGGCACCGGCCGGTGTGGGTCTTCGCTGGTCCACGAGGTGCTGGCGCGCCATCCGGACGTCGGATTCGTCACCAATGTAGAGGACCGTTTCGGCACTGTCCGTCTAGGCGCCGCAGGCCCCCGCATCTACCGGGCTCTGCCTCCGTCAGTCAGCACCAAGGGTCGGTTGCGCTTCGCACCGAGCGAAGCCTATGGAGCGCTCGCGGCTCAAGTCTCCCCCGCGCTGGAACGGCCCACGAGGGACTTGGTTGCCGGCGACGCCACGCCCTGGCTTTCGGCGCGGACGCGGACGTTCTTCGAGAGTCACGCCCAGCGGCAGCGCACCGGGGTGTTCATACACAAGTTCACCGGTTGGCCACGTGCCGGCTTCCTCCAGGCCATCTGGCCCGATGCGGCGTTCATCCATATTGTCCGCGATGGCCGCGCGGTCGTTAACTCACTGCTTCAAATGCCCTGGTGGCGTGGGTGGTCAGGTCCCCATGGCTGGACCTTCGGACCTCTGCCCGGACCCTATGCAGAGGAGTGGGAGGCGTCAGGTCGATCATTTGTCACTCTGGCCGCCCTCGAGTGGAAGGTGCTCATGGACGCATTCGCGGCCGCGGCGGTTGCCCCGGGCACCTGGCTCGAGCTGCGCTACGAGGACGTAGTGGCGGACCCCCGGGGATCTTTCGCGGCCATGCTCGAGCACTGCAACCTCGCCTGGACGCCTGCGTTCGAGCGTGGATTCACCCGCTACCATTTTTCGCAGGCCCGCAAGGACGCCTACCGGAAGGACCTGGGACTCCGACAGGTCGCCCTACTGGACGCCTGCCTCAAGAGCCACTTAGAGCGCCATGGGTACCAGTGACACTGATCTCCCGTCGGTGCTCATCCGCTTGGTCCCCATTTGCTTGCTGCCGAGAGTTGGCGGAGAGCGTCGCCGGAGCGGGTCGCGCTGGCGGGCTCCGTTTCGACGCTGGCCGCTCCGGCGTGGATGGCCCATCGTACGGCTGCCACCAGATCACCGACCCTGGACGGACTCGCGGTCTGGAACTCCAGCGGGCCGCCCATCCGCGCCATCTCATCGTATAGCGCCGTGTAAGCGCCTGGGGGGATGGGCCAACGCAGGGAGTTGTTGGCGAGAATGCACCGCCGTAGCAATTCCTGACGGCATACGTGGGCCGCCTCGAGCGTCACGTCGAGGGTGCCGGCCGAGCCGGCTGGAGACGCCGGGCCGAGGTAGGGGTTCAGAGCAAGGCTGCTCGAAGTCCTCGCCCACATCTTGTGCGCGGCAGTCTGTTCTGCGAGACATTTCCGGTCTAGTGCGTCGGTCAAGCCGGCCGAGGACAGCGCCACCGCGTTGGACGACGTAGCTGCTTGGCGCAGCAACGGTTCTCCGTAGAAGGTCGTGCAACGAGTCATCGCGACCTCTCGAATCTCCGAGACGTTGTCGTAGGCGGCGGCCAGTTTCCTTTGGAGACTCGCGTACGCCAGCCCGAAGCGGGCTGTCCAGAAGCGGGGCACCGCACCCGAGAGCTGGTCTTGCGCCAGTGTCATCTGCAGCGGGGGGCCGTCGAGCGTCTTTGCCCACTGTGGCGATCGCACCCCGGCCAGCACCCGAAGTTTGATACCGGGAGCGCAACCGTCGGTGGATGCCGTCCGGCGGACAGCATCGATCGCGGCGTCGATCGCGTTGGGATGCACGATCGCGGAGTCGGATGTTGGTTGCAGGTCGGCCCAGGCGACGCTGAGGCTCATCCCGCCGACGAATGACGGAGGCTTGTGCGGGAGCGCGTTGATGGCGACCATCCCCGAGAGGGGAGCCTTGACCCCGGTCCCCGACGGACGGCATGACTGGGTCGGTGACCGCGCCGTGCTGGGTTCGGCCGGGGTGGGCCGATGGTCCCGCGGCCCCGCGGTCAGCGAGAGATGCCTACTTAGAGTTACCGCGCCAACACTCAGCATTATGGTCAATGCGAGAATGACGAAGGGGCTTCCAATAGATGCCCTGAGCGCTCGGTCCTCTTTTTGCATGACCTCATTCTGCGCTAAGGTGCGGTGGTCTCATTGGGGGAGTGGCGCAGCACTTGGCAGTGCGTCTCTCAGGGCGTGGGGGTCGAGCGAGGGGAAGCGCGTGCTCAAGGCTGTGCACAAGGTAGCTCGACACTGCCACTGGGCGATTACGCAGGGTGTTGGCCGACTCGTCGAGGAAGACCAGCTGAACCCGGTCGTCCGGGCAGGCACGGCCAAAGAGAAGGCGCGTTGGCGGCGGGCGAACCCCCGCCCGGCAGGCCACGCCGCGCCAATCTTTGTCGTCGGTCTGCAACGCTCCGGTACGAACATGCTCGTGCGCGGTCTCGAGCGTGCCCCCGAGGTCGAGGTGCACAACGAGAATGACCGCCGGGCTTTCTCGAACTTTCGGTTGCGCTCGGACGACGTCGTGCGCGCCCTGATCGAGCACAGCCGCCACGACCATGTGCTGTTCAAGCCGCTGTGCGACTCCCACCGCACCGCCGAGCTGCTGGCGCTGCCCGCCGCGACGGCGGGGCACGCCATCTGGGTCTTCCGACAAGTCGACAACCGCGTACGCTCGTCGGTCGCCAAGTTCGGCAACAGCAACCTGCTCGCGCTCCAGGCCATTGCAGGCGGCCAGACGGCTCAGTGCTGGGAGGCGGGCGGCCTGTCACCGGAGAGCCTGGCATTGCTGCGGAACCTACCCCTGGGCTCCCTCTCCGCCGAGTCGGGCAGCGCGTTGCTGTGGTGCATCCGCAACGAGGTGTTCTTCACTCAGGCGCTCGATCATCGCCCGGATGTGTCGCTCGTCTCCTACGACCGATTCGTGGCCGATCCTGCGGGGGTCATGTCTGCGCTGTGCGGGAAGCTGGGAATTTCGTATCGGCCGTCGTTTGTCGAGGGAATCAGGCCCCAAGGCACTGCTGGCCGAGGGCGACTCGACCTACATCCGCGGGTCCGCCAGCTATGCGAGGAGATGCAGGCGCGGCTCGATGCCGTCTTGTTGACCACGCCGAGCTGTCATGAGTAGTTGATGCGTACCGACGCCGCGGTCCCACAGCCTCCGAAGGCTGACCGTCGACACTCGCTGGTCGGACAGTCAGCTCTCACCACATTGGCTGCCGCCCTGGGTCTCCTCACTGGGCTTGCAGTGGATGCGGTCATCGGGGTGACTTTTGGTGCCGGAATGCAAACTGACTCGTTCTTTGTCGGGGCGCGCCTGCCGCTCGCCGTGGCAACGATTGTGCTGATCGGGGCCAACCAGGCGCTCGTGCCGGTCATGGCGTCTTGGCTCGTGACCCATGACAGGCGCTCTACCGGGCTGCTCTCGACCGGTGTATGCGCGATCTCGGTCGTCGTAGGCGTGCTCCTGGGGCTGCTCGCGATCTCGCTAAGCGGCCAATTAGCGGCGGTGCAGGCTCCCGGTCTCTCGCCGGCCGGTTCTCATCTCGCGGCCGAGGTCTTGCGGGTCATGGCTCTCACGATCCCCTTCACGATGCTCGCTGAAGTCCTGCGGGCCTATCTGAACGCCCAGCGCGTCTTCATCGGGCCCGCGTTGGTGAGCGTCGTGCTCAACGTGACTGTCATCGTCGTACTCGTGAGCGCCCGTGGAGGCGGCGTGCTCGTGGTGGCCTGGGGCTACGTGGCGGGCAACCTGCTCAGGGTGGCCGTTCTATTGTTCCTGTCAGTCCCCCGCGGCCTCGCGTTGAATCCTCTTCCTGCGCTGCGGCGCCGGGAGGCCTGGTCTGCGGCCGCGTTGTGCGCCAGGCCTTTCGCCGGGGCAGGGCTCGGGCCACTCGTGAGACTGATCGAGCAGGCGGTCGTCTCCCTGCTGCCGAGCGGCTCGATCTCGCTGCTGAATTACGGCTACCGCCTCGTTTCCGGTGTCGGTGGTGCGGTCTTCTTCCGAAGCGTCATCGTCGCCCTCGTCCCTCGATTGACCCAGGCCGTCACGCGAGGCGAAGAAGCGCTGAGTAGGGCGCTCACCGCGTTAGGGATTCGCATGATGCTGCTGGCCTCGCTCCCGCTTGCCTGCTTCATGGCGGTGCTCGCCGAGCCCACCGTCCGCCTGCTGTTCAACCGTGGCCGTTTCGACTCGTCTTCGGCTGCCCTCCTCGGTCTACTGCTCACCCTCTTCTCACTCTCCATGCCTCCCGACGGCATCACGCGCGCTCAGCAGGCGCCGTACTTCAGTAGGCGGAACACCAGGATGCCATTGCGAAACAACGTGGTCGGCATGGTCGTGAACCTGACGCTGCTTCCGGCCGCTCTCATCCCTGACGATCCCCGGATCGCGTTGCTCCTCGTTGTCTTGGCCTACGTCATATCGCGTTGGGTGACCGTCCTTCATGGACAGGTTAACTTGAACCGAGACGGCTACGCCGGCCACATCGGCGTTGCGCCCACTTTGCGCCTTTTGTCGGCACCCCTTGCTGCGGCGTCTGTCGTCATGGTCCCGCTGGCGGTCCTGCAGCACCTCTATGCGGGCAGGTCATCTCTCGCGCTCGCCGCCGGGCTATTGGTGACGGCAACGTGGGGAGCCATCGCTTTTGGGATGCCGCTTGTGCTGCAGCAACGCCGTCTTCGCTCACTCCTGGCCAGCCCGAAAGGTTCGGACGTCAGAGCGCCCCAGGAGCCACTTTCAAGGGGAGTGCCCGCATGAGGATTCTGCACGTCAACAAGTTTCTTTACCGGCGGGGGGGAGCTGAGGCATACATGGAGGACGCGGCGGCGCTGATGACCGCCAACGGCCACGAGGTGGCCTTCTTCGGCATGCATCACCCCGCAAATACGCACCTGAGGTATGCGAAGCACTTTCCGCCACAAGTCGATTTCGAGCCGCCGCCCGCGGCCGTGTCGGACAGGTCGCGGGCGGTCGCACGGATGTTCTGGTCGTCTTCAGCTCGTAGAGGAATGGCCGCGACCTTGGACGAATTTGCACCCGACATAGTGCATCTGCACAACATCTATCACCAACTGTCGCCATCCGTGCTCCGGCCGTTGCGCGAGCGGGACATCCCCGCGGTGATGACCTTGCACGACTATAAGCTGGCCTGTCCGACCTACTTGTTCTTGGACAAGGGAGCCATCTGCGAGGCCTGCGTCGGTGGACACTTCTCGCAGGCTATCAAGCGGCGTTGCCGAGGCGGCTCACTGGTGCAAAGCACGCTGATGGCTGCTGAGCTCGCCGTGCACACGCGGCTCGGCTCATACGACCCGGTGACGCTTTTCATCTGTCCAAGTTTGTTCATGCACTCGAAGATGACTGAGGCAGGCGTTTATCCGGATCGACTCCGCCTGCTCCACAACTTCATCAATCTGTCCGGCACCATCCCTGCCGCTGGGACCGGCGGTCCAATCGTCTATGCGGGTCGGCTGTCAACCGAGAAGGGGGTCGACATCCTCGTCCGAGCAGCCGCCCTGCTCGAGCCGGGAGTGCATGTCGTCGTGGCAGGTGACGGACCACAGCGCGCGCAACTCGAGGGTCTCGCGGCGGAGGTCGCGCCTGGGCGCATTCGCTTCACGGGGAGGCTCACCAAGTCGGAGGTTCTCGTGCTCGTGGCCTCCGCCGCGGTCATGGCCGTGCCGAGCCGCTGCTATGAAAACCAGCCTCTGGCTGTCTTGGAGGCGTACGCGGCGGGAGTCCCCGTAGCCGGAACGGCGCTAGGCGGAATCCAGGAACTCGTTGTCGACGGTGAGACCGGCGGCCTCGCGAAACCGGAGGATCCAGTGGATTTAGCTCGAGCTATTACTCAGGTCCTTCATTCTGCTTCCGACGGTCGGGAACTCGGAGCTCGCGGCAAACGCCTAGTGGAGGCACAGTACTCCGCGGACGGCCACCTGCCCGGCTTGCTTGGTGTCTACGCCGAGGCTCAAGCGCTGACCGGCCGACAGGTGGTGCGGACGTGACGGCGCAGCGTTCCTTCCAAGGACGACTCCGGCGCCCCCCCGGCGCCCTGCGCATAGCCGTAATCGGGACGCGGGGGCTGCCGGCCACCTACGGTGGCGTGGAGCGACACGTGGAGGAGATCTGCGCGCGACTCGCCGATCGCGGCCATGACGTCACAGTCTTTTGCCGATCGGGGTACGCGCAGCCTGCATTGGAGTTCTATCGCGGGATTCGCTTGGTGCACCTGCGGACGGTGGCGAGTAAAACCCTTGAGGCAATCGCTCACAGCACCTACGCATCCTGCCGATCACTGCGGGGGGATTTTGACGTGGTCGCCTACCACGCGGTAGGGCCGGGGCTCACCGCCCCTATCCCGCGGTACCTCGCCCGGCTCCCTGTGGTGCAGACAATTCACGGCCTGGACGGAGATCGTGCCAAGTGGGGTCGCTCGGCTAGTGCAGCGCTGGGCCTCGGCACCTGGATGAGCGCCCGCGTCCCGCACCAGACGATTGTCGTCTCTGGGGCCCTCGAAGAGCATTATCGGTCCCGCTATGGGCGTCCGACCTGGAATATCCCGAATGGCGTAGACGCGGTGACCGCACCACCGGCGGGCCCGGTACTGCGCCGCCTCGGCCTTTCTCCGCAAGAGTATGTGCTCTTCGTGGGGCGCCTCGTCCCAGAAAAGGCGCCCCACCGTCTCGTGCGTGCCTTCCGTAGCGCTGCGCCCAAGGGCACGAAGCTCGTGATGGTGGGTGGCAGCAGCTTCACCGATCGTTATGTTGCTGACCTACATGCTCTCGCCGGCGACGACAGTCGAATCATTCTCCCTGGGTACGTTTACGGCGCGGATCTGCACGAGCTTTATGCCCACGCGGGGTTGTTCGTCTTGCCATCCGACCTCGAGGGGCTTCCTTTGACGCTGCTTGAGGCGGCCTCATTCGGCGTCCCGGTGCTGGCAAGCAACATCGCACCCCACGTCCAGGTGCTCGGCGCCGATGGGCCCGGTCGACGGCTGGTTCCGGCAGGTGACGAGGCCGCATTGGCCGCGCAGCTCCAACGCCTGCTCGACCCCCACCAGATGCGCACAGAACGGGCAGGAGCCGCCGGACTTCGGAGCGAGGTTCTAGGCCGCTATTCGTGGGATGAGGCAACGCTGGCCACCGAAAACCTTTACCGGATGGTCGCCGGCCTCATCCCGCACCGTCTGCCGACTTCCAGCGCCACAACCCGGCAGGCTCCACAGGTGATCGATCTCAGAGACGACACCGCGCCGCACGCAGCACATTTCCCGGCCGAGGTCGACGCGGTATCCAGCTGACCCAGGCACCGTGATGGAGGAGCCTGGGCGGCGGTCGATCGGACTGCCGGCCCGGGCTCTTTGGTGACCCCCCGCCTGGGCGCCAAGCGATCAGGACAGCAGAAGTCCACTCAGCAGTCGGTGAGCACTTGGGCGCCCTCCGGGCCCAGGATGACGCTGTTGTGGGAAACCCCGCCCAGGTCACACATGGCATGCGCGGGCGTCACAGTGACGGAGGTGGAGGTCGGGTTGACAATGGCCTCGCCGGTGGTGAACAGCCGCTGGTAGGAGCCGTCGGCGTTCCTGGTGTAAGCGCCGGTGGGCTGTCCCACGTTGGCGTGCTCCCACGGATCGTCGTACACGATCCCCGCCTGGGTGTCTGCCCGAGTGAAGGCGAAGTAGGAGTGACCGTCGTTGCCGAGCAGAAAGCTGGCGAGTGCGAAGAGGTGCCAGGCGTTGATCTGGTCCGCTGTGCCGGCTCCCCAGGTCTTGGTGATTGCAAAGATTGAGCGGCCGTGGCTCCCCGCGTCGACCAGTGCGTCGATGTTCTGCTGCCAGCGCTTGGCTGTCGGATAGTAGGCAGCGCTGGCTGTTGGCGCCTTGAGCCACGCCTCGCCCGAGCCACCACTAATGGGGTCGAGTAGCTGTGACGTGGGGGCCGTCTGATCGAAGTACCGAGTCCCACTGGACACGCCGTTGCCGACTACAAACTTGGGCGTGACGGCTGCGGCCACCGCGCCACCGACCTTGGCGGTCGCTGCCACCCACGCGGTCGACGTATAGGTCGCGCCGGTGGTGGGATCGACCGGCAGGGCGGTGAGGTAGCCCGGCAAGAGCGGGGCAATCCCCAGCATGTCGACGAAGCAACCGTCGTAGCCCCCGGTGATGAGTTGGGCACACGTCTGGGTCCGGTTGTCGATCCATCCCTGGTTGGTCGGGTCCATCAAGAGGTTGCCGTATCCCGAGACGACCTTGTTGCCGCTGCTGCTGTAGAGGTACCACGAGGCCGGGTAGGCGCTGCTCTGACTCTTCTGGGCCATCGTGCCGTTCAGGTAGACCAAGATGATGAGTTTGGGGTTTGCGGCTCGCATGGCCGGGAGGTAACGCCCGAACTGGCCCGCCGTGGCGGAGATGACGTCGTATGCCTTGGCCAGGTCGACCGCATCGGACTGGGTGCCAGCGAAAGAGCCGATCATGTTGGCCGCAGTGAACCGCTGAATCATCCGCCCGGTGGCCGGCAAGGTGCTCGGCGTCAGCGGTACGTCGACCGCGGCCGGCACCGATGCCGGTCCTGTGCCGGCGATGGCCGCCGCGGACAGCAGCGCCGCAGTCGCAAGCACACCTGCCCCCGCTGCGGCCAGCGCTCTGCCAACGGATGACTGTCCCCAAAGTGCCGAGCGATCCGTCATTATTTGGCTCCTCATTGCGGCCGTGCCTCGTCAACGTCACTACAAGGCATCGGGCGATTGCGAGCATCGGTCGCTCCGCCATTCGGGTGAACCGTGTGCCGGCCGAGCCGGAATTCCACCTCGAATAGATCGGCCGCGATCCTGGCGACGCTGATGGCCGACCAGTCACAGTCAATTTCAGGATGAGCGGCGCCATCATGCGCCCAGCGGGTCCCGTCGGGGCCTCAAGTCGGTTGCCGAGTGTGCCGACAACTTCTCTGTCGCGCAGAAGATCCGTCTTTGCAAAGCGAAAGGTTCCGCCAATGTGGCTCTCCTCCAGTCCCGGTGGTGACGCCACGCCCGATCGTTGACTTCGTGGCGATCACGCCCACGCGGGTGGGACACCGAATCACGACCGCCGAGCGGCGGCTCGAACCTTCCGGCGGACGCCACACGTTTCGTCCCCCGTGACGTCAATGCCGCTCGCATTCGTTTGCCGACCTACGGCGAATATTTCAGGCATAAGCAGAACGCAAGACACGACCACGTCCGGACAATGAAGCGCGCCGACTCGCGTCCATCTCGCTAACGCGGCTCCCCCTATCCGGCCACATGGCCGCATGCGTACACGCCTCTTCTCATCGCGATGTCGACCCGGCGCAGGGGATGACCGACCAGCGACGCGTTGATACCTGCCTCAAATTCTTCCGAAAACCCCCTCGACAGCTAATTAGGAGTTCGTCTTGCGTACAGCTGCGCTGATTGTGGTAGGAGCCCTGACAGCAACCTTCATCATTCCCACCGCAGCGCACGCATCGGCGCATGCAGCCGCGGCCGGCGTAGCCACTGGGATCATGAGCCAGGGTGCGCCGGTCAGGGTTGACGGTTTCATTGATTCCGTCGTGGCACCCATCCGCTGGAACCGTCTCGAAACCTCCGACCAGGTGTTCGACGGCACCGACTGGGCAGTCATGAACCACTTGATCGCCAATCCGCAGGTGAAACACATCCGCATCCGCCTCTACACCGGCATATCTGCTCCCGACTTTGTCAAGCAATTGGGCGGTCCATCGATGTCAGGCGAGGGGATCGACTGCAGTGTCACGGGCGGTATCGCAGTGCTGAACACCTACGACAGCAAGGGCGGGTGTGTCCCGTACTTCTGGACCGACGATTACCTTCACCAGTACCGGCAGATCATCTGGGAGATCCAAAGCCGGTACGGCAGCAAACCCAAGTTCGCGGAGATAGCTGACTCGGCTTGTATGACGACGTATGCGGAGCCGTTCTACCGTGCACACGCCAACGCCCTGTCCAACGCCCGGCTGTTCAGCGCTGGGCTGAATTTCACCACTGACTCGTACTGCGAAGATCAGGCGATGGGCATCCACCGCAATCTACTGCATGGCCAGTCGATCTCCCTCGCCATCAACAATTGGGATGTGCTGCAGCCTCCAGCAACCAACAGCCGCAACGTGGTCTACGACTGGTCGGCGACCAAGGCCTTCGCGGACAAGTGGCGGAAGGTGCTCGGTGGTCGTTTAGTGTTGCAGAACAACGGTTGGGGTGAGACAGACGCATGTCTCGGGGTCCCAGTCGACAACGTTTACTGCTACCTCAAGAGTGACGTGAGACGCCCCAAGGGGTTCCAGAGCGAGACGTGGAGTCGTCTCGGGGACAGCGGTACGACCAGTCTGCAGGGTTGGTACAACATCCTGGAGAACGCCATCAAGACTGGCGCCTGTTTCGTGGAATCGTCCGACAACCAGTACAAGCAGGCGGACCCCTCGGTGCTGGCGTCGTTTAACCAACGACTCAAGGCTAACTGCCCTAACACCTGATACTTCGGAGCACTTGTCGCTACCAACCCGCAAGAGTCACCGAGGTGCCTGTCCTGTTGAGGTTGTCCCACGCGTCGTAGAAGTTGAGGTGGCGGTCCCCGGCTCGATGCCTGCCTTGTGGTAGGTGTCGGGCTTCCGCCAAGAAGTTCGACCGAGAAGGGGACCGCCGTGACCAAGAAGTACCAGACGAATGCGCCGATGACGAGTGCCGAGCTGCGGCTCGCGCTGCCGGAGACGATGAGCGTGGCGATGGCCGAGATCGCCGAGGACGTGCAGGAAGGGTTGTTGGCGCCGGCTGTCGGCACTGGGCTGCAGGTGATGGCCGCGATGATGAGCGCTGATGTCGAGGCCGTGTGTGGCCCGAAGGGCAAGCACAATCCGAGCCGGGCCGGTGTGCGGCACGGCACCGAACGCGGCTCGGTCACCCTCGGCGGTCGCCGGGTACCGGTCGAGCGGCCGCGGATGCGCGCCGCAGACGACTCCGGTGAGCTGCCCGTGCCCTCCTATGAGCTGTTCAGCGAGACTGAGGTGCTGGGCCGGATGGCGATGGCCCGGATGCTCGGCGGGCTGTCCACCCGCCGCTACCCGGCCGGGCTCGAACCGGTCGGCGTGAAGGTCGAGCAGACCGCTCGTTCGACGAGCAAGTCCGTGGTCTCGCGCCGGTTCATCGCAGCGACCGAGACGGCGCTGGCCGAGCTGCTCGCCGCGCCGTTGGGTGAGCTGGATCTGGTGGCGCTGATGATCGACGGCGTGCACTTCGGCGAGCACTGGTGCGTGGTCGCGCTGGGCATCGGCATCGACGGCACCAAGCACCCGCTCGGACTGGCCGAGGGCTCCACCGAGAACACGGTGGTCACCGATCTGCTGACCGGGCTGCGTGATCGCGGCCTGGACACCACGCGTCCGATCTTCGTCGGCATCGACGGCGGCAAGGCGCTGCGCGCGGCGGTGCTGCGGGTATTCGACCACCCGGTGATCGGTCGCTGCCAACTGCACAAGATCAGAAACGTCGCCGACAAGCTGCCCGATCATCTCGCCTCGACCGTCACCAAAGCGGATACGCGCCGCCTATCACGCCGACTCGGCGATCCTGGCCGAGGCGCAGCTCGAAGCTCTCGCCAAGGAGCTGGACCGCACCCATCCCGGCGCGGCCGGCAGCCTGCGCGAGGGCCTGTCCGAGACGCTGACCGTGCTATGGCTCGGCGTGTCGCCGACGCTGGCGCGCACGCTGCGCAGCACGAACAGCATCGAGTCGATGATCTCGATCGCGCGTAACCATTCGACGACGTGAAGAACTGGCAGAACGGGAACATGGCGCTGCGCTGGTGCGCCGCCGGCATGATCGAAGCCGTGCAAGCAGTTCCGCCGCGTCAACGGCCACATGCACCTGCCCGCGCTGCGCATCGCTCTCGACGCGCACGTCGCCGCGCAAACTGTCGGTGCCGTGCATCATAATGAACCCGTGATCGCCGCCTGACGATCACGAGGACCGCCGCCGAAGTTCAACGACAGGCGGGACATCCTCGTCCTGTTTGGAGCCCGCTGTTATTACGGCAGTAGACCCCAAGCAGAACAGGCACTTTCGGTGGCTGAAAGCGCCCGCCCGCTAAGCCCGGATCCACCGCCTGGCTGTCCTGCAGAGTGATCTTGGCCGGATTGTGAGTCGTTTTGGTGTGGGCGTGGCGACCTGGCCGGGCGAGCCGGC
>JAABUT010001728.1_pt1 | contig 23708 bp, 23 predicted proteins | sample 5559281 | NCBI WGS metagenome assembly JAABUT01 (sample SAMN10711880, study PRJNA513359) | rock metagenome | isolation source: Antarctica rocks | place: Antarctica: Victoria Land, Ricker Hills nord | collected 2016-01-04
TTCCGGGGATGTCGCTTCGACATGCACGCGAAGCCGGGACCGCCATTCATCGGGTGGCGCCATCCGACCGGGATCGTCCGCAGCCCACACCGCCGGCGCGCCAGAGGCGGACACAATGCGGGAGGCGGCGTCAGCGCCAGTAGCGATGAACGACCGGATCGATGCCCCCGGTGTACACCGTGCGTACCTGCACCTGTTTGCCGACAGACGGTGCTTGCAGCATGTACTGGACACCGTCGATCCAACCCAGGTAAATGGACACGTGACCGGGATAACCGATGATGTCGCCCGGTAGCGCCTGACTCCAGGAGATTCGGTCACCACCGGCCCGTTGGCTGGAGGAATCGGTACCGGTGACGAATCCCGCCTGGCGCATGACGAAGGCGGTCAGGCCGGAGCAGTCGAAGCCGACGATCCCCTGGCACGAGTTCTTCGATCCACCTGCCCTGGCACAGCCCTCGTCCGGGCCGCCGCCGGCGGTGCCCCCGCCCCACACGTACGGCAGCCCGACGGCAGCCAGGCCGTCCGCGATGCCGCGAGCGACGTTCGGGTCCGGAGCGACGATCTGTTTTCCGGCGGCCCCTGGATCGATGTCCGGGCCGGTTGGCAGGGTGATCACGGTGCCGCTCACCGTCGCGGCGCTTGGGATACCGGCTCCGCTCCCGCCGAAGTACTTCCCGAACATGACGAAGAAGTTCCGGTTGCCGTACGAGGAACAACGATCTCCCGCGGCCGGATAGGCGGCCAGCGACGCCGCATTGGGCTGATAGGGCGTGTAGTTGTACAGCGAAGCGGTGGCGGTGTTGCGGATGTAGACCGGGCTGGAGCCACAGCCGGATTCCGTGACGTTCCACTGTATGTCGGCCAGCTGTCCGGCTCGGAAGTGGTAATTCTGCGGGTCGAGGCGGTAACGCGACCACTGCTGGGCCATGCCGTACAGCTGCTTCACGAAACCGGCATGGGCCGGATCGCAGTGAGCGCTGCCGCCGGGACCGGTGTCCGGGCAGTGCCAGCCCCAGGCCGCAGTCCAGTTGGCCGCGGACACCTGGGTTCTGGTCAGCAAACCGGACTCCTTCTGCAGCGTCACCAGCATCACCTGAGGGTTGATGCCGCAGGCTTCGGAGATACCGGCGATGGCGGCGGCGGCGGTCTGCAGGCCACCTTGGTATGCCTGGCAGTAACGGTTCTGTGGCTGAGCCGGCACGGTGACCTGCAGGCTACGCAGGCACCATTCCCCGCTGCAGCCGGCGCCCAGGTCGTCGACGAACTTGGTGATCTGCGCAGCATTCATCGCCTGGGTGTCGTAGAAGACCTCGTCGGAGATGATGCTGCCGGGATCGAACAGGCTCGGCGATCCGCCGACCGGCATGCAGTTGTTCCCGGCGTTGCCGGTAGGGCGGGTTCCGCTCGGCACTGCGGCACTGTGCGGATCAACGGGGTCCGGGGTGGTTTGCTGTTTGTCCAGGAAGGTCGGCTTCGGCTCTGCCGGGTCGGGTTCGGCGGGATCGACAGCCGGCGTCGGGATCACCTTCGCAGCCTTGGCCGGAGTGCTCGATCCCACCTGCGTCCCGGGCCCGGCCGACTTCGCGGGTCGGGCCGGCTTCGCGGGGCCGGCCCGCTTCGAGGCCGTGGGCCCGGTCGTCTTCGGCGAGGTCAGCGGCGCCGTCGTCTTCGGCGAGGTCAGCGGCGCCGTCGTCTTCGGCGAGGTCAGCGGCGCCGTCGTCTTCGGGGACGACGTCTCCGGCGATGGTGTGGCCGGAGCCGTCGAGATCGGTGGTGGCGAAGACCGGTCCGGCGTCGCGGCCTTCGTCGTACCCGTGGTCTTGGGCGTGGTCACCAGCTTGGACGGGGTGGCAGCCGTGGTCGCGATCGACGGTGACGTCTTCCCAGTCGCCTTGGTCGTGGTCCCGCTCGCTGTCGCCGCAGCCGTCGTGGGTGCAGTCGTTGCGGGTGCAGTCGTCGCGGGTGCAGTCGTCGCGGGTGCAGTCGTTGTCGGCTTCGACGCGGTGGGGGTCGTGGCCGTTGTGGCCGGCGTCGTTCCGGTTGTCGTCGGAGCCGTGGGCGACGTCGCAGTGGTCGGGGACGGCGTCGCGGACGGTACCGGAGTCGGCGCTCCGGTTGTCGTCGGGGACGTTGTCGAAGTCGTCGCCGCCGACGTCGTCGATCCCGTCGGCCCGGTCGTCGAGGGTGCGGACACGGAGGTCGACGGCGTGGTAGGTGTGGAAGAAACAGGGGTCGACGGAGCCGCGACGGTGGAGTCGGAGGGCACCGACGACGAGGATGACCCGCTCGGACCGGACGCGGGCGGCCCGGTCGTCGCCGCTGAGGTATTCGAAGTTGGCGTCGTCGAAGCAGGCGTCATCGAGGGCGCGGTCGTCACCGCAGTCTTGGGAGCGGTAGCCGCCGGTGCGGTCGACGTGCTGACCCCCGTTGAGGGCGTCGATATGGAGGTTTGAGTCCCGGTCGCCGACACCGGGTCGCCGGTCGTGGATGCGGTGATGGGAACCGTCGTCGCGGTGCCGTTCACCGTGGTGACGGTGCCGGGGACCGTCGTGACCGTTCCGTTCACTGTCGTGGACGCCATGACGGGAACCGTCGTCGCTGTGCCGTTCACCGTGGTCACGGTGCCGGGGACCGTCGTGGCGGTCCCGTCAATCGTGATGACCACGTCCACGCTCGGCTCGGCTGCCTCCGCCGTCGATAGAGCGAGTACCTGCCGGGTCCGCACCTGCACCCAGTTCACCGGCGCGATATCGCCCATCGCACCAGGGACGGCCGCCGGGCTTGAAGCGGGCACGCCGACGCTCGCCGGGGATTGCCCGGCGGCCGCCCCGGCTGTCGGTCGCGGTACAGATACCGAGAGCATCCGCACGGCGGCCAGAGCCCGGTCGACGGCTGAAGCAGCAGCAGACTTCGGACGCGGGGCTGCCGCCTTCGCCGCCGCCGCCTTCGAGGCTGCCGCCTTCGCCGCCGCTGCCTTCGCCGCGGTCAACTTCGCCGTCTCGGCGGCCTGCTGGTTGGCGGCCAGCACCAGCCGCTGGGTGATGCCGGCGATCCGACGGGCGGGGCTCTGCGCGGCCCCGGACCCGGCGGTGGAACCGGCACTGTTGGGAGCGGCGCTGTTGGGAGCGGCGCTGTTGGGAGCGGCGCCAGCCGGCCGCCCGACGGCAACAGCAAGCGCGGCGGCGGGCCCGGCGTACTGGGCGGCCCCGGCGCCGGCCGCCGACCCACTGATCACCGCGACGATCTGGGCGTCCGACCTGGCATCCGACTGGTAGCCGGGAATCTGCACCGTCAAGTGTTCGAAGAACAGCCGAGCGGCAACAGCGGGATCGGCCCGATCCGGCTTACCACGGGCAGCCTCGAGGCCAGGCCCCTGCGCGAACAGTCCGAGCGCGGCACCGTTCCGGTACGCCGGATCCAAGCCGGACGCAGCTCCGGCGGCGGCCAGAGCTATCCGGACCGCGCGGGGAGTGAGGTGACGTCCGGTAGCCACGTCGGCGATGGTCTGAGCGGCAGAGATCTGGGCGGCGGTCAGTCGGACGCCGCCGAAAACGAAAGGATCAGCGGCCGGGAACCCGGCGTTGGCGTTCCAGCAGTGAGAATCCACCGTCGCCGGTGCGCCAGCCGGGACGGGCGGCGATCCAGCCGACGCCGGAGTGGCCAGCGCCACCGGAGCAGACGCCATCGCCACGGCGCAAAGAGCGCCGAGAGCCGTCATCTTCAACCGCATGAATGCAAACCCGTCCGTTCACTTCCCCGCGTTGCCCGGGCATCAGGTCCATTCAACCTCACCCGCGGCCGGTTGCGCCCGCCCGTCACCCGGACGAGATCCGAACACACCCGTCCGGGGAGCGGTATGCCGGCTGCCAGGCACGGGCGACAATGGTGCCGTGCAACCGGATCCGGCACCCGATCAGCGGGCAACAACGCCAGTCTCCGTCCTGGACGAGCAGACCTGGCGCGCAGCATCCATCGAGCACGCAACCCGGGTGGAGGGGCTCACTGCCGGGCACCGGAGTCGTTCGGGCATCGGTGCGCCGCACCCGGTCGAAGACTTCCTGTTCACGTACTACTCGCTGCGGCCCTCGCAGCTGCGGCGCTGGTACCCGGGAGCCGGCATCGGGCTGGCGGCGGCCGATGAGCGGCTCGGCTGGAGGTTCCACCGCATTCACAACGCTGCTGTCTTCGCTGACATCCCGGCACTGATGGCCGCCCGCGGCGAGCAGATCCGATTCGTCGGCAAGCTGTTGGCGGCCACCGCCGGGCGCCCAGGGCAGTTCGGATGCTTCGGCCTGCACGAGTGGGCGATGGTGTACCGGCAGCCGTCCCCGCAGCTAAGACATGCCGATCGGAGGCTGCGCCTGGGCCCCGACGGCACCGACGCGGTGGTCCGCAAGCATCAGATCCGCTGCTCGCACTACGACGCGTTCCGCTTCTTCACCGGACCGGCGCGGCCACGGAACGTCTGGCAACCCGAGCGGGATGACCGCGAGGCGATGGAGCAGCCCGGCTGTTTGCACGCCGGAATGGATCTCTACAAGTGGGCCTACAAGCTGATCCCGGCGATTTCGAGCGAGCTGCTGCTGGACTGTTTCCTGCTGGCCAGGGCTATTCGCGAGGTGGACATGCGGGCGTCGCCCTACGACCTGCGCGACCTCGGGTATTCGCCGATCGAGATCGAGACACCGTCCGGCAAGGCGGAATACGTTGCCCTGCAACGGGGATTGGCCGACGGAGCGGCCCCGTTGCGGGGTTGTCTGCTGCAGCTGACGAAGCAGCTGACCGACTGGACCGCCGGCTGAGCTTGCTGCCACTCAGTCCTCCGCCCGGCGTCGCCGACGGTGTACACCCGGCTTCGGGCCGGCGCTGGCACCGAATGCGGCCAGCAGTTGCGAGACGGGGATGCGGGCGACTGCGACGGATTCCGCGCCGGCGTCCGGATCGAGTTCGTGTCCCCGGACCCGGGGAGCTGGGGTCCGGGCCGAGGGCCGAACCGCGTCCTGTCGGTGACGACGCGCCCACGACGTCGACGGCGCGTCCGGCCGCGGGGCGGTCGGCACGGTCGCCAGCGCGGAAACGGTGACATGGGCAGGTCCACCATGTCCGGCTGCTGACGCTGCCTCGACGCCCGGTGTGTCGTCCGGGTCGCGCCCCGCCGATTCGGTAGCTGCCTGCCCTGCGGAGTGAATTGCCTGTGTCGCGGCGTGATCGGCGGCGTGATCGGCGGCGTGCTCGGCGCCCACGGCGAGCAGGTCGGCGCCGACGGTGTCCTCATCACCGGCGGTGTCCTCACCGCCGGCGGGATCCGTTCCTGACCGGAACCCGTCCCTGTTCAGTTCGGCCCTGTTCAGGCCGGACAGCCGGCCGCGGCCACCGCCGGCAAGGCCGCGGACCCGGGTCGACTCGGCGGACAACGTCAGCCGTTCCACCAGCACATCGCCGTCCATCAGGTTCGACAGCGCAGAGGTGAGCCGCTCTATCTGCTCACGCAGCGCCTGCAGATCCTCGGAGTGCCTGGATTCCACGCCTTCGCGCACCTTGTCGACCAGTGCGGTCTCGAACTCGCGCCGGGCCGTCACCTCGCGAAGCAGTTCCAGTTCGTAGGTGCGCGCGATCTCGGATTCCCGCGCTGAGACGAGCTGTGCTTCGCGGCGGAACCATTCCAATGCGATGGCGGCAAGCAGCGCAGCCCACAATGCCGCCAGCACAGCGACCGGCATCGCCCAACGCTCATTGCCGAACAGCACCACCACCACGATGGCAACGGCGCCCAGCAAGAATCCGATGACCAGCAGCAGCCGTAACGGCAGGGGGGTTGCTCCGCGGCGTCGTGTGGGCGCGGCGGCTGGCATGGCTCGCAGACTACCCGGATCCAGGCGGTCTAACGGGACACCGGCTGGTGTTCAGACGGCGGGGTTTGCGTCCCGCGGATCGGGCGGATCCGGCGTGCGGCAACAACGTTCGAGGAACAATGCGCCGGCCAGCATCACCAACGCGGAGACCACGCCGATCACCGCGGACGTCCGGTCGCCGGCCGCCGCGCTCACCTCACCGGCCAGCGGCAGCAGGAAGACCAGCACGCCGAGCCACAGGCCGGTGAAGGTCGCTGCCGCGAGCGCCGTCGCCTTGGCGACCAGCACCGCCCTGGCTACCGCGAGCGGCTCGACGGGGCGGCTGAGCTGCCCGGGACTGCTGCGTCGGCCGCGTCGGTCGGTCCGCTCCCGCTGGTTCGTCCAGCCTGGCTGATTGATCCTGGTGCGCAGAGTCCAGCCGTACCCGGCTTCGCCCAAGCCGATCAGCAGCGCCGGCATCCCGGCAAGTCTGGGCAGAGCCGGAAGCCGATGATAGTTCCACTGCAGCAACAGGTATCCGATCACTGCTGCGGTCAAGGCCACCAGGGCGAGGTCGCGCCAGCGGGTCAGCCCGATGCCGTTCGGTGCTTGGTTCCCTGGACGATTCACGTTCACCGAAGCGGCCCGATCTTCTCGATACCCGACAGGTCGAGCATCTCCAGTAGATCGGCGACGCGCCCGTTCCCGACGATTTCGGCCATGGGATCCACCTCCGCCCACGGCAGCAACACGAAGGCCCGCTCATGGGCGAATGGATGCGGAAGCGTCAGTTCTGGTCCACTGCGGACCAGCTCCCCCACGATGACGACGTCCGCGTCCAGCGTCCGCGGTCCCCAGCGAACCGTGCGCTCCCGGCCGGCCGCCTGTTCCAGGTCTTGGCAGCGGCGCAGCCATTCGTGCGGGTCGGTGACTGTCGAGTCCTCGACCAGAACGACTGCGTTGCAATAGTCTTGCTGCTCGATGTCGGCACTGCCGCCCCACGGCGGCGTCCGGTAGATCGAGGAGACCGCTCGCACCGTTTCGCCGAGCTGGGCGACTGCCGCAGTCAGCCGACCGCGTCGATCGCCGACGTTGCTGCCCAGCGAAATGACGGCGTCACTCACCGCATCACGCCCCGCTGGGTCCGGTGCCGCGGCCACCGCGCACCGAACGGCGGGCCGTCACCGCGACGTCATCGAACTCGAGCGTGATCGGCGCCTGCGGCTTGTGCACCGTCACTTCCACTGCGTGGACCGAGTTCCGGGCGAATCGCTGCATCACCGAATCCGCGATCTCGGCGGCCACCGTTTCGATCAGGTCGCGCGGGGCGCCGCCGACGATTCCGGCGGCCAGTGCGGCCAGCTCGGCATAGTCCACCGTGCGGTGCAGGTCATCGGTGGCGGCGGCGTCGGTGAGGTCGAGCCACAGCGTCATGTCGATGACGAAGACTTGCCCGTCGCGCCGCTCGTGCCCGAAGACGCCGTGATGTCCAGTCACCCGAAGGCCGGTGAGGGCGATCCGGTCAGCCATCCGCCGGCCTCAGGGCACCGACCCGGTATCGGCCCCGGTCGGTGAAGTCCTGCCCGTCGCAGGTGACCAACGGGCCGGGCGGGACGGCATCCGCGGCGTCCTTGCGTTCGCCCGGAACCGCCCCCGGGCGCCGATCGACGCTCCCCACCAGCATCGCGTCCAGGGTCGGCCGAGGTTCGTGGACCCGGACTCCCCACACGCCGGATTGCGCGGCGAGCAGCGACGTGGCCGCGGTCGCGACGTCCCGGCCCGGCGGCGGGCGCAGCACGTCGTCAGGGGTGCGGAGCAGTTCACCGAGGAACCGCTTGCGGGATGCGCCGATCAAGACCGGGAGACCGAGACCGACCAGCTCGGGCATGGAATCGATGAGTTCCCAGTTGTGCGCGCCGTCCTTGGCGAAGCCCAAACCCGGGTCGAGAATCAGCGCCCGCTCGTCGACGCCGGCGGCCAGCGCGGCATCCACCCGCAGCATCAGTTCCTCGCGCACTTCGAGCGCCACGTTCCGGTACCGGGCGAGGTCCTGCATGAGGTCGCTGTGGCCGCGCCAGTGCATCAGTACCCACGGCACTTGGGCGCCCGCGACCACCCTGGCCATGTCCGGGTCGGCTCGACCGCCAGACACGTCGTTGACCACCTGGGCACCCGCATCGATGGCGGCGGCCGCCACGACGGCGCGGGTGGTGTCGACGGAGCAGACGATGCCCTCGGCGGCGAGTTCGGTGATCACCGGCAGCACCCGGCCGGCTTCCGCGGCGACGTCCACCCGATGGGATCCCGGCCTGGTCGACTCGCCCCCGACGTCGACCAGGTGCGCACCATCGGCGACCAACTGGCGGCCACGGGCCACGGCATCCTCGGTGGTGGCCCACAGGCCACCATCGGAGAACGAGTCCGGTGTCACGTTCAGAACGCCCACCACCCAGGGCAGTGGGCCGAACACGGGGAAACGCCGGAGGGTGCCGGTCATCGGCCCGTGATCAGGCTCATCGCCTCGGCTCGGGTGCTGGGCTGGGTCTGGAAGGCTCCGCGAACCGCCGAAGTGGTCGTGATGGCGCCCGGCTTGCGCACCCCGCGCATGGCCATGCACAGATGCTCCGCCTCGATCACCACGATCACTCCGGCCGGGCGCAGTTTGCGGACCAGAGCGTCGGCGATCTGGGTGGTGAGCCGTTCCTGGACCTGGGGCCGCTTCGCGTACCCATCCACCAGCCGGGCGAGCTTCGACAGCCCGGTGACCCGACCGTCCCGGCCGGGAATGTAACCAACGTGTGCCTTGCCGAAGAACGGGACAAGGTGGTGTTCGCAGGTGGAGTACATCTCGATGTCCCGCATCAGCACCATCTCGGCGTGACCTTCGTCGAACAAGGTCTTCAGGACGTCGTCCGGATCGATGTAGAGACCGGAGAACTGCTCGGCGAAGGCTCTGGCCACTCTGGCCGGGGTGTCCCGCAGCCCGTCGCGTTCCGGGTCCTCGCCGAGGGCCGCGAGCAGCTCACGAACCGCCGCCTCGGCGCGATGCACGTCGAACACTCGGGCGGCCTCGACGAGGTCCGGATCGACGTCGGTGGTGGAGAACGCCGACCGGCCGTTCACCGCCGCTCGCCGGGCGGTGCCCACGGGTCCACCGGGGGATCCTGCCGAGGCTCGCCGAACGGGGCAGCCTGCTGATCCGGTGGACGGACGCCGTGACGGGGCCAGCCGTTCTGGCCACCGCCGGTCTGTTCGGCACCGCCGTACTGCTGGGCACCGCCGTACTGCTGGGCGCCGCCGTACTGCTGATCGCCGCCGTATTGCTGGGGACCGCCGTACTGCTGATCGCCGCCGTATTGCTGGGGACCGCCGGACTGCGGTGCGCCACCGTTCGACTGGCCTCCATCGTTGTGCTGTCCACCGCCGTTGGCGGAGTGACCCGGAGCCGGCGCCGGCCGGCCGGGAGAGACCCCGTTCAGCGCACCGGTCGGCGGTGTCGCACCGTTCCCCTCGTGGGATCGTGCATCGCCCGGCTGGGCAGGCGGGCCGTAGGGCAGCGGCGAGGCGCCGGACGATTCGGACTGCCCGTTCCAGCGGGGCGGCCCAAGCGGTCCTGGCAGTACCCCGCCGGTCCAGTTCGGTGGCAGCGGGGCACGTGGCGCGACGCGAGGGTCCTGCGGGTACTGCTGCGCAGGATCGGAAGCCCTCACTCCGACCGGCAGCGGCGATTTCTCGAGCAGTGGGCGCCGGGGCTCTTCGCCCCAGGTCTCGCCGCGCTCGATCGCCAGCTCGCGTGGGGTCTTGATCGGCGGCCGATCACTCGGCAGTCGCTCGCCCCATTCGTCGAATGCCGTGATCCGCGGGCGCTTCTCGACGCCGGAGAAGATGGCTTCCAGATCTCGGCGGTCGAGGGTTTCCTTCTCCAGCAGCTTGCCGGCGAGCTGGTCGAGCACATCGCGATAGGTGTTGAGCACCTCGTAGGCCTCGGTGTGGGCGGTCTCGATCAGCGCCCGCACCGCATGGTCGATCTCGGACCCGACCTCGGTGGAGTAGTCGGGGCCGTGTCCGTAGGTCCGGCCGAGGAACGGTTCGTCGTCGTTGGTGCCGTACTTGACGGCGCCGAGTTTGGCGCTCATTCCGTATTCGGTGACCATTGCCCTGGCGATCTTGGTCGCCTGGGCGATGTCGGAGGACGCGCCGGTGGTGGGTTCGGCGAACACCAGCTCCTCGGCGGCCCGGCCGCCCATCGCCATCACCAGCCGGTTGATCATCTCGGATCGGGTCATCAACTGCTTGTCGTCCTCGGGTACTACCAGGGCGTGGCCGCCGGTGCGACCGCGGGGCAGGATCGTCACCTTGTAGACCGGCTCCAGGCCCGGCATCGCCCAGGCGGCGAGCGCGTGACCACCTTCGTGGTAGGCGGTGATCTTCCGCTCCGTCTCGGAGATGACCCGGCCCTTGCGGGCCGGTCCGCCGACCACCCGGTCGACGGATTCCTCCAGCGCGCCGTTGGTGATCAAGGTGCCGTGCAGGCGGGCGGTCAGCAATGCTGCCTCGTTGATGACGTTGGCCAGATCGGCACCGGACATTCCGACGGTGCGCTTGGCCAGCGACGGGAAATCGACGTCGGCGGCGAACGGCTTGCCCTTCGCGTGCACCGCGAGCACCGCCTCCCGTCCCTTGAGATCCGGTGCGGACACGGGGATCTGCCGGTCGAACCGGCCCGGGCGGAGCAATGCGGGATCAAGGATGTCGGGCCGGTTGGTGGCCGCGATCAGGATGATGCCGCCCCTGGTGTCGAACCCGTCCATCTCGACCAGCAGCTGATTGAGGGTCTGCTCACGTTCGTCGTGACCGCCGCCCATCCCGGCGCCGCGGTGCCGGCCGACCGCGTCGATCTCGTCGACGAAGATGATCGCCGGCGAGTTCGCTTTGGCCTGCTCGAACAGGTCGCGGACGCGGGAGGCGCCGACACCGACGAACATCTCGACGAAGTCGGAACCCGAGATCGTGTAGAACGGCACGCCGGCCTCGCCGGCCACCGCCCTGGCCAGCAGAGTCTTACCGGTACCGGGCGGCCCGTACAGCAGCACTCCCTTGGGGATCTTCGCTCCGAGCGCCTGGTACCGAGCGGGGTTGGCCAGGAAGTCGCGGATCTCGTCGAGTTCTTCGACCGCCTCGTCCGCCCCGGCCACATCGGTGAACTTGGTCGCCGGCATGTCCTTGGACAGCAGTTTCGCCTTGGACTTGCCGAACGACATCACCTTGTTCCCGCCGCCCTGGGCGTTGTTCATCATCCACAGGAAGAAGAGCAGGACCAGAGCGATCGGGATCAGGAACACGAGCATCGAGAACAGCCCGGAATCGCTGGTCACGGTGGTGTCGTACTTGTCGGCCTTGGCCGCCTTGACCGCGGCGAAGATCTCGTCGGTGGAACCGGCCGGGTACTGGGTGATGATCTTCCCGGAGCCATCGAGCGGGGTCTTCAGCGTCATCCGCAGACGCTGTTCCTTGTCGTCGATGGTGACGTCGGAGACGTTGCCGGAGGAGAGCTGCTGCAGGGCGACCGATGTCGGCTCCGGCTTGAAGCCGCGAGTCTCGTCGGTGAGGAAGCTGTACGTCAGGTACAGCAGTACCGCCACCATGACCCAGAGCAATGGCGAGCGAACGAGCTTCTTGCGATCCATGCGGTGTTCGGCCGGCGGCCTCGACCCTCCCTGACGTCGGAAAACCCTGTGGGCAGCCGCTGCATCTTGCGGGCCGACCGAATGGTTCAGACTACCGTGCGGACCCGGCGCGCCTACCGATCTGCGCCGGGCCGGCATCCCGGTCGTCACTGCTGCAACGTCGGGCCGGAGGCAATCGTTCCCCGCGCTGGCGCCCGGGGGCCGGCCTCAGCGGTACATCCGCTCCGCGAGCAGGCCGACGAACGGCAGATCGCGGTACCGCTCGGCGTAGTCGAGGCCGTATCCGACGACGAACTCGGTGGGGATGTCGAAGCCGACGTACTTGACCTCGATGTCCACCTTCACCGCCTCTGGCTTCCGCAGCAGCGTCACCACCTCGATTGATGCCGGCCCGCGGGACTCGAGGTTCTTCAGCAGCCAGGACAGGGTCAGGCCGGAGTCGATGATGTCCTCGACGATCAACACCCGCCTGCCGGTGATGTCGGAACTCAGATCCTTGAGGATGCGCACGACACCGGAGGACTTGGTCGCGCTTCCGTAGGACGAGATCGCCATGAACTCCATCTCGGCGGGAATCGGCAGCGCCCTGGCGAAGTCCGTCATGAACATCACCGCACCCTTCAGCACACAGATCAGCAGCGGCGGCCGATCGTTGTGGTGGTCGGCGGCAACCGCCGCGGCCAGTTCCCCGATCTTGGCCTGCAGCGAATCGGAGTCGATCAGCACCGCCGCGAGTTCGCCCCCGTATCCGTGCCGGGCGGCCGGGTCGTCGGCTGCTCCTCGGGCGATCGGACGGGAGTCCGCTGCCGTCAACACAGTGGTCAGTCCTGATTTCGATGACGATTCCGACTTCGATGACCTCGACGACGATGACGACGGCGCTGACGGACCGGACACTGGGCTCCCCGGGTGCGGACGGAACGACGGCAGAGCCACAGCCTGCCATTGCCTGCACCGATCGCGGAACCGGGGCGGCCGCCGGGCTGCGCCGCTGCTTGCACCCAGTCCATCGCAGGAGCTCCTCCCGGCGACGGCGGTCAGCGCTGCCGGTGGTCGAGGTGCAGCCGGCCGGCCCGGCGTATCACGTCGGCGCCCCCATGGACTCGGACTGCCGCACCGTCGTTCGCCTCCAGCAGACTGTCCAGCCGGAACAGGTGGTCTGCAGTCAGACGGGAAATGTCCTGTCCAGCAAGCCATCTCCGCAACGCTCGACGACGCAGCGCGGGCGGCGATCCGGCCAGCACGAGACACTCGAGAGATCCGTCGGTTGCCAGCGCCGAAGCCATGGCCTGTTCGGACAACGAGTCGATCGCATCCAGGTCGTCGGACAGCAGATCGGCGGTGCGGGCCAGCGCGGGGGCAACTCCACCACCCAATACGTCCTCCAGCAACGGCAGTACCTCTGCCCGCAGCCGCACCCTGGTGAAAGCCGGGTCACTGTTGTGCGGATCTTCCCACACCGAAAGATTTGTTGCGGCGCAAGCGTTTTCGGTATCGCGGCGGCGCACTCCCAGCAGCGGCCGGCCCCATGGCGGGCGCCAGGGGCGCATGCCGGCGATCGACCGCGGGCCGGACCCGCGCCCCAAGCCCAGTAACACCGTCTCGGCCTGGTCGTCGAGAGTGTGTCCCAGCAACACAGGGCAGCGCTCGCCCACCGCTCCGGCGGCCGCCAGCAGCGCCCGGTATCTGGCGTCCCGGGCGGCGGCCTCCGGACCACCCGCGCCGCCGACATCGACACCGAGTATCTCGGTCCGCCGAAAACCCATGGCGCGCAACTGATCGGCGCAGCGTGCGGCTTGATCTGCCGAGCCGCCCTGTAATCGGTGATCGACCGTCACCGCCACCGGATCCCGACCTGGGGCTGCTGCGATCACCGCGGCCGCCAGCGCCAGCGAATCCGCGCCGCCGGACACCGCGACCAGCAGGGGGCCGTCGGCAGCGAAGGTGGCAAGCCACCGGGCCACCGCCCGCCGCACCGGGTGCCCGACGTCGAGCACCGAAGGCGACGCAGAGGTCACCGCAGGACTCTCGCCATCCAGGCCTCCGGATTGTTGATCTCGTCCCGGCTCGGCAGCGTCTGCGGGGACGACCACACTGTGTTGAAACCTCCCATACCGGCTTCCGAAACTACCTGCGAGACAAAGGCTTCGCCCTTGATGTACTGGGACATCTTCATGTCCATCCCGAGCAGGCTGCGCAGCAAGCGGTCGATCGGGCCGCGTCCCTTGCGGCGCCGGTCGGTGAATGCCGACCGGATGGAGGTGACCGTCGGCACCACCCGGGGCCCGACGGCGTCCATCACGTGGTCGGCGTGCCCTTCCAGCAGGCTCATCAACGCCATCAGGCGGTCGAAGACGGCGCGCTGGGCCGGCGTCTGCACGCTCTCGATCCAGCTCAGGCCGCTGTCCGGATGGCGGCCGCGGACGGCCCGCACCATCCGGCCGATGATCTCGCGGGAGTCGATGTCGGCGGCAGCGCCGAATTCGCCCACCTGCCCGACGAAGTGGTTTCGCAGCCACGGCACGGCCGTGAACTGCAGCCGATGGGTGCTTTCGTGCAGGCACACCCACATCCGGAAATCGGCAGGATCGACCCTCAGCTCCCGCTCGACCTTGACGATGTTGGGGGCCACCAGCAGCAGCCGCCCGGTGCCGGTCTGCTCGGCTCTCGCCTCGGTGCTGGTCTGGTCGACTGTCGGGTCGAGCAACGGATCGAACTGGCCGAGCACCCGGCCGGCCAGAAACCCGAGCACCATGCCGATCTGGGTGCCGGCCGCGGCTCGACCGATGGGCGTCACCTTCGGTGCAAGCCGGTCGGTGAGCGGTGCGGTGAGCCTGGCCATTCCCTCCGCGGTGGCCGCGATCCAACCCGGTCGGTCCACCACATCTGCATCCGCCACCGGCAGCCCGGTGCCCAGGCCGGTGGTATCGCGGACGATCAGTTCAGCGCGCCGCGAGAACGCCCGCAGATCATCGACGGCGCCAGCTGCCTGCACCGGGTCCACGGCGGGGCCGGAGGCGGTGAACCGGCGGGCCGAGCGCACCGCGGCGGCCCAGTCCACCACAGCGTCGGCCGACCCGGGCGGCACCGCGTGGGGCGAGCTCACCCGGTGCATCCGCACTGCCGGAGAACGGTGGCGAACCAATCGTGAGCGGCGCGAGTGGCCCCGATCGCATTGCCGGAAATCGACGCGTTCGAGATCAGCGAGAAGACCAGAGTCCTACCGTCCGCATCGGGCACATATCCGGTCAACACCAGCGTGGAGTTCAGTGAACCCGTCTTGGCCCGCACCCAGCCGGCACCGGCCCTGGATCTGGCGTCGTCGAACCGCATCTCCCTGCCGTCGGCTGCCAGCGTGCCGCTGACGCCGGCCACCGGAAGACCGGTGAGCAGGTAGCGCAGCGCCGGCTTCTTGCCGGCCACCGCCTGGGAGAGGATCTGGGCCAGGATGTCCGGCGTCACCCGATCGTTCTCGGACATGCCCGACCCGTCGAACAGCTGCACGTTGATGGTGTCGATCTTCAGATCGTTCAGGGCCAGCAGGATGGCGGCTGCGGCGCCGTCGAACGATCGTGGGGCGCCCCTGGCGCCCGCGACCTCGCGGGCCAGCGACTCGGCGAGCACGTTGTCGGAATTGAGCAGCGCTTGCGCCAGCAGGATGGACAGCGGCTGCGACTGCACCTTCGCGATCAGCTGGCCGTTCGGCGGCGCGGTCCCATCGATCAGCGGGAGGTTGGCGTTGCCCAGCGCCCTGGCCAAGGCCTTACCGGCGGTCTTCGCCGCGTCACCCGAGCGCGCCGAGTTCGGGTTCGCCGGGTCCACCCGGTCGCCGTCCACCATCAACGGCGACATCCGGGTGATGTAGCCGCCCCTGACTCCCGCGGCGCCGATGTCCTCCGACTTCCATCCGCTGGCGAAGTCCGGGCCGGTCCAGTACGAGGTGTCGAGCACGATCCGCTTGACCGACACCCCGGATGCCTTGACCTGGGCGGCCAAGTCGGCCACGGTCGGTGCACCGTCATACACGGTGCCGACGCCGGCGCCCCTGGCCGACAACGTCACGTCGCCGCCCCCGACGAAGATGATGTCGCCCTCCTGATCGCCCTTGACGACGGTGGTCGACAGCCGGGCGTCCGGATCCTTGACCGACGTCAGCAGGGCAGCGCCGGTCAGTAACTTCGCCGTCGACGCCGGGATCTGCGAGCTGCCGGGGTCCTTCTTCCACAACACGGTGCCGGTGGTCGGGTCGATCACTTCACCGGCGTAGGACGCCAGGGCACGGTCGGCAAGGACTGGTGCCAGCGCCTTGGCGATTCCGGCCTCGGTGGGGGCCGACTTGGAGTTGTGCAGTGGGGCAAGTGCCAGCTGGGGAACGGCCGGCTTTGGATCGGCGACCGCCGGGGGTTTGCTGGTCGTCGTGACGACCGTGGACGCGTCCGGACCCGCGGTGGCAGGGTCAGTCCTGGTGAGCAGCAGGTAGCCGGCCAACCCCAAGCCGGCCAGTACCACCACACAGACCAGCACGATGGCCACCGTGCGTCCGGTCGATCGGCGACGCTGGATCCGACGCTTGCCCACCACACGCTCTCCTGTCCGCTGCACCGTCATTGGTCTGGGCCATTCGGCGGCTGACCGGTGTGACGCCCGCCTCGCGGACCGTCACCCGCCGGGTGGACGCCTGTACGACAGACTAGAGTCTGGCCGGCGGGACCAGTCCGCTCGAGCGGGTCGGTCGAGCGGGTCGGTCGAGACGGCACGGACCCGTGCTGGTTCGCCGGCTGCCGGAGGAGGGAAGTTCAGGTGGAGTTCGACGTCCTGATCGAGATCCCCAAGGGGTCCCGGAACAAGTACGAGGTCGACCACCATTCCGGCCGGATCCGGCTGGATCGCACGCTGTTCACTGCCACCCAGTATCCCGCGGACTACGGCTATATCGAGAACACCCTCGGCCAGGACGGGGATCCGCTCGACGCCCTGGTGCTGCTGGCCGAGCCGACCTTCCCCGGCTGCTTGATCCTGGCCCGAGCCATCGGGATGTTCCGGATGACGGACGAGAAGGGCCCGGACGACAAGGTGCTCTGCGTCCCTTCGGCCGACCCGCGCCGGGACAACCTGCAGGACATCGGAGACCTGCCAATCTTCGAGAAGCTGGAGATCCAGCACTTCTTCGAGGTCTACAAGGACCTGGAGCCGGGCAAGAGCGTTGAAGGTGCCAACTGGGTGGGCCGCGGGGACGCCGAGACCGAGATCCGAATCTCCTTCAGCAGGGAGAAGAAGAGACTGGCCGCCGAGAAGTCCGGCGCGTCACCCGATGCAGCCGTCGACGGCGCCATCAAGACGTCCTGATCCGGCGAGGATCGTTACCAGCCGGAGTGGCTGCTGCCACCCGTCACTTCGCGGAGCCGGGGACGCACGTCCAGCAGGTAGACCAGCGAACCCACCATCCCGGCCAGCCACAACAGGCTGGGCGGCGGGAACACGCCTGGGTACAGGCCGAGCACCAACGCGACACCGCTGAGACCGGAGATGGCCAGCCAGGTGGTCTTGGTTTGCTTGTCGGCCGCCGGATAGGCATCCGGCCTTCGGGTGACGGCATCCACGAAAGCGAAAACCCCGACCAGGGCGCCGATGATGCCCATGGCCAGGGTGATCGCCCCGGTGATCGGGAAGACGAAGGTCACCGCTCAAGACTACGGGTGCTCGTCGTGGCCGCCTCCGGAGCCGTCCGTGCTGAGCGTCAGGTTGCAGCCGGCTCAACTGGGTCGGGTGCCACCGCTGCGCCGGGTGGGAGGCTGGCCGGACACCGCTGTGGGCCCGACGGTCCCGGCTGTCGTCGCCGGCTTGCTGTCCGCGTCCCCGCCGGCTGGAGTCGTCTCCGTCGCGGTGCTCGGCAAGGGCTTGCGACGGGGCGGCCGCCGAGTGGATGGCGCGGTGGTGCCCACGTGTTCGGCGCCGGGGCTTCCGGCGGCCGCGGCTGCCGCGCCCCCCGTTCCGGAAGCCGTGGTCGGCGCCCCGCCCGCGGCGCTGTCCGCCCCTTGTCCGGTCTGCGCCTGGCCAGCCGGATCGGCCGGCTCCGCCGGGGTCGGGAACCCGGCCTTCTCGGCAGTGACCTTCGCCGCCACTTTCCGCGGTGTGTCGCTCTCGGTGGCTGCCTCCACCACCGAACCGGGGACCGGCCCGGTGTTGCGGATGTCCGCCCAGGTCCTCTCCCCACGATCGGCCAGCGTGGAGAACACCGAGGCGATCAGCTGTCGGTAGGCATCGGCGGACTGCTTGATCTGGTCGGGCTGCAGCTGCTCCCCCATCTCGGACACCCTGCCGGGCAACTCTTCGGTGAACTTCTGCACCCGGCCGGGGATGCGGGTGGCGAACTCCTCCAGCTGGTCGGCAAGTTCCTTCGCCCTGCTTGGCAGGTCTGCGACCATCTCCTGCACCTTGTCCGGGAGGTCGGCGGTCAGCTGCTGGATTCTGGCCGGCAGATCCGTTGCGGTGGAACGGAGTTCATCGACCACCTCGTCCCGACTCGGCACCGTGGTGGTCTTTCCGCCGGTCCTGTCCGCGAGCCGCCCGACCAAGTCGGACAGCTGGCGGCCGGCCAGGTCGGCGGCACCCAGTGCGGCCAACACCGGCTTGGGCAGATCGGGCAACCGGTCGGCGATCTTCTCCAGGGCAGCCTGGGCTCGTGCACCCATGTCGTTGGTGTTCGGCATCTCTGTCTCCTTTGCTGACGGCGTTTGCGTCATTCGGTCGCGCTGGGTTCCTGGTTCGAGAGCTGGCTCTTCCGGGCTGGCGGGTCGGCTCCGGGGACTCGCGACCTGAGGGCAGTTCCGGGTGGTGAGGCGTCACGCTCAACCATGAACGCCTGGTAGATCTCGATCAGTGCCGACTTCTGCCGCCCGGTCAGAGCGGTGTCGGCGCCGATCGCGGCGATCACCTCGGGAATCTGGCCCTGATCGGCCGGCCCGCCGACACGGTGATCCGGGCGTTCGGGCAGTACGCCCGCCTTGGCCAGCAACGACTCCACCGAGATGGACAGGCCCTGGGCGATCTGGGCGAGTATGTCGGCGCTGGGCCGTCGCAGCCCGCGCTCCACCTGGGACAGGTAGGGGTTGCTGATCCCGGCCCGCGCGGCCAGCCCACGCATGGACAGTTGCGCCAGCTGGCGCTGATCCCGGATGAAACCTCCGAGATCCCGCACCGGAGCGAGCATCGGCACCAGATCCACGACCCAACGGTAACCCCGGGTGCTTGCAGTTGCAAGCGCTAGCAGCGGGCGACTGCGCTCGGTTTCGGGAACAGATCGGCCGCCGTCGGGACCCGGCGTCAGCCGAGATAGAGCCCCAACTCGTTGGCCAGCCGCTCCCGCTCGCCGAGCCGCCGGCCCGCCCCTTTGGCGCTGGCACTGGACAGCGCGGTGAGGATGTCGATCACCAGGGCGACCACCACCGGAGAGGCAGCGGGCGTCTCCGGGTGCAGCCGAGACGCGGCATCGGAGTGATCGGGGAGCGGGCCCATCACCACGGACTCGTCAGCCCACTTGGTCAGCGGAGCTGCCGGGGCGTCGGTGATCACCACCAGGGACCCGCCGGCTTTCACGAAGGGCACCGCTGCCTCGACGGTGTACCGGCGGTAGGGGCGCAGCGAGATCGCGATCATCACATCGCTGGACTGCACGTCGGACAGGATCTCCAGCGGCCGGACGATGGTCCCGTCGATCAGTGTCACCTTGGCCAGCGCCGCGCTCATCTTGGCTGCCAGTAGGGAAGCATAGGTGAACGAAGTGGCCGCCCCCAGGACGAATCTGCGTCGGGCGGCGGTGATGACCGTGGCCGCCGCTTCCAGCGAAGGATCTGCCCGCGCCCAGTCGATCCCGGCAGCGAACTCGGCCTGGTGGGTCTGGAGCAGTCTGGCCTTCAGCAGGGTCGAGGACCTCGGCCGACCGAGCTCAGTCACTGTCGGCTCCGCAGAACTCGACGACCAGTTCCGGGGGGCGGTCTCGGTGGGCCAGCAAGCTTCCGCGCACGCCGAGCGGGATGCTGTGAGCGGCCGGACAGTGGCCGAATCCGAGTTCGCCCGCTATCGGTATGCCCAGCGGCCCAAGGGTTTCCATGAAGAGGGAGCGGATCTCCGCCGGTGGTCCGCAGTCCAGCCAGCTGCCCAGAGCCACCCCCACCACACCGTCGAACCAGCCCGCACGCAGCAGACTGCGCAGGTAGCCGTCGATCCGATAGGTGTCCTCGGTGACGTCTTCCAGCAGCGCGATGGTCCCGGTGTTGTCCACCGTTCCGCGGCCGCGTTCGCCCAACGTCATGGCCAGCAACGACAGATTGCCGCCGATCAGCGTCCCGGTGGCCGATCCGGGGACCAGTGTCCGCGCCGACGGGGTCGACCACCGGCGGGCCGGCAGGTCCTCCAGCACCGCGCTGCGCAGGTATTCGATGGATGCCGGGTCCTCCAGCAGCGCGTCGGTGGCCACCATCGGGGTGAACCAGCCGGCCGCGCCGAGCCGCTCCCGCAGCCATTCGAGCACGGCCGTGACGTCCGAACTTCCGTACACCGGCTTGCTGGCGGCGGCCCGCATCCGATCGGCGTCCAGCGCATCGAGCATCCGGACAGTGCCGTAGCCGCCCCGGATACAGAAGATCCCGGCGATCGCCCGATCGCACCAGGCATCCTGGAAGTCCTTGCTGCGCATAGCATCCTCTCCGGACAGGTAGCCGGCCCATGAGTGCCGGGAAGTTGCCGATGGATACCTGACCGGGGTCAGCCCCCAGGACGACAGCAGGTCGGCCGCCCGGTCCAGCTGTCCCCCGACCGGCGGACCGGCGGTGGCCACGAGTCCCACCCGGTCCCCCGGGCGCAGCGGACCGAGCCTGCTCGCTCGCCCCGCGTTCATCGGCTCATCGGCTGCCGAGCCCGGACGGTACGACGCTGAGCAACGTCTTGGTGTAGTCATGCTGCGGGTCGAGCAGGACCCGCTCCACCGGGCCGTCCTCGACGATGCTCCCGCGGTGCATCACCAGCACCCGGTCGGCGATGTTCCAGGCCAGACCCAGATCGTGGGTGATCACCAGCGCACCCAACCCGAGGTCGCGTTTGAGCTGCAGCAGCAGGCCGAGGATCTCGCCGCGCACCGATGCGTCCAGGCTGGCCACCGGTTCGTCGGCCACCAGATAGCTGGGCTGAAGGGCGAGCGCGCCGGCGATCACCACTCGTTGCCGCTGGCCGCCGGACAGCTCCTGCGGCAGCGCACCGAAAAACCGCTCCGGCGGTGTCAACTCGGCTCTGGTCAGCGCGGCGGCCACTCTGTCCTGCTCGTTGCCGGGGAGCCGATGGATCCGGATCCCCTCGGCGACCGCCTGGTAGACGGTGTGCTTCGGGTTGAGCGACGCGGTGGGATCCTGCAGCACGAACTGTACCTGGCGGCGGTATGCCTTCAGCTCGGACCGTCTGTGCGGCAACGGTTTCCCGGCATATCGAAGTTCACCGGATGTGGGCTGCTGCAAGCCCAGCACGGTCCTGGCCAGCGTGGTCTTGCCGGAACCGGACTGGCCGACGAGGGCCACGATCTCACCGGACGCGCAGGACATCGACACGTGGTCGACAGCGCGTACGTTCTGCCCCCGGCCGCGGAATTCGACCGTCAATTCCCGGACCTCCAGCAGCGGACCCGCAGGCGCATCCAGGTCTCGCGGACCGGGTGCAGCGCTCTGCTGACTGCCGCCAGCGACGTCCCGCGGACCGGGCTCGGCGGACGTCTTGGTCAGCGAGCGGTCGGCGGCGCCGGCGACCACTGCCCGATCACCCCTGGCCCGGCCGACCTTCAGCCTGGACGCCGGGTCGCCGATCAGCGGGAAGGCGGCGGCCAGCGCCTTGGTGTGTTCGTGTCGCGGCGCGCTGACCACCTGCTGGGACGGCCCGTCCTCGACGATCCGCCCGTCGCGCATCACCACGATCCGCTCGCAGACCGCGGCCAGCACCGCCAGGTCGTGGCTGATCATCACCAGGGTGAGGTTGCGGCTGGTCACCAGGTCGGTGAGTACTCGCAAGACCTGGGCCTGCACCACCACGTCCAGGGCCGTGGTCGGCTCGTCGGCGATGATCACGTCCGGGTCGCAGGCAAGCGCCATCGCGATCATCACCCGCTGTTTCTGTCCACCGGACAGCTCGTGCGGGTAGGACCGGGCGCGGCCGGCCGGCAGGTCGACCAGCGTCAGCAGTTCGCGGGCGCGGCGTTCGCGGGCGTCCTTCGTCCGGGCGCCGGCAGTGCTGTGCAGTTCCAGCGCCTCGACGATCTGCCGGCCGACCTGCTGGACCGGATTGAGCGAGTGCATGGCTCCCTGGAAAACGATCGCCGCCTCGCTCCAGCGGACCGCCCGCAGCCGGCCCCAGCGCATCGTGGTGATGTCCTCGCCGGCGATTTCGACGGCGCCGGTGACCGTCGCGTTGGGGGGCAGCAGCCGCAGCGCAGCCATCGCCAGCGTCGACTTCCCGCACCCGGACTCGCCGGCCAACCCCACCGTGCCGCCGGGTTCGACGGCCAGGCTCACGCCGTCGACGGCGACGACTTCGGAGTCCTCGCCCCTGGACGTCCGGTAACTGACCCGAACGTCCCGCCATTCCAGTGCGGCCATTTGGCGTCCCATCGGTGTTGGAGTGGAGCGGGGGCTTCCGAGCAGAGTTCCTCGCAGTGCCTTGCTCACCGCAGCGTCGGGTTGACCACGGACTCCAGGGCCCTGCCCACCATGGTGAAGCACAGCACCACCAACACGATCGCCACCCCCGGCGGAAGGACGAACCACCAGAAGCCGGCGGTGGCCGCCCCGGTGTCCAGTGCCGACTTCAACATGGACCCCCAGGAGAACACAGTCGGATCGCCCAGCCCGAGGAAGCTCAGTGTGGACTCGGCGATGATCGCCGACCCGACGGTGAGCGTGGTGTTGGCCAGCACCAACGGCAACACCGCCGGCAGCACGTGCTTGCCGAGGATGTGCCCGTCGCCGGCGCCGAGCGCCCTCGACCGCTCGATGTAGGCGCGGGATTCGATGGTCAGTGTCTGGGCACGCACCACTCTGGCCGTCGCCGCCCAACTGGTGACGCCGATCGCGATGATGATCGTCAACACTCCCCGGCTGAGCACCGACGACAGCACGATGGCGAGCACCAGGCCCGGGATCACCAGGAAGAAATCGATGATCCGCATGATGACCGCCTGCAACCAGCCGGTGAAGTGCCCTGCGGCCATCCCCACGACGGTGCCGATGACCATAGACACCGCCGTCGCCGCGAAACCGACCAGCAGCGAAATGCGAGATCCCCAGATCAGCATGCCGAGCACGTCCCGGCCTGCCGGATCGGTGCCGAGGATGTGGGCGCCGCGCGGCGGTTCGTTCTGTCCCGCGGTGACCCGGACGACGTTCAGATTGTCCAGCGGCTCGAGGATCGGGGTGAGCAGCGCGATCACCACCACCGCGAGCAGCAGGACAAGACCGACCAGCCCGGCCCTGGTGCTGGCGAACTCCCGCCAGCCGCCGGCGATCTGGGCGCGGCGCCGGCGCGCGACGCCGGTGCCCTTGACGGTGGCCGGCGCCTCAGCGGCCTTGGCCGCGCTCCGCCGGCCGGGCGACCTGCGGTACTTCTGTGGGTCCTTGAGCGGCGTACTCATGCTGCCCGGAGCCGGGGATCGAGCACGCGGTACACCAGGTCGGCAACGAAGTTCATGATGATCACCATCGCCGAGAAGACGACGAAGGTGCCTTGCAGCAGCGGAAGGTCCGGCGCGCTGAGGGCTTGGAATGTCAGGTAACCCAGGCCCGGCCAGGAGAAGACGGTCTCCACCGTCACCGCCCCGCCGATCAATCCGCCGAGGGTCAGGAAGATCAGCGTCACGGTGGGGAGCAGAGCGTTCGGGACCGCGTGCCTGGTCCGAACCTTCTTCTCCGGCAACCCCTTCGCCCTAGCGGTAACCAGGTAGTCGGACGTCATCTCCTCCAGCACGGATGCCCGCATCACCATCAGGTACTGGGCGTAAACGACGGCGACCAGGGTGATCACCGGTAACACCATGTGCCAGGCGACATCGAGCACGAAGGCGAATCCGGTCTTGCCGCTGACCGCGGTCTGCAGGCCACCCGCCGGGAACAGGTGCAGCGCACCACCGAAGACCAGCAGCAGCAGCAACCCCAGC
>JAABUT010001729.1_pt1 | contig 23696 bp, 18 predicted proteins | sample 5559281 | NCBI WGS metagenome assembly JAABUT01 (sample SAMN10711880, study PRJNA513359) | rock metagenome | isolation source: Antarctica rocks | place: Antarctica: Victoria Land, Ricker Hills nord | collected 2016-01-04
GGTGCGTTCGACCGACACCTCCGCTCAGGCCATGGCAATCGGGCGCGACGGAAGCCGAGCCAGCCAGTTCTCAGTCTGTGTCGCTGCAGCGGCCGACTACGGGCTATCGCGACCCGATGCCAGGGAAGTCGTTGACCACATCGTCTCGACGGTGGAAGCACAGTGGCTCGACGCCGCCGACGTCGCCGGGCTCAGCGAGGCAGACCGGAACGCACTCTGGAGGCGGTCTGTACTCAACCGCTCGACGTTCTACGACGGGGATCGCACCTAACACCGGCGGCTTCGCGGCTTCGAAGGGTCGCGCGCTGCCGATGCCGGGGGAGCAGCGACGGAGACCAGAGATCGGATATCCGTGTCACCGTCACGCTCAATAGGCGACGCGGGCCGTCGCTGGGCGACGCCACCTCGCGGCGGCCTCGGAGGGGTGCCGAACCAGTGACCTCTTCCGAGTCAAGCATTCTTCCCGTGCTCAGGCCAGTCCTGCTCCTCCGTCACGTACGTGAATCTGTACGCCATGGCCACGGGGAAGTGCCAGCATCATGCCCAACTTCGGCACGAATGCTGCGCGCGCTGTGAGTCCGCCCCGTGGGCGGCCCTTGACCGCTGACCCGTCTCAACAGCTGGCGACGGACCTGTTAAATGGGTGAATCCCTCACTTGCGTCTGGCGACCGAGTCGAACCGCGCAGTGGAACGTCGCGTGCTGCCGCGTGCAGGAGGGCACGCTCGCGCGGTTTAACGGCGAGTGGAAGGGCACTTGCCGAGATGGCCTCCGGCGGTACGTGCGGACACGGCGCCACGTTGGACGCTCAGTTGCGACACGACCGCCCCGCATCGGATCGCTGCGTTCTGCGCGAGCGCGCTCCGGTATGTGGCCGAGCCGTGGGTATGGCGACTCTGGCGGTGCTTCCATCATCGAGCTGGACGGCCGGTGCCCGCCATCGGCTTCTCAGGGTGCCGGAGGGCACGACGCAGAACAGGATGCACCTCGATATCCGAGACGCCGTTTGCGTCGCGATCCGGGTTGGGGTGCGAACCATTGCCCGCATCCGCAGGTCGTCGTCCCACCACCCAGTCTCTCCGCAGTGTCATCCCCGGCAGACGTCCGATGTTCCTGGCAGTAGGACGTAGCGTCCTCGGTTCGCGGTAGGCCGAGGGCTGGATCATGTTGTTGGACCGCTGTAGAACCCGTGAAGTGCTCGAGGTGCTCGGCGATGCTGTCACGGCGCCGGACGAAGTATCTCAAGTTCGACGAAGTCGAGGACGCCATCGTTGTCGCTGCGCACCGTGTGCTCGGCGCCCGCCTCCCGATAATAGGGCACCCCCTTTTCAAGGGTGTGAACGCTGATGTCGCCAGCGGTTGTTATAGCGCGCATGCGGCCAGCGGCGAGTGGGACGACCACGTAGTCGTGGGCGTGCCGGTGCTGCCCTGTCTCCTCCCCGCCGCCGAGGGTCCACCGGGTCACGCGGACGTCGCTGTTCTCCAAGAGCACTTGAAAGCTCATCGGCGACACGGGTCTAGGTCAGTGCCGGTCGGCGCGGCGGCGTCGTGGACGCACCGCCCACCCACCCATGTGGAGCGGATGCCCAGCCCGGCGATCTCCGCTGCCGGGATGTGGAACGGGTCGGCCGACAGCTCGACGAAGTCGGCCAGCATGCCGGGTCGCAGCCGGCCTTTGAGGTGCTCCTCGCCGGAGGCGTATGCCGCGCCGGTGGTGTAGAGAGCGAAGGCCTCTGCCACGCTGATTCGCTGGCTGAGCCCGATGGGCGTGCCGTCGAGGGCTCGGCGCTCCACGCAGCTGGTAATCGCCGCGAGCGGCTCGAGTGGCCCGCACGGGTAGTCGCTCGAGCCGGCCACAGCCACCCTGGCGTCGAGCAGGGAGCGGTGGGCGAACATCCGCTCCAGCCGCTCGGTGCCGTAGTAGCCGGTGAGCTTGTCGCCGTGGAACCGGGCGTAGGAGCCGAACGGCACAGCGATCAGGCCGAGCGCCTTGATCCGGCGGATGATCTCGTCGTCGACGAGCGTGCAGTGCTCGATCCGGTGCCGCGGTACCGGCCGCTGCTGCGCATGTGTGCCTGCCCGGGCACGCTCGTGGGCGTCGAGCAGAAGCCGGAGGGCGCGGTCGCCGTTGGCGTGCACGGCCAGCACCACACCGTCGCGCGCCGTCTTGGCCACGAGGTCCTCGAGGGCCTCGGTCGCCATGGTCTGCATGCCGTGGTCGTCGGTCCCCTCGAAGGGCTCCTCGACCAGGCAGTTGCCCCCGGCGCAGGCCCCGTCGACAAAGGCCTTGACGCCCACGAGGCGCAGGTGCTCGTCGCCGAGTCCGCTCTGCAGGCCGAGCGCCGAGAGGTGGTCGTAGTGTGGGTAGGCGAGCAGCATGCCGATGCGCAGCGAGAGCTGACCCGCGGCCCTTGCGGCCATGAGGAGCGCGACCTCATCAGGACCGCACAACGCATCGCAGCACGACGTCAGGCCGACGCGATGGAACATCCGCTGGGTGCGCGCCAGGCCTCGCAGGCGCTGCTCCATCGACGAGGCAGGCACGATAGTGGGCTGCCTTGCCAGCGAGGGGTAGGCGACGTCGAAGAGTGCCTGCTCGAACAGCACGCCCGTCAGGTGTCCGTCGCCGTCCCGGCCCAGTGCGCCGTCCTGCGGGTCGGTGCTCGTGTAGTCCAGGCCGGCGGCGCGTAGGCCCGCGGAGTTCAGGACCCCCCAGTGCGCCGCCACGTGTACCAGCAGGGTCGGCCGGTCACCGGTCACTGCATCGAGGAAGTACCGGTCAACGATGCGGCCAGCGGTGGTCTTGGCTTGGTCGTAGCGCGAGCCGATGACCCACTCCTCCGGCCCGAGTCGCTCTGCCTCGGCCCGCAGTAGCGCCACCAGCGTCGACTCGTCGGTGGCCACCTCCGGTGAGCAGTCGACGTGCAGCTGGTTCTCGGCGGTCATCGTGGGATGCACATGCGCGTCGTTCAGCCCCGGCAGCAGCACTCCGTCGAGCTCGATCACCTCGTCGGCGCGGAACCGGCCGGCCAGGTCACGCGCCGTGCCCGCGGCGATGACCCTGTCGCCGAGAATGACCATGGCCTCGGCCGGCGGTCCATCGAGAGTGTGGATCCGTTGCGCCCGCACCATGGTCCATGTCGCTGCGCCCTCTGGCATCGCTGGTGTCACGGGTTCCATCCCTTCGTCTGTGGCGTTGCCGCCGCTGGCGGCGGCGCTGTATCGGCGGCCACTGCCGGATCTCCTAGGCCAAGAAGGCGGCCTGGCCGACCGGCACCCGGTCCAGCGGCGCTAGCGTGATCGCACGACCGTTGACCTGCACCGGTGAGCCGTCCATCGGCACCTGCACCGTCGGGACGGCCGAGTTGCGCACCATGTCTGCGCGCGTGAGCCCCCGGGCACCGCGCACCGGCAGGTACATGGGACCAGGCGTTAGGTCGCGGCCGCCGAGCGCGGACTCGGCCACGAAGGTCGCGGCCAGTCGTCGCGGTGCCCCGCCCATCGCCCCGAAGAACGGCCCCATCAGGCGCGGCTGGCTGAGCCGCGTCGACCCGTTCCCCTGTCCGGTGGCGCCCCAGGCGACGAACCCGGACTTGATGACGAACTCCGGCTTCGCGCCGAACCACGCCGGCTTCCACAGCACGATGTCGGCGAGCCGGCCTGGCGCGATGCTCCCCACGTCGCCGGCGATCCCGTGGGCGAGCGCGGCGTTGATGGTGATCTTGGCCAGGAACTGCAGGACGGTCGCGTTGTCAGCGCCTTCCCCGGCACCCGAGCGCAGTGCCGGATGGGCGGCGAGCTGGAAGGTCCGCCGCACGGTCTCCCCCATCCGCCCCATGCCGAGGGAGTCGCTGTTGATGATGGAAATCGCACCGAGGTGGTGCAGGTAGTTCTCCGCCTGTATCCCTGCCTCATGCACCCGGCTGCGCGTCGTCTCCACGTCGGAGCTGAAGTCGGCGTGCTGACGGTGCACGGTCATCGTCATCGGGAAGAGCTCCGCGACGGTATGCCGCGCGTACGGCACCGTGGGCGTGGTGGAGGACCCGAGGACATGCGGCTCCTCGAGGATCTCGAGCAGGTCGGGGTGCCCGCCGCCGCCCTCGACGTGGTAGGCGTGCACCGTCCGGCCAGCGGTGGCTGCGACGGTGTCGGCCAGGAGCCCGAACTCGTTGAGCGTGTCGCTGTGCAGTGCGACCCCGACGTCTGCCTGCGCAGCGACGGACAGGCAAGCGTCGACGCAGGCAGGCGAGGCGCTGTAGTCCTCGTGCACCTTGAAGCCGCCGGCGCCCGAGGCGAGGGCCGCCTCCATGGCGCCCCTGTCCCGGGTGCTCCCCCGGGCCAACAGCAGGACGTTGACCGGGGTGTCCCGCAGCGCCTCAGTCAGGACGTGGATGTTGCGCTTGGGGTTGGCCCCGACGTCCCACACCCCGCCAATACCCATTCCGACGATCGTCGTGACCCCGGCGCTCAGGCCCACCTCCAGCAGGGTGGGCGCGGCCAGGTGGACGTGGGAGTCGATGGCTCCCGGGGTGGCGATGAGACCCTCCCCGGGGACCAGCGCGGTGTGTGGCCCCACGACGAGGTCGACGCCGTCGAAGACGTCGGGCGACCCGGCGCGGCCGATGCCGACGATCCGCCCGTCCCTGATGCCGATGCAGGTCTTGCGGACGCCGAGCAGCGGGTCGATGAGCACGACGTTGGAGACGAGCATGTCGAGCTCGGACTCACGGCGGCGGCCGTAGAAGCCGTCGCGCCAGGTCTTCCCGCAGCCGCCGAGGACCTCGTCTCCGTACGGCGTGTCGTCGTGCTCGACCTCGACGGTCAGCGATAGGTCGCTGAGGGCGATCTGGTCGCCGGTGGTCGGGCCATAGATGCGGTGGTACGTCTGGCGGTCAAGCGAGGCCATCGGCACTCCCCTCCTCGTCCCCGCGGCTGCGCCGGTCCCCGGAGGCGGCCTCCCACGTGACGAGTGTCGCGACGCGGCTCTCGCCGGGTGCCCAGGCGAGGCTGGACCCTGCCGGGATGTCGAGGCGCCAGCCGGTGGCTGGACCGTCCTCGACCCGCAGCAGCGGGTTGATCTGGCTGAAGTCCACGTGGCTGGTTATCCGCACGGTCCGCGCCGACTCGTTGACGACCGTCACCTCTCGCCGCGGGCGCCCGGGATTCAGCTCGCGCGGTGGGCCCTCCGAGCTGACGAGGTCGCGAGGGGTGCCGATGGGACCCACCAGGTCGACGAGGAAGCTGCCGGCGGGAAACAGCGCGTCCACCTGCAGGTGGGCCACCATCTCCGGCACGCCAGGCAGGACCTGCTCCGGGGTGAGCAGGGCACGCGCGCGGGCGACGACCTTCTCGAGCTCCAGGCCGTCCCACGCCCATTCGTGGACCTCGTCGATGATCAGGGCGGCCGCCTCGGTAGCGCCTAGGCGGGCCCCGCGGGCGAGGCGTCGACGGGCGAGATCGGCGGCCTGGGCCACGACCAACCGGTCGCGCTCCTGGGCGGTCAGGTGCATCAGCCCTCCCTGGTCCAGACGCCGCCGGGGTCGAAGGCGGGCCGGCCATCGACGACGGTCGAGAGCACCTCGATGTCGCGGATCCGTTCCGGCGCGATAGCCGTAAGGTCCTCCGAAAGCACCGCGAAGTCGGCCAGTTTTCCGGCTTCGATGCTTCCCATCTGCGTCTCGAGGAACGCAGCGTGCGCGGAGCCGTACGTGTAGGCCCGCAGCGCCTGCTCGGCCGTGATCGCCTCCTGAGGCGCGAATTCCTGGCCGGTGTCGGTCCGCCGGTTGACCATGTCGTGGATCCCCCTGAGCGGGGCGCCGTCGACGACCGGTCGGTCGCTGCTTGCTGGAAGCTCGATGCCGGCTTCCAGCAGGGAGCGTCCCCGGTAGCAGTGAGCCACCCGGTCCACCCCCAGCGCCCGGATCATCCCGTCGCCGAGCTCGCCGACGAACCGGCCCTGCGGGTCGGGGATCAGGCCGAGCTCGGCCATCCGCGCGACGGCGGCGTCGCTGGAGATGCCGGCGTGCTCGATGCGGTGGCGGTGATCGCGGCGCGGCGTGTGCCGCAGGGCTTCGGCATACGCGTCGATGACCTCCTCCACGGCCCGGTCCCCGATTGCATGGGTGGCCACCTGCCAGCCGCCGCGGTGCGCGGCGCCGATCCTCGCCTCAAGCTCCCCCGGCGCCATGGCGAGCATCCCGTGGTTGCAGGGGTCGTCGGCGAAGCCTTCGTTCATGGCGGCGGAGCGGCCGATGAGGGAGCCGTCGCTGAAGAGCTTCATCGGGCCGAGGCGCAGCCACACGTCGCCGAAGCCGCTGACGACGCCGAGGCCGTAGCCGAACGCGGCATCGCCGTCAGCGCCAGCGATGGCAGCCGCTGCGGTGCCATCGGGCATCAGGGTGGTGCGGACGCCGAGGACGCCGCGCGAGCGCGCCGTCTGGAAGGCGAACGCCTCTGCCGGGGCGCTGCCGGCTAGGCCGGTGCCCACCCCGGCCTCCTGGACCGCCGTGAGCCCCTCGCTGAGGTACTGCCGATGGGCAGCCTTGATGTAGTCGACCATTCGCTCAATGGGCGTGGGCCACGTGAGCGGCCGAAGCAGCTCCATGGCGGACTCGAGCAGCAGCCCGGTGGGACGGCCGTCGGCATCGCGCTCCACCCGCCCGCCGGTGGGGTCCGGGGCGCTGGCGATGTCCAGCTCGCGCAGCACGCTGGAGTTGACGAAGCACATGTGCCGGGAGTTGTGCCCCAGCCGCACGTAGTGGTCCGGGGCCACCCGGTCGAGCCGGTCGAGCCTCGGATGGGCGCCGAGCTTGTTCTGGTCGTAGTTCTCGCCGAAGATCCAGGACCCGGCGGGCAGGCGCCCGGCCGCCTCGGCAACTGCCTCGTAGAGCTCCTCGAGGCTGGCGACGTGGGGGTGGCGCAGCTCGATGCTCGTCAGCGACCGGCCGTAGTGGACCGTGTGGTTGTGGGCGTCGTGGAACCCGGGCACCAGCGTCGCGCCGCCGAGGCTGACCCTTCGGCGCGCCGCCGGGGCCTGGTCGGCGGGCGATCCCACCGCCAGCACCCTCCCGCGGTGGACCGCCACCCAGGCGGCGCGCGGCTGCCGCGGGTCGACCGTCACGATGGTCGCGTCAGTGACGACGAGGTCAGGCACCGGCACGGCAGCGACGCCCGTCACTCGACGACCTCGAGGGCGAGGTACTTGTCGCGGATCGAGTGGTCGACCTCGAACTCCTCGGTCGTGCCTTGGAAGACGATCCGGCCGGTCTCCATGACGTAAACCCGATCGGCCAGCGCGAGGCAGAAGTCGAGCCGCTGTTCCACCAGCAGCACCGGGATGCGGTCACCGCGCACGTCGCGCAGCACATCGGCGATCTGCTCGACAATGACCGGGGCCAGGCCCTCGCTCGGCTCGTCGAGGAGCAGCACCCGCGGGTCGGCCGCCAGCGCCCGCGCGATGGCGAGTATCTGCTGTTCGCCGCCGGAGAGCCGGTCGCCGTAGCTACCCCGGCGCTCGGCCAGCCGCGGGAACGTCTCGTAGACCCGCTCCAGGCTCCACCGCGACCCCGGCTTGAGCGCCAGGCCGAGGTTCTCCTCCACCGACAGCGCGGCGAAGATCCCCCGATTCTCGGGCACCAGCTGAATGCCCTGCCTAGCGATCTGGTAGGACGGGAGGCTGCTGATGTCCTCCTGCCCCAGCCCGATACGGCCGTCCCTGCGGGTCAGGCCCATGATGGCCCGCAGCGTTGTGGTCTTGCCCACGCCATTGCGGCCGAGCAGGGCCACGGTCTCCTGCGCCCCGACGGTCAAGTCCACGCCGTGCAGTACCTGCGCCTCGCCGTAGTAGGCGTTGACACCCTCGAGCGTGATCACACGTGCCCCTTCCCCAGGTAAGCGTCCCGCACCTGCTGGTTCGCGGCCACCTCACGCGGCGTGCCCTCGGTGAGCACCTTGCCGCCCACGAGGACGCTGACCCGGTCAGCGATGGCCAGCGTGACGGGCATGTTGTGCTCGACCAGGACGAGCGTGTGGTCGGGCACCAGGGAGCGCAGGAACCGCTCCATGCCCGCGATGTCGTCGACGCCCATGCCCGACAGCGGCTCGTCGAGCAGCAGCACTTCGGGCTCGCTCGCCAGGGCCAGGGCGATCTCCAGGCGGCGGCTCAACCCGTGGCTGAGGTTGCCGGCCTCGACGTCGACGTACCTGGCCAGGCCTGCGCGGTCGAGCACCGAGCGGGCGACCTCGAGCGGGCGGTCGTAGGCGCGAGCGGCGCGGAAGGGGTTACGGCTGATTGCCGGGCTCACCGCCTGCGCCGCGAGTCGCACGTTCTCGCGGACTGACAGCTCCTTGAAGGCGCTGGTGATCTGGAAGGACCGCGCCATCCCCATGTGCGCCCGGCGGTGGACCGGCAGGTTCTGCACGGGTTGCCCGTTGAAGAGGACCCTGCCCGAAGTGGGCCTTAGCTGTCCGGTGAGGACGTTGAACATCGTCGTCTTGCCGGCGCCGTTGGGGCCGATGACGGCGTGCAGGGTGCCGCGCTCGATGCGCAGCTCCACGCCGTCTAGGGCGCGGAACGCGCCGAAGGACTTCGAGAGCGACTCGGCCTCGAGGATGGGAAGGGCCCCGGGCGCCACGGCCTCAGTGGCTGGCATCGGCGCTCACTCCTTTCTGCCCCTCGGTGACGTCCGGGCTTGGGTCCGGGCCACGGCGGTTGCGGCGCCGCGCCAGTCCGGCCGCCGCCGAAAGCGCGCCATGCAGCCCGCCCTTGAAGAACAGCACGATGCCGATCAGGGCCAAGCCCAGCAGCAGCTCCCAGTAAGGCCAAAGGTCCGAAAGGTACGTGTTGAGGAGGACGTAGACGACCGCTCCCAGGAAGGAGCCGTACAGCGACCGGATGCCGCCGAGGACGGTGATGATGACGATGGTGATGGCCGTCTCGCTGTGGATCGCCGAGACGGATGCGGAGCCCACGAAGAAGGCGTAGAGGCAGCCGGCGATCCCCGTGACGGCGCCGGAGACCATGAACGCCACGAGCTTGTACGCCTTGATCGAGTAACCCAGCGCCTCCGCACGGGCCTCGTTCTCCCGGACCGCCACGAGGACCGAGCCCACCGGGGAGTCCACGAACCGCTGCAGCACGACGAAGACGACGACGAAGAGGGCAGCGGCGAGGTGGTAGAACGTGGCCCCCGGCCGGGCGATGAAGAAGCTCTGGCCGAACCCGCCAAGGGAGGCCAAGGGCAGGCCGCCGAGGCCGTTCTCGCCGCCGGTGTACTCCTTGAACACGTACGCGAGGAAGTTCGCGGTTTCCGCGAAGGCGAACGTGATCATCACGAAGTAGATGCCAAGCCGGCGAATGGCGAAGGCGCCGATGAACGCGGCCACGAGAGCGCACAGGACAGCCGAGACGATCAGTGCCGAGGACAGCTGGAAGCCGAGCCTCGTCGCGGTGAGCGCGGCGAGGTAGCCGCCGACGCCGAAGTAGACGCTCTGACCCACGGAGAGCAGACCCGTGTAGCCGAGAAGCAGGTTGCAGCCGAGTGCGGCGAGGGCGTAGATGAGGACCAGCGTGGCCACGGACCACGAGGGAGCGAGGAGCCCGAGCAGCACCACCGACCCCAGGCTGAGCAGGGCTGGCCGTACCAGCCCACCCTGAGGGGCGAGCCGGGCTAGGCCGGAGAGCGAGGCGTCAGCGGACACGGACGACCTTCCCGAACAAGCCGTCGGACTTGACCATCATGACGACGAGCATGGCGAGGTAGATCACGACACTGCCGTAGGCAGGGGCGAAGCCGATCGTCAGGCTCTGGGCCAGGCCGATGAGGATCGCGCCGACGAAAGCGCCGAGGAAGCTACCCATGCCACCGACCACGATGATGACGAAGGCGATGCCGAGGACCTCACCGGCGGATCCGGTGTTCAGGCCCCGCGTTGGACCGGCCAGGACGCCGCCGAGCGCCGCGAGCCCCACCCCGATGGCAAATGTGAGGGCGAAGAGCATGCCGGTGTTGATGCCGAGGCACGCGGCCATGTCGCGGTTCTCGGCCCCCGCCCGCAGCGATGCCCCGAAACGCGAGCGCTCGATGAGCCACCACAGCGCGGCGCCGACGACCACCGCCACGGCCATGACGAACAGACGGTATGCCGGATAGCTCGCGAACCCCAGGTCCACCACCCCGCGCAGCGCCTCGGGTGGCTGGGTGCTGCGGTTAGCAGGCCCCCAGATCATCGTGGCGACCTCTTGGATGACGAGGGTCAGGCCGATGGTGCCAACGATCTGGAACGCCGGGTCGACCTTGTAGAAACGGCGGATGACGACCGGTTCCAGCACGAAGCCCAGCAGCGCGATGGCCAGCGGTGCGGCGACGAGGGCGATCCAGAAACTCGTGCCGTAGCCCAGCAGCGTCCAGCTCAGCAGCGCGCCAAGGACGAAGAACGAGCCGTGCGCGAAGTTGACGAAGTCGCGCACCCCGAAGATCAGCGTCAGGCCGACGGCAAGCAGGAAATAGATCATGCCCGTGCCGACGCCGTTGACCAACTGGTTGAGGAAGAGATCACCCGACACGGGTCACTGCCCCAGCGGGACGAGCTTGCAGCCGGCTTTCTCAACCGGAACGGGGGCGCTGGCAGCGTGGAGGACCTCCATGATGTCGTCTTTGTCGGCCTGCTTGGCCGCCGGCTTGCCGACCAGGACGTAGTAGTCCTTGAGTAGCTGGTGGTCGTCCGAGCGGAAGACCTCGTCGCCCGTGACGCCCTTGAACGGCTTGGACGCCATCGCCTTGATGATCTCCGAGCTCTTGCTCGAGCGAGAGTTCGTCACCCCATCGAGCATCGCCTTGACCTGGTAGTACGCGGCCGCCAAGCCGTATCCCGGGGTGATGTTGTACTTCTTCTTGACCGCCTCGACAAGCTTCTTGTTGTTCGGGGTGTCGACGCCGTGCCAGTACTGCGCGCCGGCGTAGATGCCCGTCATGTTGTCCGGACCGATGGCCCTGAACTGGGTCAGGCCGGTCGACCACACGATGACGATCTTCATCTTCTTGTCCAGGCCAAAGGAAATCGCCTGCTTGACCGTGTTGATCGTCTGGCCGCCGACGTTGAGGATCGCCAGCACGTCGGCCCCGGATGTCGCTGCGTTGTTGAGATAACTGGAGAACTCGGTCTCTTGGGTGGCGTGGTAAGCGTTGCCGAGGACCTGCCCACCGTTGGCGGTCACGGCCTCGGTCGTGCTCCCGAGCAGCGCCTTGCCGAACACGTAGTCGGGCGTGATGCAGAACCACTTCTTCAGGCCCGGCTCGGCCTTCATGACGGCGTTGACGGTCTCGTGGCCCGCCGTGTAGGTGGAGTTGGACCAGCGGAAGGTCGATGTCCGGCACTGCTCACCGGTGATTTCGGGGGCGCCGGCAAGGGTGCAAAAGACCCCGCCGCCGCGGTTCACCTCGGTGCTGATGGACAGCGCGATGTTCGACAGCTGGGTGCCCATGAAGAGCGTATTGCCCTTCTCGGTGTTCTCGCGCACCTGCCGGACGGCCTCGTCCGTCTGGGCATTGGTCTCGCCGAAGACGAACTTGAGGTTGAAGTCGCCGACCTTGCCGCCGTACTCCTCCTTGATGAGCTCAACACCCTGGCGGATCTCCTGGCCTAGCTCGGCGTAGATCCCGGTGAACTCGCTCAGCGCCACGACGGTGAGCGCCTCGCCACCCCCAGCGTCGGCCCCACCCCCAGCGTCGGCCCCACCCCCAGCCCCGCCGTCACCGGCGGCGGGGCTCTTGGAGCAGGCCGCCAAGGAGGGCAGGCCGAGAAGGGCGCCGGCGGCAAGCGCACCCTGAACCACGGTGCGGCGGGCAAGGGGTGCGGTCATGGTTAAACCTCCAAGGATGCGCCGCCGAAGCGGTGGGTGCGGGCGATCGGAAGGGCCGACCCGAGGTGGCGGCGGCGCTGCTCGAGGACGGGCAGGGTCTGGCGGGCACGGGCCAGCCGGCCCGCGTCGATGTCAGCGCTGGCGTGGCCGGGCTCGTTGGCCAGGCCCGCCAGTTGGTAGCCGAGCGGGTCGACGACGTGGCTTCGCCCGACCATGGCGGGGCTGCAGTCGCCCGAGGCGGCCACGTAGACAGTGTTCTCCAGGGCACGCGCGCAAACCATAGTCAGGAAGTGATCCTCTTTCCCTTGGCCGATGGGCCACGCCGAACAGACCACGAGCAGGTCGGCGCCGGCATCAACGAGGCCGCGTGCACACTCCGGGAACCGCACCTCGTAGCAGGTGATGAGGCCTATGGTGAGGTCGCCGACCTCGAGCAGGTCTGTCTGCGCCTCTGCCACCTCCACAAGGTCGGACTCTCGGGAGCCGAAAGCGTCGTAGACCAAGAACTTTCGGTGGTGGCCAAGGAGCCCCTCGGGGCCCACAGCGACGACCGTGTTGAAGGGCTTGCCTTCGGCGCGACGCTCGTGCATCCCCACGACCAGGACCATTCCCGCGCTACGGGCGATCTCCGTCAGCACGGTGACGAAGGGGCCGTCGAGCTCCTGGGACGCAACCTGGAGATCAGCCGGCGCCGACAGGCAGGGGTACATCGCCGCTTCAGGGAACACCGCCAGCTGCGCACCTGAGGCGGAGGCCTGTCGCGCCAAGTCAGCGATGGACGCGAGGTTGGCGGATATGTCGGTGTCGGGTGCGTACTGACAGACAGAGACTCGCATGGTCGGGCCAGCCTCCCTTGGTGTGCTTCTTTGCACAGCCTTTGACAAGCAAGGTATTGACCTGTCGTTCGTCAAGTCAATAGGTTCTCTGTCCGGGACAAAAAGGAGCCACGATGATCGAGCAGTTGCGGGCCGAGATGCGGGAGCAGTCCGCCCACGGCATTGCCCGCGCGGTAGCCGTTCTCGCATCACGCGGAGACATCTCGGCCGGAGAGAGGCTCCCGACCGTTCGGGAGGTTGCGCGGCGCCTCGGCATGAGCTCCTCCACTGTCGGGGAGGCTTGGAGGTCGCTCGCCGTGCAAGGGGTTCTGGACACCCAAGGGCGACGGGGCACCTTCCTGCGCCACAGCCTGGGGGACCATCCAGTGCGGCACTTCCGGCACATTCATGAGGCGCCGGTGCACGTCGACCTCTCGACCGGGTATCCCGACCCTGATCTGTTGCTCGACCTGCGTCCCTTCATCAGGGAGCTAGCCGCCGGCCCCGCCTACCGTGGCTACCCGGAAGTCGGCTTGCATGAGGCGCTGCGGGAACGCCTCAGTGCCACCTTGCCGTTTGAGCCCAGAGCGCTGATATTGGGCACCGATGCCCTGCTAACAGTCGCCGAGTTGCTGCCGATCCTCACCCGATACGGCGACCGGGTCGTCGTGGGCGCCGCCGAGTTCGCTCCCTATCTCGACCTCCTTGAGCGCCACGGGGTCGACCCGGTGCCCGTGCCGCAGGACGGTGACGGTCTCGAACTCGAGGCCGTGCGAGCGGCGGTCCTGGCCGGTGCCGCACTCGTACTGCTGCAACCGCGGGTCCATAACCCAACGGGCCGAGTGATCTCTCAAGAACGCCTCGAGCGGATTGCGGCCGCCTGTCGGGAGAGCGACACCTACATCCTCGAGGTGGACCACTTCGGTTGGTTGGCGTCCAGCCCGGCGATGTCCGCCATGGACACTGCGCCAGACCAGACGATCCACCTGCGCTCGTTCGCCAAGGACGTCCACCCCGATCTGCGCGTCTGCGCGGTGGCCGGTCCATCCACCGTCCTCGATCGTCTGCACGAGCGCCGGATCGGCGGAAACTGGATCAGCGGTGTCAACCAGCGCCTCCTGTCCGCCGTTCTCGCGTCCCCGACCGTCCGACAGGTCATCGGCAGGAGCAAGGCGGTCTACGACGGACGGCGGAGTGCCTTCATCAGCGCATTGGCCGCGCATGACGTAGTGGTGCAGTCGAGAGACGGCTTCAACGTGTGGGTTCCGGTCCGATCTGAAGAGTCCGCGCTCATCTACCTTGCCTCCCGCGGGATAGGCGCTGCGCCCGGGTCGCCCTTCGCGGTCAGTCCCGATGCGCCGCCGCACATCCGGGTGTCGATCGCTCAGATGCGGGACGGCCATGCGGGGCTCGCGGAGACGATTGCGGAGGCGTCACGCATCAGACGCCTTGGGACCCACGGATCTCGCGGCTAGCTGGCGGTCCGACGCTTCACAGCTGGATACCTGACCATGCATCGGCACGCCCCGGCAGGTCTCTGCCGAAGGAGTCAGGGTTCGCGCCCCGTGCCTCCGCGGCCTCGACAGCGATCTTTTGAACGACTGCGGTCAGCGGAAAGATGGAGAGCGGCTCTCCCAGATCTGGGCGCGCGAAGCGGTGAATGGTGCTGCCTTGTGCAGCCACGACGGCGACGACATCGTCCAGGCGGTTCGGGTGCCTGACGTCTCCGTCGAGGCAGATCAGCGTGTCCTCTGCGCCAAGCGCCACCGACGGACCGTGCAGGAACTGTTCGCACTCCCCACCAGCACAGGCGATATACGACGTCTCACGGGTTTTCAACGCCCCCTCAGCGGCGGTCCATGCGTTGATTCCACCCCCGACGAACTCCATCAGTCGAGCAGGTGGCGTCACTCCGGTGCTCCCGCCCGCCAGCTCAGCGGCGACGGCGTCCGGGACGTCGGACAGTCGATCTAGGGGGGCCCCGAGCTCGCAGGCGAGCTGGCCGAGTCGCAGCAGCGCGCATAGGTGACTGGCAGTGAACGCCGATGACGTCTCCTCCGGGACGGTGTCGAGATCGGCATCGGGGCTACCCATTCTCGAGATGACCACCGTTGTGACACCTCGTTCTCGGGCGCGACGGAGCGCCTCAGAAGTGTGCTTCTTTGTGCCTCGGTGACTGAGCAGGACCAGTGCGTCGTGGGGTTCTGGCGCCGGGCCACCGCCAACCGAGTCAGAGGCGGACACCGCCCAGGCTTCCAAGCCCGCGAGCCGCAGGAGCCACGCCCCCTGCTGCGCGGCGTGGTAACTCGTTCCCGTGCCGACAAGCATGACGCGGCGGCCACGAAGACGATTAGCCACGGCAGGCACCGGACCCACGTCTTCGAACACCCGCTGCAACGCAGCGGGCTGCCCGTTCATGGTCTCGCGCATTGCAGTCATCGAAACGGGCTCCAACTCATAGCTCTGTGCCGTTGCGGGCGTCGGCAGCGGCTCCACCGGCATGCCGACTGTACCGGCGGCATGCTCCCGCTGAGGGTTGCCGGCAGAAGCACGGTCGATCACTGGTCGGCGCAGTGACACATCGACACTGGGCCGCTGACGAGCCGCCGCGCGGTCACACCGCCGGCCCGCCGACAACGGCCGGCTTGTCGGACCGTTGCCCCCTCACCAGATTCCAGCCTCGTGCCCCCAGGGACGAGTCAGCGTCGCTCTGTTGAGCTATGAGGCCGGAGCCGCGCAGATCACCGATGGGCGGCCGTCCAGGGCGGCCGATTGGACCGGCTCTTCCTCGTCAATCTCCGCGGTCGGTGCAACCCGCTCACCAACTCCGAGGAACGAGCCCGTCTCGCCCCGCAGATCCGCGCTGTCGTCGCCGATGCTGGTTCACCGACGCGAGCGAGGTCGGCGCTTGGCTCGTTGAATGTCGACCGGTTCCTCCGCGAGAGGTCGGAGCGCTCGACCTCATCCCCACCGCGCACGCCAGCTGGAACGGCGAGCGGACCCGTCCTCCGTCGGCTCTCGAAGACCGGGCCTACGTCATCGTCACGCTGACCAGAGGCGAGGGCGACGACGCCACGCGCTACCTGCGAGCCACCGGCCGAGACGTCGACGTGGACCGTGCGGCATACCAGGCCCAAGGCATCGGGGTAAGTGAGCTGGAGGCGGCCATCCGCGAGATGGATGACGCAAAACCCGCTGTGGTTACGTTTGACCTGCATCCCAATGGTTCCGCGGTCCGTCATCCGGCGGCAGCGGCGCCTCGGCCCCATCTTGTGACGACAGCGCGTTAGAATCTATGGCCGTCTCCGTGGGGACGAGCGGCTCGGCCAGAGGTTCACGAAGCCGCGGCGGGGCGGCAGACCAAGCCTTGAGGTGCTGGATGACGTCGGCATAGAAGCCGTCCACCGAGTTCAGCACGGAGTCGATGAACGTTGCGCGCCCGCGGCCTCGCTTGGCGGCCGTCGGTGTAGTGAGGGCAATGCGGAAGGATCGGAGCTCTCGCTTCGGGTCACCAAGCAGGACGGCCGGGTCCTCTCGGACGGCCCGCAAGAGTTCGGCTTGTCCCGGTCCCCGCGCGTGAGCCGCGAAGGCCTCAATGCGCACGTTCTCGGGGGCGTTGCGCAGTTGGCGGACCAGCCAGTTGACCCGTGTGGTAGGCCGACCCTCACGGGGCGCGTCGAGGTCAACGTGACAGGTGACCCGGTTGGCGCGCAGGTCAACCGTGACGACGAGCGGCCCAACCGTGTCGGGGATGCGTATAGCGCCCTCCATGGTGCCCTTGCTTACCAACGATTCCACGAGAGTTTGGGCGCGCAATATGGGGTCGGAGAGCTCCTTGCGGGACAGCGCCGGAGTGACCTCAGTGCCGAGCCGACGACCTAGTTGGAGGCTGGCGAAGCGCAGGAGCGCATCGAAGCGCGCGACGACGTCCAGGACGCCTTTGTCCTTCGAGCGCAGAGTCCCAGCGGTCACAGCCTCACGGACGGGTACCCAGGCGGCGCCCATGTCGTCGAACTGGAGGGCACCGGAGCGGGGGTGCTCCAGGTATCGGATGAGCTCACCCAGGATCCAGGCCTGGTCCGGGTCGGCCACTCCGCGGTGCTCTTTCTGCATCACTGCCTCGGCGAGGATCTGGGTCCACGACCAGTGATGCAGCTCGACCCGCCTGAGCTTGCGCTTGTCCACTGCCGTGGGGTGCTGGCTGGCTATGGCCGGAATCTGGTTCGAGATCGTGATCAGGGCCTGGAAGTCGTTGTCCCGCGCGACCTCGAGGTAGTTCTCTAGTTGTTCAGCCCCGAGCTCGTTGGTGCCGGTTTTCACCTCTACGAGGGCGGTCCAGGTCTTCTGCCCGCGCGACACGCGGATCAGTCCGTCAGGGTACATTCGCCTCTCGCCCAAGATGAATGGCACCTCGATGAAAGCTTGAATGTTTCCCGCGGGCGCCCCGAGTGGCTGGAGCAAGGTACGGCTGAACTCGCGGACGGACGACATGACAGCTAGGAGGGCTGAGGTCGCACGCCGCTCTTGCTCGTCGGCACCGTTGATTCCTGACGTCGGAATGAGTCGAGCTTCGCCCCACGACTCCTGAGCCACTACCACTCCTCACGCGCGTCATTGACCGGACGTGGCCACCCTACTCAAATGGGCTCAGATGGGATCTGCGGCGCGCCAACGGAATGGAAGGCTGCCGACTACGCTCCAGGCTCCTCAGTGGCGGAGAAGCGACGGGGCAGCCTGACCGAAGGGGCCGTCGAGAAGGGGAGGAGCGTCTGGTTGGGCGGCGCGGGTGGCCCAACGCGCAGACGAAGTCCTTCTTCGTCATGGATCGGCGCAGCACCATCATCCCCGCACGCTGATGCCTTGCCTCGTGGGGGCGGGCCGATGAGGGAGAATGAGGTGGTGCTGTCCGCCCAGGCCCCCGCCCGCCGACGAGTCGTCCTCGCCTTGGCTGCCCTGGTCGCTGTGGCGGTGGTCGGGGCCGGCGCATCACTGGTCCTCCAGGCGGTCAGTGGTGGCCGGTTGGGCGCCGCTGCGACCACCCGGCAGGTGCCCCAGAACCAGCCGGGACCGGTCCTGCTCGTACCCGGGTACGGTGCCTCCGTCGCGGCCCTTGACCCCCTGGCCAGGGCGCTGGTTGCGGAAGGGAAGGACGTCACCGTCGTGCGGCTGCCCGAGGACGGCCTGGGCGACCTCCGCGTGCAGGCCCGTGCGGTGGGAGTGGAAGCAAGCGCGGCGCGTGCCCGAACGGGCGCGCCCTCGGTCGACGTCGTCGGCTACTCCGCCGGCGGGGTGGTCGCCCGCTACTGGGTGCAGGAGCTGGACGGGCAGGCCCAGACGCGCCGCCTCGTGACGCTCGGCTCGCCCAACCACGGGAGCGAGGTCGCCGAGCTGGGGACCCTGTTCGACGGCGGGTGCCCGCTGGCCTGCCAACAGCTGCTGCCGACGAGCCCGCTCCTGGGCGCTCTGGACAAGGACATCGCGGCCAGCGGCCCACGTGTGGTCTCGATCTGGACCACGTCGGACGACGTGGTGCTCCCGCCCGACTCGGCCCGCCTGGTCGGAGCCCTCAACGTGACCGTGCAGAGCGTCTGCGCCACGTCGCGAGTACGCCACTCCGGGCTGCCGGGCGACCCCGTCGTGCAGCGCATCGTCGGTGCCCAGCTCGGCGCGGGGCCGCCGCCCCAGCTCGGTCCCGACGACTGCGGCCGGCTCAGCTCCTGGCGCCGCGGTCGACGTTCAGCTGGTGATGTCCTTGGTGGTCAGGTTGGCCCAGGCGGCACCCAGCAGCACGACCACGTACACCACCTGCAGCGCTACGCCTCTCTGGATGTCGCTCCACAGGATCGGGTCACGGAACAGGTCCACGAACGAGAGCCAGTACCGGGTGGGCAGGTACGGCTGCAGGTCGCCCGCGGCGTCGATCGTCAGCAGGAGCAAGGACCCGATGAGGAAGGCCAGCGCGCCAAGGCTCGCGGCCAGGGGGGAGTCGCTCAGCGTGGACAGCAGCAGCGCCATTGCCGCGACCCCAAGCATCGAGACGGTGATGTAACCCATGGCAACGGCGACACGCCAGGCCATCTCAGCCGGCGTGAACGTGGTCCCGGAGATGCCGACAATGGCTTGCGACTGGTCGCCGAGCAGTGCCCGCCCCACCCCGAGGCCGACCGCGGCCACGGAGAGCACTGACACCAGCACGAAGACGAACGTCGCGACCAGCTTGGCCACGAGCAGCCGGGTGCGCCCGACCGGGCGGACCAGCAGGTAGCGCAGGGTGCCCGCCTGCGCCTCCCCCGCGATGGAGTCACCCGCCACGACGGACACGGCCACGGGAAGGAACAGGGGCAGCACGATCGCCAGCGCCGCGACGGCGAAGAGTGACCCGTTCGCCAGCACGGCCGAGAGGAAGGCCGGGCCCCTGCCCGGCGGCACACTCACCCCCTTGACCGCCACCAGCACTGCGACGAGGGTGGGCAACGCGTTGAGCAGGAGGATCGTCAGCCACGTGCGCGGCCGCCGGAACAGCTTGGCAAGCTCGACGCGGATCATCGCCGTTGCCACCCGTCCCGGGCCGCCACGGTCACTCGACTCGTCGTCCGTCCATACCGTCCGCGCGGTCCCCTGCCCCGACAGTGCGCTCGTGGACGACATCCTCCAGCGAGCGCCGCTCCGGCCCGAGCTCGAGCACCGGGATACCGCTGGCGACCAGCCGCGCGTTCAGCTCCGCTGGGTCGGCGGCCTGGATGACGAGGCGGTTGCCCTCGCGACCCTCGACCCTGCCGTCCAGCATCGCGACGACCGACGCGGGGTCAGGCGTTCGCACGACCGTGCGGCCGGTGGGCGCCCGCAACGACTCCAGCTCCTCTTCGAGCACCAGCCGGCCCTGGTCGAGGACCCCGACGCGCGTGCACAGCGCCTCCACCTCGGCGAGCAGGTGGCTGGACAGGAAGATGGTCGTCCCAGCCGCGTGCAGGCGCACGAGCAGCTCACGGATCTCCCGGATTCCCTGCGGGTCCAGCCCGTTGGTGGGTTCGTCCAGGATCAGCAGCTCGTGCGGCCGCACCAGAGCCGCGGCCAGACCCAGGCGCTGCCGCATCCCCATGGAGTAGGCCCTGACCGCACGCGAGCCCACCCCGGCGAGACCGACCTGTTCCAGCGCCTCGTCGACCCGGCGCCGGCGGCTGGCCGCCCCTCCGGGGACTCGCGCGCTCGCGTCGAGCAGGCGCAGGTTGGTGCGTCCGGAGAGATGCCCGTATGCCGCCGGGGCCTCCACCAGCGCCCCCACTGACCCGAGGACCTCACGTCCACCCCGGGGGATCGGGCGCCCGAGGAGCTCGATCGTCCCCGACGTCGCCAGAACCAGCCCCAGCACCATCCGCATGGTGGTCGTCTTGCCCGAGCCGTTGGCGCCGAGGAAGCCGTAGATGTCCCCCGGCCGCACGTCCAGCTCGACGTCGTCCACCGCGGTCACGGAGCCGAAGCGTTTGGTCAGCGCGTGGGTGCGGATCACGACGCCACCCCAGAGGTATGCCGTAGCTCCTCCGCCCCCGCCGTCAGCGTCTGCGCGCTCACGGTGCCGGTGAGCAGCCACGCGGTGCCGTGGTCGTCGTCCTTGGCCAGGAACAGGACGAGCGGACCGACCGAGAGCGACAGACCCGCGGCCGTGTCGGCGATCCCGGGTGCGGCGGACAGCTGGCGGCGCAGCCCCCCTGCCTGCCCTGCGGACAGGGGCACGGCGACCAGCTGCGTCACACCTCGCCCGTAGGCGCCGCTCACCCCGTCCCGGCGCAAGGCGTCATTGCGCGGCAGGCCGGCGAGAGTCGCTGGGCGGGCGACGTCCCCGGACCGGGACAGCAGGGCCGCGACGTCCGACCCGCCCCGCTGGCGCACGCGTGCCGAGGGGGGCGGGAAGAACGCAGTGACCGAGGCATCGGGCACGACTGTGCTGAAGTCGGTGAACTGCGACGACATCGCGGGGGCGGGCGCATCGGCGCCGACGACGTCCACCCGCAGCGGGATTCCTGACTGGGCGTCCGCCCAGACATCAACGTGGTTGACGGTCGACCGGCGGTCAGCCGGCCGCAGCCGCAGTCCCTGAGTGTCGCGGCCGGCAACCCGCCGCGCCGGCAGCGACGTCACCTCGGCGCTCGTGGCGTCGGTGAGCATCCGCCGGGCCAGGCCCGAGGGCAACAGGTCGGCGGCGACCGGCAGCCTCAGCGGCGGGTCGAGGGGGCCTCGGTCGACGGTGGCCCGGTTGTCCTCGTAGTCCCACGTCCACAGTCCAGCGGAGGTGCGGTGCTGCCCGGTCTCGCCGGTGGTCGTCATGCTGTCGACGCGCCAGTCGGCTGGACTGCGCCACCAGACGCGCATCCGGGTGGACCCACCGAGCAGCTGCGCGATGGACTCGAGCTGACCGGTCACCGGCAGCGCGAGGCCTCCGGTCGCGGAGGCGTACCCGGAGTACGGCGTGCTGGCCGAACGGCTGATCCTCACCAACAGCTCCGTGGCCGGTACTGCTGCGGCGCGACCAGGCAGCAGGCCGACCAGCGAGGGCAACGCGAGGAGGACGCCGACACCAGCCAAGACGACGAGCCACCGCCAGCGCCGCACCATGGTTCACCGTACGTCATCCTGCGCGACCGGCCGGCGTGGCGCATTCAGTTGATTGCATGACCCGGTGCGCGACGGAAGCGCTGCTGAGCGTTCAATGGTGATGTGAGCATTGACGGGCGCGGCAGGAACCCGGGGCGGCTGTAACTGGTCCCCGCGGCGCCGCCCTTGACGGTGAGGGAGGCCAGGACCACCGCTGCTGGGTGGGCGCTGACCTCACGCTTGGGGGGCACCACCAGAGGCGGTCCGGGACTCGTCGGGCGTGCCGTAGCCGAGCGCGAACCCGGCGGGGCCACCGGTGACGCCGGTTGGCACCCGGCGACACCGGCAACGAGGACGAGCACGGTGAGCGGAATGAGGTGGCGCGTCACACGGCAACCCCATGGGGGGAAGGCGCGGCTGGTGCTGGCGACGACGTCGGGGTGCGCAGATCGTAAGGTAAGGGCTGGCAGACCGGTGTGGGATGCCCCCGGGGCTGCCCCGGGTCCTTGCAGGCGGAGTCGGCCGGAAGGTGGGCGTCAATGGTGCTCAGGCCCGGCAGGTGAGCGCGCAGGGGATCTCGCGCAACTTGTCGTCATACGGCGATGACGGCTTCAGCCGGTACCTGCGGAACGCGTTCCTGTCCGCTGCGGGCTACGGCCGAGAGGAGTCCTCTCGGCCGGTCGTCGGCATTACCGACCTGCGATCCGACTACAACCCCTGTCACCGCCAGATGGGGGAGTTGCTCGACAATGTGAAGCGGGGAGTGCTGGCTGCCGGCGGGCTCCCCCTGGTCTTCCCCACGGCGAGCCTGGGTGAGACCTTCCTCAACCCCACGTCCATGCTCTACCGCAACATGCTTGCCATGGAGACCGAGGAGCTCGTCCGGGCCCAACCCATGGACGCGGTCGTGATGCTTGGGGGCTGCGACAAGACTGTCCCGGCTCAGCTGATGGCGGCCGCTGTGTGCAGCGTCCCGGTCGTGATCGACGTGGTTGGCCCGATGCTGACCAACACCTGGCGGGGCCAACGGCTCGGTGCGTGCACCGACTGCCGCCGGTTCTGGGCCCAGTATCGGGCTGGGGATCTGACCGAGCTCGAGATCGACGACGTCGAGGGCAGTCTGGCGACGACGTCCGGTACGTGCATGGTGATGGGGACGGCGTCGACGATGGCGTCGCTGGCCGAGGCACTCGGGATGATGCTCCCGGGAGGCGCAACCCCACCGTCACCCACCGGGGAGCGGTTGCGCCACGGGACGGCGACCGGCCGGCGCGCAGTGGAGCTCGCCCGGGTCCCGCTCCTGCCGCGCGAGGTGCTGACCCGGCCGGCATTCGAGAACGCACTGCGCGTGCTGTCTGCGCTGGGCGGGTCCACGAACGCCGTGGTGCACCTGTTGGCCGTGGCGCGGCGGGCGGGGGTCCGGCTGGAGCTCGACGACTTCGACCGCGTGTCACGGGAGACGCCGCTGCTGGTCGACCTCAAGCCGTCCGGCGACGGGTACATGGAGGACTTCCACCGTGCCGGCGGCGTGCCCGTGCTGCTCAAGGTGCTCGAGCCCGTCCTCGACACGAGCCACGTGGGTGTCAGTGGGGTGCCACTGGGCGAGCAGCTCGACCGGATCGCGGCCCCGGCGAGCTGGCAGCGTGTCATCCGCGCGTGGGACGACCCCGTGAGAAATCCCGGGGCGCTGGCCGTGCTGCGCGGTTCCCTGGCTCCCGAGGGCGCGGTCATCAAGGTGTCGGCGGCTTCGCAGAACCTGCTGGTTCACGAGGGGCCGGCAATGGTCTTCGACTCACCCGAGGAGGCGGCCCGCCGCCTTGACGACCCGGACCTGGACGTGACCCCGGACCACGTCCTGGTGCTACGCAACGCCGGTCCTGTCGGCTCAGGCATGCCCGAGGCTGGATCGCTCCCGATGCCACGGAAACTCGCCGCTCTGGGGGTGCGCGACATGGTGCGGATCTCGGATGCCCGCATGAGCGGCACGTCGTACGGGACGGTCGTCCTGCACTGTTGTCCCGAGAGTGCCGTGGGCGGCCCGATGGCTCTGGTGCGCGACGGTGACCGCGTGCGACTGGACGTGCCGGCCCGTCGACTGGACCTCCTGGTGGACGAGGAAGAGCTCACCAGCAGGTCAGCGGCCTGGCAGCCGCCGGAGCTTCCGGCACGCGGCTGGCGGCGCCTGCACGCGCAGACCGTGCTGCCGGCGAGCCAGGGCGCCGACCTCGACTTCTTGTAATGGCGCCGCCCGCGCGGACGTGCTCCTCCTGAGGTCCGCAGGGATCGGCCTCACCAGCGAGGCGCGGGTTGCAGACGCATTCCAACCGCCGGTCGAACGGGTGGAGATCCTTGTCACGGGACATGCCAGATGCAATCCTGAGGGCCTTCAGGGAACCGCTACCGGCAGGGGTGGAGATGGACACCGAGAGCCCG
>JAABUT010001730.1_pt1 | contig 23666 bp, 24 predicted proteins | sample 5559281 | NCBI WGS metagenome assembly JAABUT01 (sample SAMN10711880, study PRJNA513359) | rock metagenome | isolation source: Antarctica rocks | place: Antarctica: Victoria Land, Ricker Hills nord | collected 2016-01-04
GCCGGTGGTGCTGGCCGACCACAGCGACCGCTCAGGTGCGGCCACCTGGCTGCTGCGCGAGATCATCGCCCAGGACCTGTCCGACACGCTGGTCGCCACCGTCGCCGACACCGCCTGCGTCGAAGCCCTGCTGGCCGGTGCGGCGCCTGGCGACGCCTTCGACATGCTGGTCGGCGGGCGGCTGGACGCTTCGGCCGGCGACCCGGTGCGGGTGCAGGGAACGGTGTGGAAAATCCTGTCGGGCAGCGGCCGATCGCCCGGCCAAATCTGGGTCGCGGTGCGCTTCGGGCGCGGCAACGTGCTGGTGGTCAGCCCATACCCGGTGCAGGTGATCGAGGTCGATGCCCTGCGCGACCTCGGCCTCGACCCGGACGCCTTCAAGGTCATCGCCATCAAGTCGCGGGTGCATTTCCGCCGCGGCTTCGACGACAACGGCTTTGCCCCGACCATCCTGCTGGTGGAACCGCCCGAGCCGTTCCTCGGCACGGTGCGGCTGGACGGGCTGCCGTATGCGAACGTGACGCTGGCGGATTATTATCCATATGGCAGACCTGCCGCCTGATTTCCGCGCCGGCTGCTGGAATACCCGCCCGCGCCGCCTATAAAGTCATTGCAGAGTGCGCTGTCGGCCGACGGTCGGCTTCCCGGTCCGTCCGGCCGCGCATGCAGGAGAAAAAACGTGGCAGGAGACGAAACTTGATCGACGATCTTGCCGATTTCACCAGCCGTCTGATCGACCTGCCGACCGGGGCCGACGGACCGATGCACACGCTCGGCCTCGGCGGCGCCGTCGACGCGCCGGCACGCCAGCCGGATGTTCGGGCCGCGTCTTGAAGGCCGGCCGCTTCCGCCGGCCCGCGGCCGGTCACCTGCCGCATGCGCATGAAAGCGAGTGTCCGCGTGTCCTGGCATGATGACCGGCGCGTCGACCTGCGTCCGCTGCTGGCGCATCCCGATGCCGCCGAGATGCTGATGCTGGCGCGCGGGCAGCTGAACCGCGCGTTCCGCCGGCACGGGCTGCTGCCGCCCGACATCATGGCGGCCGGCGCGGCAGCGGCGGTCGACCTGGACGATCCGGCGGCGAACGGCTCCGTCCGCGCGGAAGCCAGGTTCGGCACGGCCTTCACCGCCTGGGCCGTCGCCATGGCCCCGGAACTGGTCGCGCCGGTGCTGGCGATCCTGACGCAGACCGCGGCGGCCCTCGGCCCGCAGCCGGAACACGAAGCGGCACGAACCGCCGTGTCGCAGGCCCGCCGGTTTCTGAAGAACGCGAACCCCGCAGGACGGGCGAGCGAAGCGCCACCCATCGTCTGATACCAACAACCGCATTCGATGACCCTTCCATCGGATGCGGTTGTTGGTTTTCGCGCGCCGGGTTGGTGGGCGGCGGCGCGCGAGTAGCGACCCATACCAAGGGTCATCCTATGTGGCCGTTGGTACGACGCTTCACCCACCCGGCAGCACAAGCCTGCTTCGATGCCTCAACAGCGTCAGGCGCGGCGCAGCCATAGCGCATGGCATATGGCAGCCTGCGTGCCGGCGACCGTTGACCTGTTCGGCAACCGCAACCTAAGGCTGTCCCGCATGACGGTGAATTCCACGCTCCCCGTGCCGGCCGGCAGCCTGCGCGGCCCCGACCGGCCGAACGTCGAAGACCCGTTGCGTGGCGTGGCGTTGATCGTGGCGGCGACGATGTGCTTCTCGCTGTCGGACGTGATGGCGAAATACATCGGCCAGCACCTGCCACCGGTGGAGCTGACGTGGATTCGCTACCTGGTGTTCGTGGCGATGGCGACGACGCGCTTCCTCATCTCCGGCCGCCGCAACGTGCGGGTGCGCAACCCGGGCCTGCAGGTGGCGCGCGGGGTGGCGTTGGTCGGGTCCGCGGTGTTCTTCATCATGGCCCTCGGCCGGCTGCCGCTGGCCGACGCGGCGGCGGTGGGGTTCGTTTCACCGCTGCTGATCACCGCGCTGTCGATGCCGATGCTGGGCGAGGTGGTCGGCCGGCGCCGCTGGGCGGCTGTGGCCGTGGGCTTCATCGGTGTGCTGGTGGTGGTGCGGCCTGGCACCGGCGCCTTCCAGCCGGGTGCCGTCTGGGTGCTGGCGTCGTCGTTCACCTGGGCGCTCGCCAGCATCCTGACGCGGCGCATCGCCGGCACGGATGCCGCCACCACCCTGCTGTGGTCGTCGGTCACCGGCCTCCTGCTGCTGACCCTGCTGCTGCCGACCGGCTTCATGGTGCCGGCCTGGTGGCAGACGCTGTTCTGCGTCGGGCTGGGCCTGGTGGCGGGGACGGGGCAGTTCCTGATGGTGCAGGCGTATCGCCACGCCGGCGCGGCCCTGCTGGCGCCGCTGAGCTACGGCCAGATGGTCTACGCCGTCGTGCTCGGCTGGCTGGTGTTCCACGACCTGCCCGACACCTGGACCCTGGCGGGGGCGGCGATCATCATCGCCAGCGGCATCTACACCGTGCATCGGGAGCGGGTGCGGGCGCGCAGGTCAGGACCGTAGCGCCTGGAAGAACCGCTTCAGCAGGACAGTCGCCTCGGTCTCGCGCACGCCGCCCACGACCTCCGGCCGGTGCAGGCAGCCGGGGGCGGCGAAGATGCGGGCGCCGTGCTCGATGCCGCCGCCCTTCGGGTCGTAGGCGCCGAACACCACCCGGCGCGGACGGAAATGCACCATCGCGGCGGCGCACATGGCGCACGGCTCCAGGCTGACCACCACGTCGCAGCCGGCCAGGCGTGGCTGGCCCAGCACGGTCGCCGCCGCGCGCATCGCCAGCAGTTCGGCATGGGCGGACGGGTCGGACAGCTCCTCCGTCCGGTTGCCGGCTTGTGCCAGCAGCCTACCCTGCGGATCGAGGACGGCGCAGCCCACCGGCACCTCGCCCCGGCCAGCCGCATCGCGTGCCTCCTGCAGGGCGATGTCCATCGCATCGATCATATCCGCTTGCTCCGTTCCGGTTGCGGGGGGTAGCAACGGCGCATGAGCGACAGAATCCCCATGATCGGCATCACCCTCGACAGCGAGCAGCCCGGGGGATACTCGAAATACCCGTGGTATGCCCTGCGCGCCAACTATGCCGACGCGGTGGCGGCCTCCGGCGGGCTGCCGATGGCGCTGGGCCACCATCCGGACCTGACTGATGCGATGCTGGACCGCATCGACGCGCTGGTGGTGACCGGCGGCGCCTTCGACGTCGACCCGGCGCTGTACGGCGACGGCGAGACGCACGACAAGGTCAGCCTGAAGGTCGGGAGAACGGCGGCCGAGCTGGCGCTGGTGCGCGGCGCCCTGGCGCGGAACATGCCGACCCTAGGCATCTGCGGCGGCCAGCAGCTGCTGGCGGTGGCGCTCGGCGGCCGGCTGATCCAGCACATCCCGGACAGCGTTCCCGGCGCCCTGGCGCACGAACAGCCCAACCCGCGCCACGAGCCGGGGCACCGGGTCGCGGTCGTGCCCGGCACCCTGCTGCACCGCATCGTGGGGACGGCCGAGATGCACGTGAACTCTGCCCACCACCAGGCCGTACGTGACGCCGGGCCGCATGCGGTGGTGGATGCGACGGCGCCGGACGGGGTGATCGAGGGCATCGAGTCGCCAGCGCACCGCTTCTGCCTGGGCGTGCAGTGGCATCCCGAGTTCCACATCGACCCCGGCGACCGCCGCATCTTCGACGCCCTGATCGCGGCGTGCCGCGCATGATCGACCCGGACGAGGTGATCGAGGACGCGCCCGCTGCTCCCCGCGGCGAGCGCATCGCCAAATGGCTGGCCCGCGCCGGCGTCGCCAGCCGCCGCGACGCCGAGAAGATGCTGGCCGAGGGCCGCGTGCGGATCAACAACGCCGTCATCTCCCACCCCGCCACCTTCGTGTCCGATGGCGACCTGGTGGTGGCGGATGGCGTGCTGGTCGACACCCCGCAACGCACCCGCCTATGGCGCTACCACAAGCCGATCGGCCTGGTGACGACGCACCGCGACCCCGAGGGCCGCACCACCGTGTTCCAGAAGCTGCCGCCCTCCCTGCCGCGGGTAGTCAGCGTCGGCCGGCTCGACCTGAACAGCGAGGGTCTGTTGTTGCTGACCAACGATGGCGGCCTGGCGCGCCAGCTGGAGCTGCCGTCCAACGGCTGGGTCCGGCGTTACCGGGTACGGGCGTTCGGCGCCGTCGAGCCATCGACCCTGGCGGCGCTGTCCAAGGGCCTGACCATCGACGGCATCAAGTATGGCGCCATCGAGGCCGGGCTGGACAGCCGCAAGGGCGACAACTGCTGGATGACGATCAGCCTGCGCGAGGGCCGCAACCGCGAGATCCGTCGCGTCCTGGCCCATCTCGGCTTCCAGGTCAGCCGGCTGATCCGCGTCGCCTACGGCCCGTTCCAGCTCGGCAGCCTGCCGACCCACGGGGTCGAGGAAGTGCCCGGCAAGGTGTTGCGCGAACAACTGCCGCAGGTCTGAACAAAGCCGGTGCGTATCGTCGCCGGCACCTGGCGCGGGCGCATCCTTGCGGCCCCGGCTGGCAGCGCCACCCGCCCGACCGCCGACCGCGTGCGCCAGGCGCTGTTCGACATGCTGCTGCACGCGCCCTGGGCCGGCTCCGTCGTTATCCGCGGCGCCCGCGTGCTGGACGCCTTCGCCGGCACCGGCGCGCTGGGCCTGGAAGCGCTGTCGCGCGGCGCGGCGCACGCGGTGTTCATGGAACGCGACCGGTCGGCCCTGACCGTCCTGCGCGCCAACATCGCCGCCTGCCGTGCCGAGGCGCTGTGCGAGGTGCTGGCCGCCGACAGCACCCGCCCGCCACCTGGCCTGGCCTGCGGGCTGGTGTTCCTGGACCCGCCATACGGGCGAGGGCTGGTACCGGCCTCGCTGCTGGCGTTGCGCCAGGCCGGCTGGATCACCCCGGACGCCTTGGTGGTGGTCGAGACCGGGCACGACGAGGATGTTTCGGTGCCGGGCACCCTGCTGGACGACCGCCGCCACGGTGCGGCCCGGATCACGGTCTGGAACCTTTTCGCCTGATGCACGACAGGGCACCGGACGCGCTGCAGCAGGTTTGATCAAGGTCGGCCGGCCAAGCTCGCCAGCACGGCGCACTCGGCCAGCACCGCGGTGGCGCCCAGCACGTCGCCGGTGTGGCCGCCGATCTGGCGTCGCGCCAGGACGGCCATCGCCAGGGCGGCCAGGCCGGCCATCAGCAGCGCCAGTCCGGCCGGACGCGTCGGCAGCAGCAGCGCTGCGAGCACCGCCACCGCGCCCGCGGCGATGACGGACGGCGGCGGGATGTCGGCCAGCGACGCACCCAGGCCGTCGTTGCGGGCCGGGCGCGTGGTCGCCAGCACCGCCACGATCGCCGCCCGCCCGAGGCAGCCTGCCACCACCAGGGCGACGGCGGCCCTTGACGGGGCAGGAAAAGCCGCCACCGCAGCCCCACGGATCGCCAGCGACAGCACCAGCGCGATCGTCCCGAAGCTGCCGATGCGGCTGTCGCGCATGATCTCCAGCTTGCGCGCCGCGTCGCGCCCGCCGCCGAAGCCGTCCGCGGTGTCCGCCAGCCCGTCCTCGTGCAGGCCGCCGGTCAGCAGCACCGACGCCGCCAGGGTCCAGCAGGCCGCCAGCGCCGGCGGCTGGCCGATGCGGCACAGGCCCCAGAACAGCGCACCGCCGAGCGCGCCCAGGCAGGCGCCCACCACCGGATAGGCCCAGACCGCGCGTGCGAAATCCACCTTCCCGCGCGGATACGGCACCGGCAGGCGCGACAACAGGACGAAGCACACCGCCAGCTCGGCGGCGCGATCCCCAAGCCGGCGCTTCACGCGCGATCCGTCACGCCGGCTTCATCGAAGCTCGCCATGCCGACGTGGCACGCCAACGCGCCACGCAGCAGCGGCACGGCGAGTGCTGCGCCGGACGCCTCGCCCAGCCGCATGCCCAGGTCCAGCAGCGGCGCCATCGACAGCGCCGCGGCCAGGCGGCGGTGGCCGGCCTCGGCGGAGACGTGGGCCAGCATCGCGTGGTCCAGTCCTCCCGGTGCCAGCAGCGCCAAGGGTGCGGCGGCGGCGGTGCAGACGAAGCCGTCCAGCAGCACCGGCACGCCCAGGCGGCGGGCTGCGAGGGCAGCGCCCAGGATGGCGGCCAGCTCGCGCCCGCCCAGGTGGCTGGCCGCGAGCAGCCGGTCGGGCAGCACCGCGGCATGGCGCGCCAGCCCCGCATCGACGGCGCGGCGCTTGCGGTCCAGCCCGGCGTCGTCGACGCCGGTGCCGCGCCCGGCCCAGTCCGCGCCGTCGCCGCCGAACAGCCCAGCCGCCAGCGCCGCGGCGACGGTGGTGTTGCCGATGCCCATCTCGCCCAGGCACAGCAGGTCGGTGCCCGGCCGCACGGCGTCGTGTCCAACGGCGACGGCGGTCAGGAATTCGGCCTCGGTCATCGCCGGCGCCAGGGTGAGATCCGCCGTCGGCGTGTCCAGCGCCAGGCCGATCACCCGCAGCCCGGCTCCGGCGTTGCGGACCAGCTGGTTGATGGCCGCGCCGCCGGCGGCGAAGTTGGCGACCATCTGCGCGGTGACCGCGGCGGGATACGGCGACACGCTCTGCGCCACCACGCCGTGGTTGCCCGCGAACACCAGCACCTCCACCCGATCGAGCCGCGGCATCGCCCGGCCTTGCCACCAGGCGAGCCAGGCCACCAGCGCCTCCAGCCGCCCCAGGCTGCCGAGCGGTTTGGTCAGGCCGCCCTGGCGCCGCATGACGGCGGCGGCGGCAGCCTCATCGCCGGGCAGCAGGTGTAGGCAGGCGGCACGCAACGCGTCCAGGCTGGCAAATCTCATGGTGCCTCTGGGGCTGCCGCGATGATGTGGAAGAACGACCCGGTGACCTGCCCGCGCCGCGCGCCGGCGGTGCCAAGGTCGCGGCCGGCCCCGTCCTGCAACGTCGCCAGCGGCAGGTCCGGCGCAGGGTCGGTCACGCTGGCGTAGTGGAACTCGTGCCCGCGCAACACGCTGCCCGCCCGGCCCAGCGCGCAGTCGGCCAGCAGCGTCGCCTGGCGGTAGCCCAGGTTCATCCGACGCCGCGCGAAGCTGGTGGCGTGGCCGAGCAGCCCGGCCATGGCGTGCGTCCGCCCCCCGGCATCCTCCAGCGTCCGGCCCAGCACCATGAAGCCGCCGCATTCGCCGTGCACCGGGCGGGTGCCGGCGAAGTCGCGCAGGCCGCCCTGGAAGCGCGCCGCCGCCGCCAGCCGGCCGGCATGCAGCTCGGGATAGCCGCCAGGTAGCCAGCAGGCGTCGCAGCTTGCCGGCGGCGCTTCGTCGTCCAATGGCGAGAACGTCGTGATCTCGGCCCCGGCGTCGCGCCAGGACCGCAGCAGATGCGGGTAGATGAAGCTGAACGCCACGTCGCGCGCCAACGCGATGCGCTGCCCCGGCGGCGGGAATGGCATCGCCGGCGCCTCGGCGCGCACGGTCATCGGGGCGGCGCAAAGCAGGATCGCGTCCAGGTCGAGCGACCGTTCGGCAAGATCGGCCAACCGGTCGAGATGCGCCGCAAGCTCCGCATGCTCGCCTGCCTGCACCAGGCCCAGATGGCGTTCCGGCAAGGCGATCGCGGGGTCGCGCATCACGCAGCCCAGCAGCGCCAGCCCAGCCACCCGCAGCGCGCCCTCCACGCCGTCGCGGTGCCGCACGCTGGCGACCTGGTTGGCGATCACGCCGGCCACCCGCACCGCCGGGTCGTGGGTGGCGAAGCCACTGGCCACCGCCGCCGCCGACTGCGACTGGCCGGACACGTCCAGCACCAGCACCACCGGCAAGCCGAACCGGGCCGCCAGATCGGCCGCGGTCCCTTGCCGCCCGGGCGCCCCCCCGATGCCGTCGAACAACCCCATGGATGACTCGACGACGAACAGGTCCGCCCCCGCCGAAGCCCTGGCCGCAACCCGGTCGAGCAATGCCGGCGGCATCGCCCAGCTGTCGAGGTTGACGCCCGGCTGCCCCGTGGCGGCGGCGTGGAACGCCGGGTCGATGTAGTCCGGCCCAGCCTTCCCGGCCCGGACCCGCAAGCCACGCCGGCGCAGGGCGGCGATGATCGCCAGGGTGATCGTGGTCTTGCCGGAACCCGAGCGCGGCGCCGCCACCATCAGGCCGCGGGTCATGCCCGAACGCCGTGACACCGCGCGGGTCGAGGCATATATCTCGCCGCGTGAGCAAACCCCCCAACCTGCGGTTCGGCTGGACGACCGGCGCCTGTGCCGCGGCGGCGGCCAAGGCGGCGTTCACCGCGTTGCTGACCGGGGTGTTTCCCGATCCGGTCGAAATCCGCCTGCCGCGCGGCCAGATCGTGGCCTTCGCATTGGCGGAATGGGTCCTGAACGAAGGCGCCGCCACCGCCGGCATCGTCAAGGATGCCGGCGACGACCCCGACGTGACGCACGGGGCACTGGTGCGCGCCACCGTCTCGGCGGGCGCTCCGGGTGCCGGCGTGACATTCCGTGCCGGCGCGGGCGTCGGCATGGTCACCCGGCCCGGCCTGCCGATCCCGCCCGGCGAGCCGGCCATCAACCCGATGCCACGCCAGATGATCGGCGAGGGCATTGCCGAAGTAGCGGCGGCATATGGCGCATCCGGCGACGCGGTTGTGGAGATAGGTATCCCCGGCGGCGCGGAGATCGCGTTGCGGACCTTGAACGGCCGGCTCGGCATCGTCGGCGGGCTGTCGATCCTGGGCACCACGGGCGTGGTGGTGCCGTATTCCTGCGCGGCGTGGATCGACAGCATCCACCGTGGTATCGACGTGGCGCGCGCCGTCGGACTGGACCACGTCGCCGGCGCCACCGGGCGCAATTCCGAGCTGGCGGTGCAGGCGCTGCACGGCCTGGCTGACACCGCCCTGATCGACATGGGCGACTTCGTTGGCGGCATGCTGAAATACCTGCGGGCGCACCCGATGGCGCGGGTCACGGTGGCCGGCGGCGTCGCCAAGATGACCAAGCTGGCGCAGGGCCGTCTGGACCTGCATTCCCGCCGCGGCGCCGTCGACCTCCACATGCTGGCCGGCATCGCCGCCGGGCTGGGTGCGGGTTCCGAGACCCTCGACCGCGTCCGCGGCGCCAACACCGCCGCCGAGGCGTTTGCCGGGGCGTCCGGTCTGGGGCTGGGCGATGCGGTCGCGCGCCAGGCCTGGCGGGTGGCAGCCGACGTGCTGGATTGTGATGCCGCGCTTGAGGTGGTGATGTTCGACCACACCGGCAGCCTCGTCGGCCGGGCGCCGTTCGCACCGGTTCACGACGCGCTGTCCGGGCGGAAACGGCGCCGGTAGTCCAGGTCGTACAGCGCGCTGTCACGGAAATCCTGTGGTGCCAGGGCGCGGCCGACCAGGATGATGGCGGTGCGCTCGGCGGGGGCGGCGGCATGGATGGCGGCGATGGTGGCCAGGGTGCCGCGCAGGATGCGCTGGTCGGGCCAGCTCGCCCGCACCACGATCGTGACCGGGCAGTCCGGGCCGTGGAATGCCAGCAGCTCGGCCACCACGCGGTCCAGCGCGTGGATCGCCAGATGGATCGCCAGGGTGGCGCCGGTGGCGGCGAAGGCGGCCAGGGTCTCGGCGGCGGGCATGGCCGAGGCGCGGCCGGACATGCGCGTCAGCACCAGGCTTTGCGCCACCTCCGGCACGGTCAACTCGGTGCCTAGGGCGGCGGCGGCGGCGGCGAAGGCGGGCACGCCGGGGGTCATGGTGTAGGGGATGGCGTGGCGTTGCAGCCGTCGGATCTGCTCGGCCACGGCGCTGTAGACCGACAGGTCACCCGAATGCAGCCGCGCCACGTCCTTCCCGGCTTCGTGGGCGGCGAGGTATTCGGCCTCGATCTGGTCCAGGGTCATCGGCGCGGTGTCGATCAGCCGCGCGCCAGGCGGGCAATGCGCCAGCATCTCCACCGGCACGATCGAGCCGGCATACAGGCACACCCGGCACCGCGCCAGGATGTCGCGCCCGCGCAAGGTGATGAGGTCGGCGGCCCCGGGCCCGGCGCCGATGAAGTGCACGGTCACCGGTTCGACCCTTCGGCGATCGCGCAGGTGGCGCCGGCGCCGGCGATGCGAGGCAGGCGCAGGGTCGCGCCCGGTCCGGCGGCGGCCAAGGCGGCGGCCTCAGCCACCGACGACAGGCCGGTGTGTTGCATCACCTTGTCCGAAACCGTGACGCACAGCGCCTGCATCGCGGCCATCGCGGCCGCATTCACCACAACCAGTCGCGCGCCGAGCCGCATCGCCGCCTCCGTTATGCCGGGTTCGCCGGATTTGAAATGCGGGACCGCCAGGACCGCGGCCCGGCATCCGGCCAGCCGTTCGGCTTCACGCACAAGGGAAACGATGACCTCGAACGCGCAGCCGCCGCGGCAGCCGACGCCGGCGGCGATCATGCGAGCGGCCGGCATGGCGTTGCCCGGGTGGCGACGAACTGCGTCACCGTCATCGAGGGCCGAAAGCCGTGCATGGCGCCGATGCTGTCCAGCCGTTCCACCCCCAGCCGGGCCAGGCTGCCGCCGAGGCGCCGCACGGCCGCGAACAGCACCGCCTCGGTCTCGATGGTGACCGCATTCGCCACCAGCCGGCCACCCGGCGGCAGCGCCTGCCAGGCGGCCTCGATCACGCCTTTCTGCGCGGCACCACCACCGATGAACACCGCGTCCGGCGGCGGCAGGCCGACCAGGGCCGCGGGGGCGGTGCCATGCATCAGGCGCAGCGACGGCACGCCCAGCGCCTCGGCGTTGCGGGCGGCGCGGGCGGCGCGGTCGGGGCGGCGCTCGATGCCGACGGCGCGGTTGGCGGGATGGCGCAGCAGCCACTCGATCGCCACCGCCCCCGATCCGCTGCCGATGTCCCACAGCAGCTCGCCGCGCCGGGGCGCCAGGGCGGCCAGGGTCATGGCGCGGACATGGGACTTCGTCATCTGGCCATCATGGTCGAAGCAGCCGTCGTCCAGGCCGGCGGCGAGCGGGATCACTTTCGCGTCGGCAGCGGCGGCGACCTCGATTGCCAGCAGGTTCAGCGGATCGATGTCAGGCAACGGGAAATCCGCCGCCGTGGCGCTGCGCACCTGTTCGCGCGGCCCGCCCAAAGCTTCCAGCACGGTGATGCGGCTGGCCCCGAAGCCGCGTGTGGACAGCAGCGCCGCGACCTGCGCGGGCGTTGTGGCGTCGGCGGACAACGCCAGCACCCGTGCGCCCGGCTGCAGCAGCGGTGCCACGGCCGCCAACGGCCGGCCGCAAAAGGAAATGACGGCGGCGTCCTGCAACGCCCAGCCCAGCCGCGCGCAGGCCAGGCTGAAGGCCGACGGCGCCGGCAGGCAGATGAACTCGGCCGCCGGCACGTGGGCTGCCAGCAGGCTGCCGACGCCGAAGCAGAACGGGTCGCCAGATGCCAATACCGCCACCGGCGCCGGACGGCGGGCCAGCAGCAATGGAATTGCGTGGGCGATCGGCGTCGGCCACACCATCGTTTCGCGGCGCAGCAAGGTCGCGCACAGGGCCAGATGCCGCGCGCCGCCGATCACCAGGCTGGCATCGGAGATGAGGCGGGCGGCGTGAAGCGACAGGCCCTCGACACCGTCCTCGCCGATCCCCAGGATGGACAGCCAAGGCGGGTTCATGCGCCGGCCTCGACAGTGATGGGATATAGATGAAGCGTTTGTTGCTTCTCGGCGGCACCACCGAAGCGTCCGCATTGGCGGCGGCGCTGGCTGATGACGTTCGGTTCGCCACCATCCTGTCCTTTGCCGGCGCCACCCGCGCGCCGCGCCTGCCGCTGGTGCCGTATCGGGTCGGCGGCTTCGGCGGCATCGCGGGGCTGGTCGACTTCCTGCGTGCGGAAAGGATGGACCTGCTGCTGGACGCCACCCATCCGTTCGCCGCCGGCATGAAGGCCAACGCCGCCGCCGCCGCCGCCATCGCCGGCATTCCCGCGCTGGGCGTGCTGCGGCCGGCCTGGCAGCCCCGACCCGGCGACGCCTGGACGACCGTTGCCGACATGGCGGCGGCAGCGAACGCACTGGGCACGGTGCCGCGCCGCGTGCTGCTCACCATCGGGCAGAAGGATCTGGCGGCGTTCGGGCGCGCGCCGTGGCACAGCTACGTCATCCGCAGCATCGATCCGCCGACCACGCCGCCCCCGAATGCCCGCATCATCACCGCCCGCGGCCCGTTCAACGAGGCCGACGAGCTGGCCCTGCTGGCCGGGCACCGGATCGAGGCCCTGGTCACCAAGAACTCCGGCGGCGCCGCCACTGTGGCTAAGCTGGCGGCGGCGCGCCGGCTGGGCGTGGCCGTGGTGATGGTCGCGCGGCCGTCCCGCCCCGAAATGGCGACGGTGGACGATGTGCCGGGGGCGTGGGACTGGCTGCATCAGCACGCTGTCCGGGGCGCGTAGAGCCAGACCGTGCCGTCGGCGCGCGGGATGCTGCGGGTTTCGGCGGTGCCGATCAGCACCAACGTGCTCATGTCGGCCAGCAGCGGGTCAGCATCGGCCAACGCCATGATCTCCACATGCTCCTCAGGCCGGCTGACGGCGCGGGCGAAGGCCACCAGGGTTTGCGGCGCCAGAGTTAAGCGCAGGGTGTCCAACGCCTCGCCAAGCTGCTCCGGCCGGGCGCGCGAGCGGGGATTGTACAGCGCGATCACGAATCCTGCCTGCGCCGCCGCCGTCAGCCGGCGCAGCACCAGCGCCCAGGGCTTGCGGTTGTCGGACAGCGAGATGGCGCAGAAGTCGTGCCCCAGCGGCGCCCCCAGCCGGGCCGCCGCCGCGAACACCGCCGAGATGCCAGGGACCACCCGGACATCCAGCTGGCGCCAGCCCACCGGCCCGGCTTCCATCGCCTCGAACACGGCGCTGGCCATACCGAACACCCCGGCGTCGCCTGACGACACCACCGCCACCACCCGGCCGGATGCCGCCAGTTCCAGCGCATGGCGGGCGCGGTCCAGCTCCACCCGGTTGTCGGAGGCGTGGCGGACCTGGCCAATGGACCGCGCGACCCGCTGCAGATAGGGCAGGTAGCCGACCAGGTCGGTGGCCTCGGCCAGCGCCGCGGACGCGTCCGGCGTCTGCAATCCGGCGGCGCCCGGTCCCAGACCGACGATCGACAGGTGTCCCGTCATCGTCTCCTCTGCCGTCCAGGGATCAGGACAAGCGAGAAATACGGCACCTGGTCGGAGGCAAGCCGGGAGAACGGCAACACCCGCTCGTCGGGCATGGTGCCGCGCTCGACATAGACCGCGCGGCCGAGCAGGCCGGTGCGGACCAGCGCCGCGCGCACCTTGGGCAGGTTGCGGCCCAGCTTCATGATGACCGCGGCGTCGCAGGCCCGCAGCCGGGCAACTAGGTCTTCCTCGTCCAGCGTGCCGGGCAGCACCGTCAGCACGTCGTCGCCATGCGTCATAGGCAGCCGCGCCCGGGTCCAGCAGCCGCTCATGCCGGTGATGCCGGGGACGATCTCGGTGCCGTAGCCGGGGCCGAGGCGGTCGAACAGGTACATCGCCGAGCCGTAGAAGAACGGGTCGCCTTCGCACAGCAGCGCCACGTCCAGCCCGGCGTCCAGCCTGGCGGCCAGGGTGCGGGCGGTGGCCTCGTAGAAGGCGTCCATGCCGGCCTGGTAGCGCGGGTCGTCCACTTCCATTTCGGTGGTGAACGGGTAGTCGAAGCGCAGCTCGGCGGCGGTGCCGCTGAACTGGCCGGCGGCGATGCCGCGCGCATGGCCGGGGCGGCCGGCCTTGCAGAACCAGGCCAGCACGGGGGCGGCGCGGATGATGCGGGCAGCCTTCAGGGTCATCAGCTCCGGATCGCCAGGCCCGACGCCGACGACGTGCAACGTGCCTCGCGCCGCCATCATTCCACCTCGCTGGCGAGCGCGTTGACGGCCGCCACGGCCATGGCGCTGCCGCCGCGGCGGCCGTGCACGGTCAGGAACGGCAGGCCGTATTCCGCCAGCGCCGCCTTGGACTCGGCGGCACCCACGAAGCCGACCGGCAGCCCGATCACCGCCGCCGGGCGCGGCGCACCCTCGTCGAGCATCTCCAGCAGGTGGAACAGCGCGGTCGGCGCGTTGCCGATCGCCACCAGCGCGCCGTCCAGGCGGTCGCCCCACAGATGCAGTGCCGCGGCCGAGCGGGTGTTGCCGATGCCCGCCGCCAGCGCCGCCACCGCCGGGTCGTCCAGGGTGCAGACGACCTCGTTGTTCGCCGGCAGCCGGGCGCGGGTGATGCCGTGCGCCACCATCTTGGCGTCGCACAGCACCGGCCGGCTGGCGACCAACGCGGCCCGCGCGGCGATGGCGAAATCCGGCGAGAAATCCAGCGCCGCGGCGATCTCCACCATGCCGCAGGCGTGGATCACCCGCACCGCCACCCGCGCTTCGGCCGCCGAGAACCGTGCCAGATCGGCCTCGGCGCGGATGGTGGCGAAGGACTTCGCGTAGATCGCGGCACCTGAGCGTTCATAGTCGCGCGCGGTCATGACGCCATCTGCCCGGCCGCCTCGGCCAGGGTGAGCCGGCCGCCCGGCGCCGCGGCATCGGCGCGCCCGTCGCGGATCAGGCGGTAGCGGCCGGCGTCGCCCACCAGCGTGAACGCCGCCGCCGCCGGCCGGGCGCAGCCCTTGGCGCAGCCGGACACGTGCACCGTGCGCCCGCTTGTGGCCCCCGACCGGGCCAGCCACAGCGCGTCCGCCCGCGTCGGCACGGTCGCGTGCGGGCAGGCCGGCATCCCGGCGCAGGCGGCGATGCCCAGCGCCAGGTCGTTCGGGTCGGTGATGACGCCGCCGACGGCGCCGGCCGCGCGGGCGTCGACGCCGGGCAGCAGCACGCAGCGCCACGGGCCGACGCGCAGGCTGCCGTCGCCGCGGCGCGCTGCCAGGCCAGCCAGGGCGTGCAGCGTGACGGCCGACAGCTGCCCGAATGCCAGCCCGAAGCCGAAGGCATGGCCGTGCGCGCCCACCGCGACCCCGTCGTTCCAAGCCGACCGCCGCGTGTCGGGGTGCAGCCCGGCCTTTGCGAACACTGCGCCGGCGGCGTGGTCGCGCATGCGTCCTACCCCCAGGTCGAGGAACGCGCCGATCAGCCGGCGGGTGGTTTCTGGTGCCGCGGCCGCATCCACCCGCACCGCCGGTGGGTCGCCCGCCAGCGATATCGCCACCTGCCCGGCGCGCAGCTGCAACAGGATGTCGCCGGCAGCACCGGACACCGGCAACGCGCCGCCGCCGTCGACCACCATGCCGAACTTTGCCGGCAGGGCGTCCAGGCCGGCATAGGTCTCCAACATCGTCGCCATTGCCGCGGCCAGCTTCGCGGTGCCCTCCGCCACGCCCGGGTCGACGCCGGCCAGCGGAGAAACCACGATGTTGCGCCGACGCTCCGCCGCCCGGTCGGCGCAGGCCAGGCCGCGCCCGGCCACCGCATCGGCGAAGGCGCCGGCGCCTGCTTCGGTCAGACCGCGGAACTGCAGGTTGGCGCGGCTGGTCAGCTCGATGACGCCGTTGCCGTGGCGCGTCGCCAGCTCAGCCAGGAACCCGGCGTCCGTGGCGGACAGCGTGGCCGCGTGCGGCTTCACCCGCACCAGCAGGCCGTCGCCGGCCGCCATCGGCTCGTACAGGCTCGGGCACCATCCGCGTTTCATGCGCTGCCTGCCAGATCGTTGCGGCGGGTCCGCCACAGGCCGCGGCGCTGGGCGTCGGCGAAACGCGCCTGCATGTCGGCCCGCGCCGCCGGGTTCTCGCGCGCCAGGAAGGCGTCCACCTCCGGGGTGGCCAGGGTGGCGTCGAACAGCAGGTCGAACTGGCGGTCCAGGCGGTCGGGCAAGGTGGCGGCGAAGGCGGCGAGACCTTCCACCGCGCGGGCGATCTCGGCGCCGCCGCGATAGCCGTGGCGCATCATGCCGGCCAGCCAGACGGGATTGGCGGCGCGGGCACGCACGATCAGCGCCACTTCCTCGGCCACGGTGGCGGTGCGCGGGTGGTCGGGGCGGGAGGTGTCGGCGTGGTACAGCGCCGGGTGGTTGCCCAACGCGGCGGCGGCGGCGGCGAAACCGCCTTCGTGGGCGGCGTACTCGCTGCCTTCCAGCAGGTCCATCTCGCGGTGGTCCTGCTGCTGCACGAAGGCGTCCGCCGCCGCGACCAGCCGGGCGAAGGCATCCGGCGCCGCTGCCCGGCCCTGTGATGTTGATGACGCATCGATATAAGCTTGGCCCAGTTCCGCGGGCGCTGTCCATGTCCCGCGCCCCAGCATGTCCGCGATGCCGGCGCCGTAAGCTCCGGACGCCGGCCCGAACACGCGCGCCGTGTCCCGCGCGCCGGCCAGCGGGTTCCAGTCGGCCGCCTCGTCGCGGGCGGCGATGGCGCGCACGGCGCTGTCGAACAGCGCGACCTGGGTCTCGAACGCGTCGCGGAACAGGCCGGAGATGCGCAGGGTCACGTCCACCCGCGGCCGGTCGAGTACGGCAAGTGGAAGAACTTCGATCCCGGTGACCCGGTTCGAGCCGTCGTCCCAGATCGGCCGCGCCCCCAGCAGCACCAGCGCGAGAGCGAGGTCCTCGCCGCTGGTGCGCATGCTGGCGCTGCCCCACAGGTTCACCACGATGGCGCGCGGCCAGTCGCCGTGGTCCTGGCGGTGGCGGGCCAGCAGGTCGGCGGCGGCCAGCCCGGCCAGGCGCACGGCGGCACGGGTCGGCATGGCGCGCGGGTCGGTGGTGGCCAGGTTGCGCCCGGTCGGCAGCACGTCCGCCCGCCCGCGCGACGGCGCGCCGGCCGGGCCGGGCGGCACGAAACGTCCGTCCAGAGCCGCCAGCAGCGCGGCGCGCTCGGCGGCCGGCGAGGCGTCCAGCCGTTCGGCCAGCAGCGCCGGGTCGGTGTCGCGGCAGGCCTGGGACAAGCTGTCGAGCAGCCGGCCGCGCGCGTCGGCGGCGGGGGCGGCGCCGAACACGTGCAGGCCGTCGCGTATCTGCAATTCCTTGATGTCGCACAGGTAGGCGTCCAGCCGGACCAGCGCCGCGTCCTCGCAGGCGGGGTCGGCGCGGCTTTCGGCCAGCAGTCCCAAAGTTTCGGCGAGGTCCAGGATGCCGGCCCGCAGCAGCAGCGCGCGACGGCGGTCCAGCGCCTCGGCCTCGGCGTATTCGTCGATCAGGCGTTCCAGCTCGGCGGCCTGGCCGTGCAGCCCGGCCTGGCGCAGCGGCGGCGTCAGGTGGCCGATGGTGACCGCGCCCAGCCGGCGCTTGGCGGCGGCGGCCTCGCCGGGGTTGTTGGCGATGAACGGGTAGACCACCGGCAGCCCGCCCAGCAGCGCCTGCGGGAAGCACGCGTCCGACAGCGCCACCGCCTTGCCCGGCAGCCATTCCAAGGTGCCGTGCGCGCCTAGGTGCAGCAGCGCGTGCACGTCCAGGCGGTGGCGCAGCCACAGGTGGAACGCCACGTAGCCGTGCCGCGGCGGCAGGTCGGGGTCGTGGTAGCCGGATTTTCTATCGAGCCGGTTGCCGCGGTCCGGCTCGATCGCCACCGTGACGTGGCCGGCCCGAACGTGGCGCAGGGTGAAATGGTCACCGGCCACCGCCGGATCGTCCTCGGCGGCACCCCAGGCGTCGATGACCTGGCGCTGCACGGGATCGGGCAGGGTGGCGAACAGCGACGCGTAATCGGCCAGGGACAGCGTTGGCAGCGGTGCCGCGACGGTCAGCGCGGCCACCAGCTCGCGGTCGGCGGTGCGGTAGCCGGCCGCGTCCAGCAGGCCGAGGATGGCGCGGGCGCTGGCAAAACCGTCCAGCCCGACGGCGTGCGCCAGCTGCCCGCCGGCCGCCGGATAGTTCGACAGCACCATCGCCACGCGGCGGTCATGCCGCGACGTGGCGGACAGCCGTGCCCAGCCGGCGGCGCGGTCGGCGGCAATGGCGATGCCGGCGGCGTGCGGCCGGTGCACGGTGCGGGCGAACTCCAGGCCGGGTATCTCGTCCTGCGCACCCTTGAACGAGATCGCCGCCGTCAGCAGCCGCCCGTCCAGCTCCGGCAGCACCACCTGCATCGCCAGGTCGGCCGGCGACAGGCCGCGCGCGGAGGCCTGCCAGCCCGGTTCGGCCGAGCCGGACAGCACGAGCTGCAGAACCGGCACGCCGGCGGCGTCCAGCGGCGAGCCGGCGCCGTCCTGCGCGGCCGAGAAGCCGGTGGCGTTCAGCACCACCGCCGGACGCCACCGGCGCAGGCTGGTGACGACGAAGGCGGCCGCCTCGGGCTGCTTCAGGCTGCCGACATACAGCGCGCGCGTCGCCAGGCCACGTGTCCGCAAGGCATCGGTAAGCGCGAGGATCGGCGCCATGTCGCCGGCCAGCAGGTAGGACCGGTAGAACACCAGCACCGCCATTGGCCCTGTCGGATCGACGCCGGCCAGCAGGTGTTCGCCGAACGCGGCGACCTCGACAGCCTGCGTGCCGGGGTCAGGCGCCAGCCCGCCGGCATGGGCCGCCAGCAAAAGGGCGGCGCGCATGTTGGCCGGTCCGCCCTGCGCCAGCATCGCATCCAGCCGGGCCAGCACATCGGCTGGAACCGTCGACAACGCTGCCAGCGCCGCGTCCGCCCGCCCGTCGCCCGGTACTACCGCCAGCGCGATGCCCTGCCGCGCGCACAGCGCCGCCGCCTCCTCCGCGCCGTAGCGCCAGTAGTCCAGCCCGCCGAGCAGCCGGATCACCACGCACCGCGCCCGCGCGATCACGTTTTCCACGTACAGGTCGACCGACATCGGGTGGCGCAGCCGTGCCAGATTCGCCAGCCGCAGGCTGGGCCGCCCCGCGCCCAGGCCCTGCCACGCCTCGGCCAACGCGCCGAGGTCGCTGTCGGAGAACGACAGAACTACCAGTTCGCCCGGCGACTGGCCGAGATCGACCGCATCCTCCCCCTCGTCCAACGCGTGCGTTTCGCGGACCAGGAGGTGCATGGGTCAGACCGCCTGGAGCGCGGCGGCGCCGATCGCGGCGGCGATGGCGGCGCGGTCCAGCCCGGTCCGGCCGATCACCACCAGGCGGCCGATCCTCGGCTCGGCGGCGGTCCAGGCGGTGCCGTACTGGTGGCGGAAACGGGCGCCGACGCCCTGCAGGTCCAGGCGCAGCGGCCGGCCGCGGACGGCGGCGTAGCCCTTCATGCGCAGGATGTCGTGCGCCTCCGCCACCGGGCGCAGCGCTGCCAGCAGCGCCTCCGGGCCGTCGCATTCCGGCAGTTCGATGGAGAAACTTTCGAAGTCGTCATGCTCGTGGGCGCCGTCCTCGGCGTCGTGGTGGGATTTGCGCGCCGCCAGGTCGTCCTCGGCGGCAGCGGACAGGCCCAGCAGCACAGCCACGTCGACGCGGCCCTCGCGCGCCGTCACCACCTTCACCGCGCGCGGCGTCATGGCGGCGATGGCGGCGCGGACGCGGGTGGTCTCCACGTCGTCCAGCAGATCGGCCTTGTTCAGCACCACCATGTCGGCGGAGAACAGCTGGTCCTCGTAGACTTCGGCCAGAGGGTTGTCGTGGTCCACCGACGGGTCGGCGGCGCGCTGGCGGGCGACCGCGGTGGGATCGTCGGCGAAGCGGCCGGCGGCGACGGCGGGGCCGTCCACCACCGTGATCACGCCGTCCACCGTCACGCGGGAGCGGACGGCGGGCCAGTTGAACGCCTTGATCAGCGGCTTCGGCAACGCGAGGCCGGAGGTTTCGATCAGGATGTGCTCGGGCGGCTGCGGGCGGGCCAGCAGCGCCTCCATCACCGGCAGGAACTCATCCGCCACGGTGCAGCACAGGCAGCCGTTGGCAAGTTCGAAAATGTCGTCGGGGCCGCAGCCCGGCACTGCGCAGGCCTTCAGGGTGTCGCCGTCGATGCCGAGTTCGCCGAACTCGTTGACGATGACGGCGATGCGGCGGCCGCCGGCATGCTCCAGCACGTGGCGCACCAGGCTGGTCTTGCCGGCGCCCAGGAAGCCGGTGACGATGGTGGCCGGGATTTTCGCCGTGGTCATGCCGTCTCCTTCTGGGTGAAGCCGTGGCCGGGGATGCGGGCGACGATGGCGTCACGCAGCGACGCCGCCCGGCCGGAACGCCAGACCGTGCCGTTCTCCGATGCGCCATACGCAACACCATAGGCGATCAGGTCGGCGGCCTGTTCGGGGCGCATGTGGCCCAGCAGGTAGCTCCACTTGCCGTCCATGGTCACCGCGGCAGAACAGCCCTGCGCGCAGTTGCCCAGGCACACGACCGGGCGCAGCTCCAGGCCGGTGCCGTCGATGGCCGCGGCCACGGCGTCGAACAACTGGCGGCCGAGCACCGGTTGACCCTCGACCGGCGGTTGGTCGGCTCGGCAGGTGGTGCAGACATGCAGACAGGGCAGCGGCTCGGCCATCGGTCATTCCTCGCGTTTGCGGCTAACCCAAGGGCGCCGTGCAGCCAACGAGGTGCGATCGCCCATCGGGCACAGGCCCGAAGGGTCGATGTCAGAGACACCGCCGTCACCGGGGCACCCCGCCCGGCATCACGATCAGCGACGGACGAGCGTCCGCCATGACGGCAGGTCTCCTGGCTCGCGGATCGAACGCAGCCTGCCAACCTTCCCAGATCCGAAGCGTGGACCCAGTGGCATCCGGCAGCCTGCTCTCCGCTTACAGTTGCGGGGGCAGCCACGGCATTGGGGCGAACCCCGCACCGCATTCCCTTTTCACCTTCCGTTTGGAAGGACCGTCGGGTTCTGCGTATTACCTGCCATACGGCCTGTCAAATGCGGGATGCTGCCATGACCACCCACCTCGTGCTCGGCGGTGCCCGCTCCGGCAAAAGCCGCCATGCGGAGATGCTGGTCGAAGCGTTGCCGCCGCCTTGGACCTACATCGCCACGGCCCAGGCGTGGGACGACGAGATGCGCGCCCGCATCGCCGAACACCGCGCCCGGCGGTCGGCTGGCTGGATCACGGTCGATGCGCCGCTGGACCTTGGCGCACAGTTGCACGCCGCCGGCGACGCGCCGGTGCTGGTGGATTGCCTCACGCTGTGGCTGACCAACCTGATGCTGGGCGAGCACGATATCCCCGCTGCGACCACGGTGTTGCTGGCGGCGTTGGCCCGCCGCGCGCCGACGGTGCTGGTCGCGGGCGAGGTCGGGCTGGGCATCGTGCCGGACAACGCGCTCGCCCGCCGCTTCCGCGACGAGGCCGGGCGGCTGCACCAGCGCATTGCGGCGCAGGCCGATCACGTGGTCTTCATGGTCGCCGGCCTGCCGATGAAGGTGAAGTGAATGAGCGACGACGAAGCCGCCCGCCACCGCGCGAAGATGCAGAAGCGCAAAACCGTGCAGGATGCCGAGGTGGCGGAAAAGACGGTCGAGAAGGGGCTGCTGATCGTCAACACCGGTCCCGGCAAGGGCAAGTCCACCGCCGCCTTCGGGCTGCTGCTGCGCATGGTCGGCCACGGGCGCCAAACGGGCGTGGTGCAGTTCATCAAGGGCGCCTGGTCCACCGGCGAGCGCAACGTATTGGAAAAATTCGGCGATCTGGTGACCTGGCACACCATGGGCGAGGGCTTCACCTGGGACACCCAGGACCGCGACCGCGACGTTGCCGCGGCGCGGCGGGCCTGGACGCGGGCGCTGGAGCTGATGCACCGGCCGGGCATGGCGCTGGTGGTGCTGGACGAGCTGAACATCGCGCTGCGCTACGACTACCTGCCCGAGGCCGAGGTGATCGCCGGGTTGCAGGGGCGCCCGGACGGCGTGCACGTCGTCGTCACCGGCCGCAACGCCCGCCCGGCGCTGATCGAGGCCGCCGACCTGGTCACCGAGATGACGGCCGTGAAGCACCACTTCGCCGCCGGGGTGAAGGCCCAGCAGGGCATCGAGTTCTGATGCCGGCGATCATGTTCCAGGGCACCGGGTCGAGCGTCGGCAAGTCGCTGCTGGTGGCCGGGTTGGCGCGGGCGCTCTCGCTGCGGGGTTTGGCGGTGCGGCCGTTCAAGCCGCAGAACATGTCTAACAACGCCGCCGTCACCCCGGACGGCGGCGAGATCGGCCGTGCCCAGGCGTTGCAGGCCCGCGCCGCGCGGGTGTCCCCGAGCGTGCACATGAACCCGGTGCTGCTGAAGCCGCAGAGCGAGACCGGCGCCCAGGTGATCGTGCAGGGCCGGGTGCACGCCACCGCCGCCGCGCGCGCCTACCAGGCGATGAAGCCCGGCCTGATGCCGTTCGTGCTGGATAGCTTTGCCCGGATGGCCGCCGAGGCCGACATCGTGCTGGTGGAAGGGGCCGGCAGCGCATCAGAAATCAACCTGCGGGCCGGCGACATCGCCAACATGGGGTTCGCGCGGGCCACCGGCACGCCGGTGGTGCTGATCGGCGACATCGACCGCGGCGGCGTGATCGCCGCCCTGGTCGGCACCCATACCGTGCTGGACGCCGCCGACGCCGCCATGATCGCCGGCTTCGTCGTCAACCGCATGCGCGGCGACCTGTCGCTGTTCGATGCGGGCATGGCCGCCATCGCCCGCCACACCGGCTGGCCGGCGCTCGGCCTGGTGCCGTTCTTCGGGGCCGCCGCCACGCTGCCGGCCGAGGACGCCATGGACCTGGCCGACCGTGTGCAGGGCCGCCCGGGCGGCAAGGTTCGCATCGTCGTGCCGCTGCTGTCGCGCATCGCCAATTTCGACGACCTCGACCCGCTGGCCGCCGAGCCGGACGTGGAGCTGGTCATGGTGGCGCGCGGCCGGGCCTTGCCGTGCTGCGACCTGATCGTCCTGCCTGGATCGAAGGCCACCATCGCCGATCTCGCGGCCCTGCGCGCCGAGGGCTGGGACATCGACATCGCCGCCCACGTTCGTCGCGGCGGCCGGGTGCTCGGCCTGTGCGGCGGCTACCAGATGCTTGGCCGACGCATCGCCGACCCGCTCGGCATCGAGGGGCCGGCCGGCGAGGTGGCCGGGCTGGGCCTGTTGGACGTGGCCACCGCCCTGCGTCCCGAAAAACAGCTGCGCGAGGTCGCCGGCATCTCGCTGGCCGACCGGACGCCGTTCCGCGGCTACGAGATGCACATGGGCGACACCGCCGGCCCTGACACCGACCGGCCGTTGCTCGCATTCGAAAGCGGACGGACGGACGGCGCCACCTCGGCGGACGGGCGCATCGCCGGGACCTACGTGCACGGACTGTTCGGCGACGACCGCCAGCGCGCCGCCTGGCTGCACCGGCTGGGCGGCACGCCAGGCCCGCACAGCCACGACGCGCAGGTCGAGGCGACGCTGGACGCGCTGGCGGCGCATCTGGAGGCGCATGTCGACATCGGCCGGCTGCTCAGCCTGGCGCGCTGACGGCGAGCCAGGCGGCGGCGATGCAGGCGGCCTGGACGGCGCAGGCGGTGCGGTACAGCAGCAAGGCGCGGCGCAGGTCGGCGGGCGTCGCGGCGGCGCTTCCATCTCCCATCCAGGCGTCGTCCACCAGCGTGGTGCCGTAGACCCGCGGCCCGGCCAGCCGCAGGCCCAGGGCGCCGGCCATCGCCGCTTCCGGCCAGCCGGCGTTGGGCGAGCGGTGCCGGCCCGCGTCGCGCCAGACCGCCAGCGCCGCGGCGCGGGCGTCGGCGCCGTGCAGAAGTGCGGCGACCACGATGCAGGCCGCGGCCAGGCGCGAGGCCGGCAGGTTGATGAGGT
>JAABUT010001732.1_pt1 | contig 23655 bp, 19 predicted proteins | sample 5559281 | NCBI WGS metagenome assembly JAABUT01 (sample SAMN10711880, study PRJNA513359) | rock metagenome | isolation source: Antarctica rocks | place: Antarctica: Victoria Land, Ricker Hills nord | collected 2016-01-04
CTCCGCGTCCACAATGGCCTACAGGTCACCGTCTCCATCGGCCTGACCCACGAGCAACTTCATCACGGCACCGACCTCCAACAATTGTTGGCTCGCGCCGACTCGGCCCTCTACCAAGCCAAGGGATCAGGTCGTAACCGGGTGCACGCAGCCTGACCTCGAGCACCAGCTCTCCGGGACACTTGGGCCCGATCTGGTCCGCCCGTCGAGGGCACACTTGCCGATGGTCAACTGATCGCACCTGTAACAGAACGTAGCCTCGTCGGCAGCAAGAGTGGCGATTTCATCGTCATACACCGCGGCGGTCAACACCCGCCATGCGGTCAGCGCAACGACCGCCTTGTGTCAGCATTTTCCTCGGACGCCGCCGGTGTGGAGGTGCCTGTGAGCACACAAGAAATGGAGCATCTGGTGAATCGGTCCGAATTGGTGAACGCAGTCGCGGAGAAGACGGACATGCCCCGGATGCAGGTCGAAGCCGTGCTGGTGGCGACGCTGGATCAGATCATGGCCGCCACATCGACCGAGAAGGTCATCCTGGCGGGATTCGGAACCTTCGAGGCACGCGATCGAGCCGCACGAGAGGGACGAAACCCGGGAACCGGCGAAACCCTGCAGTGTCACTTGTCGAATTAGTTGGCGCAGTTTGTTCTAATTAGATGGCACGTTCTGTTCGAATTATCTGGCCGCGTCGACCGCATTGAGTCGCATCGCTGCAGGTCAGGGCTGTCGCATGACGTCAAAGCCTCGAACACACGATGGGGTAGCTGGCCAGATAACGTGAACAGAACCGGCCAAATAATCCGAACAGTTACATCCTACGGCGACCGGAACCGCTCTCCGAGGCGGTGGGCGACCAAGATCGCCGCCGTCACCGCAACGGGATGGCTCATCGGGAATGTCAAAGCGGGGTGGCGGGGTGTGCGGTTGTGTTTGCAGTGGCGAAATCTTGTAGGTCTGCAAAGGCTTGGGCGATCAGGGCGTCCACCTGGCTGGATGAATCGGCGACCCACGTGTGGATAGCGTGCCCCCACGCGGTGGTTCCGACTTGTGCCAGCAGAGTCGCGTTCCAGTGGGCTAGCCCGCGCTCGCGTAGCGCGTCGGCGACGATGACGCTCAAAGCTGCTTCCTTCATCAACTCCCGCTCACGCAGTGCTGGGGTCACCGCAATGACTTGGTGGCGGGCCTCGGCAAGGGGGCGGTTTTCTTCCAGGCCCGGAGACATCGAGCGGAACGCTTGGAGCATCACCGCGACCGGTGCCAAGGTGCGCGGTAGGCCCTCCAGTGCCCGGGCGAGTGCCTCCTGCTGGCGGCCTTCGGCGTTGAACAGCACCTCACGTTTGTCGGTGAAGTGGCGAAAGAAGGTGCGCTGGGTGACGCCGGCCTTCGCTGCGATATCGGCGATGGTGGTTTGGTCGTAGCCGCGCTCGCTGTAGAGCTCCAGCGCAGCGCGCTCGAGTCGGTCGCGTGCTTCGACGCCACTGCGAGGCATATTGATCACCATACCTGTTGTGTCACAGTGTGACATCTACGGTTGCGTGGCGGCACACTGTGACGCTACCGTTGGGTCACACTGTGACACAACGGTCCCAGCCTCGTAGAGGAGATGCAATGCACGTGTTCGTCACCGGTGGCACCGGTCAGACCGGTCCCGCCATCGTTTCCGAGCTGATCGGCTCCGGCCATACCGTGACCGGCCTGGCCCGCTCGGACGCCGCCGCAGCCAGGCTGCAGTCACTCGGGGCAACACCGCTGCGCGGGTCGGTGGATGACCTCGACATACTGCACGCCGGCGCATCCCAGGCCGATGGCGTCGTCCACATGGCCATAGCTGGCGACTTCAGCAACCCTGAGGACATCACCCGGCGCGAGGTCGCCGCGATCCAAGCCCTCGGCGGAGCGCTCGTCGACACCGACAAGCCCCTCGTCACCACCTCCGGAACGCTGGTGCTGCCCGCCGGCCAGGTCACCACCGAACACGACACCCCCGACCCCAACTCGATCGGCAGTCTGCGCATCCCGGGTGCGCAAGCATGTCTGGACTTCGCTGACCGCGGTGTGCGCGCGGTCGTACTCAGGTTGGCTCCGACCGTTCACGGGCCGCGTGACCACGGGTTCATCCCGATGCTGATCACCGCGGCCCACGCGAGCGGGGTTTCCGCCTATATCGAGGACGGCTCGAACCGCTGGCCGGCCGTACATCGCCTCGACGCAGCCGACCTGTACCGGCTTGCCCTTGAGAAGGCCCCGGCAGGCGAAACGCTCCACGCAGTAGGCGAGGAAGCCATCCCATTCCGAACCATCGCCGAAAAGATCGGCGCCAAACTGAACCTGCCCACCGCATCCGTCAAGGCGGCAGACGCCGCAACCCACTTCGGCAACCCGTTCATGGCCGTCGTCTTCAGCACCGACGCACCCGTCTCAAGCCAGCACACCCAGCAGCTACTGGGATGGCGCCCCAACCACTGGACCCTGCTCGAGGACCTCGACAACGGCGACTACTTCACTACCCCCACCTCTGCCTGACGCCTTCAGCACGAGTCCCGCCCTAGGATTGGCCGACCAACGCGACCTGCTGTCCATCACCAGCGGTCACTCTGACGTCCGGTAGACGAACCCTCCGGGGAGAACCTACGGAGACGGCGCTGCTGGTCAACCCGCACGCCTGTTCGACCGTCCCGATAGACCCGCCCGCAGTGTTCACCGGTGATGGGGGGACAACCGGGGCACCGCGCCGACGATTTCACGGCGATGGATGCGCCACCTGCCCCTGTGACAACCGTCTTGCTTGGCCCGTGCTGGGGGTTTCCGCACTTCGGGCGGCGCGCAGGTCAACCGGTAACCTGAACAACCCGGATCGCCTGGGCAACACCTCACGTTGATCAAGATGGCGGGCTGGCTGTTCATTGGTCGGCGAGGAGTGCCAGGATTCTGCGGTTGAGGTCGGCGGCTTTGCGGTCGGTTTCGTCCAGGGTGCGGTCGACTCCGCGGAGGTGGGCTTGGTCGGCGCGGCGCCGGGCGACGGCCTGTTCCCAGTCGCCGACCGTGTAGGGGGTTGGCGGTGGCGTGACCGGCGTCGCGGGCGGCGGCGGTGGCTGCGCTTCGTCGAGGGTTTGCGGGTCGACGCGGTGGACCGCGCCCGGGCCGGTGGTGTTGCCGCGGGCCAGGTGGGACACCGAGTGCGGGGACAGCGACCGGGGGTCGATCGCCAGGTAGCCGCGGGGGTCGATCGGCGGCAGCAGCGGGACCTCGGCGATGCCTACGGGCAGGGGCCGGCGGCTTCGGCACAGATGCGGCGATGCCCCGTCTACCGCAGGGGCGCGGTCGATCGCCCGGGCGAGGGTGCGGGTGGCCGGTGAGGTGAGCGCGAGGTGCAGGGCGCGGAGCCAGCGGACCAACACGCACGGCCCGCACACCACCGGATCCTCGTCGGGGTGGAGGGTGACCGGCCCGATCGTCGCGTTAATCGTGGCGACTCCGTCGATCAGCGTGATGTCCCCGGCGGTGAGGGCGGCGATCCGCCGGTACGGCACCCCCGCCTGGGCCAGGACCAGCAGGGCCCGGTCGCGGCGGCCGAACCAGCCGTTGATCCAGCCGTGCGAGGGCAACCGGCGCAACGCCGCCTCCACCCGGTCGGCGGGCAACTCCTGCCGAACCGGCCGGGCCGGCCGGCCTCGCAGCACATCCCTCACCTGCCAGGTCCGCTCCGGCGAGGTCACGCCGCCGGCGCGGTGCGCGGCGTCGATCGCGGTCAGCCGGCGGCCCAGCGTCGCCGGTGCGGCCGGGCAGTCACCGAAAAACATCAGCACCGTCTCAGCAGTGGCGGGCAGCGGGTCGTGGCCGGTGACCGCGCACCAATCGGTGAACAACGCCCACTCCGCACTCGCGGCGGGGGCGCCTGCGCCGGGCAACCTGGAGTTGGCAGGCTGCTCAGGTGGGTGGGTCATCGGTCTACAGGCCGAGTTTGGTGACCGCGTTGCCGACCAGGGGGGCATGCTCTCGGGCGTAGGTCTCCAAGATGGCGGGGTTGCGGTGCCCGGTCTGCCGCATGATCGCGTGCGCATCCGCGCCCTGCCGGAACGCTTCGGTGACGAACCCGGCCCGCAACGAATGCCCACCCAACTTCGCGATTTGCTGCGGGGTGTACCCGGCGTCGGTGGCGCGGCGGGCCAGCACCACGTTCACCGCCTGCCCCGACATCCCCGCCGCGCCGATCCGGCCGCTCTTGTGGACCAGCGGGAACAACGCCCGACCCGGAACCGCGGGTTCGGGGAGGTCGACTCGGCAGACGTGCCCGTCCACTCCCCCATCGGAGGCTTGCCGGCGGAGCTCGGTCATCACCGGCCGCCGCTGCCCCGCCGGATCGACCTGGTCGGCGGCGTCCAACAGCAGCCGCCACCGCGTGTACGCGCACGGCGGGCACGTCCCGGGGTCCCGCCCGTACGGCACGGCCTTCACCGTCCCGCGGGCCTCCTGATCGGTCTTGGACGTCCGCAGCCGCAGATGCAAACCGTCCACCCGATGCACAGCCACATCCCCCACCCTCAACCCGACCAGCTCCGAACGGCGGGCGGCGGTGGCGAACCCGACCAGCAGCAGCGCCGCGTCCCGCCGCGCGATCACCCACCCGGCCAGGCCTGAAACGGCGCCATCGCGGCGAGCAGCCTTCGGATGTCCTCCAGCAGCAGCGGGGCCCGCCGGTTCGGCGGCGTCGCGCGGAGCCGGCGGATCCCGGACAGCGCCCGGCGGACCACCTCGGAGCGGCCCGGCGCGGCCAGGCCCGCGGCGGTGTGGAACTGGTTGATCGAGGAGGTCCACCGGGTCAACGTGGCTGGGCTGTACCGCCACTGTCCCACCGCGGTCTGGTCCGCGGCGGCCGCGGTCAGGTACGCCGCGACGACCATCGGATCCGCCGGCAACACCGAATGCCCAGCCCCGGTCGCCCACCCTTGGAACCGGGCCCAGTCCGACCGGTACGCCGCCTTCGTGTTCACCGACGTCGACGCCTCCACCGCCGCCCACACCCGCTCCAGAGCCTCCACGGGCAAGTCGAGAGCCTCGACGGGCGAACCCTGGCGGTGGTTGGCCAGCGTTCCAACGTCTCGTTGGACGGCAGAGACCGCGGGAGGCGCCGATTCGGCGGCCAGTGCCGGCCGCTCTCCTACTACCTCCATCGGACCCTTCCGATCGCGTGTCCTTGGACGGCTGCAGCATCCTGACCAGCGCCGACGTCATCCGGAGGCCCGCCAAAAGATCTTGAACGAAAAATCGGTCACGGCACCCAGCCAGTTACATGCTACCGGGGATTGGTCACGATAATGGAACATTATGCTAGTCAAAGGCTGGCGAATAGCTTTTCCGATGCGATCCGCATCGGTGCGTGGCTGGGAGGGCCGTAGAGCGCCCAGCGCACCTCGGCCGGGTGTCCTGTCTCGTTCGAGGTGAGGCAGTCTCGGCCTGTTGAGGCACCCGGGTGGGCTTTGACTGACATCGGGGGATGCAAACGGTCCACGGCGTGGTGCAGTCGCCAGCGTGGTGTCTCAGGGAGCTGAGGCATCGGCGTGTTTGTTTGTGATCGTGAGGCAGCCAGGACTAGCGTCCGGTTCTGAGAGGGTCCGGTCGTGCGAGTTCTGCGGTGCGGTGTCGATGACTGGAGGTGCTTTACTCCCCGGTGTCGGGTTGTCCTTTGTCGCCGACGACGGTGAGCGCCGCGGTCTGTTGTCGGACTTGTGCGGAGAACGGTTTGAGCAGCTGGCGGTGGTGCGGCCTACGCGGTCATGGCGTCACGAACATCGCAGACCTCGGAGCCTCGGCCGCAGGCTGCCGCAGCCCCCGCCGGATCGCAGTCTTCGGCCTCGCCGTCCGCTCCCCCGGCGCCCTCCGACACTGCCGACAGCGACGTTTCCGTCCGTGAGTTCGACGGGCACCGCGAGGTCACCACCTTTTACCGGGCCGTCTTCTACCCTACTCATCGACGACCTGGCCGCGATTATGAGGACCACAGCCGAGGAAGTCATGCGAATCTGCACGCGCCGCGGCTTGGCACTGAAGGCGTTCAACTAGGCCCTGACGACCGGACCCGACGCGGTGCACCAGCACGGACAGTTCGTCGCCGGCGGTTCTGTCGACCATCGGGCCAAGCGTTCAGGCCTACCTCAGCGTGAAGAACTGGCCGCGTTCGCTCGTCAGTAGAGCCGGCAGCCTCACCCCGGCCACCGGCGGCGGAACAGTCCAACCGGCGACCAGGTCGGGACGTGGAGCCGTGCCGAGGCGTCCACATGCACGGCTCCATGGGCCTACAGCGGCGGCACTCCTCTATTGCGACGCCCAGCCATCGTCTGCCCGTCGATGTACGCCTGCGCTGTCAGCTGCTTCCAGCAGCGGCGGTCCCTCCTTCACAGCCACGCTCAGGCGCGTCACGGCCAACCGAACGACGTCCGAGACGGACAGCACGTCAAACGGTCAACTGGCGCCCGGTGGTCTTGAGCCAAGGTGGGCTGCTCCCCGGCACAGGATCCGCTGGGTGCATGGCCCGGAGTTCCCCGGCAGCCGGCATGGCGTCTGAGAATCAAGCGCTCGAATCGGCATCACATGGCACGCTACGTAGCGGCACGCGTAGCATGCAGCGATGACGCGCGTATGTGGCGCACGGTGTCGCGGCAGGCGGTACATCCGATGCCGTATCACCGGGACCATTGTGTGCGATACCGCCCGGCACTCCCGGTGTCCCGCTGTGTGACGCAGCGGGTGCTACGCCACACGTAACTCCCGGCGGCAGACACTCTGCAGCCTCGACCGGTCTACCTGCTGCGGCGTCATCCGGCGCACCCTGGTTGGCGTCACCTGAGTGCACAGCGGGTGCGTTATGTGCCGTGCCACCCGCCACCCACTGTGGTGCTGCGCCTACCGGGCCACGTAGTCCCGCCGCCGGCGAGTCGTATTGCGGGCCGACACGGTTAGACACCCTGTCGTGCACGGTGGTGCGCTACGTACGCCACTACGCGCCGCGCTACGTGCCGGACAGGGTGTTGCACTACGCGGCGTACCCGGCGAGGGGCCGGGCGTTGCGCAGGGCGGCGCCCCGGCTGCTGAACCACGCGCTCCGTCCGCTGTGGCGCCCCGCTGTCCGACACGGGGGACGCAGCCCATCGCCTCACGTCATCGCTCGCATGGCGGCCACTGGAGCGTCTCAGCCGTCGCGTCAGCAAACGCACCCGCTGAGGCGATCGGCGCTTCCACGGCGTGGCAACAGCTGCCGCGCCGCGGGGACCGACACCATGGAACAGACGTAGCGAACAACGAACCGGAAGAGGCGTGGACCCAATGCGAAGAGTCGTGGCGATTGCCAACGGCAAAGGGGGAGTGGGCAAGACTTCCTTGACCGCCGGGTTGGCCGGACTCGTGGCAGCCGCCGGGTACCGCGTCTTGGTCGTGGACTGCGACCCCCAGGGGAACTTGCGGCGCGATCTCGGGTACGACGCGGAGGACGAGAACAGCCTGGCGCTCGCAGTCCTGCATGGGCTGCCCGTGCACATCCAGCGCAACGTTCGCGAAGGCCTCGACGTTATCGCCGGCGGTCCCTCGCTCTACGACGTGCCCACCGCTTCAATTTCCCGGGGCGCTAGGGGAGAGGTCCTGGCCGGGCTCGGGCCGGCGTTGGACAAGGCCCGTCCGGAGAAGCCGCACGCCGATTACGACCTAGTCCTGATTGACACCCCGCCGGGGGAGCCCGTCATCCAGGACATCGTCTTCGCCGCAGCCGACTACCTGATCATCCCGACCCGCTCCGACGAGGCCAGCCTCGATGGCCTCGTCGTCGTGGCGCAACGGTTCGCCGCCGCTCGGCGCACTAACCCCGGGCTGGAGTTACTCGGGGTACTGCTGTTCGGTGTCCGGGCCGGCAGCAAACGGCTGCGCGAGACCGTCCGGGTCGCGCTGGAAGAGACCCTCGACGGCGCCGCCCCAGTGTTCGAAGCCAGCATCCGGTATTTGGAGTCAGCCGCGGTCGACATGCGTCGGCACGGCCTGCTCCCGCATGAGCTCGAGCACGGCCAGCAGGTGCAGCAAAAGCGCCGTCTCAGCCGGCTGCGCGGGGCGCCCAAACCCAGCTCGGATGAAGAACTACTGAGCCGAGATGCCTCTGGCCTGGCCAGTGACTACACCGCGCTTGCCCGTGAAGTGCTGACCGCAATCGCCGAGCGCGAGGTCGCCAGGACGGCGGCGGTGTCCCGATGACCAGCAGCGGGCGTCCCAAGCTGGGCGACGTGTTTCGCGGGGAGAACCCGGAACGGATAGAGGGTCTGGCTGGTCTGCTGCCGGCGGGACCGGTGGTGCGGCCGGTACCGGTCCGTCCGGTAGCGCTGCCGCCGCTACCCGAGGGCGACGCGCCGCCGGCGGTGTCGGACGCAACACCTGACGACAAGTCGGCATCGATCAAGTCAGACCGGGGGAGCGGTGCTGTCGAGAACCCAACGCAACCTGTTGGTGATTCAGCGGCCGCCAGCGAAACGGCTGCTACTGCTGCGTCCCAAGCCCCCGCCCGGAAGCTCCGCAACGCCGCCCCTGGGCAGAAGGCAGCGACCGCCGCGCGACCGCGCTGGGAGGAAATCCCACCACAGGTGCGGGACACCACAGTGAAGATGGTGCCGGCCAACATCGACGTCAGTGTGCATCAGGAACTGCGGCGATTCGCCGTCCGCACTGAGCTGTCGTTCGCAACCATCGCACTGCGGGCCATCGAAGCCAATGCGGTGGAGCTGGCGCAGCTGTGGCGCACCCCGCCGGCTGAGCCGGTACGCACGGGACTGTTCGGGTCAGTGCAGGAGCGACCGGGAAACCGGCGCGCAGAACCGGCCGCTCAGGTCCAGCTCCGCCTTCAGGCTTCGGACGCCGCGGTACTCGATGGTCTCGTCGCCGACTGGGCGGCCCCGTCGCGATCTGCCTTGGTCAACGAGGCATTGAAGCGGTATCTGCCAGCCACCGACGACGCATCCGCTACGTAGCGTCCCACCTGGCAGCCATGTGGTCCGCTACGTAGCGCGCTACGCGCGGCAATACGTGCCAGAACCGGCGGCGAAAGTCGGTCTTCCTGTCGAGGCAGGTTCGGCTGGACCGGGTCTTGAGTCAGATGGCCAGCGCAGATCTTGGCGCGGGCAATCTGACCACCTGGGAGGGCTCAACCGCGACCGTGAAGGTCACCAATCGCGTAAAGGAAGATTTCTAGAGGGAAAAGCGACTACAGGGGACGGCGGATTTGTCCGGCCTGACCTGCAGCGATTGGGGAGCGGCCGCGCCAAGATCAGCGCGACCCAATGCGACGAGATCAGCGTGCACCGCGGTGTCCGCCGAAGCTCGGGAAAGGGTCACTGCGTCGTCGCACACATCGTTGAACTGCGGAAACCCGCGGCTGGGCGCGGGCAGATCAGCGTCCCGCTCGAGCGCGGGAGCATCAGCGTGGCCTAGACGCCGAACGCAGTATTGGAGCGACAACTTCAGCGTGCACAGCATGCCGGTTATCCACACGATAGGCGCGGTGGCGTCCATTCCGGGCGCGGGTAGATCAGCGCATCTGGCGACTGGAGCGTCATGGGGCGCGGGTAGATCAGCGCAGATGTGCGGTCGTGCCATTCGGGATGTCGATACCGTAGGCCTGGCAGCGAAGGGAGAAAGGCGGGTGCTCAGGTGCGCGGGTAGATCAGCGTGAACCATCCGGCCTCGGTGCGGGTAGACCGGCGTGCACAGCACACCCGGCGCGGGAACATCAGCGGGGACCACCGATCGAACGCGGGAAGATCAGCGTGCACCACCCCGCCGCGCGGGTACATCAGCGTGGACGGCAACTCTCTGACCTGCACGAATGCCCGAGACTTGACCTGCCCCAAACCCGAAACAATCGGTCTGCGGCGCGGCGTGTCACCCCGAGCGGCACCGTCCGGCCGTGCCATCTTGAAGCCAAGACACAAAGAGCCCCCGCGAAGTCGGAAGCTTCCGGGGGCATGGGCTACACCCCGGAGAGAGCGCAGCCATGGACAACGTACCGAACGAGCATCCGAGCAGTGCCCCCGCACTGTTGGGCGAGTCGGGAGCCATCACCATCAGCCAACGCCAACGGGAACTGCTCAATGCCGCCACCGAGATCGAGCAGGAAGATGCCCGCGAGGCGGGTACCATAGGCTACGCCGCCCGGCTCTGGGCCCAGCTGACCCTGCCGTACAAGAACCCGGCCCCAGACACTCAGATGTGGGTGCGCCGCAACGGGTCGCTGACCCTGCGGGTCATGCCGGGCATGACCGGGCCGAAGGGTGCCGAGATCGCCGGCTACCCGTTCGGTGTCCTGCCCCGACTCATCCTCACCTGGATGAGCACCGAGGCAGTGCGGATGCAGTCGCCGGAGCTCCGCCTGGGCAACAACCTGAGTGACTTCATCCACCGGCTCGGCCTGTCAGCCACCGGCGGCGTCCGCGGCAACATCACCCGCCTCAACGATCAGATGCGCCGACTGCTCACCTCATCCATGTACGTCGAGGACAGCCGAGACGACGGGACCCGCTGGGGCCTGGCCGGCGCCCACTTCAGCGTCGCGCAGAGCCACCGGCTCTGGTTCGACGGCGACGACCGTGGCGGCCGCAGCCCGCTGTTCGGATCCACCATCACATTGGGGGATGAGTTCTACCAGTCGATCATCGCAGCGCCGGTGCCGGTCGACACTCGCGCGTTGGCGGCGCTGGCGGGCTCTCCGATGAAGATGGACCTACTGGTGTGGCTCTCGCACCGCCTGGGATACGTCCGCAAGACGCACATGGTGCCGTGGGCGCTGCTGGCCGAGCAGTTCGGCGCGGAGTACAGCCGGGCCCGCGACTTCCGCGCGGACATCTCCAAGGCACTGCGCGAGGTCCTGATCGTCTATCCCGGCGCCAACGTGCAGATCACCGACAAGGGGCTGCTGCTGTCCCCGTCGAAGACGGCCGTACCTCGATTGGCATGAGTTGTATCGAAAACAGGGGAGCACATGACGTAGTTGCGGCCACGGGTTGCGTTACAACGGTGACCTGCATTGATCGGGACGATTTGTCGGTGTCTCATCAACCATCGTTTGTTTATCCCTGCGTACCTGGGATTTAGATCTCCGCCGCAGCGGTTCGACCGACTACCGGCGCATCGATCCAGATGTGTCGTCGCAGTTCTCACCGCAGGCGCGATCGCGCCCGTGGCGCTGAACTCGGCCGGAATGAGCGCAGGATCCGCCGGGCATGGGGACGGGCGGGCGGCTGCGGTGAGTCGCACCAGTCGAGCAGTCGATTCCCAGGAGACTCCGTTGACAGTCGCGGCGGTGGCCGCGCTGATGACCTGTGCCTGAACGTCGGTCGACGTTGCCGGCTACTAAGGCAACCGGATCGGACGTCGCTCCACCCTGTCCGCCGGGTACATGCTCATGAGGGCGTCACCCACCCGGAACTCCGCCGGTTGCAGCCCGAGCGGGGCGAGCAGATCAGCGCGGGCGTAGCAGATAGGTGCGATCACGCACATCCCCTCACGCCGATGACCTTGACCGAAGCCCTCAGCCAGGGCGAATGCTGCCTACAACTGTAGAAGTCCGGTTAGGGTAACGAGCGGGTCGAAGAGAGACTTGGTTGAGCGTGCTGGTGGCCTGCGAGCAGGCGCTTGTAAGCGAAGCCATCGGTGTCCGCCTCCGGGACGCGTTATCAGGAAAGGGCAGGCGATGACGGCGTTCCAGCCGGAGCGTGACCGCCGTGACTCGAAGGGGCGGGCGACATCGCGGGATGTCGCAGCCCACGCTGGTGTGTCTCAGGCGACTGTCTCCAACGTGATCAACCATCCACAATCGGTGGCAAGCGGGACTCGAGATCGAGTTCGCGCCGCCATGGATGCTTTGGACTTCGTGGTGCACCAGCCGGCGCGATTACTTCGTGCGGGGCACGCTGCGGCGATCGGTTTGTGCATTCCCGATGTGAGCAACCCGTTTTGGGGGGAGGTTACGCGGGGCGTCGGTGCGGCGGCGACCGATTATGGCGCGGCGTTAATCGTATGCAGTACAGATGAGTCGGCCGCGAAGGAGGCCGATATGTTGCGGGTGCTGGAGCAACAGCGAGTCGCCGGAATCTTGGTCGCGGCGCTGGATCCGGACCTGGAGGCACTCGATCGATTGGTTGATCGGGGAACGCCGGTTGCCCTGTTGAACCGTCACGACGGTCGCGGTCGCCTTCCGTTCGCCACCGTAGATGACGTCGAGGGAGGACGGCTGGTTGGTCATTACCTGTTGTCTCTAGGTCACCGTCGGATTGCAGTGGTCAACGGGCCAGTGGAGATCTCCTGGTGCGCCGACCGTTGGCGCGGCATCTGCATCGCTGTCGAGGAGGCAGGCTTGGAGCCTAATGAGGTCCTCCACCAGGTGCCGGTGGATGCCCAAAAAGCCTCCGAAGGAGAGCGGGTCGCCTCTTGGGTTCTAAGCCGTTCTGGCGGCGCGACCGCTGTCTTCTGCGTGAACGACCTGCTGGCCCTGGGGGTTCTCCGCGGGCTGATCGAGCTTGGTGTCCACGTCCCAAGGGACATCTCCTTGGTGGGATACGACGATGATGATTTTACGGAGATGCTGTATCCGGCGCTCACGACGGTGCGCCAGGAGCCATACCAATTGGGCTACTCGGCCGCAGCGCGGCTGATTCAACGCAAGGTTCTCGGCCGTCCCGCTCCTGATGGCGCCGATGGAACCACCTTCGCGCCGCAACTAGTGGTCCGTGAATCTGCTCGGGCGCCTCGTGGAGCGCCTGCAGGACAGGTGGTGGCCATGAAGCGGCGCGGCCCACAGTCTTGACACTCAGGTGATGAGCATCATAGATTCTGGGACGCACCTGATACGTATCAAAAGTCTCACCTGATACGTATCACCCCCCACACCTTGTAGGAGCTAACACATGCGTTCGACAGTGCTGTCGGTTGTAGCCGCCGCCTCAATCCTCGCTGTAGGGCTGAGCGCCTGTAGTAGCGGCGCCACCACCTCGACCTCTCCCGCCACCACCTCGGCCTCTCCCGCATCCGGAGGCGCACCTGCCTCCGGAGGCGCACCTGCCGCAGGAGCGTTCGTGAAGAAAGATCCACTCAAGATCGGTTACTCCGTCTACGACATGGCTAACCCCTACTTCCAGAACTACGCCAAAGGGGTCCAGGCAGAAGCCGCCGCCGAGCACGCCACTGTGGTGATCGCCGATCAAAAGAGTTCTCAACAGGCCCAAGTCTCGGGCAGCTCGGACCTGATCAATCAGAGCATCAGCGCTCTGATCGTTTCTCCGGTCGAGCCCAACGCTCTGCCGGCGACCGTCACCGCAGCGCACGCAGCGAAGATTCCGGTGATCATCGGTGACGTAGGCGCCAAGGGCGACTACGACCTGTTCATCTTGTCCAACAACCTCAAGGGGGGTGCCCTGGCGGCGGATCTCATGGAAAAAAAGCTGAAGGCCAAGGGCGGCACGCAGGAAATCGGCATCATCACCTTGCACCCAGGATCCAATGTGGGCGTCGACCGCGTGAAGGGCTTCAAGGACGAGATCGCAAAGTTCCCGAACATCAAGGTGGTAGCGGAACTCAACGGTAACGACGCGATCAAGGAAGCAAACGATGCTACGGCCAACATGTTGGCCGCTCACCCCAACATCGCGGGCATTTATGCCGCCAATGACAACGAGGCGCAAGGCGCTATCGCGGCCATCCAGGGAGCCGGAAAGAAGCCCAGCGACTTCACCATCATCGGTTTCGACGGTAGCCCCGGCGCGATCGAGGCGATCGCCGCTGGCACCCAAACCGCCACTGTCGCCCAGGATCCGTATGCCCAGGGCCGCCTCGCGGTGAAGAGCGCCATCGCGCTGCTCAATGGCCAGTCGCTCCAATTCAGCGCCCCGGCGACGAAGACCATCACCGTCCCGGTGGAACTCGTCGATGCCAGCAACCTAGATAAGTTCAAAGCGGCCCGCGCCGCGCAGAAGTAGGCGACCCCGTGACAGCCCCCACGGCTCAAGCGCCTGCAGCGGCCGGCGCCTCCTCCGGCTTGGTCTCTGCCCAGGGCATCACCAAACGCTACTCCGGCGTCCACGCCCTGAAGGACGTCTCGTTGACCCTTCTTCCCGGTGAGGTGCACGCGCTCGTCGGCGAGAACGGGGCCGGTAAAAGTACCCTCATCAAGATCTTGGCGGGGCTTGAGGAGCCCACTACCGGCACCGTCGTCGTCGAAGGGCAGCCGGTTCGCTTCGCCGGGCCGCATGACTCTCAGGCCGCCGGAATCAGTGTCATCAGCCAGGAATTTCGACTGGTTCCCCAGATGACGGTCGCGGAGAACATGTTCCTCGGACATGAGCCGCGACGGCTGGGCCTGGTAGACCGAGCGACCTCCCGACGTATGACACGGGAGCCGTTGCGCGAACTGGGCTTGGACATTTCCCCGGACCGCCGGGTAGACAGCCTCGCGGTAGCCGATCAGCAACTGGTGGAGATCGCTCGGGCGCTGACACGGGAGTTCCGGGTGCTCATCATGGACGAGCCCACCGCGGCGCTGACCGAAGTCGAGGTCGACAAGTTGCTGACCTTGGTGGAGCGCCTACGCGAGACTGGGTGCGCCGTGTTGTACGTCTCGCACCGGCTGCCTGAAGTGTTCCGGATCTCCGACCGTATCTCGGTCTTGCGGGACGGTCAACTGGTCGCCCAGATGGCCACCACAGACACCACCATCGACCAGTTGGTCACCCAAATGCTGGGCCGTGAGCTAGAAGCGGCGACCAGCGACGCGCACCACGACACTCCACACACCGAAGTGACCGAACAAGCACCGGTCCTTCAGGTGAAGGAACTGCGCTGCAAGAACCTGGTCGAGCCGGTCGACGTCCACGTCCGGGGCGGCGAGATCCTGGGAATCGCCGGTCTCGTTGGCTCCGGTCGATCAGAGCTGATGCGCGCCCTGTTTGGGGTGATCCCTGCCACGTTCGGCCGCTACGAGGTCGACGGAAAAGCCGTCACGCTGCGCTCCCCCGGGGAGGCGATCGAGCAAGGGGTCTTCATGCTCAGTGAGGACCGGAAGGCGGAAGGGATTCTGCCGCTGTTGTCGGTCCTGGAAAACGCTGTCGTGGCTCAACGTAAGTGGGGCCGACTGCTGCTGAACCGCAGTAAAGACCGCGGCAGCTACGAATCACTGCACCAGCGGATGCGGATCCGATCCGCCAATTCGGCGAACCTCATTACCGCGCTCAGCGGTGGGAACCAGCAGAAGGTGCTGTTCGGACGCGCGCTGCTCTCCGACTGCCGGGTCTTACTGCTCAACGAACCCACCCGCGGCGTCGACGTGGGCGCCAAGGTCGACATCTACGAGCTGGTCAGAGAGCTGGCTGCGACCGGTGTCGCCGTTGTCGTCAGCTCTTCGGAGGCCGCCGAACTCGTAGCAGTCGCAGACCGATGCTTGACCTTGTACGCGGGACGGGTGTCCGGGTACCTCGAGGGAGAGGCGATCACCGAGCCGGAGATCGTGGCCGCTTCGCTCGGGCGGCCTTCGGCAAGCTCCAGCAGCAGTGGGAAGGTCCCGTCATGAGTGTGTCCGTCGAACCCGAGCTCAACGCCCAGCGGGCCCAAGCCGAGGAGCTAGCCGACCGCGTTGCCCGCAGGTCAGCCGTCATCGACAGAGGTGGCGTCCTACTCCCCTTCATCGTCATCCTGATCCTGGCGATCGTGCTGGTACCCGGCTTCCTGTCCAGCGCCAACATCCGCAGCATCCTGGTCAACGCTTCCATCGTGGCGATCGTGGGTTACGGGCAGACCTTGGTCATCGCCATCCGCGGCCTAGACCTCTCGGTCGGCGCTGCCGCCGCCCTATCTTCCGTCGTTACCGCCAGCACCATCAACTCTCTTGGTGCACCGGTGGGTCTCGTCGTCGGGCTGGTTGTGGGCCTGATCGTCGGGCTGATCAACGGCGTGCTGGTGGCATATCTCCGGATCCCTGCCTTCGTAGCCACCCTGGCCACGATGGGCGTGGCACAAGGTGTTGCCCTGCTGTACACCGACGGCCAACGCATCACCGTCAGCGGCACAGGTTTCCGGAAACTCGCGACCGGCTCGGTGCTGGGTATCCCCGGACCCTTCCTGATAGCTGTCCTGCTCTGCGCCTTGACCTTCCTCATCCTCCAACGAACCGGATTCGGTCGGCACGTCTGTGCGGTCGGCGGCAACCCGTCCGCAGCGCGCGAGGCGGGCCTGAACGAACGACGCCTGACCATCATCGTCTTCGGACTCTCCGGCGTAGCCGCCGGAATCGCTGGAGTGCTCATCACCAGCCAGCTGGGAAGCGTTGACGCCACTCCCATCCAAAACTTGGCACTGCAGGCCATTGCCATCACCGTCCTTGGCGGAACCAGCCTCGCAGGCGGCGCGGGCAACCTCCCGGGGACCTTTGTCGGTGCCCTGCTGCTGGCGATGATCAGTGCCTCACTGAACTTGCGCAACATCCCCGGCTACTACCAGTACCTCGCCCTTGGCCTGCTGCTTCTCCTGGCACTGGGTCTGGACACGGTCCGCCTAAGTGTCCGCAACCGAATGTCCGCCGGAGGTTTGACATGAGCACCGCGTCCTCACAAAGTGACGTCAAGCAAGAGCAGGTGAAGGGCGGCCGGGGCCGGCCGTCCATGGGACAGCTGGCAGGAAAGTACGCGCTGCAGCTGTTCACCGTCCTTGGTCTGCTCGTGATGTTCCTACTCGAACCGAGCTTCCGCCAGACCGGAAACCTGCGCAGTGTTCTCCTCCAGTCCTCCTTCTCCGGTCTGTCGGCTGCCGCAATGACTCTGCTCATCGTGGCGGGAATGTTCGACCTATCGGTGGCCGGCATCGTCGGGCTGTCGGCGGTCATGGTTGCCACGGTCATGCCGCACACCACCGTCGGCGCCGCGGTCGCAGCTGCCCTGGTCTTGGGCGCGCTCCTGGGCTTGCTCAACGGCGTGGTGGTGACGAAGTTCCGCTTCCCGCCGTTCATCGCTACGTTCGGCATGCTGAACCTGTACCTGGCCGCGGCGTTCATCTGGACCGCTGGGGCGACCGTATCCATCGCTGCGGTGGGGTTCCTGCCGCTGGCCACCGCGCAGATCCTTGGCCTACCTGTGCTTTTCATCGTCATGGTGGTCGGGGTGCTGGTGTGTCACTTTGTGCTGACGCGCACACGACTAGGACGAAACTTGCGCGCAATCGGCAGCAGCGAGCCGGCCAGCCGGATGGCTGGCCTGCCGGTGGACCGCACGCGCATCATCACCTTTGGCTTGGTCGGGCTATTCACCGCCATCGCCGGCGTGGGACTGGCAGCGTTGCTGTCATCGGCGTCGGCCGACATGTCCCTCGGGTTCGAGCTCACCGTCATCGCGGTCGCGGTCGTGGGTGGCACCAGCCTCGAAGGCGGAAGAGGGTCCCTGCTGGGCACCTTCACAGCGGCCATCTTGTTCTCAGCACTGAACAATGCGCTCAACCTGCTCGGAGTCCCCTCCTACTGGCAGTACGTCGCCATCGGAGTGGTGCTGATCCTGGCTCTGGTGGTGGCGGGGTTGCAAAACGGCCGCCTATCGTTCCACCGTTCCTAGGACCGTTGGCCGCGCCGTGAACGTCCTGGGGCAACAACTGACGCGGACCGAGGTCCTTGCCAGAGTCGGGGACATCTCCCAGCTCGGTGGCCCGGTTCCGGGTGTACTCACCGAGGGCATGGCTAACGGCGTACGCACCATCGACGTCCGCTCGCCAGGAGGCCTTTCGTTCGTCGTCATCGCCGACCGGGGACTGGACATCGGCAGAGCCGAGTACCTGGGAGTGCCCCTGGCCTGGCGGTCCCCAGTCGGCGAGGTGAGTCCGGCATTTGCCGACCAGCACGGACTGGGCTGGTTAGACGTCTTCGGAGGAGGGCTGTTGACCACCTGCGGGCTCGGTACGGTGGGACAGCCAAGCCAGGACGCCGGGCAACGGCTGGGCCTGCATGGCCGCATCTCGACCGTGCCTGCGCATGCGGTGCGGGCCTTCGGAGAGTGGCTCGAGGACGAGTACCAGATCACCATCGAGGGCTGCGTCAGGGAGGCCTCCGCCCTAGGCCCGGTCCTAGAGATGCGTCGACGCATCACCACGACCCTCGGGCAGCCCCAGCTGCGCGTGGAAGACGTCGTCACCAACCTCGGAGCCACCGCGACACCACACATGTTCCGTTACCACTGCAATTTCGGTTATCCCCTGATCTGTGAGGACACGCGCATAGCACTGGACGCCCAAGCGGTCGAGCCGCGCGACGCACCCTCAGCCGAGGCCATCGGCAGGCTGGAAGACATCTGGCCACCATCGCGACCCAGCGCGGAACACGTCTACACCGTCGACCCGACCGGTGATGGCCACCAGGCAACGGCAACGCTGAAAAACCACACGCTGGCAGGCGGCCTCGCGGTGTCCCTGCGCTGGTCGGCGGACACCATGCCGTGGCTTGTGGTGTGGAAGCAATTAAGTCGCGGCTCGTACGTCACCGCCTTGGAACCGTCGAACTGTCACGACGACGGCCGCGCCGCGGAACGTCGCCGCGGCACGCTCGTCGAGCTTGCACCCGGCGAGCAGCGTCGCTACTGGCTCGACATCACCGTCAACCCCGCAGCCCTGGCTAGCCCACAAACTCGGTCACAGACCGTGGAAGGAACCGACAATGGAAAATAAGACGGATCAAGCTGCCGGCCAACGATTGGACGCCGACCGATTGATCGGCGCGGCGAACGGCGTCCTTCGACTGGAGCCCGCCTGGGTGGCGCGAGACTGGTTACCGCCAGGGCGCCGCCTCGGGCTGCCTGAGAACGGATATCACGTAGGGGAGCGTGGTTACATCTGCGAGCGCTGGCTAGGTTCCACCACCCGCGCAGACAACCGCATCGGCCCGCCAGACGAGGGCCTCAGCTACATCATCGACGACCACGGCACCCGCATGACATTGGCCGACGCGGTCACATCGGCGCCAGACCTGGTGATGGGTAAGGAGTACGCCGCTAGTCACACCGGTCTCGGGCGACTGCCCAAGATCTACGACTTCGGCGCCCGCATTCCCTACCACATCCACCCCCGACTCCAACACAGCCGTCGAGTGGGTCGCAACCCCAAGGACGAGGCCTACTACTTCCCGCAGGGGGTGGACCTGGGCGCGCACCCAGAGACATTCTTCGGCGTCCACCCGTGGATCGCCAGGGAGAAAGCATACGAGGTACTTCTGCCTTACCTGCAGGACTGGAACTCCGACGCGATCCTGCGGCACGCCCGAGGGTTCGTCAACGTCCCGGGAGAGGGATTCCACCTCCCATCAGGGATCCTGCACGCACCTGGAACAGCCCTCACCATCGAACTCCAGGAAGACTCCGACTGCCTGTCCATGTTCCAGGCCCTCAACGCCGGCAAGATCATCTCCAAGGAACTGTTGTACAAGGACGTCTCCGCGAAGGACCGCGCCAGGTACGGCGAGCGATACCTGCTGGAGTGGGTGGACTGGGAAGCCAACGGCGACCCCTATTTCTACGAGAACCATCACCTGTCCCCGCAACCCATTCTCAACGAGCCAGGGATCGTTCAGGACTGGATCTACTACGACACAACCAAGTTCACCGGTAAACGGCTGGTGTTGGCCCCAGGCGCCCGGCTGGTCACCCACGAACGAGGGGTGTACAGCCTGCTGGTCTGGCAAGGAGAAGGCACCGTGGACGGGCAGGAAGTGACCGGTGGCCAACCCGGGCGCGACGAGCTGCTCATCGTGCACGACCGCGCCGTCCAGCCGCACGAGTTCGTCAACACCGGGTCGACGGACCTCGAAGTCATCACGTTCTTCGGCCCGGACATCAACACCGACGTCCCGCTCATCACCCCGATCGTCAGTTGACCGGCGTGCAAACCGCAAACCACGCTGGACAATCCCAGGTGCCACAGGAGCAGCCGATAGCTAAGTCGACAACAGATCTACCCAACAACGCGAGCGTCGTCGGGGTCGGCTACGGCCCCCTCCTGAGACGGGCCGCCGTCGCGTCACTCGGAGATGGACAGCAGCTGGGCAGCGGAGCATCGGCGTATGCACATTCCGTGCTCGACCAGGCCCTACCCGGCGGCAAGCCGCTCCCACGCCGCCCACGGTCAGCTCAGCCCTCGAAGTCGACCGACAACAGCGCTAGTCGGTCACGACGTTCAAGGTTCCAGAGTCCTGCTTTCCTGGTGCAGCACAAAAGGCTGACATGAACGTCACCGAAGACGTCCGCGAGACAGTCAACCTGCTACGCCGCACCGTGGCTGAGCTGCACAAGGCACTCACCAGATACGAGCTAGTGATCTGGACCGCCGGGAACATCTCTGCCCGAGTGCCGGGTCACGACCTTCTTGTCATCAAGCCGTCTGGGGTTTCCTACGACTCCTTGACCGCAGACGCCATGGTCGTCACCAACTTGAACGGCGCACTGGTCGAGGGAGACCACACTCCCTCTTCCGACACCGCAGCTCATGCCTACGTCTATCGCCACATGCCAGCCGTCGGCGGCATGGTTCACACTCACTCAACTTATGCCACTGCCTGGGCTGCCCGCGCCGAACCAATTCCTTGCGTCTTGACCATGGCGGCCGACGAGTTCGGCGGGGATGTGCCGGTCGGTCCGTTCGCGCTCATCGGCGACGATTCGATCGGGCGTGGGATCGTCGACACCCTGCGCGACAGCCGAAGCAAGGCAGTTCTGATGGCCGGACACGGGCCGTTCACCATCGGTAAGAACGCCGCCTCAGCGGTCAAGGCCGCCGTCATGCTCGAGGACATCGCACGAACGACCCACATCGCCAAACAACTCGGGACGCCGAAAAGGCTCGACCAGCGCGACATCGACAGCCTGTACCAGCGCTACCAAAACGTGTACGGCCAGTGACCGCGCGCGGCAAGGAAGGTGCCCCGCCTGGGCGGCGTAAACACGGAACGGATCCAAGGCGGCCACCGTCACCCACAACCGCCGACTCGTCCCACCGACCACGCACGTTGTAATGACCGGCTGAATCCGATGGAGAAACGAGGCGCATGATGAGCACAACGGCGACGCGGGCCAAAGAGGCTATTACCGGCGGCCGTACCGCCCTCGGGATCGAGTTGGGATCAACCCGGATCAAGGCAGTGTTGACCGGACCGGACCACGCACCCATCGCTCTGGGAAGCCACGACTGGGAAAACCAGTTCGTCGACCGGACATGGACCTACTCCACGGATGCAGTCTGGGCGGGAGTTCAACGCTGCTACGCCTCCCTGGTCGGACAGGTGCGGCAGCGGTTCGACGTCGAACTGACCAAGGTGGGCGCCCTCGGCGTATCGGCGATGATGCACGGCTATCTCGCCCTCGACTCCGACGGTGAACTGTTGACGCCGTTTCGGACCTGGCGAAACACCAATACCGGCGAGGCCGCTGAGCGTCTAAGCACTCTCTTCGCACACAACGTCCCCCACCGATGGAGCGTCGCGCACCTCTACCAGGCCATCCTCGACGGCGAGGACCATGTCGGCCACATCAGACACCTGACCACGCTGGCCGGCTACGTTCACTGGCGGCTCACCGGCCGGCGGGTGCTCGGTGTCGGTGACGCCAGCGGCATGTTCCCGATCGACACGGCGATCGGCACCTACAACGCGCGGATGCTGGCTCAGTTCGATGAACTCGCCGGTGAGAGCGGAATCGACCTGCAGTTGGCAAGCCTGCTGCCCACCGTTCGGCTCGCAGGGGAGCCCGGCGGAGAGCTCACCGCGCCCGGCGCAAGGCTGCTCGACCCAACCGAACAGCTTGATCCTGGCATCCCGATGTGCCCGCCCGAGGGTGACGCCGGGACGGGCATGGTGGCGACGAACTCCGTCGCTCCCCGCACCGGGAACGTCAGTGCCGGCACCAGCATCTTCGCCATGATCGTGCTCGAGCGGGAGTTGAGCCGGATACACCGCGAACTGGATCTGGTCACCACGCCGGCCGGGAACCCCGTGGCGATGGTGCACTGCAACAACGGCGGGAGCGAGCCCAATGCGTGGGTCGGACTCTTCGCGGAGTTCGCCGAAGCAGTCGGCGCCGACATGCACCTCTCCACGGTATTCGAAACGCTATTCACCTTGGCGGCGAACGGTGCCTCTGACTGCGGTGGACTGATGTCCTTCAACTACCTGGCCGGCGAGCCGATCACCGGGATGGACGAAGGGCGTCCATTGTTCCTGCGCTCACCGGACAGTGTCTTCAACCTGTCGAACTTCATGCGTGTGCATCTCTTCGCCGCCCTGGGCACCCTCCGGATCGGGATGGACGTTCTGCAGGAGGACGAGGGCGTGCGGCTGGACCGGATGTTCGCCCACGGCGGCCTGTTCAAAACCAAAGGCGTCGCCCAAAGCTTCCTTGCAGCCGCCATCCGCACCCCCGTCTCGGTCGGCGAAGTCGCCGCCGAGGGCGGCGCCTGGGGAATCGCAGTCCTCGCTGCCTTCTGCCTTGGCCGTACACCAGAAGCGAGCCTTGCAGACTTCTTGAGCAGCCAGGTCTTCGCCGACAACAAGCTGGAAACGGTCGAACCTGACCCACAAGACACCGCTGGTTTCGACGCCTTCATGCGACGCTACATCGCCGCACTTGCGGTGGAACGGGCGGCGGTGGAGCACAGCTGACCACACCTTCGTCGTCGTGAACGATGGCCACCCGGCGGCGCTTGCGGCCGAGTGCGCCAAGCGCAGAAGGACAGCATTACGGCTGCGCGCCGGTGGGCCGACCGTAAAAGGCAGATGCCCGCGTCGGTCGTGGTCAAGTCCATGTTCGGTCGTCGCGGCGGCGGCAACTCCGGCGGCCGTTGCGCTGGATCCGCGCCTAAAATTCTCGGCGAGGCACCGCCGTGACATCAGCAACCGGATACCGAACGAACCCGACGACTCAGTTGGCGGGCGGCGATGCGCCGTCCGATGTAACGCAACTCGTGTACGCGTTACTCTGTAACGCAACCTACGATCTCATCCGTACACAAGATACGTTACAAGGCAACGGCAATGGAACGAATACGATCGTTTGCCGACGTTCCACTGACACTCCCTGCAGGTGATTTGAGGCAAGCCTTGTTCACCACCCTCGGCGTGGGCGAGTCGGACATCGTCCGAGCGTTGCGACAGAGGTCGGCGGGTTACCGCACTTGAGTGGGACGGGTGCGGCCGGCTGGCCTTCCTGAGTGACGTCCGGCGGGTGTACAACGCTGGGTGCTCAGATGTTGAGCCGCCCACCCACGCGGGGCGGCGACCAGGCGCGGCGTTCACTTTCAGGAGCGAAAGTCAGGCCGGACCCGTCTTGCTGATCACTGTAGCGACGAGGCGGCGAAGTGATTGGACCTCGGTCAGCGCGGCCCAGGTTCCATTTGGGAATGCTTAAGCAACAGGGGTTTCCGGGCTCTCGCAGCCGAGTTCAATAACGTCTGCGACGGTATTTCCGAAGGAAGCGGCCCAGCATCATGAATTGGCCGCAGAGTCTTAGGGTGACCACGAGCATGCGGTCGGCGCTCTCACCATGCGCAGGGTCATCACGCTTTGTCGACCCGTCAGATTAAGGAGCGGCGAAGTCCACACATCCGACGACGGGGAAGTAGCGACCC
>JAABUT010001733.1_pt1 | contig 23624 bp, 15 predicted proteins | sample 5559281 | NCBI WGS metagenome assembly JAABUT01 (sample SAMN10711880, study PRJNA513359) | rock metagenome | isolation source: Antarctica rocks | place: Antarctica: Victoria Land, Ricker Hills nord | collected 2016-01-04
TGCTCCTTCTGGTAAGTCGAAAGTGACTGTCGCAAGCCACATTCTTCCTACCCAGCAGGGCATCCGCGGTCTACGACATGCCAAACCGGCCTATCACAACGGTGGATCCAGGCTGACTCGTACATCCGCTACCTAGAAAATGTTCTGAACTTCGTGGATAGCCGAAATGAGGGCGATCGCCGCAGCGACAAGCCCGATCGGTTAGCGAGGCGGCCTGTTACCCAGCCCGGCGAGCCCACATTCGTACCTGGCTCACAAGTGCCCCTGGCGCGCAGGCGTTCGGTGAACGCCCGCTCATAGCCGCTGACCGGTCCTCGCGGCCTCGCTGGCCCCTCTGTTTCAGCCTCAGTCGAGTGCCAATTGGGATGGCCGCCCTCGACGGTCCACAAGCGCCGTTCTGCCGCTGGTCGACCCCTGCCGATATGCGCACGCGGTTAGTGCTGGTTGTGTGCGGCCTGAGCGGCCCTTTCGACCTTCGCTCGGTGGGTAGTCCAATCGGCATCGTCCTGCGAGGAGGGCGGGGTGGGGTCCGAACCGAGCGCGCCGTCGAGTTGCTCGCGGAGGATGTCAGCGTGCCCGAGGTGCCTGTTTGTCTCGGTCAGGAGGTGGACAATGACATTGAACAGCTTCACGGTCGGCTGGGGCCACCACGGCACGTACCCCGGTGCGTCGATCGGCAACGACTCGATCGTCTCGTCTGCGTGTTCGCACGCCCGCTGGTATGCGGTGAGGATGTCGGCGCGGGACTCGCGTTCGGTGACAGACATGTATCTCGGTTCTCGAAGCCCGGGTCATCGAAGGTCGGGATCGGCTCAGGGTAGGGACGGTTGAAGATTGCCCCGAAGTAGCGGGCCTCGGACAAAGTCAGGTGCTTGACCAGGCCGAGCAGGTTGGTTCCCGTTCGAGTCAAGGGGCGTCGGACGTCGTACTCCGGGAGTCCGTGGAGTTTGCCCCAAGCCCGTGCGTGCCTCGCGCAGGTCGTGGTGGAGGTACTTTTTGGCGAACCCGTCGATCATGTCGGCCAGCATGCCAGTAGCATGCCAGCACATCGAACCAAGCGTCTTAGACACACTAATTGGCTGGCCAGCCGTCTTGTGAGCGTCCGACCATCAGCGCGGGGCGGTTACCGCTTCTGCCGCTGAGCGAGCGACCAATTCTGCCAGTTCCGTGGTGCCACGGCGTCACCCTTCGAGCGCTGCCCGCATGGCGCCGGCATGCTCGTGACGCTGCGACTTGACGCTGAGTGCTGTCTTGATGGCCTCCCGCAGTGCGCCGTCCTTCCTCGCCAGGGCGTTCACCGCTGGCTTCTTGACGCCGGCGTAGTGCACCTCGCCGGACAAGAGGGTCAATGCAAGCAGTCCGACCTGGTAGAGGTCATCGCGCCTGTCCCAGAAGGTCTTGAGGTCGGGCGGGCAAAAGGCGGGATTAAATGCATTCGCGCGCACACCTTTGCGCAGTTTGGCCGTCGCTGCGATCCCGTAATCACCCAACTTCAGCGCCGAGTTGTTGCCGACGTACGTGTTGGTCGGGGTGATGTCGCGGTGCGGAGTCTGCAGCTCGTGCAGCCTGCCAAGCGTCCGCAGCAGGTAGCGAAGCTGCCGTACAACGCGATCTTCCGGCCAGGGCAGCTCGCCCGAGTCACACAGATCGCTCACACTCCGGCCCTTGAGTAACTCCATCAACAGGCAAAAGCGCGTCCGCGCCGCGTCTCCCTCACCGACTCGAACTGGGAAGCTGTCGTAGAGCTGGACGGCGTGTAGGTCGCCCTCGAGCAGGCGCATGAAGTAGGTCTCGCCGTGCCACGACCACGCGTCCGTCGTCACCTTCAGGCAGGCCGTGTTGTCGAACTCCTGATCATTTTCGGACAGGCCGACGACTTCGTACGCCTCTCCGAATCCGCCCTCACCCAGCCGTCCAAGCACGCGAAAGCGCAAGTCCCGACGGATGCTGTGCTGGAGTAGCTGTCCTTGCCGCAACATCGCCATACGGCACGTTCTACCCCAAAAGGCTCCTGAGCGGCAGCACGCGGGCGGTCATGGGGCGTAGAAGCCCCGGGTTAGCCGTCGCGCCCTGCTCAAACGCCGGTACCGCATAGCAGTGTTTGAGTGCTCAGCCCTGCGTCAGACAAGGTGACGCATCCACGCCTCCTTGAGAACAGGTCGTGCGGTATGCCAGACCTCCTCCATGATCTTCGCGAGAAAGACGCCGGGAACTGGCCCAGCCACCTGGTGTATCCGGCGCCGCCCTCCTGTCCCCTCGGACGAGCCGTCCTGGCGGCTCGCATAGGCATGCCTACCCGTGACCGTGCCGCCGCGCGCGGTAGGCGTCCGTCACTATGCGCTGCACTTCGTCTCCCTGCGCCGGGCTCAAGCCGATTGGATGCGATCCCGGCCTCTCCAACTGCAACACGTTGTAGAGCTCCCGCTGGCCGCCGACCCACCGTCCGAACTCCGCGCGGAGCTAAGTCTTCGGTGCATCCAGCACATCTGCGACGTCGCGCCGGCTGGCGCCGGAGTTCAGCGCCGCCAAGATGTCGACCTGACGACCGTTGTTCACGGACCGGCTGATGGCTTCGCTCACGGCCAGCCGTTCCAGCGCCTGGCCGTCGACGACAGTCTCACCGCGGAGTCGCACGCAGACGGTGAGGTCGAGCAGCTCCACGTGACGCGTCGTGAGGTCGCGCAGACTGACCCCGGCGAGGTCGCGAGCCCTGTGCGGGTAGTCGCTCACTTTGCGATCCCCGATGGACGCACGGCGCCGATGTAGCCGGGCCGGTCGATGGACGCGTAGCGGATGAAGGTCCCCGTCCGGGCCGCTTCGATCATGCGTCCAGCGCCGACGTACAGGCCCACATGGTGGATGGTCGTCGGGTCGGCGACGTCGTCGGCGTAAAAGACCAGGTCGCCTGGCTGCAGCTGCGCCAGCGAGAGGTGCGGGCCGTCCCAGAACTGCTCACGAGCGATCCGATGAAGACGGACACCGGCCGCTGCATACGCCGCCTGGGTCAGTCCGGAGCAGTCGTAGAGCGGCCCGGTGCCGCCCCACTTGTAAGGCAGCCCCAGCTTGCTCTCTGCGAAGGTGATTGCGACCTGCGCAGGCCCCGAGGCGGCAGGTAACGGCGTCGACTCGGTGTAGCCGGCCGCCTGGGCCAACACGTCGGCCACGTACCAGCCGGCATGGTTGTAGGCAAAGACCGCCTCCGAGAGTCGACCTGGCTCCTGAGCACCGTTGGCGCAGAGGTAGTCGGCGGCCGCGGGGACGGCGTCGGCGGCGTCGTACACGTCGGCGGTGCCGTTCGCGTCACCATCCACGCCGTACGCCGACCAGGTGTCACCGGCCTTGCCACCGATCCCGAACTGCATCGGTCCCGCGGCTCCCGCGGCGTTGCTACCCGAGCGGACGCCCGGTGCGGTGGATCGCCCGTGATCACTCTCGATCTTGCCGATGGCAGCCAGGACAGCCCAGGGCAAGCCAGGGCAGCGTTCGGCGCTCCGGTGGTAGAGGACGAGCAGGTCCGGGGGGATGTCGGCGACGGCGTCGGTACTCGCGGTGGCCGGCGCCGGGGAGCCGATGGCCGCGACGCCCATCGTCGGGGTGAGCACGGCGATCCCGAACGCCGCGGCGCCCAGCACTTTCTTCACCGTCTGAGCCCCCTGGTCATGGGCATGCGGGTCACCTCTCGAGCGCAGCTGCTGTCAGCTCACTCACCGTGCTTGCGCGCGTTGCCGATCGAGTTGCCGCCAGTTGCACGGCGCCAGTTGCCGGTGAAGCACCGCAGCCCTGGCAACGGCTCCGGCAACGGCGGAAAGCAGCCTTCCCGCATCGGCTCACCGCCGGCCGCCACTGCCGTGAGGGCAGGGCACATCCTCGGGAGGACCGCATGGCCGCACCGGACCCCATGACCACCCTTGTGGTGGCGGTCTCCACCGCCCCCGACCCGTCCGGACTGCCCGGCGGCGCCGCCCTGCAGAAGATGGTGAACGGCCTGGTCTTTCTCGGGCTGATCGGCTGCGTCGCTGCGGTCGTTGTCGGCGGCGCGACCTGGTTCCTCGGGTCGCAGGCGGGTAATTACAACGCCTCGCTCGGCGGACGTCGAGCCGCAATCGGGGGGATCGTCGGTGCTCTGGTCATCGGCGCTGCGGCCGCGATCATCAACTTCTTCTACGCGGCCGGGGCCACGGTCCGATGAAGGCGCGGCTCCTTTTCGTGACGGCTGCTCTGCTGATCTCCGCAACCGCGTGCAGCAGCGGCAGTGCGGCGAAGAGGCCTCCGCGAAGTAGGCCGCTGGCCGGTCCCACCCGGCTCGAAGCGCAGGTACCGGTCGGCTACCCGCAGACTTCCGCTGGGGCGCAGGCTGCGGCCACCCGCTACGTCGCCGTGCTCGGTGGTGCGCTCGGTCTGGACCCGTCCCGACGCGACCTGGCCCTGGCCGCCGTCAGCCGCAACGGCCAGCCGCCGCACGCGATCGTGGCCCGCTGGGCTACGCGCCCGAACGTCGAGCGGGCCACCGGGGTGCAGCAAGCCCTGCGTTCGGGCTTGCCGGTGACCGCAGCGGCCGTCCCGGTGATGTCCCGAGTGACGACGTACGGCGGGGACACCGCCACGGTGGTCGTCTGGGTGACCGCCGTCCTGGGCACCGAACGCCTCGGCAGCCTCGACCAGTCCTGGTCGACCGAGACGGTCACGCTGCAGTGGTCCGGCGACTGGAAGCTGGCGGCGTACGAGAGCGCGCCCGGTCCCGTGCCGGCGCTGCACCAGCCGGTCACACCGTTGGCCGAGGCGCTCGTCGCCACAGCAGGAATGAGCGGGGTCTTCGATGGCTCCCCGTAGCGCCCTCTCGCTGGTCGTCCTGATCCTGACGCTGCTGTTCATGCCGGCCTCACCAGCCGGCGCAGCACCTGCGGCGCCACTCGTGACGAGCCCGTGCCAGGGCCTGCCGCTCGTCGTGCAGCCGGCCTGTTACGCGCGCGAGCAGATCGGTGCTGCCGTCGAGGGCGTCGGCGGTTTCATCGGCAATCCCGTCGGTGCGGTCGCCGGGGCCGTCGGCAACAGCGCGATGGACGCGCTCACCAGCTTCGTCGTCGACGGGGCGGTGTGGTTCCTGACGGCGATCACGGAGGCCGTGACCAGCTCGTCTGGCGTCACGGTGACCTCGACCTGGTTCACCCAGCACTACGCCGCGATGACCGGACTCGCAGCGGTGTTCGCTCTGCTGTTCCTGCTGCTGTCGGCGATCGGTAGCGCCTTCCACCAGGACCCCCGGCGGATTGGACGAGCGGTAGTCGCGGTTGGCGTCGCCGGCCTGGGAACGGCAGCCGCCACCACCGTCACCCAACTGCTGCTAATCGCCAGCGACCAGCTCTCTGCGCTGATCGCCGGCACGCTGACCGGCGACCTGAAACGGGCCATGACCGGGGCGACCCGCGGACTGGCCGGTCTGAGCGTGGCGTCCGGTGCGGTCGGCGTCCCGGCATTCGCCGCGCTGATCGCCGGGTTGGTCGCGGCGCTGGCCGCCGTCCTGATCTGGGTGGAGCTGCTGCTCCGCGGTGTCGCCATCTACGCCACGTTGCTGTTCTTCCCCATCGCCCTGTCCGGTCTCGCCTCGGAACCGAGTCGGCGGTGGGCGCGCCGGCTAGCCGAGCTACTCACCGCGCTGATCTTCGCCAAGTTCGTCATTGTGGCGATCCTGTCGCTGGCCGCTGGTGCACTGGCGGCCGGAGGCGAGGGCTACGCCGGGGTGCTGTCCGGTGCCGCGCTGCTGCTGGTCGCGGCCTTCGCGCCGTTCCTGTTGCTCCGGGTCATCGGCGTGTTCGAGGTCGCCGTGGCCGCGGGTGCCCTGGAGGGCGCCCGCCAGCGGGGCACCCGCCCGCTGACCCACGGCGGGCAGAGCGCGATGCACGCGGTGCAGCGCCACCGAGCCGTGTCGGCGCAACGCGGTGTGACCGTCGCTGCGGCCGCGCCGTGGGCGGCCGGCGCCGTCGCAGCCGGTGGCACTGCCGCGATCCGCGGTGCTGCCGGCGCCGCAACCGGAACCCTCACGGCCGCCGCGCCGACTGCCACCACTCCCCCTTTACCGGTCAGTAAGGGAACCTGATGATGTCCACGGTCACCGAGACCACCGACAGGGCCGGCGTCTACCGCTTCGGGCCGCGCGAAACCCGCGGCGTCCTGCTCGGGCTGCGCGCCGGCCAGCTGGCGCTGCTGCTCATCGGCGCGATCGCCGTCGTCGTCGGCCTTTCCGTGGGGCCTCTGGGGGCGCTCGGCGGCGTCATCGTCCTCGCAGCGGCGGCAACCGCCGCACTGATGCCAGTCGCCGGGCGGACGGCGGAGCAGTGGCTGCCGGCCTGGGTCGCGTATCTCCTGTCCCGGCTGGTGGATGGCGGCCGGACATACTGGCGTCCGCAGCGAGCCACCCGCCCCGGCGAGGCGATCACGCTCGGCCTACCCGGACCCCTCGCCCGCCTGACCATGACCGAGCCCAGGGTCGACGGCGACCGGGCGATCGGGGTCATCCACGACCCCTCCGCCGGCACGTTGACTGCAGTCGCAGCGGTGCGTGGCTCGACCTTTGCGCTCGCCGATGCTGCAGACAAGGACCGCCGCATTGCTGCGTGGGGCGGGCTCCTTGCCGGTCTGGCCCGCGACGGCTCGCCGGTCCGTCGCCTGGCCTGGCTCGAGCGCACCCTGCCCGACCCAGGGGACGCCCTCGAGCGGTTCTGGGCCGAAGCCGGGGGCAAGGGCAGCCCGACCGCCGCCTCGTCGTACCGCTCGTTGATCGCGGCGGCCACGCCGGTGACGCAGGCGCACGAGACCCATCTCGTCCTGCAGCTCGACCCCCGCCGCAGTCGACGTTCGTCGCGGAAAAACGCGGCAGGCACCGACGGGAGCACGACCGTGCTGATGCGCGAGCTCGCCGCCGTACAGGAGCAGCTCCTGCGCGCCGGCCTCGAGCTCGCGGGCTGGCTGCCGCCCCGGGCGCTGGCCGCCGTCCTACGCACCAGCTACGAACCGGGGGCCAGCCGCACCCTGGCCAGGCGATCCGACGGGGAGGGGGACGGCGGCGGAGTGGACGTCGCCGCGGCCGGGCCGATGGCAACGGAGAATGCTTGGGCGCACTACCGCACCGACGACGCCTGGCACGCGACGTACTGGATCTCGGAGTGGCCGCGACTGCCGGTTGGCGCGGACTTCCTCGCCCCCTTGATCCTGACCACCTCCTGCCGCCGGACCGTCGCGGTCGTCGCCGAACCCGTCGACCCGAGGAGGGCGGCTCGCGAGACCCGCGCCGCTCGCACCGCCGAGCTGGCCAACGCCGCGCTGCGCGCGCGGATGGGGCAGGTGACCACCGGGCGGACGCGCACCGAGGCGGCCGACGTCGAGGAGCGCGAGGCGGAGCTGGTCGCCGGCCACGCGGCCTACCGGTTCAGCGGCTACATCACCGTGAGCGGCCGCAGCCTGCAGGAGCTGGAGGACGGCTGCGGGCAGGTCGAGCAGACCGCGCACCGGGCGTTCCTGGAGATCCGGCGGCTGTACGGCCAGCAGGACGAGGCGTTCACCTTCACCCTGCCGCTCGCCCGGGGGCTGCAGTGACCACCGCGTCCGAACCAACCACTCGCACCCCCGCGCTGCAGCGGCTGATCGAGGAGCTCGAGGCCGAACGCTGCCGACCGGTACCGCCGCCTCCCCCACCGACGCCGGCCGAGCTGGCCGCCCGGGCCCGCATCGTCGCCCTGCTCGCGAGCGAGCCGACGTGAACCTCTCCCGGCTGGCTCGGCTGCCGGTCCACCGCGCCACCACGGCCAACCTGCAGGCCGCCTACCCCTTCATGGCCGAGGCCGGGCTGGGCAGCCGCGGCACCTACATCGGTCGCGACCTGTTCGGCGGGTCCTTCTGCTTCGACCCCTTCGAGCTCTATGCCGCCGGGCTGCTCACCAACCCGAACCTGCTGGTCGTCGGCCAGGTCGGCTCGGGCAAGTCCAGCTTCGTCAAGACGTTCCTGTGGCGGCAGCAGACCTTCGGCCGCGCGGCCTGGGTCGCCGACCCCAAAGGGGAGTACGGCGACCTCGCCGCCGCGTGCGACACGACCCCCCTGCGGCTCGGCCCGGGCCAGTCGACCCGGCTCAACCCGCTCGACACCGGACCGGCGGACGCAGGCGTACCGCACGCCGAAGTCGCCGGCCGGCGGCTGCGGTTGTTGCTGGCGCTGGCCAGCACCGCGCTCAACCGGCCGCTGGCCCCGATAGAGCACGCGGCGCTCGACCTCGCTCTGCGGGCCATCTCCGGCGGAGGCGGCCAAGCGCCGGTCCTGCCCGACCTCGTCGAGGCGCTGCTCGCCCCGTCAAGCGAAGCGGCGGCAGCACTGCGCATGGAGCTGGCGGCACTGACCGAGGCATCGCGTGACGTTGCGCTCGTCATGCGTCGGATGTGCACGGGCGACCTTGCCGGCATGTTCGACGCGCCCACCACCGTCGACCCCCGCGACCTCCGCGGCCCGCTGATGGTCCTGGACCTGTCCGAGGTGTACCAGCACAACCGCGATGCGCTGCCGCTGGTCATGATCTGCGCGACTGCCTGGCTGCAGGCCGCGGTGCACGCCGCCGATGCGACCCGGCGGTACGTCGTCGTCGACGAGGCCTGGGCCTTACTTTCCTCGCTGGGTACGGCGCGCTGGCTGCAGCAGTCCTACAAGCTGGCCCGGGCGCAGGGCGTCGCGAACCTCGCCGTGCTGCACCGGCTGTCCGACCTGGCAGCCGCCGGGCCGGCCGGATCGGAGCAGGCACTGCTCGCCCGCGGCCTGCTCGCCGACGCCGGTACCCGCGTCGTCTATACCCAGCCGGTCAGCGAGGTCAGCCAGGCCCGCGAACTGCTCGCGCTCACCAGCACCGAAGCCGAGCTGCTGCCGCACCTGCCCCAGGGCACGGCCCTCTGGAAGGTCGGCATGCGCTCGTTCGTCGTGGAGCACCGTCGCAGCCCGGCGGAGCTGGCGATGACCGACACCGACGCCCGGATGGTGGCGGACCGATGAGCCTGGGCCCGGAGGCGTACGAGCCGCCGCAAGACCTCCCGGCTGAGCAGGCCGTGCTCGGCGCGATCCTGCTCAGCGCCGAGGTCGCCCGCGAGCTGCTGCCGCGGCTGCGGGCCGAGCAGTTCTACCGGCCGGTGCACGGCGAGCTGCTCGGGGTGATGCAGCATGTGCACGAACACGGTGAGCCGGTCGACCCACTGACGGTGCACGCCGAGCTGCGTCGCCGTGGCCGGCTCGTGTTCGGCGAACGCAAGGCGGCCGTCGTGCTGCACGACCTGCTCGCCGCGACACCGACGGTGGGCAACGCCGGGTACTACGCGGCGATTGTCGCCGAAGCAGCTGCCCGTCGCCGGGCGGTGGAGGCCGGCGTCCGCCTCGTCCAGCTCGCCGGAGCCGGCCGAGGCGATCTGGACGAGCTGATGTCCTACGCCGTCCACGAGCTGGCCTGCGTCCGCGCCGCCGTCGAGCGGCACCACGCGCTGGTCCCACCCGCCCGCGAAGGCTCAACGGTGGACCGGCCGCTGCACGCCGTCGGCGACGCCGGTCGGGGAGCCTGAGGAGATCCGCATGCGACCGCAACCACGACCCGGCCGGACTGGGACGACCGAGGACCTGCTCGCCGCCGCGGGCGGCTGCCTGCTCGGGGCGGTGCTGCTGGCCGGACTACTCGTCTGGGGTACGGGGCAGCTGGCCGGCCGGCTCGCCCACGGCCGGTGGCCCGACGTCGCCGTCCACGAGGCCGCCGGCATCGCGCTGGCGCTGCCGGCGCATCTGGCCGACCCGGCGTCCAGCTGGCCGTCGCCGGTACGCGATCAGCTGGCGGGGCCGGTCCTGTACTACTGCCTGCTCGTCGCCGTGGTGGTCACGGTCGCCGCCGGTCTGGGCGGCGCCGCGATCCTGCTCGGCCGGTTCCGGCGCCGCCCCGACGTACGCGCCGAACGCGAGCACTTCTCCGCCTGGGCGACCCGCCAGCAGGTGCCGCACCTCGTGGTCCGTCGTCCGGAGCGCGGTCGGATCGTGCTGGGCCGGCTCGGCCGCCGTGGCCCTCTCATCGCCGCCGAGGCGCGCCGGTCGGTCCTGGTCGTCGCGCCGACGCAGGCCGGCAAGACCAGCCGGCTCGTCGTACCCGGTGTGCTCCGTTGGGACGGGCCCCTGGTGGTGACCTCGGTGAAGAGCGACGTCCTGCGACTGACGTACGACGAGCGACTACGCCGAGGCAGGGTGTATGTGTTCGACCCGACCGGGCAGACGGGCTACCCGACAGCCAAGTGGAGCCCGCTGCTGGCCTGCACCGACTACCCGGCCGCCGAGCAGATCGCGACCTGGCTCGTGGAGGCCGCCGGGGATGCCCATGCCGGCGACAACGCCCGGTTCTGGGAGAGCCTGGGTGCCAAGCTCCTCGGCCCGCTGCTGTTCGCCGCTGCCCACGCAGGCGGCGGGGTACGGCAGGTGTCGTCCTGGGTTGACCGCCGGGAGACAAGGGAGGTGACCGAGCTCCTCGGCTACCTGGCCGACGTCGATGCCCTCGATGCGTGGGCGGCTACCTGCGCCCGCGAGGAGCGGCAACGCGACTCGGTCTACGCGACCGCTGAGACAATCCTCAAGGCGTTCGCCAGCCCGTCGGCCCGCGCCGCGACAGACATCGTAGGTGCCGACCATGCAGCTGGGCGCGTCATCGACGTAAGGCGGCTGGTCGCCGAGGGCGAGACCCTGTACCTCGTCGCGCCCGCCCACGCGCAGGCACGGTTGCGCCCGCTGTTCGAGGCGCTGGTGCAGGCGGTGCTACGCGCCGCCCAGGATGCGTACGCCGCCACCGGCCAGCCGCTCGAGCCCTCCCTGCTGCTCATGCTCGACGAGGCCGCCAACATCGCGCCGCTGCGCGAGCTGGCGACGTACGCCTCGACGGGTGCGGGGCAGGGCATCCAGATCTGCTCGGTCTGGCAGGACCTCGCGCAGATCCAGGCGATCTATGGTCGGAACGCGGCCACGGTCGTCAACAACCACACCGCCCGCGTCTTCCTGCCCGGCTCGGCGGACCTCGCCACGCTCGACCAGACCTCACGGATGATCGGCGAGTTCGAGCGCGAGCGGACCTCAGTCAGCATCGGCGGTGATGGGCACCGCAGCGTGAGCACCTCGTCGGCACAGGCGAAGGTCGCCCCGGTCGAGTACCTGAGGCAGCTTCCCGCCGGCAGCGCCGTCGTGCTCTACGGGCGGGAACCGGCACTGCGGCTGCACACCACCGCGTGGTTCGACGACCCGGCACTGCGGCGCCTCGTCAACCCGGCAGCGGTTCCGCACCGACCTGTGGACACGGACGGTGTGGCAGCTGCTTATCCACAGGCTGGCGGTTCCCCTGTTGTGGCAACCGCCGAGAACGCACCTACTGGGGGTGGCCTGCCCAGCGCGCCGACCGGCGCCCGGTTACCCCAGGAGCCCGACATGTGCGACCACGACCGCTCCCTGCTCTCCGTCGTGCCGACCGGCCCGTCGCTGCTCGACCAGCTGGCGGAGGTGCCCGGGACTGATCGCTACCTCGACGTCACCACCGGCCGGGAGTACACGATCCACCACGCCGTCGACGGAACGCCGATCCCGGTACCGGTGGACATGACCGAGGCTGAGCGCGAGCAGATCGACCAGCGCAGCCGGGTCTTCCAGGGTGAGCTGCTGAAGCTGTCCGACACACTGCCGGACGGGCTGCCATGACGGCATCGACCGAGCCCACCCCGCCGCTGGACCCAAGGCCCGTCTTCGCGAGCTTGGCCCAGCACGGCGTGCAGTATGTCCTCATAGGCGGGGTTGCGGCCCAACTCCAGGGATCGTCGTCATCGACGCTGGGCGTCGACATCACGCCCCAGCGGTCAGCGCCCAACCTCGCCCGCGTCGCCGCCGCGCTGACCGAGCTGCAGGCGCGCGAGTGGGTTCCCGGCTTCGGCTATCCGCTGCAGCTGCCGATGGACCGGCGCCGGCTCACCGACGAACGCGCCCTCCTGACCCACACGGCGCACGGGCGCGTCGACGTGATCCTCGCTCCGCACGGCTTCCCCCACGGGTACGACGAGCTGGCGCTGTGCGCACGAGATGTGGCTGCCTACGGCAAGGTGCTGTCCGTCGCCGACGTCGACGACCTCCTGCGCTCGCATGCCGCCGCTGGGCGAAGCAAGGACGTCGAGGCGCTGTCGCGGCTGAGATCGATCAAGCGGTCCATCGCCGAGCGTGGTCTGCTGCCGCCCCATGAGCTGGCCTCACCGGTCCGCGCTGGTGTGCCGGAGGTCGGGCTCCAGGATGCGCTGGTGGCATCCGAGCGTCTCGCCACCGTGTTCGACAACATCCGTCCCGCCTTGGCCTACGTCCGCCGCGAGCTGCACAGGTCGGTCGACGAGGCCATGTACGGCGACGATCAGCGCGCCCGCACCTCTGTCGCTCGCGCCCAGCACGCCGCCAGTAACGCACAGGCTGACATCCGACGGCTGCGCCAGGACTTGTCTCCCGAGAGCACGCGGTCCGATGTTCTGTACCTACACGGGCGGACCAGCGACCCCGTCTCGGACCTCGTCCACCAAGCCGGCACGGAGGTGGCGATGGGGGAACGGCTGCTCGCGTCGGCGGCCGGCCGAGGTCAGCTCTCCGGCCGCGACGAGGTCCGTGACCTGCTGATCGAGGCGCGATTGCACGTGGCCACTGCCGACAACCACCTGGATCTGCTGCAGATCCAGCTGGAGCGGGTCGCGCGGGGATGGGAGAGGGAGGCGAGGTGCGAGCGGGAGACTGGATCTCGCGAATGATTCGCCCCCCGGGCGCCATTGCGTCCCTCGGTGTAACTCGGGGTGAGATCTCGGCAGACGCCGAACGGGATCGATCTTCCGATCGAATCGGGCTGGCTCAGCTCAGGTCGCCCCCGATCGGCAACGCACGACGTCACGCTTGAACGCTGTGGGGACTCCTTCCTCGGCAACAGTGACTGCCCTTCTGCTGGACCAATTAGGTGCCACAGTCGGAGTGTAAGCAGTCATGCAGCGATCCCGTCCTTTCGACGCCGAGGGGCCCATGAAGAGGAGCTGACTGCTGCGTGCGGCCAGCCGCGACATGCGAACGGGCCCCCGACCGTCTACCGTCCGCCGTTCCGGACGGCGGCCAAGGCGCCCTCCATCTCGTGTGCGGTGGCGAAGCGCTCGGACCTGTACGACGCGCATGCCTTGATCAGGAACTCGGCGAAGTTTCCCGGCAGATCGGGCCGGACGGTGCGAGGATCGATGACCGCCTCACCGACCATCGGCTTCGACGCCGGATATGGATGCTGACCGTTGCAGAGCAGCTCGTAGAGCAGGACACCGACGGCGAAGAGATCCGTCGACACGTCCCAGTGGGTCAGGTCGGCATCCGGCGCCTGGTACGGCGGCGTGCCGGACTGCGTGTAGACGGGGTCGCCGACGCGCGAGGCGATGTTGAAGTCGAGCAGCTTGGTCCCGGATCGGGTGAGTATCACGTTGAGGGGCTTGATGTCGCGATGCACCAGGCCCTTGTCCTGCAGCTCCATCCACTCGCCGTACTCGGCCTCGGTTAGCTCAACTTCGTGTTTCTTGCGGTCGAGCTCCTCAATGCGGGCGGCATCGGGATGGATGGCGACGAGCGCGCTGAGGATGTCGAGTGCGACGTCAATCGCCTCGCGGTCTCGCAGGTGTCGCTTGCCCGTGGCGTACTCGTCGAGCGACTCGCCGTCGATGAACTCGGTGATGAGGTACCAGTCGCCGGCCGTCGTCTTGCCCGCCCAGAAGACCTCCACGACGTTGGGGTGGTGGATCTTCCGGAGCGCGCTGATCTCGCGTCGCACGGCCTCGTAGCCGGCGGCGTTGTCGAACAGCTTGAACGCACGCTCCTCGCCTTCTACGTCGTCGCGGACTCGGTAAACGGTCGAGAACCCGCCCTGACCCAGGAAGTCGATGATCTCAAAGCGCCCGTCGATGATGTCGCCAACTGCGTAGCCTTTTGCCTTGGCTCCGACCGACGACTTCACCTCTGCGGGGTCGGGTTCGGGGAGGACCTGGCTGTCCCGCTGCTTGACGCCGGCGGCGCCTTCGCTCTCTACGCGCAAGCGGTGTCGGACGGACTCGTCGCAGTAGACGACCCTCTCCGCGCCGCCCCCGACCCGGTAGCTGAGCTCGACGCTGCCGAACTCGGCGGACCCGATCCACGCTTGCTGCTCCTTCACCCGCCGGCGGAGCTCGAGCGCCAGATCGGCGGCCCAGGCCAGAGCGTCGTCGGGCACCTCCATCTCTGGATCCGGCCATAGCAGCTTCAGCAGGCCGTTGACGGTGTTGTTGGCGGCCTTACGGTCGCGACCACTGAGCTGGTTGCCCCAATCGAGGCGGCCTTGGGTGACGTCGAGCCGTGACGTGCGGCGAAGCTGGCTCCAGCACTCGGCGAGGAAGTCGCTGACGAACCCGAAGTGGGAGGTGAAGTAAGACGGGTCGAGCTTGGGGACGTCCCAGCCGGGCAGGTAGGCGTGGATGCGGTCGTGGAAGGCGGTGTCGTTGCGCATCTCCTTCGGCATCGGCCCGAACAGGTGGCCGCGGCGGAGTTCCTCGACGACGTCGACGTCGAAGTTGCCGACCATCACGATGCCGCCGTCGGCCCGGATGCTCTGCTTGCCGCGACTGAACTCTCCGGACTCCATGTAGCCCTTGAGGATGTTGACGCCCTCCTTCGTTTCGAACGAAACGCCGGAGACCTCGTCGAAGCAGATGACGTCGTACTGCGCGACGAGACCGCGCCTGCCCGTCGTGTTGTTCACGAACATGTTGGCGATGGTTGCCTTGCCGCCCGACACGAGGTGCGCGTACGGCGACACTTGCTGGAAAAGGTGTGACTTCCCGGTGCCGCGCGGCCCGAGCTCGACGGCGTTGTAGTTCGGAAGCACGAACGGGACCATGCGAGCGAGGAGGACGTCCTGCTCGCGGCGGCTGAACCGTGACGGCTCGAAGCCGACGCTGCGCAGCAGGAGGTCTCGCCACTCGTCGAGAGTGAACCGCGTCCGTCCGTGAACGAACGTGTCGAGGGCGTCGCGGGTGGACATCTGGATTGGTCGGACCGACTCGACGCGGAACGGCTGACCGCCCGAGGCCTGCCCAAGCGCGGCGAGATACTCAAGAGTGACCTCGGCGTAGAAGCCCCCGGTGAGCATGCGGTCGTGCTCGTTGACGAGCTTCTCGGAGATATGGATGTCGCTGAGCTGGAGGCTGGGCAGCTCGGCCTTGTAGGCATCCGCCTTGGCGTCGAGACGGGCGCGGAGCAGATCGATGATTCTGACCTGCCCCTTCTCCCGGGCGCGCGACTTGAATAGCTCCTCGTCGCCGGCGCGCACAGTTCGTTCCTTCATCGATCGCTCGACGACGGCGAGCCCCTCGGCGATCTCGTCGGGATCGGTGGTCGCGCAGTAGCGACCGAGAAGGAACTCGCCGACGTAGGTCGGGACCGGGTATTGCCCGCGGAACTGCTGGGCGAGGTCCTTGCGAACGAGGTAGCCCTCAAAGACCTCGGCGGCGAGCTGGTCGAGATCGTCGAGGCCGGCGGTCACCGGTTCCTCCCGACGACGACCTCGCGCTGGGCGAGGATCCGGCCGTCCCCGGCGACAAGCACCAGATGCGCGGGTTCGCCCTCGTGTCTCTCGTCGGGGACGACGAGAGACAGCTTGCCCGCGCTCGACGTTTCCTTCGCCTGCTCGGCGATGCTCGACTTCGGCTCGGCGGGAAGGCCACGGATGTCGACGAGAACCTTGTCGGTGACTCTGGTGAACTCGATGCGGCACTGCAGTCCAAGCCACTTGATCTTGGTGACCTCGGGTCCGCTGGTCGTCGTCGCGGTCGCGCCGGCCGTCACCGTCAGGCGGGGCACGATGCACTCCTGGGGGCTCACGCCACCGTGCTCGTACTCCTTGTTGGACTCGAAGCAGGTGACCCCCGGTGCCAGCGCGATGCGCACGTCTTGATCCCAGAACCACGGGACGGTGGGCGCCTCGACGACAGCGCCCTCCTTCAGCCGGGCGCACCTGCCCTTCTTGATGACGGTCGCCACCGGCGGCAGCTCCACCTTCTCCATCCCGCCCGGCAGCAGAAGCCACCCGTGATCGGTGACGACGTCGACCTGCTGCCAGCCTCCGTCGAGCAGCTCACGGATGCGGTAGGCGATGCGATCGACCTCCTCGTCGAGGTGGTCGACGAGCCGACAGCCGAACTTGTGGCCGTGATCATCGACCTCACCCGCCTCCGTCCACGCCGTGCCTGAGGGGTCGCCCAGTTCCGTGCCGAGAATCTGCACGTCATTGTCGGCCATCAATGAGCGCAGCACCTGGATAGATGCCTTAGTACCGGTGACGGCGTTGGCGGAGTGCAGGTCGGGCCCAGCCACGAGCGCTCCCTTCGTCGTGGGGACGAGCGCAGGCTTGGCCGTCTGCGTGACCGTCGGGAGCGCAGCCAGGCTGGTCGTCGTCGTTACGTCGAAGCCGGCACCCACGAGGCGGTCGTGCACGCGGTGGGCCACGTCGAGGCGCAGGCCGTCGACAAAGACGGTGACCGCGCCCTTGGCCGTCGAAGCCGGCGGACCGGGCTCGTAGGTGTGCGCGTTCGCCATCGGCCCGATCGCTGCCTGGAGCGCCTTCGCGGCAAGGTCGAGCCACGAACCGTACATCGCAGCGATAGCCGCGGACACGGCCGCGCGGTCGACGTTGGTCTTGACCGCGGCCAGCGCTCTCAGCACCGCGTCGTCAGCCCGCCAGCCCCGCTCGGCGTAGTCACTTGTCAGCGCAGCGAGATCCGAAGAGGTGAGTGGCTGGGTGGTGCGCTCGGCGAGGAGCACGAGCTGTTCGAGCGCGAAGGCCAGCGGGGCCAGGTCAAGATCCGCCCAGACCGTGCGCCGACGGCCGGCGTGCTCTGCCTCGAGACGCACGACCTCATTTCGTGCACCTTCGACGGTGAGCACGTCGAAGTCGCGCAGACGGTTGCGCAGCTGGTCCTCGGCCATCTCGTTGTCCTGCGGCCACGCGTCAGCTTGCTCGACGATGAGCTGGTCAGGACGCGCCTTGCGAAGCTGCTCGGCTATCCCCGAGTAGCGCTCCGGCGTCTCGGCGAAGCGCTTCCATACGTGCGCCCAACCGCCCTTCCGGTCGCCGAGCTTGCGCGCCGCCGACACCTCGCCGTCCAGCGTCGGGTCGAACCCGTAGTCCGCCTTGCACTGCTCCACGAACGCCGTCCACTGCGGTGCTTCAAGCCGATCGCGATAGCCGTGGGGATCATCGAGCCACCCGAGCAGGATGCGGACCGGGTCGGGGTTGACTAGGTCCCGGAAGAAGTCGGCATCGAGGACCTGCGTCGACAGGCGATCTACACGCTCATCAAGCAAGCGGTCGAGCGCCAGTGCCAGCGCAGCGCTCGTGTCGGCGTCGTCGGTGACCTTCAGGCCGAGACCGCGATCGGGGTGCGACAGCAGGGCTCGGACGGACCAATCGCGGTTGTTCGGGTGGGAGAACCACTGGCTCCGGTACTGAAGCTCGGCAATCGGCGCGATCTTGGCCGGGCAACTGTCAACTGCCCGAAGAGCGCTGCGGGCCACACCTGGCAGGTACACGATCGGCCTACCGGTAGGCAGCTCGGCGTCGACGGTGCCGGCCACGACACAACGCACCCAGTACGCCGGCCCGCGCCGGGCCGCCGTGTCGAAGTCGCCTAGCGACACCACGGGCAGGTGCTCGCCAACTCGGTCGATCACCGACCGCCATTGCCCCGCTTCGTCCGGCCACAGCAGCGCGATCGGCGCCTCGTATGCGCCCGCGTTGTATGCCAGGGCGTCCGAGAGCGCCGCAACCAGCCGATCGAGAACGGTCTCGCTCACGCGCGGCCCGTCCGCTTCCGTGCGTCGAGCTTGACTGTCAAGGTGAGGTGCGGGTCGTTCTCGCGCTCGCTGCCGTGCGGGTTCTTGCCCCGGTCCTTCTTCCAATGGATGTTAAACGGCGCCCGCAGCACACCTGCCTCGACGAACGGCCGCACGTTCAACCGCACGCCATCGTTCACATCCGGCTCCCAGCCCACGGGCTGCTCGTGGAATTCCTTCCACCGCACGAAAATGTCGAGCGGCTTCTCACCCTCAATAATCAGCTGCAGCTTGCGCTGCAGCTCCAATGCGGCCGACAACCGCGCCTCCGCACCGGCGATGTCGTCGCGGACCCCAGCGCGCTGCCGCTCGACCCAGTCCTGACCCAAATACGTGTAGGTCAGCTTCTCCAGCATCTTACGGTCGAGGCGGTGGTAGTTCACCAACGCCGAGAAGCCGTCACGAAGCCCGTCCCACACATGCCACACAAACGGGCGGTTGCCGAACAGCGTGCAGTGCTGCTTGAAGAACTCGTCCCGCAACCAGTCGGCGATGCTCTTCTTCTTGGTCCCCGCCTGATCCAGCAACTCCTTCACGCGCGCCGGCGACCACGACTCCCCGTATGCAGCAGCGAGCACCTGCTGCACCCGATCCGACGCCGGCGCCTCACCCGCCACCGAGGGCAGGCACACGATTCCATCGCTGTCGGTGAACCCATCGAGATCATCCGGTTCCGCCTGCTCGGGCCACCGGTATCCAACCAGCCGAGCCACCGCCGCCTGCAACGGTGCCGTCGACACTTCAGGCCGCCCCTCGAACAGCCACTGCGTCGGATCGTCCGACCAAGGTCCCGGGAGCGGCCCCGCCGCCTCAGCCGCCCGTCGCCATCGTTGTTCGTCGAAGCTAACCTTGAGCATCGTCCCTGGTGTGACTTTGAGCGCTTGGTCGATAAGGCGAACCTGGGAGCGGAAGTCGTCAGACTGCACGAACGCCCAGAGCGCATCGCGAAGCTGGGGGTCATGGGGGATGATGCAGGCCAAGTTCTGATCCCAGGCAGTGCCGTCATACAGCGTCGCGGGGAGGTCCCCAGTGACCCGAACAGCTACGCCGTGCTTTCCCCAGATGTTGACGCCGCGAAGTACGGCGCCGGGCTCATGAGAAAGCGGCCCCCTCCCGCCGTCCCACCAGAGAGCCTTGGACCGACCGACATGCGCGTCGGTCCGGTCGATCGATCCCAACTGTCGTATCCACGCTCCAGCGATGGCGGGAAGCTCCCAGAAGAGGCGCTGATACCGGGGGTCATCGCCCGTCTGTAGCCCCGCGTACGAGTCGGCGGCTGATGCGACGAGTTGGCCTGTCGCGACTTGCCCACCGAGTACCACACGAGCGTCAGGGTTCGTCAGCTGTCCGAGCTGAGGGGAGCGTCGCAGCGTCGCTTCGCGCAGCTGGACGGCCTTCTCCGCAGGGTTGAGTTGGGAACTCGTATCGATGTTGACAATCTCCGACGATGTGGACGGAGGCTGGTTGGTAAGCATCAGAAGGAGGACACCGAGATCGAACATCGGGGTGCTGAAACCTCGAGCGCCGAGTAGCACACAGGTCGACCACGTGGTTTGCGCCAAGAGTCCCCGACGCAGATCCTCGTAGACCCCGAGATAGAGCAGCTTGTCCGGCGTAAGAAGCGCAGTCGATCCGCCGTCCGATACCAGCTTCATCATGCGATCCAAGATGGCGGTGGCGAGGTCTCCGGCGGCGGTTCGGTGGTAGGTCTCGAGGTACCGTCGCAAGACTTGGGACTGCTTTCCGCGGCTAAGATACGGAACGTTTGTAGCTGCGAGCGAATACTTCCTCGACAGCAATCCGGCAGCGCGCGCTGTGCCTGACGCATCACCCCCGAGCACAGACCGCGCGATGGCGGCTCCTTCCAGGTCAGTCGCCCGATCTAACAGAGGCGCAATCTCCTCCCACTTGACGTCTTCGAGTGAGGTTTGAACCGCGGTGGGATCGCTGATTTCCGCCGCTCGTTTCGGATCAATGAGGGAGCCAAGCGTGTCCGCGTCACGGAACAAGCTATGCAGCCGCGTTAGGGCGCTTTCAAGTCGCTGGTCACCGCCAGCGACGGCCTTCCACTCCTCGACGGGCGCCTTCACGGGGATGCCGGAGCAGGCGATGTTCGGAACGGGGAGTTGGCGCCAGCCCCCGCCGGCCTTCCAGGCTTGGAGCGCGAGCGCGAACATGGCGATCTGGACGCAGCGAGGGTCAAGCTCGAGGCCGAAGAGGTTGGCGCGCAGCGCCGCGTCCTGCGCGTCGACGGGCGTCAGGCCCTCTTCCTCCGCGCGCATCCGCCACAGCATCGAGAACGCCTCGACGAGGAAGTGGCCGGACCCGCAACAGGGGTCCATGACCGTGACCTCGGCGACCCGGTCAGGCCAGCCATCAAACGAACCGGCGGCGGGCCGACCGTCCTCGTCGAGGCGGAGATAGTCGAAGTCCTTGACAAGCGGACTGTCGGGATGACGGGCGGCCCACCAGGCGCCGAGCGAATTCTCGAGCAGGAACCGGACCATGTAGTTCTCGGTGAACAGTTGGGTGACGGGCCCGAGATCGGCGCCGCCGATCTTCCGCTCCGAGGCGTTGACCTCGTCCTTCTTGTCCTTCTGCCAGAACTGGTACACCCAGCCGAGGGCGTCGTCGGCTGCGAAGGTCTCCGCCGGGATGGCATCGAGGATCTGCTCCAGTGCATGGCGGCCTTCGGGGGGGAGGCGCAGCCGGACGCAGGGGTCGTCGAGGCGGAAGATCCCGGGAAGGATCTCGGCGGCAAACCGGGCCGCTACCGACCAAGCGTCGGGCTCGCCCAGCTCGGCTGCCAGCTCCTCGCAGTCGGCGAGGGTCACGGGCGCCTTAAACGACGGATGCAACAGCAAGTTGTTCTCGGCGAGGAACCGAGCGAAGAGGAGCCGGTGCCACTGCTCGTACGCGCACTCGGCGACGAGCAGCTCCCGGTCGCCGGCGAGTTGACGCCACTTCGCTCGCAGCCCGTTGCGCAGTGCCGCTTGGTTGGCGTCGAGGTGATCGGGCCGACGGTCGAGGAACACGCCCAGAGTCTCGATCGCCTGGCGCGCCGCACCCTCCGCTGCCCGGCGGGCAGCAAGCACCGAAGCCTCCAGCTGCTGCCGATGGGTGGAGGACAGGGCGCGCATGGTCACAGGAGGACCGTCTTGCCGTCAGCGAGGTGAGGCTGCACGCGAGAGCGGAGTTCCTCGACGTACCAGTCGAGGTCATCGCCCGTCTTGATCGTGGCCGACGGCGCGGCGACCGAGACGCTCTCGGGTTCGACCTGCTTGGCCGCGCGGTGGCGTGCTTGGTCGCGCTGGTGGGCGACGAGGCTGATCCGGTCCTGCCACGCGCTGAGGGGCGTCTGGTCGAGCGTGTCCAGCAGGCTGGCGTCGCTGGTGACGTCGGGGGGTTGGATCGCGACGAGCTTGGCGTCCTTGAGGATCGCTTCGCGGTCGGCTTCGTCGAGTTGCGTCCACTCGGGCCACGCCTGCAGCTCCTCGACCGCGGCACGCTGGGCCGAGGCGAGGCCGTCGGCGCGCTGCAAGACCTCGCTGCGCAACGCGGCGGTGACCTGCTTCAGCAGCGGCGCGATGGAATCGGGTTCGTCGAGGAGCTGCCGTCCGGTTTGGATAGCGGTGATCGCCGGCTCGATCTCGCTCGCCACGGCGAGCCCGTCGGCGTGGCGGGCGAGTCGCTGGAGCTCGGCCCATTCGGTCTCGCGCTTGGTGCGCTGTTGCTCGGCCGCACGCCAGGCGTCAAGGTCGGCGCTGAGGCGGTCGTGCTCGTCGGCAACGGCCCGGAGCCGCTGGTTGCCGCCGAGGGCGAGGAGCGCGTCGAGGTGGTCGGTGTCCGGGCCTTCGGGAAGCGGGGGCGGGCCTCCGGCACGGCCGGCAAGGTCCTTCATCCGCTGGAGCAGGGCGGCGATCTGGGCGCCCTCCTGCCCGGCTTCGTAGGCGATGCCGGCTGCGGTCAGGAGGCCCTTCACCGCGAGTCGCTGGCTGACCGACGGCGGCTCGTCCTCCTTGTAAAGGGTCACCTTGCCGATCTGGGTCTGGAGCAGCTCTTTGGGGCCGCCGAGGTCCTTGCCGTCGAGCGCGGCGCGGATGTTGCCGGCAGCGAGCAGGGTGAGTACCGCTCCGCTGACGGCGTCCTTGGGCCAGCCATACGGCGGTGCCGAGAACCGCTTCTGCAGGTCGACGCCCTTGGTCCCCGCTGGGGTCACCGCTGCGAGGACTTCCTTGCAGACTGTGTTGGTTGTGGGCTCGCCGTGGTGGCCAACGGCGTCGAGCGCGTCCGGGGCACCGTCGCGTGCCTTGGTTACGACCTTGCCCCAGTTGGGGTTGTCGCCGGCCTGAAACTTTGGGAACAGCCTGATGAGGGAGCGGCCGGCAGCCGTGTCGACGGCGGCGCGCAGGTTGGACGTGGTGATCTCAGAGCCGCCCCCCTGGAAGACGCGCGCTCGGGCCACGACCTCTTGGAAGAGCTTGGCGAGTCGCTCGTCGTCCGAGACCTTGCGGGTCTTCATGGCGCGCTCGGCCGCCTTGCCCTCGTCGGTCTGAGGGGTGGGGCGGCGGAGGGTGTCGTCCGCGGCGGCGAAGCTGGCGAGAGTGTCCTTGATCTGGTCGACATCGTGCTTGGGCAGGAACACGAAGACGGTCGGGCTCTCGTCGCCGGCCTCGGCGGAGGCCTTCTTCACGGCGGACTCGGTGGCGGACCACTCGTCACGGATCCACACTGGGACATCACCCTCGCCCGTCGGCGGCTCATCCTGGCCCCAATGCACGTCGATCTTGCGTGGTGTCTTGCTCGCGCCGTGGATCAGCTTCAGCCCGCCGAGCGCGCTGTCGACGGCGGCCATGAGCCGCTCGCTGCGGAGCTGGTTCATGCGCGTGGCGTCGTCGCGGATGGCGGCGAGGCGGCTGCGGTAGTCCTTCTCCCACTCCGCGCCTTCTTCGGTCTGGAGCCGGTACTCGTCGTCGATGCGCATGAGCCGGCCGTCGGCGACGAGCAGGTCGAGCATCTCGGGCACTCGCTTGCGGAGGCGTGCGCCATCGTCGGCCAGGTCCTCGACGAGGAGGTCGGCGAGGTACGGGGCGGTGGCGCGAAGCCCGGTCTCACCGCCGATGGTGCGCGCCGGGATCTGCGAGATGAGGAAGATCAACGAGCAGATCCGGGACTTGAGCACGCCATCGGGTCCGTGGATCCGCAGGGTGCGGATCAGCTCGTCGATCTCCTTGAGGAGCGCGCCGCTCTGCAACATGCCCGGTGACTGCTCGTCGTAGAGGAAGTCGCCGCCCACCACGTGACCGACCGGCGCTGCGGCGACTTTCGCTGCGGCTTCGTGGACCATTCGGAGCTGGGTGCGGAGCTGGCCACCCTTCCCGGCCTTGTCGATCGCCCGCAGGGCCATCTCCCAGAATCGGCGGCGAGTCGGCAACAGCGGGTAGTCGGGCACGAGATCGGGCTTGTCGGCCGCCTTCGGGGCGAGTTGGGTGCCTCCGAGGTGCTTGTCGATCTCTCCGCTCACGGAGTCGAGGGTCGACTTGAGGGCTGGGATGTGCTCAGGCTTCTTGCGTAGCACGACTGCGCGCACGACCGTCTCGACGTCAGTGTCGGACAGTGCCACCGGGACCGAGAACCGACCGGTGAGCTTCTGCAGTGTCGGCGTGGCGGTCAG
>JAABUT010001734.1_pt1 | contig 23620 bp, 24 predicted proteins | sample 5559281 | NCBI WGS metagenome assembly JAABUT01 (sample SAMN10711880, study PRJNA513359) | rock metagenome | isolation source: Antarctica rocks | place: Antarctica: Victoria Land, Ricker Hills nord | collected 2016-01-04
ACATCGAGCTTGAACTCACGTGGATGACTGCGTCCGTGCATCTCCTTCTCCTTCTCATGGCGATCAGTTTACCGCCAGAGGGAGAAGTTCACTTTGCTCGCTGTCCGGTTCTAAGGGTGCAGTCCAAAGCGACAATCCAGGTGATATGCGGAAGTCTGCATCTGGCCACCGATTGGGCCTGCTCCAGGTGCGATAATTCCTGAAAAGCTTGTTCGATTCAAGAATATGCATGCGAGTGCGCGTTGCCTCGTCCCTTTCGGCCGACCGAGCTTTAGTTCATGCCATTTGTCGAGGGTCACGTCGATTGACTCTATTTCGTTTACTAACCAATCGGCATCGAAGAAAGTCGTCTTCCAAAACGCGGCAACGAGTGGGTCGAGATCAGCCAACCCGATTTGCTTGACTACGCCCTCCTTCAGGAGTTGCAGTGCAACGCTGGCACCACCTGCAAACGGCTCGACAAATAGATCTGGGCAGGAGTGATTTATCTCCAAGGCTCCCTTTATGAAGCCAGCAAGGCGCCGCTTCGAACCGGGGTATCGGAGGGGGCTCAAAATAGGGACTGTTTTCCTTTCAAACGCCGCTCCACTGTATAGACGTATTTCTTGGTTGGAGTTGCGTCGGTTAAGTGGACACTCGAGGATTTGCGCCAGAATCTATTCAACCCATGCGTTGCCGTATTGAATCGGGCCAGAAGTGTTCATTTCTGCTGCTATCACTATACCCCCTCCCGTTTCGGGAGGAGGCGTCTTCTTTTGCCTCGCGGCAAGAGGGTCAGGGGTTTGGCGGAGATGGTATACTTCGCCCGTTTTACCGCGCGTCTCTTCCCACGCGTATTGATCCGGTTGGCACGGGCGAGAGTAGTACTATCCAGAGAACAGGTGCGCCCTTGATGGATGCGAATCTGACGGACGATGCGCTGGTTTCCGCGATGGCTGCGGGGGGTGCGGAGGCGCTCCAGTGCTTCGAGGCGTTCTACGACCGCCATCACCGGCCCGCATTCGCCCTCGCGTATCGCATCATGAGCGGCGACCACGCGCTGGCGGAGGATGTCGTACAGGAGGCGTTCCTCGCGGTCTGGCGGTACGCGCGGTCGTTCAAGCCGGAGCGGGGCAACGCGCGCACCTGGTTCTTCAGCATCGTCCACCATCGCGCGCTCAACGCGGTGCGCCGCCTCAAACCACGGTTCCCCATGGAGCCGCTCGACGACAGGGCAAACGAATTACCGGCGGGTGAGTCGTTCGATGTGTGGGCGCAGGTGCTGCGGGGGTTGGACGCGACGCGGGTGCGCGACGCGCTCGCCCTCCTGCCAGGGGATCAACGCGAGGCGGTGACGCTGGCGTTCCTCGGTGGGCTTTCGAACAGCGAAGTGGCGGAGCGGCTCGGCATCCCGCTCGGCACTGTCAAGAGCCGCATCCGGCTAGGGATGCAAAAAATGCGGGTAACGTTGACACCGGTGGCACTGGAGACAAAGGGCACATGAACGACGCGACGCGGGACAACAATGACAAGATGCCGGAGACGGACGCGGAGCGGGAGACGCTGCTCGCCTCGTTCGCCCTCGGCGGCGCCACCACCGAGGAGGCCGCGTGGGCGCACGAGTTCATCGCGAATGACGCCGACGCCGCGCGGTTGTACGCGGAGTACGCGGCAATCGCGGCGACGCTGCCGGAGGTTTGCGCGGACGCATTGCCCGCGTCCGCCGTTCCGAGCGCCGCGTTGAAGGATCGCGTGCTCGCCGCCGCCCGCGCTGAAATGCACGGCGAGGAAACATCGATGCCTGCCCGGGCAACTGATGACCGCCCCGCGCCGGTCTCAATTGCGGATGCCCGTGCCCGGAAGCTGTTCGCGCTCCCCGCCGGGTGGCTCGCCGCCGCCGCGCTCCTGATCGCGGTGCTCGGCCTCGGCACCTGGAATCTCAATCTCCGACACGACATTCAGCGGGCGAATCGGGATCGCGACATCGTGCGCTTCGCCGCCTCCGCCTCGCACGCCTACACTATGACGGGCACGCAAAGCGCGCCGAACGCGAACGCCACGATCATCGAATCCCCCGCCGAGGGCGGGAAGGTCGTCCTGCTCGCCAATGGCTTCCCGAATGCGCGGGCGGGTCAGACGTACCGCATCTGGCTCCAGAAGCAGGACGGCTCCTACTGGGATGTCGGCACCTTCGGCGGTGGCACGGAGCAGACAACGCTCGTGCTCCCCGGCAACCTCAACGGTGTCCATGCCGTCATCATTACCGCTGAGCCTGAAACGAAGCCCGCCGCTCAGCCGACGGGGACGCCGGTAATGGAGGGCGCACTGACCGCCTAGACGCGCCATCGACTATTGCATATGGAAAGGAAGACCCACGATGAATGAACTCGTCCAGCGCCTGATGGACGGCGCGAACCTCAGCCACGAGCAGGCGGAGAAGGCGGCGAATGTCGTCGGGGACTTTCTGCGCGAGCACGCCAACGGCGATCAACTGCGCGGCTTGGTCGGCAGAGTGCCTGGTCTGGCCGATCATGCCGATAAAATTCCCGACGACCTCGGCAGCCGCGCCGCCGATATGCTTGGTGGCTTCTTCAAGAAGCCGGAGTAGCGCGGTAATTCCTCACCCCCCTCCCCTCTCCATCGCCCTGAGGGCACGGTGCACGTCAGGCTCGTTTGGCGATGGAGAGGGGAGGGGATTGGTTTTGCAATCACGATCAGTCTGCGCCGGTCGGCAGGATCGTTGTTAGGGGGCCACTGCGGGTTTTGGCGATGTTGTCTTTGACTTTGATCGCCGTGTAGGTGCTCCCATTGGTGAGGTCGAACGCGACACCGGCGCGGCAGCGTGGGATCGGGTAGGTATCCGTGATCGTGTTGCCGGTGACCCTGATATTCGATGCGCTCGAATTGACGAGCACACCCGCGCGGAACCCCTCCAGAAAACTGAGGTTCTGGCCGGGATTGACGATCGTGTTGTTCGCGACGCGGACGTTCCGGAAGGTGCGTTCCCCCGGCTCGGGCAGGCCGATCAGGATGCCGGCCGACGGGGAGCGTTCGATCGTGTTCCGCTCGATCACCGCGCCGGTGAGTTCGCCCAGATTGTGGAGCAGAATGCCGCCCGAGTTGTAGTAGAAATCTCCCGGTCGTCCCGCCCCCTCGTCCTGGAAGCGGATCGTGTTGTCCGTAATCGTGATGTTCTCCGCAGGCCCCTCCGCCTCCGGTGAGAAGACGACCGAGACGCCGCCTGTGTCCGCTGTGCCGTGCTTCAATTGGGCCACCTCGACGGTGTTATTCGTCACCGTGACATTCTTGAGGATGCCCGTCTTCATCGGCCAGAGCATGATACCGATGAGCGCATCCCTGGCGACATTGTCGCGGCAGATGATGTCGCTGGAGTTGCCGTCCTCGAATTGGGAGCCGACGCTGTTGACGAGCGTCTGGTAGCTGGTGGCGCTATTGTTGAAGATCTCCGCCGGGCCGCCATGCCCCTCCATGCACGCGCGCGCCTCGCGGTACGGGTTCGGTGTGGTCGTGAAGCGGTTGCCGGAGATCGTGTAGTTCGTGCCCTCGATGTAGATGCCCGAGTTGTCGTAGTCCGCGTTGCCGTCCCGCATGACGAAGCGGAAGGTGCAATCCGTGACGGAGCAATCCCGGATCGTCTCGCCATTCAACGAGACGGCCCAGACACCGGAGTACGGGTTAAAGTGTCAGCGGCGCACGCGGATGTTGCGCCCCGCCGTGGTGTAGATGAAGGTCTGGTAGCTCGCCTCGTCATGCGCGTCGATCTTCGATTCGGGATTATTGAGGATGTTGGAATCGAACGCCAAATCCTCGACGGTGACATTCTCGACAGAGCCGTTGACATCCTTCGGTGAGAAGAGCCGCCCCCAGTTCCCGGCGTGATCCGCGATCTTGACGATGGATACAGCGCCGGAGCCGGCGATCCACAGGTTGCTCTTAATCGCGATCCCGTTCATCCCACTCGGTGAGACGATGTATGTCCCCGGCGGGAAGGTGATCGCGCCGCCGCTGACGGGCACGGCATCGATGGCGGCCTGAATGGCAGCGGTGTCGTCCGTCTGCCCATCGCCCGCCGCGCCGTACTGCGTGACATCGTTCGTGACGTCGGCCACGCTCACCACCGCGACGAGGTTGCCCTCCCACGCCGCGAGCATGGCCGCCGCGACGGATGCCGCCGCGCTGCCGAGGAACGTCCGGCGTGAGAGCCGGGGGCGGTCTCGCGAGGCGTGTGTCATTGGCGCTTCCCCTATTTTGATTGACCCATACGCGCCGTTGCCGCGCTGACACCGCTCACCCATGGACGTTCTTCAGTGCGGTGAAGGCGGGTCGCGGCGACCAGTCGGGCCGCAGGATGCCGTATCCCCACTTCTCGTCGGTGGCGTTGCTCGTGACCTGAAAGTTGAGGTTCCACACAAACATCACGCCGACCCAGTCGTACGACTGGCCGATCTCCAACGCCCGCACGAGGTATCGCGCCTGCTGCTGCTCCGTGACGTACGCGGCGAAGGCGTGCTCGCTGTCCGGCTGCGCCATGCTGCTCCAGCCGAACTCCGTCACCCAGATCGGCTTCTCGCCCTCGCCGTGCTGTTCCATGACGGCGCGCAGTTGCGCGATGCGCTTGAAGTAGAAGGAGTTGTCCGCCGTGAAGGCGCGCGTGCCGTCGGCGTCCGTGCCGCACGGTGTTGTCGGGGGATCGTCGGGCCACGCACTGTCCGGCGGGTTGCACGCCGCCTCGGCGTGCGCACCGAGGACATCGTAGTACTTCCGCACCTCACCGTTGTTGACCTTGTAGATCTGCTTCAGGTAGGTGATATCGTCGAGCGCGACATCGGGGTGATCGACGATGCCATTTGGCACCAGGCCGCCAAAGACGACGAGCGTGCCCGGATCGACGCCTTTGACCGCCTTGTACCCCTGCTTCAGCACCGCAAGATACGAGCCGACATCGACAAGCCCGCCCGTCTCATACGCGAGGTTCTGCTCATTCCAAATCTCGTACGCCCGCACCTTGCCCTGGTACCGCGCGGTGATGAACCGCATGAAATCCCCGAAGTCGCGCGCATTGTGGGGCAGGCCGCCCCCCTCGCCCGCCCAGTCCGACGAATTGACGACGCTGAGCAGCACCCCGTATCCCTTCGCGGCGGCGGCACCGACAAGCGTATCGACCTGCGCGACGTATCCGTTCTGGAACTGCCCCTTCACCGGTTCGTAGGAACTCCAGCGCACCTGCTGCCGGATCCAGCCGAAGTGTGTCTCGCCGATCCGATCGAACATGCGGCCCTGACCCGGCCCGTCGAGGCCGATACTGTCCACATTGAAGCCGATGCCGTCGTCCATCTCCGCCGCCCGTGTCGGCTGCAAGGCAAGGGAGGGTTGCAGAGACGACCCAACCGGGCTGATGAGGGAGACGAACAGAAGCAGAATTGGGAGAAACCGCGCGACAAGCCACTTTTTCATCATGCACCTTCGTCATAGGGCACGAACCCTTGAAAAACCTCTCCAGTAGTTAATCGTAGAATCGAGATATATGTGATGATTTGAGGCTAAGATTGCCAGTTCGCAGCGCAATGAGGCATTTGTGGCGGCGGGCTGATGAAAAATGAAGCGCTCAATACGGTACCGGTGGCATAGGCTTTAGCCTGTGCAGCGACGACCGGCTATTTATCGCAGGCGGCGATAGGCGAGCGTCTCGTACGCGCGCTGGAAGCCCGTCTTCACCGCGACACGCTGCGACGCGAGGTTCGTCAACGCCGCGACGTAGATCGCCGTCCGATTCCGGCGGAGGATGTCCGCCGCAGTTGTCGCAACGACCGCCGTTGCCAGCCCCCGCCCGCGCATCCGTGGAGCCGTCCAGACGGACATCACTTCCTCTGTCCAATCAGTCGCATTCGCCGCGATGGCGTGCGCGATCAGTCGGTCATCGGTCAGAACGCCGAAGGGACGGAACCCCTGCGCGAGGGCATCGATGAACCCCTTGCCGCCGCCCATCGTCGCACTCGCCGCGACAATGGCGGCATCGGCGATTGTCAGCAACCGGACGGTGGGCGACGCGGGTAGCGCAACCGCTGCGGTCGCGAAGAAGACGCTCTCGCTTCGCTGCTCGGGGATGAGGGAGAACGCGGTGGTCAGGGCCGGGAGCATCCACGCACGATGCACGACGATCCGCCGCGCGTCGGGCGGGCACGCCACGATGAGGGGCGCGAGCGCCGCGCCATCCGCCGCCTCGAAGCGGGCGGTCAGGGCGTTGTCGCCATCCTCCTGCGCGGCGACGAGCACGCCCGCGAGCGCGCCGCCGCGCACAACCCCGATGCACTGGATTGCATGATCGTACCGCAGCGCGCAGAGCAGTTCGACGTTGCCCACAGGGTCAGCCGCGAGAAACCGCGTCACCTCCTCCGGCGTGACGTGGCGCACGTGACCGCTCGGCGTGCTCACACGCCATCCGTGAAGCGCACGCCGTATCGCCCGCGCAGATAGTCATACATGAACGCCGTCGCGTCGGTGTGGACGCCACGATAGCCCGCGCGAATCTCGGAGAATTGGAGCATGAAGGCGACGTCGCCATTGCGGTAGTGGCAGTAGAGCGACCATCGCTCGTCGCGCTCCAGCAGCGTGTAATCGGAGACGATCTCCGCGCCGTGCTCGCGCAGGTGGTAGTAGCATTTCTCCAGATCGTCCACGATGAAGCCGAGGTGGTGCCACCGGGAGGGGATGCCGTCGGACAACGGCGCGACCGCCGTCCCGAAGATGAAGAGGGAGGTGAGGCCCGTCGTCAGCACGGTCTGGTGCGGGTCGTCGCGCATGATCGCCATGCCGACGACGTTGTGGAAGAAGTCGCGCGCGGCGGCGCGATCCGCGACGGTGATCGCGAGATGGTCGAACGCGAGCGTGCGGAACGGCCCCGGCTCGCCCGTTAGCGGCTCGGCATGAACGATGAATGTCTCCGTGCCGAAGTGTGCGACCGTCTCCCCGACGAACATATCGGGAAAGACGACCTCGTCCTTCGGCGTGCGGATGCGGAGGCGGTGGCCACGCCGCAATTCCACGGGAATCGCGTGCTCCAGCGCCTCATGAAAAATATCCATCGCGCCGAGCGTCGCCGGGAACTCCCGCTCCCCGACGCGGAGGGTGATCTGATACGTGCGCTCCGCTCCTGCCATGTTCAACCTCCAGCCATCTGTTGCACCGCACACGGGGCGCTCACAATTGCTCCCACTCCTCGCGGCTGATGCCCGCTAATCGGCGGCGTCAGGCTGTGGCTTCGATAATTAATGCGACATCGTCAATCACCGGGAGCGGGTCGTGATCCGCAATGGAGAGCAGAAGCCAATCCTCCAGGACCTCCTGAAGTTCCTCACGGCGCGCTTCGAGTGTGTCCGCATCAGCCCACACGCCGGGAACAACGGGTATTTCACCGAAGATCGACCCGTCTTCCAGTATTTTGTACGTGGCGCGGTGCATCGAGGCTTGGATGTACTTTGTCAGCATGTCGCCTCCTTCATGGTATCACCCGGATACACTGTATCACGCATCCTTTTCGGCTTCCGCGTCAGTGCGTCGTCCGGCGTTTCGCAGCCTCTCCCACACGCCACCGAGGACGAGACTACCGAGCAGGTACAGACCCATCCGGCTGCTGGCTTTGACGGTGCGATCCATCATCTCGCCGTAGAAGGCGGCGCCCTTGCTCCCCTCCCCGACCACGTTCAGTTTCTCCAATACCGGCGGGGCGGCGGCGATGCTGACGAGCGCGATGGGCGGGTAGACCTTCGCCCGCACGCCCGCGACAACGGCAGCGCACGCCGCAACGACCATCGCGCGGGAGAGGTACGCCGCCCGCTCCTCGCCGAGCACCGCGACGGGCGTCATCTTGCCCGCCGCCTTGTCGGAGCGCCAGTGGAAGAAGTGGTGATTAAGCAGGACATCCGTCGTGAATAGGCCAGGCGGCAGCGCGGCGAGCACCGGCGCCCAGTCCAATCTGCCGGTCTGGGCGTAATACGAGCCGAGCGTCGGCAGCAGGCCGAAGGAGGCGAGGATGCCCACCTCACCGAGGCCATGCCCAATGTACCCGTACGCCAGCGGGGGCGCGACGTAGAGCGTCCCGAAGCCGAAGCCCGCCGCCGCAAGGCCGATCACCGCCGGGCCGCTCGTCCGCGCCAGCCCGAGGCCGCAGAGTAGCGCAGTGCCCCAGAGGCCCGCCGCCAGCAGGTTCGCCCGCCGCTCCGAGAGGATGCCGCCCGTCAGCGCGCCGGAGGAGGTGTCAAGCGTCCCCTCCGCTGCCATCGCCAGCGCGCGCTCGTCCGCGCCGGAGCGGAAGTCGAAGATGTCGTTCGTGACATTCGACGCGAGATGCGCCGCCACCGCGCCCACGAACGTCAACGCGAACGGCACGGGACGAAACACCCCCTCCCGCTTCCACGCCAGCGCTGCGCCGATGCTCACCGGCATCGCCATCACCGGCACGACGTTCGCGCGCGTCACCGCCGCGAACTGGTTGAATCGCTCGTTGAGGGTGCTGCCCGCATATCCCCATCGCCCCGCGCCAGCGGTGAACAAGATCGTCTCCGTCCGAATGCCACCGTCCCGCCGCGCCGCGACTGTGATCGCTTCGGGCACGATTCGCACCGCGCGATATGTTTCCACACCCGGCCTCCGGCCATCGCCGCCACGCGCGCCGATTCGTTCGAGAAGATCGGCGTTCACCGTCGCGTCATGGACGATCACCGCGCGGCCCGTTCCCTCCAGCCAAAGAGAATCCTCCGGCGTGCCGATCCGAAAGACGATGCCATTGCGCCGCTTGATCGCGGCCAGCGCCCCCGAATCCCGTGGCACCGCATACGCGAGCGCGAGCGTCTCCCCGGCGTACGTGAATGCGTAAACGGCTTCGATCAATGCAGGCGCGTTTCCCGCCACCGTCGCGATCACCATCGTGGGGTGCGTATCGAGGGCTTCATCGAGCAGGGAATGGGCGACGTTGTCCATCGGTGGCACTCCTTTAGTGGTGACGATCGGTACGGTATGGCGCTTCATCAGGGGGAGGATTTTGTATTCTGCCGAAGCAGCCCTTCCAACTCGACAATCGCCGCTTCTCGCGTCGTTTGATCGACGGAAACCCGGATCAACGCATCGGCGACCGTGCGTTGCCCCCCATGCAGCAGCAGGCCGTTATCGCGAAGAAACAGGTCGAGACAGGCGAAAGCGGTCGTTTTGTTCCCGTCTTCGAATGCCTGCGCCTCGGATATGGCAACCGCGAGCAATGCCGCCTGTCGCGTGATGTCCGCCTCCTCGTAATACGCCACGTGCTGTGGGCGATGGAGCGCGCCTTCGAGCACCTCCGAGCGCAGCAACGGGCGGGGTGAATGTCCTCCCGCCCGCATCACACGATCATGAATGGCGATGACATCGAGCAGTGTCAGATAGTTCGGCATAGCGTTCTAGCGGCCCGCGAGGCGCCGGTAGGTCTCCGCGTTCTCCTGAAGACTCTCATCGAGCAGATGCTCAAGCCGGGGGGAGAGGCGCGGGCGCACATCGGCGGCGCGCACCGTCACGAAGACGAGATCGCCCTCCTCGATGCCCTGCTGCGCCGCCTCCTCATCAGAAATGGTGACGACAAATCGCCCATTCGCCTTGCGGAGCCGTTGCGGCCCGTGCACTCCGTTTCGCGTTCGCTTCTTCGTTGTGACCATGCGATTCCTACTTTCATACGCGGCGTAGTATCAATACATCATATACATCACGTATGTTCGTCTGTCAATCATCGTTGCTTGACATCCGTGCATCACTGAGCGCGAACACGAGAAAAGGGTGGTGGCGGGCTTCAGCCTGCCACCACCGGGAAAACCAAGTTATGCACGGATGTCAGGTACAATCGTTGCCAGAGCACGCGAAGCGACCAACAATGAAGGGAGAAGCGATGATGACAGATGAGCACAGAGCACTTGCAACGCTGCTCCAAGACCTCGTGCGGATCGACTCGGTCAACCCCAGCCTCGTGCCGGGGGCAGCGGGGGAGGCGGCAATCGCGGCCTACATCGCCGGGTATCTCCGCGCTGACAGGTTCACGATTCACGTCGATGAGGCCGCGCCGGGCCGCGCGAGCGTGATGGCGGTGCTCCCCGGTACGCGGCGCACGGAAGCGCCCGGCCTTGTCCTCTGCGGGCACACGGACACGGTGGGCGTCGCGAACATGACGGCACCGCCGTTCGACGGGCGAATCGAGGGCGACCGCCTCTACGGGCGCGGCGCGCTCGACATGAAGTGCGGCGTCGCCGCGATCCTCCACGCCGCCCGCGCCATCGCCGCCGACGGGCCGCTGGAAGGCGACCTGATCCTCGGCCTCGTCGCGGACGAGGAGTACGCGAGCATCGGCGTCGAGCAGTTTGTCGTCAAGGTGCGGGAGCGCGGCCTGCACCCGGCGGCGGGCATCGTCACGGAGCCGACGAATCTCGAAGTTGTCCACGCGCACAAAGGATTCGTCTGGGGACGGATCGAGACGATTGGGCGCGGCGCGCACGGCAGCAATTATGTGGGCGGCGTCGATGCCATCGCACTGATGGGCCGCGTCATCAGCCGACTGGAGGCGTTCGACCGCGTGGAACTGCCGAAGCGCACGCACCCGCTCCTCGGTCGGGCCTCGGTGCATTGCTCACTGATCGCCGGCGGCGTCGAACTCTCCACCTACCCGGATCGTTGCACTCTGGAAATCGAGCGCCGGATGCTGCCGGGGGAGACGCCCGCCGCTGTCCGCGACGAGATCGAGGCAATGCTCGCGGCACTCCGCGCGGAATCGCCCGACTTCCAGGCGACGTACACGCAATTCTTCGAGCGTTCCCCCCTCGAAGTGCCGGAGGATGCACCGATTATTCGCGTGATCGATGCCGCCGCCGCACCGCTTCTCGATGCTCGTCCCCCGCGACATACGGGCATGGCCGGCTGGACCGACGCACAGGTGCTAGATGGCGCGGGCATCCAATCCGTCCTCTTTGGCCCCGGCGCCGAGCCGGATCCAAGTGCGGAAGCCCTCTCATCGGCGCACGCCGCCATCGAATACGCGAGCATCACCTCGACCACCCGGTGCAGTCGCATCCTCGTCGATGTCGCGCGCTCCTTCTGCCGCGTGGCGGGGACCGGCGATTAACCACAGAGGCACAGAGGACACAGAGCGGAAAAGGAGAGTAGGAATTCTCTTTCCATTTCCCTCTCCGCGTTTTCTCTGTGCCCTTTGTGCCTCTGTGGCTAATCCCCTCTTCGGTAGAGCGTGACGCCATCGCGGGACCAGACAGGCGTGTATCCTTCGTTCGGGAGGGCGGTGACGGCGGGAGCATAGCGGGATTGGTAGAAGCGGGCAATGTCGCCGCGCGCGTCGAGCAGGATGTACGGCGCGCCGACCCCTTCCGGGAACTCGAAGAGCGTTTCGCGGTGCGACAGATGGGGGGCAAGCCCGGTCTGCGCGCTCACGACAGCATCGGGCGGGATATGGGCAATCGCCTCCGCGATCGCATCGCGGTGCGCCGCGTCCGTGTGATACTCCGCCGAACCGAAGCCGCGCATCGGCGAGAAGGGACTCGCGGTGACGAACGCGATGCACGCGGCCAAGACGAGCCAGCCGCGCGAAAGCGTCATCATTGCGGGGATGTTCCGCCCGATGGCGCGCGGGATCGCCCACGCGGCGACGTTCGCCAGCCCGCAGACTGCCGCGATCCAGAGCAGGGGCAACACTTCCGCCGAATAGTGGAGCCGCAGATGCATCTGGGCCACATGTGTCGAGAGCAGATGGAACGCGAGCAGCGGCAGCATCGCGAGGGCTTCGGCGGGCGCGGCCAGCGGCAGGAACCCCGCGCTCCCGATGAAGCCGAGCAGGGCGAGCGCGACGCCCCATGTCAGCAGATGCGCGAGGGCGCGCTGCGGGTGCGTCACGAGGCCGGTGAGGATGCCCGCCGCCCCGTTGCCGAGGTAGCCGTACCGCTCTTCGAGGTCCGACGGGCCGGAGCGGAAGTGCGGCATCACGATCAGCGTCGCGAACGCGCCCCACGTCACCGCGATGCCGACGAGCGTCGCCGCCAGCCGCCGCTCCCGACGCAGCCAGCAGAGCCATGCCACACCGATGAGCAGCACCGCCGTGTCCTCTTTCAGCAGCAGAAGCGGCAGGAGCGCGCACACCGCCGCTCGCCGCCTCCCATCGAGCACGAACCGATAGCCGAGGAAGACGAAGAACGGCGCCATCGTCTCCGGGTGGAAATCGAAGTGCGCCGCGTGGTGCAGATAGGGCGAGGCGAGGTACGCCCCGGCGACGAGGGCGGCGGGGAGATCGGCGTGCAGCAGGCGGCGCGCGATGTGGAAGAGCGGGATCGCCGCCGCCGCGACGAGCAACGACTGCGTAATGAGCAGCAGTTCCGGCGACGGCCAGAGGTGGTACAGAAGTGCGTAGAGCGCCAGCACCGGCTGCACATGCTGGCCGAGGAAGTTGTACGGCACGAACGACGTGGCAAACGGCCTACCGTGCGCCGTGTTCCAGATGATCTGATCGAAGAACGCGAGGTCGTTCGCCGCCGAATGGAACGCCCGGTGACGCAGCACCGCCGTCACCGCGAACCCGATGCCCGCACACGCCGCGAGGCCGTGGATGAGTAGCGAGTAGCGAGTAGCGAGTAACGAGTAACGAGTGCGGGCGGCGGATGCACGTTGCCCTGCCGTCTGCTGGGCAACATCCCCCGTCCACACCGGATTCATTACTCGTTGCTCGTTGCTCATGGCTGCGGTTACTTCGTGACCACGTCAACGAAGTGGATGCCCGCCGCGCCGCTCGGGAAGTTTTCTTCCTCCATCATCGGCTGCGATGCGCCGCCAGCGGATTCGGTCTTGCCGAGCGCGCCGTTCCCCTCGTAGCAGCGGACGCCAAGTTTGTAGTTCCCATTCGCGGGCGGTGTCCACGGGAAGTCCCAGAGCGTCCACGACTGCGGCGAGGGCTTCGCGGTGATCGTCGCGGCTTGCCACGTCGTGCCGCCGTCCGTCGTCACCTCGACCTTGCTCACGCCGCGCAGCCCGCCGAAGGCGATGCCGGTGATGGTGATCGGCTGGAGCGGCGCGACCGTGTCGCCCTTCACCGGGAAATCGATGCGCGAGAGCGTCTTGACGACGGCCTCCCGATCCCACCCCTGCGACTCGTAGAATCCCTTGGAGGGCGTCGTGCGCAGGTCGATGCGCGTCACCCACTTGACGTGCTTCTCGCCGTACCGCCCCGGCGTGATGATGCGGGCGGGGTAGCCGTGCTTATCCGAGAGCGGCTCGCCGTTCATCCCATACGCGACGAGCATCCCCTCCGTCGCGACCTTCGCCGGATCGACGGTGTTCGTGTACCCATCGGACGCCGTGAACAGCACCTCCGTCACGCCGGACGCGGGCTTCGCCATGTCGATCAGGCTCTGCAACGGCACGCCGTGCCACACGGCGGTGCTCAGGAGGCCGCCACCGAGGGGGTTGCCGATGCAGGCGAGCGTCGCCATCTCGTCCACGCCGGGCATCGCCGTGAGGTCCGCGAAGGAGAGCATCATCGGGTTCGCGACCGCGCCACAGATTTCCAGTTGCCAGTTCGCGACGCGCACGGCCGGGTCCGCGAGGTTCTTGGTCACGCTGTAGAAGGAGGCGTTGTCGGTGATTGGCTGCACGGGCCGCGTTGGCCGCTTGCCGTCGTAGCCGAGCGTCGAGATGCGCTTCAGTCCGAGCGCGAACGCGCCGAATGCGAGCGCCGCGCCCCCGCCAACGATTGACATCGCCTGCCGTCGCGTCAGCCCCCGCGCCGTGTCCAAGGACGCCGGAGCGGGGGCTTCGCGCCGACCGAGGATGAAGAGCACCGGCAGCAGCAGCCCGAAGAGCAGGTAATCGAGGAAGATCGCGGTGATTGTCAGCGCGCGCCCAGTGGCGAGGGAACGACCGTGGTAGTTCTCCGACAGCACCGGCCAGAGGGCGGCGAGTGTCGCGACGAAGAGGCCGAGGCCGACGAGCGGCCCGAAGGCCCATCGCTTCCACGCCGGCGCGTCGGCCCTGCCCCAGGTGCGGGCGTACAGTACCGCCGCCACACCGCCGACGACCAACTGCGCGACAATCGCGGAGATCTCCGGCACCAGTTTCGCGAATTGCCCGATCACGCCGAGAATCGTGCCGGACGTCTGCCCCGGCACGAGCGGGATGATCCGCTCCGTAATCAGCCCCGGCACGGACGCGATGCCGAAGAGGAGGCGGTGCGCGAACATCGCCGCCGTCATCCAAAGCGCGGCGATCACGCCGATCAGCAGCGGGGAGACGGGTCTGCCTACCCCGGTCATCGTCGGCTCGTTCGGCATGGGATCGGTCGTTGCTTCGGTCGTTGCAGTCTTCATGCGGTTTGCCTTCCTGTTATGGGATATCTCGCTGCGCGCAGGTGCGGCAGCGTGCGTAGCGGTACCCGTTCGCTTCCCAGATCGCGACCGACGCCCACGGCTGGCTCAGGACGAACGCCCGGAATGATGGGGCGGAAAAATAGTGCTCCTCGGTCGGCTCGATGGAGCGCACCACGTTGCCCGCCTCCCGCGCGGCGTGACGGAGCAGCGGCAGCACGCCCATCGCGGGTCGCGCCGGCTCCGCGAGGAGCAGGACGCCGCCGGGCCGGAGCACGCGTCGCGCCTCCTTCAGCACCGCCGCGCGTTCCGGCACGACCATCAGGAGGCGCGACGCCAGCACGCGGTCATATGTGCCGCGCGGTTGCGCGAGCGCGCGGGCGTCGCCGACCGCGAAGGCGGCATTCGGCAGGCCGTGCGCCCGCCGCCGCGCCAGTTCGATCTGCGCCGGTGCGCGGTCGATCCCCGTGACGCGGAGTGCGGGGAACGCCGCCGCGATGGCGGTCGCGTAGAAGCCCGGCCCGCACCCGAGTTCGAGCACGCTCCGCGCCGCCCGCAAATCCAGCGCCGCCGTCACCGTCGCCCGGTCGTCGGGGAAGACGTGGAGCCGATAGTCGGCGTAGAGGGGGGCGAATGCGTCGTACAACGAGTACGACGGCGCTGCGCTCACGCTCATCGCGCATCCACCCCCGCGACGACCCGTGCCGCGTGGACGATGCGCCGCTCGCGCAGGCGGGCGGACGCCACTGTGAAGTAGTCTGCCACGTCGCCCTGCATCCGGATCCAGTCGAGGTACCGCGCCACCCCATCGGCGAGCGCGACGTGCGGCCGCCAGCCGAGCGCGGCGATCTGGCCAATGTCGCTCGTCAGGTGGCGAATCTCGCCGGGGCGGAACTCACCGGGGAACTCCGGCGCAATCGGCACATCGAGCGCGTCCGCCAGCGTCCGCGCCAAGTCGCCAATCGCCGTCCCGACCCCGCTGCCGACATTGAAGACGCCGCCGTCCGCCCGGTCATCGGTGGCGACGTGGAGGTTCGCGCGCGCGATGTCCTCCACGAAGCAAAAATCCCGCGTCTGCGCGCCGTCCTCGTAGATCACGGGCGGCAGGTGGTTCAGGAGGCGCGTGCAGAAGATGGCGATCACGCCCGTGTACGGGTTGTAGATGCTCTGGCGCGGCCCGTAGGTGCAGGAATACCGCAGGGCGACCGCCGGGATGCCCGTCTGCCGCCCCCACGTCATCACGAGCCGCTCCTGATCCGCCTTGGAGATCGCGTAGACCGTCTGCCCGCCAATCGGCGTCCGCTCCGGCGTCGGTACTGGCGTCGCGATGCGCCCGACGGCGTCGCGCACCTCCCATTCACCCCGCTGCAACTGCGCGAGGGGCCGGGTGCCGGGGAAGAAGACCGCGCCATCGCCATCGCGGTACGCGCCCTCGTCGTAGACCGCCTGCGAGGAGGCGACGACGACCTTCCGCACCGGCAGGTGTTCGTCGCGGATTGTTTCGAGCAGCAAGGCGGTGCCGACCGAGTTCACCTCGATGTACCTGGCGATCTCCGGCATGTAGCCGCCGTACGCCGCCTCGTGGAAGACGACATCCACGCCGTCGAGCGCGGCGCGCAGATCGGCGCGGCTGCGGACATCGCCGGTGCGATACTCGGCCTGTGGATTGAGCCACGCGGGGGGACCGTTGCGGTGCGTCTGCGGCTCGTAGTTGTCGAGCACGCGCACCCGCCACCCCTCCGTCACGAGCAGATCGACGATGTGCGAGCCGATCAGGCCCGCGCCACCGGTCACGAGGGCGGTCGTCATTATTCTTCTCCTCCGGTTGCGGAAAGATTCTCCACACCATTGTGCGGAACAAACGACACGGGCGCGACGTCATTCCAGAGACGCAGGTGACGGAAGGCGGCGGCAGTTGCGGGGGCATCGTGCGGCCCGGCGAGATAGGTGGCGAGGCGATGCAAATCCGAGACCTCATCGACATCCCACGTCGTACTGAGGCTGTGCAGCGTGATTCGCCGCGCGCGGGCGTTGGCGCGCAGGTCGTCATAGACCGTCGCCGTGCTCATCGGGATGCTACCGAGGATATCGCCGCCCGCCTGCTGGCCGATCAGGCTGTACCCGCCGTCATCGGTCGGCGCGAGCACGGCGGCGTCCGTATCCAGCGCAACGAATGCGGCGGAGACCGTCGCGGCGGGCAGTTGCGGCGAATCGGAGGCGATCAGCACGGTCTGGTCGTAGCCGTGCGCCGCTGTCCAGCGGAAAATGTGCCGCTGCCGCTCCGTCCAGTCCGCGCCCTCCTGGGCGAAGTAGCCATCCGCCGCGCCGACGAGCGCGGGGAAATCCGCCTCGGCGGGCGCGAAGGCCCAGAGCAAGTCGTAGCCGTGCCCCGACCGCCCGAACCGGCGCGCGAGGTCGATGAGGAAGGCGCGATACAATGCGGCGGCGCGCGGATGCCCGATTGTCTGGCCCAGACGGGTCTTGACCGTGCCCGGTACCGGCGCTTTCGCCCCGATCACGAGTGCGCGGCGTGGTGATACGGCGATACTCATGGGAACCTCACCCCCGGCCCCTCTCCGTCGCGATGGAGAGGGGAGTGACGCGGGGCAACGGCGTTGCCCGCCCGAAAGATTATCTGGTGCGAAACATCATGTTTACCGCGCATTCGCAGCCGCTCTTACTCCCCCTTCCGGGTGCCCTCCGGGCAGTATGGGGAAGGGGGCTGGGGGGATAGGATTCCATCCCGTATATCGATACGCGGTTTGCAGGATGACGACCGCCGCGCGGATGCTACCGCTGATCGTGCCGCCGACTTTTGAGCGACCACCCGCACGCCGTCGGTAGGAGACGGGCACTTCGTGCACGCGCAGCCCCGCGCGCGCCGCCTTGACGAGCATCTCCGTGGACCAGCCATACGTCCGCTCGCGCATCTCCAGCGCGGCGAGCGCATCGGCGCGGATGGCGCGGAACGGGCCGAGATCGGTGATGCGCAGGCCGTAGCGCCGGAGGATGCGCGCCGCCAGCCAGTTGCCGAATCGCTGCTGCGGCGTCAGCGCGCCGCGCTCGACAGTGCCGCGCGCGCGGGAACCCATGACGAAGTCCGCCTCCCCCGCCAGCACCGGCGCGAGGATCGCGGCGAGGTCCGTCGGCACATCGCTCGCGTCGCCGTCCAGCAGGACGATCACCGTCGCGCCGAGCCGCCGCGCGAGCGCGACGCCCGCCGCGCACGCCGCGCCGTAGCCGCGCTCCGGTTCCATGGCGACAATCGCCCCGGCCTCCCACGCGATGGTGGCGGTCTCGTCCGTGCTGCCGTTATCGACAACGATCACGTCATCGAGGAGATCGCGCGGCAAGGCGCGCACGACCGTACCGATAACGGCTTCTTCATTCAAGGCGGGGATAACGGCGATAATGCGTGAATCCATGGAGCGCACCCCCGATGGCGACAACCTTTCGACACTGTCAGGATGCGGGCGGGCCGTTACCTCTGGGTGTCTAACTTCTTACCTTATTCTTACGGCGCAAGGCGCGAGCCACGGACGGAGAGGGAGGCGAAACGAAAACGAAAACGAAAATGAAACGATTTCCGCAGGTACCGCGTGTAGTGAGTGGGATGCACACACGGCGTCCATTCTTTGCTGTACCTTCATTGCGTTCACGGGGTTCGACACGGGCGAGGAGGCGGGGGCGATGGACGAGCGAGAACGGGTACAATTGCTGCTGTGGCGGGCGGGGTTCGGCGCGATACCCGCGCAGGTTGATGCCGCCAGTGCGAAGGGATACGCGGCCGCTGTCGAGGAGATGCTCAATTACCCCGACACCCCGGCGAACCCGCCGGACATCCCGCCGTGGCCCCTCGCGCCCGTGTCCTTCCTCGGCAGCGACGAGAAGGCGAATTACCAGAAGTCCATCATCGCGACGCAACGCGCGCGGAACGATGCGCGCTCGACTGGCAACCGCATGATCCTCGGCTGGTGGTCGGATCGCCTGCGCACCAGCCCAACGCCGCTGCAGGAGAACCTGACGCTCTTCTGGCACAACCACTTCGCCACCTCGCTGGACAAAGTGGATCGCCCCGCATATATGCTCGCGCAGAATCAGCTCCTCCGGGAGAAGGGCGCGGGCAAGTTCGTCGATCTGCTGGTCGCCGCATCGAAGGACCCGGCGATGCTCGTCTGGCTCGATGGGCAGTCCAACGTCAAGGGCCACCCGAACGAGAACTGGTCGCGCGAGGTGATGGAACTCTTCACATTGGGCATCGGCAACTACACCGAGCAGGACGTGCGCGAGGGTGCGCGCGCCAGCACCGGCTGGACGCTCTCCTACGACGGCAAAGCCGTCTTCAATCCCCAGCGCTTCGACGGCGGCACGAAGACGATCCTCGGCCAGAGCGGCACCTTTGACCTGGACGACTTCTCCCGCCTACTCGCCAATCACCCGGAGACGGCGAAGCGCACCACGGCGCGTCTCTTCGTCTGGTTCGTCGGCGACGACCCGGCGGATGCCGACCTCGCGCCGATGCTCGCCGCGTGGCGGCAGACGGGCGGCGAAATCCGCGCCGTGCTCCGCGCCCTCTTCCTCAGCGACGCCTTCACGCCGGAGCGGGCGACGAGCGCGCACATCAAGAACCCCGTCTCCTGGACGGTCGGCATCTTGCGCGGGCTGGGCGTGGACATCACGGGTGAGCAACTCGCGGGCCTGATGGCCGCGCAGGATATGACGATCTTTCGCCCGCCGAATGTCGGCGGCTGGCCGAGCGGCACGGCGTGGATCAGCCCCTCCAATCAAGTCAACCGCTTCAACCTCGCCGGGGGCCTCGTCGCGAAGGTCGGCATGCTCTCCGGCAAGGCGGACGACGCCTTCATCACCGAGATCGCGGACCGGCTCGGCGGTATCCCGATCCCGGACGACCTGCGTGGCAAACTCATCGCCCTCGGCAGTGGGCCGGAGGGCAAGCGCGCCGTCACCCAGATCCTCCTCGCCGGGCCGGGCTATCAAACGCGCTAAACAGCCAAACCGGGGAGAACCGCAAAGGCGCAAAGGACGCAAAGGAACGCAAAGAAGGGCGCCAAGAGAAAGATGGTTCGTTTTCCTCTTTTCTCTTTGCGTCCTTCGTGCCCTTTGCGCCTTTGCGGTTCATTTGGTTTCAATCCCCAGGAAAATGAAACTGTTCGGCGCTCGCAGACGTGTAGTGACTGAAAACGCATGATGGCGTCACGCAGGGAAGAGACCCGGCGTGAGGAATACGGAAGGGTCAATCGTGAACCGTCAATGCGACCCCCGTTTTTTGTACTGAGTGGAGGCACAGATGGGTGATCGAGAACGTGTACAATTACTGCTCTGGCGCGCAGGGATGGGTGCGACACCCGCCCAGGTCGACGCAGCGACCGCGAAGGGGTACGCCGCCGCCGTTGAGGATGTCCTGAACTATCCCGACGCCCCGGCGACCGCGCCGACGTTGCCTGCGTTCCCAACGGAGCGCAAGGGCAATCTGACCGGCGACGAGAAGACGCAGCTGGCCAAGGAGATCAACCAGGCGAATCAGCAGGGCATCAAGATGTCCTCCGCGTGGTGGGCGAACCTGATGCGGACGAGCAGCGCCCCCTTGCAGGAGAACCTGACGCTCTTCTGGCACGACCACTTCGCCACCGCGAACGACAAGGTGCGCCGCCCGGAGTTCATGCTCGCGCAGAATCAACTCTTCCGGGAGAAGGGCGCGGGGAAGTTCGTCGATCTGCTGATCGCGGCGTCCAAGGACCCCGCGATGCTCCACTGGCTCGATGGCCGCGAGAATGTCAAGGGCCACCCGAACGAGAACTGGTCGCGCGAGGTGATGGAGCTCTTCACCCTCGGTATCGGCAACTACACCGAGCAGGATGTGCGCGAGGGTGCGCGCGCTTCCACTGGCTGGACACTCTCCTACGACGGTCAGGTGAAGTTCGAGCCGAAGCGGTTCGACGATGGCAGCAAGACGATCCTCGGCCAGACCGGCGCGTTCAATCTGGACGACTTCTCCCGATTGCTCGTCGGCAAGCCGCAGACCGCGAAGTACCTGAGTGGCAAACTCTTCCGCTGGTTCGTCGGCGACGACCCCGCCGACGGCGATCTCACCCCGATGATTGACGCTTGGAACACCACTGGCGGCGAAATCCGCAGCGTCCTGCGTGCCCTCTTCCTGAGTGACGCCTTCACGCCGGAGCGAGCGGCCAGCACGCACATCAAGAACCCCGCCTCCTGGACGGTCGGCGCGATCCGTGGCCTCGAAGCGGACGTCACGGGTGACCAGATCGAGCAAATGTTGCAAGCGCAGGGCATGCGGCTTTTCTATCCGCCGGATGTCGGCGGCTGGCCGAACGGCCCAGCGTGGATCAGCCCCTCCAATCAGGTGCTTCGCTTCAACCTCGCCAGTGGCATCGTCATCAAGAGCGGCAATCTCACTGGCAAAGCGGACGATGCGTGGCTGAGCGAGCTGGGCGACCGGCTCGGCGGGGTTGCGCTCCCCGATGATATTCGCGGCAAGTTGGCCGCACTCAGCACGGGCAATGACGGTCGCCGCGCCGTCACACAGATTATTCTCGCCGGACCGGGCTATCAGGCCCGCTAAAGGAGCAAAACCAGATGTCTGACCACGAACGTGAACCTTTCATGCCCTCCCGCCGCCAGTTCATCAAGTATGGCGCGGGCAGCGCGCTCGGCATCGGCCTCGCGGCGACGGGCATCCCGCTTTTCCGTGGCTACGCGAGCGAAGTGAGTGCCGCGCCGCTCTACGTGCCGAACCTCGTGACGGGGTCGAACATCCCCGCCAACCCGGAGGACCGCACGCTCGTCGTCCTCCAGCTTGCTGGCGGCAACGACGGCCTGAACACCGTCATCCCCTACAAGGACCCGACGTACGCCCAGTTGCGCCCGACCATCGGCCAGAAGGCAAGCGAGGTGCTGCCGATCACGGACACCCTCGCGCTCCACCCCGGCCTCAGGTCGCTCGTGGACATCTTCAACAACGGCAAGCTCGCCATCGTCGAGGGCGTCGAGTACCCACACCCGAACTACTCGCACTTCCGCTCGACGGATATCTGGATGACGGCGGACGACCAGACAGCCGTTGGGACGCTCGGCTGGATCGGCCACGCGCTGGACCACCTCTCGCACCACCCCGCGCTCGTCGCCGCCTCGCTCGGTGTGACGACGCCCCGCGCGCTCGTCGGGGTGCAGCCGACGGACATCGCACTCGGCGGCTCGCTCAAAGATTTCACGTACAAGCCCGTCGGCAAGATCGACCCTGGCGCGGTCTCGGCCATCTACGACTACATGAACAGCGTCACGACGGCGGACAGCAAGTACGCCAAACTCATCACCTCCAGCCACGCGATCGCGCAGGATGCGATGGCGGGTGTCGCGAAGGTCGCGGCTGGCTACACCCCGTCCGTGAAATATCCGATGACGCAACTCGGCGCGGGCTTGCAGACGGTCGCGCAGATGATCCACGGCGGCGTCGGCGCGCGGGTGCTCTACCTCGCTACGGGCGGCTTCGACACCCACTCCAACGAGCGCGAGACGCACGATCGACTGATGGGCTACCTCGGTGACGGGTTGGGCGCGTTCTGGCAGGACATCACCGCCCACGGCCACGCGGACAACGTCACCCTGATGACCTTCTCCGAGTTCGGCCGCCGCCCGACCGAGAACGCCTCACGCGGGACGGATCACGGCAGCGCGGCCCCGCTCTTCGTGATGGGCGGCAGCGTCAAGGGTGGCATCTACGGCGACGCCCCGAGCCTGACCGACCTCGACAACAACAACTTGAAGGTGCAGCAGGACTTCCGCACGGTCTACGCCGCGATGCTCCAGAACTGGCTCGGCTTCGACCCGACGGATGTGCTCCCCGGCGGCGCCTACCAGCCGCTGCCGCTCTTCAACTCCTGATTCTTGCTTCTCGCTTACTTCCTTCCCCTTTCCCCGGCCCCTGTCCCCACAGGGGCCTTTTTGCTCCTTTAACCCGCCAGGAGGACATCCGCAATGGAAAGGGCGAGCGAAAAGCGGCGCGTGTTCGATCCCCTACCAGACGGGGCGCAGCTTCTGCGCCGCCCCATCCCCACCCGGTGCGGCGACGATGCGGCGCAGGTCGGCGCGCAGCGCCTCCATACGCTCGGGGCCGACCTCCTCCGCAAGATGCCCCTCGATGTCGGCGAGGATGCTTTCCACCGCCCGGATGCACGCCCAGCCACGCGCCGTCAATACGACGATCTTTCCCCGCCCGTCGCGCGGGTCGGGTCGGCGCGTGACGTAGCCGTGCCGCGCGAGATAGTCCACCATCTGGCTCGCCGCCTGCTTGGAGACGCCCAGATGCTCGGCCAGTTCGTTGCCCGTCGCGCCGTCGGGCGCCAGCCGGACGAACGCGAAGCCGTGCGCCGGTCGAGCGTCATCGAAGCCCAGCGCCGCGAGGCGACGATGCAGCTCGTCCACTATGGCGCGGAACCCGAACGCGAGTAGCGTGATGAGTTCATACCCTCCGTGCGCATGATCGGCCATCCATCCCTCCCGCGAAGATAGTCAAGCATCTTGACAATATACCGACGGGATTGTACCATGTCGAAGTAGTCAAGGACGTTGACTATCTGCCACCCGCGTCGGGCGGCAGGCAGCACGAACAGGAGGACCATCCATGACCGCGACCGCGACAGAGCAGACAAACACCGACACTGTACGCGCCTTCATCGAGTCGTTCTGGAACGGGCGAGACCTCGATAGCCTGAACCGCTTCCTCACTCCCGACTATGTCGATCATGCGTACGTGCCTCACACGGCCGATGGCCTCAAGGGAACGGCTGTTGCTCTCTCCACCGCGCTCCCCGACCACCGCAGCGTGATCGAGGATATGGTCGCGCAGGGGGACAAGGTGGTGGCGCGGATGGTCCTGCGGGGCACACACAATGGCCCTTTCCGGGGCAGCCCGCCCACCGGCAATCCGGTCGAGGTCACTATGTATCGCATGTACCGCCTCGCGGGCGGCAAAATCGCCGAGCACTGGGGGCTCCTCGACACGGCGACGCTCCTGCGCCAGATTGCGGCCCAGCTGTCGCCCGAGAATGCCTGCAAACGCTGAGGCTGCGCCGGAATGTGACGGTTCACTCGCCGCATGAGGTAGGGTCTTCCGCAATGACGGTGAAGTTCAAACCGCGACGCATCCAGGCAGGGACAGGCGATTCACCCTCGTGAGATGCGTCGCCATTGCGGCCTGTTGCTGATGGTCGATT
>JAABUT010001735.1_pt1 | contig 23618 bp, 19 predicted proteins | sample 5559281 | NCBI WGS metagenome assembly JAABUT01 (sample SAMN10711880, study PRJNA513359) | rock metagenome | isolation source: Antarctica rocks | place: Antarctica: Victoria Land, Ricker Hills nord | collected 2016-01-04
ACAACCCAGCGTACCTATGATTTTTTCATCATATCGTTTCGTCAAAAGTTCCATACCATTTTTTAAAGAAAGTTACGAATTTTACCTCTTTGGTTCTGGCTTGTCCAGGTTAGGGGTTGTATTAACTGTTTATATAGCTGCCATGCGAGTAATGCAGAGAGAAGAATTAATACTTCTGATGCAATGAACAGAAGTTTGTTATTCTCAAATATAAAATAAGAAAGCACCAGTGTGATCAGGTGCAGCGTAATGACGAAAAGAAGATACTTAGTCCGCAGTTTCATCATAAGGTATGTTGAATTTTTCGAGCCTGCGGTATAATGAACTACGGGTTATGCCAAGCGCTGAAGCAGCTTTGGAAATTTTGTTTTTATGAAAATCCATTGCTTTTTTTATCATTTGCATTTCCAGTTCATCCAGCGTTATTGTTCCCACTTGTGGTAATTGCATTGCTCCTCTTTTCCCCGGCGATTGCTCCAGTTGAGATTTGAAATCTTCGACTTCCAGCACATCTTTTCTGCTTACCAATACAGATCTTTCTACTATGTTTTTTAGTTGACGGATATTTCCGGGCAATGGCAATTGTTGCAGCCATTTCATTGCATCCTTGCTTACTTTTAGCTGAGAACGATTATAAATTTCTTTAAGATTATTGATAAAAAATTCAACCAACAAAGGAATATCTTTTGGTCTTTCTCTCAAGGCCGGAAGCTTTACTGTTATCAGGTTTATACGATACAATAAATCTTCCCTGAAAGTTCCCGCAGCTACCATTTCTTCAAGGTTTCGATTGGTTGCGCAAACCACTCTTACGTCTACATTTTTGGTGCGGCTGCTGCCTAATACTTCGTATGTTCTATCTTGTAAAACGCGTAATAGTTTTACCTGGCTTCCTGCATCGAGGTCGCCAATTTCATCTAAAAATATGGTTCCCTTGTTTGACAATTCAAAACGGCCAACCCTATCAAATCTTGCATCGGTAAAAGCGCCGCGAACGTGACCAAACATTTCGCTTTCAAATAGTGAAGTTGAAATGCCACCAAGATTTACTTTTATAAAAGGCTTATTTGCCCGTAAACTGTTTTGATGTATTGCTTCTGCAATCAGTTCTTTACCTGTGCCGCTTTCGCCCATAATTAAGACTGGTGCATCGGTTGAAGCAACTCTTCCGATTGTCTCCAAAATGTCAAGTATGTTATTGTCTTCGCCAATTATCTGCTGAAATTTGTACAAACTGTCTAACTGCTTGCGGCTGTTTTTCTGTTTCTTTTTATCCTGCAGATCGAGCAATGTTTTTACCGATTGCAACACAAAATCATTATTCCAGGGTTTGTTGAGGAAGTCATTTGCCCCAAGCTTCATTCCTCGCACTGCCAATTCTATAGTGCCCCAGCCTGTTATTAAAATAATGGGAATTGCATCATTTATCCTTTTAATTTGCTGCAATAAATTCATCCCTTCTTCGCCGGAAGTGCCAATAGAAAAGTTTAGATCGAGAATGATAAGTTCAGGTGTATTGTTTTTAAGAAATGCAAGCGCAACAGCAGGTTCGTCAGCAGCAGAAGTTTTATAGCCTTCACTTTCCAGCAAAAGCTGAAGGGAAGTTCTAACGGCAATATCGTCGTCAATTATCAGTATCATTCTCTTTTGTATTACGGTTTCAATTTACAGTTTTCTTTTCACGCCAACGAGCGTAGGAAGGCAAAGAAGCAAAGGAAAAATGTTTTGTTTATGGAGTTTAACGTGCCACACTTTTAAATTGTGGCACGTTAGTGTATTTTCTTTGCGGTCTTTGCTAGCCTTCGCCTCTTTGCGTGAAATTTACTCCTCATGCAAAGCCACTGCAGGATAAATAGCCGCAGCCTGTTTTCCGGGATAAAGAGCACAAATCGTTACCAACGCATAAATAAAAACGATAGATAAACCAATCGCAGCGAGGTAAATACCTGCAGGCAAATCAAACACATTAAGCAACGGAAACTGGAAAGCAAAAAAACAGCCAATAATTAGTGAAATAGTTGATAATACTAAGGCTTCACTGACTAATTGCTTTGAAATAGAATTACCCGTTGCGCCTACTGCTCTTCTTAAACCTATCTCGCCTCTGCGTTTATTGATGTTGTACCAAAGCACACCAAACAAACCGAGCGCAACATTAATTATGAGGAAGCCTGCAACTATCAGCAGTATAATCATAGGTATTAAAGCAAAATTATTTACGCTTTTTCGTTTATTGCTAAGATATTCGATCTCTACATTTGCGTTTTTCATAGAATTAGCCATAGTTTTATATAAAAGGCTTTCAAAGGCTGCATCAGCATTGGGTGTAACCTTTATTAATATTTGGTTGAGCCAGTGAAATGATCCGGTATCTAATCTATTATAAAATGCTATTCCCGGCTTTGTATAGTCCCCCTTTTCTTTTACATCCTCCACTACGCCTATTACTTTCATTTTATTTTTAATGTCATCATTTCCAATTAGTTTACCTGTTGCATTCTCCTTTCCAAAAAGTGTTTCCTTTAATCTGTTATTTATAATAATAGGTTTGTTTTTTGCCACGGCATCTTGCTTATTAAACCAGCGTCCGTCAAGTATCTTAATTTTCAAAACATCTTTATAACTATCTTCAACCATGAATAAATTAACACCGCCTAAATGTTTCCCGTTATAATCAATTCCATTTTGAATGGTAGTTTGTGAAAAAGGAATATTGCTGCTGCTAAAACTTATTTCCTTTACCTGCGGCATTGACTTTAAGGTTTGCCTTACCGATTCGTAAAAGAGCGTAAGTGAATCGGAATTATTGGTTTTTAATGAATTATTATAATTTATGACCCATACATTTTCATAATCAAATCCCATAGGTTGTTTATAATTCTGATAATAATATACCACCAGTGTAAATACAGCAAATGTGACCATGAAGGAGACCAGCATCTCAAATATTAATAAAAAGTTTTGTTTCTTTTTATTCCAGATAAGTTTAAATAAATGCTTAAACATAATATTTTGATTGAATAGTTAAAGATTATTTTATTACGCTTTTAATGCGGTTACTACATTTAACCTTGACATGCGCCACGCCGGATATACTCCTGACAACAAACCAAAAAATACGCATGCCAATAAGCTATAGAATAACACGGTAAAGTTTAAAGACAGTTCAAGATTAGCAATAAGGTTAGCGTTGTTGATGATTTGAATAATTACAAAGGATAAAACAATTCCGATAAGGCCGCCTAATATTGTAAGGATAAGATTTTCGACAACAAACTGATAAACCAATGTTTTTGATGATGCGCCAAATGCCTTTCGGACACCAATTTCTGATGACCTTTCCATTATACGGGTAATGTTGATATTTACCAGGTTTAGTGTAGGTAACAACATAAATAACAAAACAAATATGGTAATTGCTGTAATAACTATAGTTAAGCCCGATTTGTCTTCTTGCCCTGTACTTACATAACTGGTAATGTAATTATTCGCATGGCTGTATATTTTATTATAGTCTTTACTCGACATCGGTAACCTTCTTATCACCTGTTCATATTCTTCCTGCATTTTATGAACGTCTTTTTTTGAGCCGGCTAATAGTATAGCAGTGTAATTTCCACGATACGAATTATCATTATAATCAGTCTTTGAGACCGTATAAGGCAGGTAGAGGTCACTATAGAGCGAATAGGTAGTTTTTGGAACATTTTTTACTACCCCGCTTACCCTGTATTTTATATTATCTGCCTCAATATATTTACCAACTACGGATACGATATTTCCAAAATACTCTTTTTTAATATCTTCTGATATTACAGTAACAAGGTCACCATTGTCTGTTTGTTGTTTAGTGTAAGGCTTGCCTTCTAAAAACTCATAATCCAGCACATCCCAGTAGGCAGCATTGGTGTATTTTAAATTAATGGCTATTTTTTTGTTTTTAACATAAGTATTGGTGCCGTTGTTATTGGAAGAAATGGCTACCATGACCGGTGTTTTTAAACTGCCTGCATAATGGTTTAAAAAATAGAAAGATAACTGGCCGGAATTCATACTATTGGGTCCTTTTTCCTCCAAATGGGTAATATATAAGGAACGATTCCTTTTTCTGTCAGGATAATTATCACCGACTATACTATCAATAAAGGCAGTCAATACAATTAAAATGGTAAGCGTAAAGCTTATACCAAACAAGCTGATGAAGGTGAAGAACTTTCTTCTTTTTAGTACAGCTATTGCTATTTTAAAATAATTTTTAAGCATTGTTTTTATTTCTGATTTCTGATTTCTGATTTTGTGATGTATGATTTTTTGGTTACCGGCATTTGTTCTTTGTTCAACATCGTTGTGTCACTCACTTGTACGGCAAATCTTTCTTCGTCATTGCGAGGAACGAAGCAATCCCCTTAAGTTTAAACAGTCTCGATGAAAGTGAGTGAGATTGCTTCGTGCCTCGCAATGACGGGTCAAGTTATTGCACTTGCGAACCGTCAAAAAGACGAACCAGCTTATGCGTTTTTCTTGCCATATTTTCATCATGCGTAACCATTACTATTGTAGTTCCATCACGTTTATTTAGTTCAAGCAGTATGTCCATAATTTCATTTCCCATTGCACTATCCAGGTTTCCTGTTGGCTCATCGGCAAGTATAATTTCCGGCTGACCAACAATTGCTCTTGCAATAGCCACACGCTGTTTTTGTCCGCCAGATAATTGTGTCGGAAAATGTTTCATACGGTTGCTTAATCCAACTTTTTCCAAAGCTTCTGTCGATAGTTGCTTTCTTTCTTTTGCAGTAGAATTTCTGTACAATAAAGGCAACTCCACATTATCCAAAACCTGTAAATCGTTTATCAAATGGTAGCTTTGAAAAATAAAACCAAGCTTACGGTTTCTGAACGCTGCAAGTTTTTTATCTCCTAGTTGTGTTGTATCATGCTTATCAATTTGCACTTCACCTTTTGTAGGAGCATCAAGGAGGCCCATAATGTTTAGCAATGTACTTTTACCACAACCTGAAGGCCCCATGACTGATAAAAATTCTCACTTATTTATATTAAGCGAAACATCGTTTAGTGCAAGTGTTTCAACTGTATCTGTCCGGTAAACCTTTTCTATGTTTTGTAATCTTATCATTACGTCTGAATGAATTGTGTGATTGGAATGTAAAAATTTTCCAGTAGTTTCTGCGGGTACCATAAGTGTTGTTTTAGTTTTTAGTTATAAATAATTTTTTGATTTTTTTCGAAGTCGTAAAGGCTGAGATATCTCAGTTGGTAATAAGCGCTCCAAAAATCTCTAAGGCCTAAAACAAAGTCTCTTTTTGCCTGATCATTTTCCTGAAACGCGATACTCAGGTCGGTAATGCTTAAGTTTCCAAGCACATATCTTTCCTTTGCAATCTGGTATTTTTCTGATGCGATGCTATCAGCTTTTGCATTCAGTACCAACTGCTCATTCATCATTTGGTACAGCGTTACCTGCGTATATATTTCCTGCGAAAAAGTTTGTTTATCCTGCTCTACCGCGTATTCTATAAATTGCTTATTCGCTTCAGCCGTTTTCAATCTCGATTTTGAGCGTCCCCAATCTAAAATTGGAATGTCAAACTCTATCTGAACTAATTGTTGGCTTCTTGGTGCCTCGTATACTTTACTTATGCTGGAAGCGCTTTTAGAATAACCTAATCTTGCTGTTAATGTAGCATTGATACCATTATCACCTTTTGCTTTTGCAACATCTCTTTTTGCCTCAGCAATGCGACGCATAAAAGCAATTGCATCTGAACGGTTTGTCAAAGCTTCTGACAAGATTTTTTTGGCGTTTATATTGGTTGAATGAGTTTCCCTGGGAAGCAGCAATAATATTTTATCTGTGTTTGTCAAACCAGTGTAAGTACGAAGATTTAAGGTTGAAATTTCCATATCCCGTTTTGCAATGCCTACGGCCTTTTGTGCTTTCAGTTGTTCCAGTTCAAGCTGCAGAATTTCATTTCGTGATACTTTTCCCAGGTCAAACTTTTCTTTTGCAATACGAAGAATGTTTTTTGTATTTTCAAAATTTGTTTCTGCAATTTGTAAATTAACCTGTGCAAGCAGTAAATCAAAAAAAAATCCTGTTGCCTTGATTGCAATTTGTTCCATCGACTCAATGTAGGCTTGTTTGCTTTCATTGTATTTCAGAGGCTCAACTTTTTGATCCCATTTAAGTTGATTGAATCTTGCCAGTGGCTGACTGTAACCAATTCCATAAGGAACGCCATTATACAATTTATACTTGCGGTCAAAGTCGTCATATCTCTGTAATTGGGTTGTTCCGAAAATGGTTCCGCCTGTTTGAGCTATACTTTGACTTAGTGCAAGGTTTAAAGAAGAATTATTGTATTTTACCGGTTGAAACTCTATCGTTCCGTCCGGCTGTACAACTTCCTGGAACGAGTTGGTATAAGCTGGTAAAATACCGTTTAATGAAAGTTGTGGCTGGTAATTGCTTTTGAATGTACGCCATTGCCAATACTTGTTTTCTTTTAGTGTAACCGCCTGCTTTGCTGCTATTGATTTGCCCTTTGCCATTTCAACTACCTGTTGCAGTGTAAGCCTCAATGTATCATCTGTCGTTTGACTATCAACTTTTACCCAAAAGAGCAGGAGTGCGGGTAATGTAAGCAGTAGTTTTTGTTGCATTGCTCTTTAGTTATTAATAGTTATTTCTTTCGAATTTTTATAATCGCTCATATCAGATGTGATAATCACATCACCGGGCTTTACATGGTCTTTTATCTCGACATAGTCAAAATTGCTCAAACCTATATTTGCTGTTCTTCGTTGCGCTTTTCCGTTGCTTACCACAAAAATGTCCTGTGTATTACTGCCTTTGAATGCAGGCCCGTTTGCAACCCGCATTGCATTGTTTTTGCTGTTTGTTACCACAAACACATCTACTTTCATATTAGGTCTATACAGCTTACTGTTGCGTTCGTCGAGCTGCACATCAAACGAAACAATACTGTTTTGAATAGTTGGATGAATGTTGACAATCGTGCCTCTTACAGTTGAGTCATTTATACGGATAATTGCGGGAAGACCAGTTCTAAGTTCATTAAGGTAACTATCAGAAATAGTCCCCGAAACTTTATAACTGCCAAGGTCAGCAATGCGTGCAAGCGTTTCACCTTCCTTTACCGTTGCGCCAATGTTTTTATTTACCCAGGTAACTACACCTGCACGATTTGCTACAATATTTGCCTGCTGCAGTTTTCTTTGAAGTTCTGTAAGGTCTGTCTGTTGTATTTGCGCGGCAATTTCAGTTTCTCTTATATCAACTTTCATAGTTTGCTGCTTGCTTTTGATTTCATTCTCCAGTTGTTTCTTTTCGAGCATAGCTACTTTCAAATCCAGTTCCGCCTGTTCGATTGCTTCTCTTGTGCCGCCACCCGCTTTATACAAACGCTTAGCATTTTCAACCGCAGCCTGCAAACTGTTTATTTTCAGCGCTTTAATATTATTGTTTGATTGTATATCATAGAAACTTTTGTTGAGTTCAAGCCTCAGTTTTTGAATGTTGTTCTTTTTACCTTCCAGTTGAAATTTTAGTTTCTCATATTCCATCTCTGTTGTTTGCTTGTCAAGAGACAAAATTGATTGTCCTGGTTTTACCGAACTTCCGGCATCCATTCCCACACTTTTTATTGATGCATTAATCGGGCTTGTTATTACCTGCTCAAATTCCGGAAGTATTTCACCTGAAGCTGAAATGGTATTTTCAATATTGCCGGTCTCTACAACTGCTGTAGTTATATTTTGTTTTTTTATGGTTGAGGAAAAAGAAGCACGTAACATCAGAACCGAAGCCACCAAAAGCACAACAAATATTGTGATAATGAAAAAACCTTTTCTTTTCTTTTTCCGGACGACCTCTTCCGAAATATTTTTATCCATGTTTTGGTATTTACCTTCAAGCTCCAAGCAAGGTGCCAAACATAAATAATTGAATAACAAGCAGTTATTTAACTTTAAATTTTAAAAAATGTTCGATTCCGGACAAGATGTTTGGAAGTGAAAATAATCTTGATTTTAAGCGAAGGAGAGTTTTTGAAACAAGCTAAAGGTTTTGTTTGTTCACTTGTGATAAAAGTTGCGTTAACTGAACATGAAAAGCAGGAAAAAATAAACTTCTCACCGTCTCATAGTGCAATTAAATTTGTTCCCAAACTGATTATATGTTTAGTTAGGCGTACCATTAAAACTGCCTTTATTTCTATTTTGAGGGCTTCTTTTATTCTGGTTGCCTTAGTTTATGAGAAAAATAGAACCAGCTATTTAAAAAAGGGAAGGGGCAGCTGCAGTACCTGCGGCGCCTGTTATCTATTATTCTTTATCCACGACCTGAAGGTCGTGGCAATTGCACCTTAATTATTAATTGTAGTTACCCATACCATTAGCCAAAAACAACCACAGATGTGAGCTACTTGCAAACCTAAAACCTGAAAACACTGCACAAGAAAAACTTTTACGAAAGAATAATGAAATAATTTTTAAATACACCTTATTCGAAAGAATTTTGGCTAAAGCCAATACCTGAATTTTTAAGACCCACAACATAAACGTCGTGGCAATTTATAGCCACCCAAATCGTCATAGAACCAATCTTTTACATTCAAAACGCTCACCTTTCAACATTTTTGTCCTTCAATACCTCTAAAGCTTTTTTTACAAAGTCATCCGATTGGTTCATTACTTCGTAATAGCCTTCGTATCTCCACATTTGCCTTGCCATTAGTGAAGGGATTTTTTTTAAAATAAGTGACTTGTCTTTTGCACTTACTTTATTCAGATTAATCGAATCTCTGGCTGCAAATTTTTCTAATGCATTCCATTCATCTTCACCGGCTTTAAAAGCTGAGAAGTCTGCTGTTTTCTTATACTGGTTAAATTGCTGTTTGTGCTGAATGAAATAGGTATAAATAAAATTGCTTAAAGTTCCCTTTAAATATAACTTCATTATCTCCGGGCCCATGCTGGCGGTGTCAAAAGAAACGAAAATATCAGGCGTAATGCCTCCTCCTCCGTACACAATTCTGCCTTTAGGTGTTCTGAGCGCGGGCCCCGATCTTTTTGTTGTATCTCCTTTAAGTACCTCCCCGTTGTGAAATCTGTTCATCACTTCTTCTTCATATTTATCATAACCTTCTGTGTATGGCTTTTGTATATTCCGGCCCAAAGGCGTGTAGTAGCGGGCTACAGTCAGTCGTAAAGCAGAGCCATCCGTTAGTTCAAATTGCTCCTGCACAAGACCCTTACCAAAAGTACGGCGGCCTACTATTGTTGCCCTGTCCCAATCCTGCAATGCACCGCTTAGTACCTCACTTGCGCTGGCCGAGCCTTCATCTACTAACAAGGCAAGAGCGCCTTTTTCAAACAATCCATCCCGCTTGCACCTGTACTCATATTTAGGCACATGGCTTCCCTGGGTGTAAACAATCAGCTTATTTCCGTCTAAAAATTCATCGGCAATATTTACAGCAACACCCAGCAGACCGCCGCCATTGCCACGGAGATCAAGGATTAGCTTTTCCATGTGCTGAGCCTGCAGCTTTTCCAGAGACACCATAAACTCGCGATAGGTACTTTCTGCAAATTTATTTATATGAATAAAACCTGTAGAAGGAGTAATCATGTATGCTGCATCTACCGAAGGAACGGAAATAGTTCCGCGACTTACATTAACAGGAAGTATTTGGCGACCACGCATTATAGTTAACTTCACTATACTTCCATTTGCGCCACGCAGCATCCTTCTTATGTCAATAGGTTGTAAGTGTTTGCCTGCTATAGATACGCTGTCATTTACTTTAATAAATTTATCGCCTACCTGTAAACCAGCCCTTTCAGAAGGCCCTTCCGGCAGTACGTTTAATACATTTACAGTATCATAAAATATTTGAAATTCAATACCTATCCCGCTAAAGTTTCCTCTTAAATCATCATTTATGTAGTCAAGATCACTTGCAGGAATATAAACGGAATGCGGATCGAGGTGGTGAAGTAAATCATTTATTGCATCGTTGCTGAGCGAGTCGGCGCCTACCCGGTCTACATATTTTAATTTTATCAGGTCTATCACCTCCTGGAAAGAGGTCTTATTATTTATTGTAAAAAAATTTTTAATGCCAGATTCTTCGCGCAATTTGTATCCAATCACCATTCCTGCTACCATAATAATGGAGAGCAGTAACGGAAGCCAGACCTGTAATTTTTTATTTTCCATACTTGGACAAATGAGAAGCGAATTTCACAAATAATAGGTTATAAAAAAACAATCTCTTTTTATTAACAAAATTCTTATGAAAAACGTATCAGGTTTTATCGGTTTCATGGCCCATCTATTCTTACTTTTAATTTTAACTATTAATCCCAAACAGCAGAAAATCAACACATTTAGATTTTTTTAAAGTACATGTAAAGAGGGTAATTTATTTAATTTGCTTATGGTAACTGCGGGGGACTTAATTTTGAAATAATAAGAAAGATTTTCAGATCAAATATTAATGCATGGGAAGGTTAATTATAATATCTAACAGGTTGCCCTTTTCTTTAGAAAAGAATGGCGAAGAGGTAAAAATCAGGCAAAGTTCGGGAGGTCTCGTTTCTGCTCTGAAGGGTTATTTTGAGCAAAGCAATAGTAAAGGAACTGATTTTAGTGAAAAGATCTGGGTCGGAAGCTGTGATTTTAGTGAAAGCGACTGGAATGAAAATAAGGATAAACTGCAAAGCACCGATTTTTTGATTGAACCTGTTTTTATAGAAAATACTCTTTATTCAGACTATTACAACGGGTTTTCAAATTCAACAATCTGGCCTCTTTTTCATTACTTTCCATCTTTAACCACATTTGAAAAACAGCAATTCGAAGCCTATCACCAGGTTAACCAATTGTTTGCGGACATCATTAATAAGATTGTAAAGGATGATGATGTAATATGGATTCATGATTACCAATTGATGATATTGCCGCAAATGCTGCGAAAAGCAAATCACGCTGCCACAATTGGTTTTTTTCTGCATATTCCTTTCCCGTCTTACGAAATTTTTCGCCTGCTCCCGCGCGAGTGGAAAAAGAGTATACTGGATGGATTGTTAGGCGCAGACCTTATTGGTTTTCATACTTACGATTACGCTCAGTATTTTATAAATTCAGCAAAAATGATATTGGGGTTAGAGAATCATTATAATTTAATTCAATATGGAGACCGGTTGGTCCGCGCCGATCTTTTTCCTATAGGAATTGATTATAACAAATTTAAAAAGGCTTCAGAAAATAAAGAGGTAATTGCCTATAAAGATGATCTGCGGCAAAATTTTAAAGGCAGGAAAATAATCTTTTCCGTAGACAGGTTAGATTATACCAAAGGGTTGAATTACCGCTTACAGGGTTATGAGAACTTTTTAGAGAGGTATCCTGAATGGAAAGAAAAATTAATTTTTATTCTCAATATCGTTCCTTCACGGGATAATATACCAACCTATAATGAAAGAAAAAAAATAATAGAGGAAAAAGTAAGCACAATAAACGGCAGGTATTCGACTATACAATGGCAGCCACTTATTTACCGGTATAATCACCTCCCTTTTCAGGAGTTGTGTGGTTTATATCTTGCTGCAAATATTGCTTTAATAACCCCTTTGCGCGATGGAATGAATTTAGTTGCCAAAGAATATGTTGCCAGCAGTAAGGAAGGCGGTGTCTTGATTTTGAGTGAGTTAACAGGAGCAGCAAGTGAATTGAATGAAGCATTGATGGTAAACCCTACAGATACGGAAGAAATGGCTGACACCATTGCTTCCGCCCTGGCAATGCCAATGGAAGAGCAAAAGCACAGAATGCAGGCAATGCAAAAAAGATTGTCAGACTATGATATTGTGCAATGGGTTAATGATTTTTTAGACCAGCTTTCTAAAATTAAAATAGACCAGCAAAAAATAGAGGTAAAGTTTTTAGACGTTAATACAGTTCAAAAAATAAAAAATAATTATTCCAGGGCAGGTAAGAGATGTTTTTTATTTGACTATGATGGTACCCTGGCTCCCCTGGTTAAAATTCCATCAGAGGCAAAACCTTCAAATGAACTGAAAAGTTTTTTGCAGGAACTTTCGTCAGATAAAAAAAATGAAGTAGTTATTATAAGCGGGAGAGATGCTCAAACGCTTCAAAAGTGGCTTGGCCATCTAAAGCTGAACTTTATTGCAGAACATGGATCTTTTATCCGGTATAGAAATGGCGAGTGGGAGTCGCAGACAAATGTGCCGGCCGGATGGAAAGAAGAGATAAGACCTATGCTTGACGCATATGTGATCAGGTGTCCGGGGGCGCAGGTAGAAGAAAAACAAAACACGATCTCCTGGCATTATCGTAATGCCCACCCGGACTTAGGGTTTTTACGATCAAGAGAACTATTGAATAATCTTTCTCATTTAACCGGCAACAGTCCTTTGCAGGTGATTGATGGCAATAAAGTGTTGGAGGTCAGGCTGACAGGCATGGACAAAGGAATGACCGCATTAAAGGTTGTCAATAAACTAAGCCCTGATTTTACCTTATGCATTGGTGATGATACTACTGATGAAGACATGTTTACAGCACTTGAGGCCAAAGCTTATACTATTAAAGTAGGTAAAGGCCCTACCGCTGCCAGCTATAATTTAGCCGGCCAGGAAGAGGTATTGCCTTTTTTACAGGAAATAACGTCAGTTAAAAAAACAATTAAACAAAAGATTTTTAGTTTTTTAAAATAATCTTTTTTTATTTTCTAAAAAAATGCCCTAAGTCTCTTGTAGCAGTCGTATGCTATCTTACGATAAAAGGGCCTGCCTTGCAAGGAATTCAAGCTTTTTGTTTACATCAATCAATTTATTTGTCAAATCAACATTTTCTTTTCTTAAACTGTATACTTCAAAAGCTTTTTCTACATATATTTTCACATCATCCTCTACCCAGGGTTTTGTTAAGTACTTATATACCTGCCCCCGGTTAATGGCATCTATCACAGCATTTATATCTGTATAACCTGTCATTAGTATACGAATTGGATTAGGATATATAGTTTGAATACTTTCAAAAAATTCTATACCGGTCATTTTGGGCATTCGCTGATCGCTAAGTATAACATGAATCGTTTCTTCCTGCAGTATTTTCATTGCATCATCGGCTGATTCTGCTGTTATAATATTAAAGTTTCTTCTAAAGGTTGCTTTAAAAGAATTGAGATTATTTATCTCATCATCAACATACAAAACGTTAACATTTTTCTCGTTCATAAAAATTTCAGTTATTATTTTTTTATTAATCATTTAGCCTTGGCTTAATAAGGCAAGTAATAAAACGGCCAAATGAAATAATAATTGTAATGTGAACAAAATTTTTAAAATAAATGAGCGTTACTATTATAGAATGCTTTTTTCTCAATACCCCTTTTAACAATACCTATGATAACAGAAATTAAAATAAGGGCCTTCCGGGCTATTGATGATCCAGAGACTTGTCTGCGGTTTATTCAGGGGCACAGACGTGTTTTAGCGATTTATGGAATAGAAAACATTACTACTAATACCGACAACTGGATGTATAATCCTGCCATATTTGTGATAGTAGTAGAAAGTGTGGATGGTGAGAAGTTATACGGAGGTGCAAGGGTGCAGGTGGCAAATGGTATCAATCCGTTACCCATAGAAGAAGCGACCGGCAAATTGGATCCAAAGATTTATGATATAGTAAAATATTACTCTCAGTTCGGAGCTGCCGAATTATCAGGATTATGGAATTCTAAAGAAGTTGCCGGGTTTGGTATCGGAAGTTTATTCCCTTCAAGAGTGGCAGTGGCAATTGTAGAGCAAATTGGGGTAAAAGTATTATTTACATTATGTTCTCCTACTACTGTGCGCTTTAAAAGCTGGATGGGTGGAACAGAATTAGAAAGTATTGGCAATAAAGGGACTTTTTACTATCCTAAACTTGACCTGATTGCTACCGCTCTTTATACCGAAGATGCTATTAATTTGCCTGAATGTCACCCCCGTGAGCGGGAGAAAATATTTTATCTGCGCCAAAATCCTGTACATATAGCTGAGGAAAAATCGCCTTTTAAAAATAAAGAAGTAAAAATTCATTATGAGCTGAACATTGATAGTGCTGATCCTAATGAGTTTAAATTAAATGTAAACATGCCTTATAAACCTTTTGAAAAAAACATAACCAATGAAAAAATTTGTTCTCTCAATTATCAGTAATGTACTAATGGTATTCCTTCCTTTACTGGGAAGTCCTTCATTAATTTTCCATCCTAAAATTATAGTTATTATTGGAGGCAGTATATGTGTGTGGATGACACAACCTGCTTTTAGTGTTAATGAAACAAATGATAAAAAGCAAAGTGATAAATTTTCTGTAATACTGATTCTTTTTATGTCTTTAATAAGCGGGGTAGTGCCAATAATAGATTGGGCTTATTTCAGTTCTTCTGCTTATGACTATAATTGGATAACGGTTGCAGGAGTTGTAATGATTATAACAGGAATTTGGTTTAGGGCCTGGGCTGTAAGAACGTTGGGACAATTTTTTACCCCTACTGTACAAATTAAAAAAGAACACCAGTTAATAAATTCAGGTCCGTACAAAATAATAAGGCATCCGAGTTACTTTGCTGCTTTTCTTAGTATTACAGGTGCAGCAGTATTATTAGAAAGTGTGACAGGGATTGTGGTATCAATCATTGCTATGAGTGTTGCTTATTATGTACGCATAGGTATCGAAGAAAGAAAGTTATTAGAACATTTTGGACAGAGTTACCAGGAATATATGCTTAATACAAAAAAAATAATACCTTTTGTTTTCTAACTTTATGAAAAGTTTTTATGTGAGTACTAATACTTCTGAAAGAAGCTGCCTTATAATTTTTCTTTTTTTAATTTCTTTTTCAACCCTGTTTGTTAATGATATACAAGCTGCTCCTGCAGTGAAAATCGCAAACAGTCATCCATCGATTCGTTTAGGAGATTATATAGATGAATATGTTGACAAAGATTCGATATCATCTTTAGAGAATATAACACAAAAAGATTTTCAGCCTTCAAAGGGAGGTACCCCAAATTATTTTCCGGGGGTAAAAAGTGTATGGCTAAAATTTAAAGCAGAAAATAACTCTTCATCGCCTTCTGTTTATTTAAATATTGCTTTTTCAAATATTGGTCACGTAACTGTTTACAAAAAAAATAACCAGGGTTTTTCTATTATTAAAGAAGGAGGTAATGAACTGCCATTGCAGCACAGCCTCTTTTCTTCACCTGATATTATTTTTGATTTAAACCTTCCAATCAACACGGAAGGAGAGTATTTAATTCATATCAAAAGTGATCATCCTATTATTTTTCCTGCTTATTTAAGTGCTTACCATGCATTAGCTGATTATACCATTTTTCAGACTTTTATTATGAGCACCTACCTTGGTATTTTGAGCATAATGTTTCTTTATAATCTTTTCCTTTATTTCTCTACGCGTGATCACAACTACCTGTATTATATTGTCTATATCTTTTTTCTTGCACTTGCACAATTAACTTTAGCAGGTTATTCGTATAAATACTTCTGGCCTCAATATCCGGCACTGAATAAATATGCTGTTATATGGACATCGTCCGTGGCTGCAATAACAGGTATTCTGTTCTCAATGATTTTTCTGCATACAGCCCAGTCTTTTCCTAAGGCACACTCGTTTTTAAAAGGAATTATAGGTATTTATATTGTAGGTTTACTTTTAAGTACTTTAAACAAAGGTGTCTACAGTTACTTTATTCTGAATTATAATGGTCTCTTAAGCGTAATTGCAGTATTGGTTGTTTCAATATATTTGATCAAAAGAGGTTTTCGTCCGGCTGTTTTTTACCTCATTGCGTGGCTGGCCTTATTACTGTCATTTATTGTTTTAGTTTTTATTAATCTAAATCTGCTTCCTTATAACACTTTTACCGCGTATGCCTTTTATATCGGTTCTGGGGTAGAAGTTGCTTTATTGTCATTAGCACTGGCAGATAAAATAAATATTCTTAAAAAAGAAAAAGAAGCTTCGCAGGCAGAGGCGCTGAGAATATCACGGGAAAATGAACAATTAGTAAGAGAGCAAAACATAATGCTGGAAAAAAAAGTGGCCAAAAGAACAGAAGAACTTCAAATGACAAATGAGCAATTATCACTTGCTTTTAAAAACCTGAAAGGTGCACAGATACAACTGGTAGAGGCAGAAAAAATGGCTTCTTTAGGACAGTTGACCGCAGGCATTGCTCATGAAATAAATAACCCGATTAATTTTGTCAAAAGCAATATAAAGCCTTTGCAGCTCGATTTTAAAGACCTGGTAGAGGTGATAGATGAATATGATAAACTGCATCATTTACATAATGGTGAAATTGCTTCTCATCTGCAACAAATAGAATCTTTAAAGAAAAATATTGATATAGACTTTGTAAAAGACGAGATTAAAAGCCTCATGACGGGCATAGAGAATGGAGCAGAAAGAACAGCAGAAATTGTAAGGGGGCTGAGAACTTTCAGCAGGTTAGACGAAAGCGTTATTAAAACGGTAAATATTCATGAAGGCATAGACTCTACTTTGGTTTTATTGCGCAGCAATATTCCGGCTAATATAAAAGTGGTAAAGGAGTATAATGCGGACGGAGAGATTGAATGTTACCCGGGAAAGCTAAACCAGGTCTTTATGAATATTTTATCGAATGCTATACATGCTGTCAAGGCAAAAGACAATATGGGCGCCGATGAAAAAATAATTATTACTACAAACCGGATCGTTGATAACGAAATTGAAATAAGAATTAAGGATACAGGAAAAGGGATGTCTGAAGAGGTTAAACAAAAAATCTATGACCCTTTTTTTACAACGAAAGATGTTGGTGAGGGAACAGGATTAGGGATGGCCATAGTTTTTAATATTATCAAAGAACATTCAGGAAAAATTGAAGTCAATACAGAGGAAGGAAAAGGTTGCGAATTTATAATAACTTTGAATAATTCAATTCCCGGAAAACCGATAATTTAACGTAAAATGAACGCTAATAACGATAAAGTTGCTATTTTATATATAGATGATGAGGAGGATAACCTTCTTTCATTCAAGGCTACCTTCCGGAGAAATTATCAAATATTCACTGCTGCTTCGTCTGCCCAGGGTTTGAATATTCTAAATAATAATACCGTTCATGTCATTATTGCTGATCAGCGAATGCCGCAATCTACCGGCGTTGAATTTTTTGATATTGTAAGAACTGCACATCCTGATCCTATACGAATATTGCTGACAGGCTATACAGATGTAGAAGCAATAATTGACGCTATAAATAAAGGACAGATATTCAGATATATTAAAAAACCGTGGGATAAACTGGAACTGCAGACTTCAATAAAAAATGCGTTTGAAGTGTATACTACAAGACAAAACCTGAAAATTAAAATTGAAGAACTTCAAAGAACAAATGATGAACTTAACAGGTTTGTTTATAGCACGTCTCACGACCTGAGGTCTCCGCTCGCTTCTGTAATGGGCGTTCTTAACCTGGCAAAAATGGAAGGTTCTGTAAAAGACCCTAATGGTTACATGGATATGATAGAAAGTTGCGTAAACAAAATGGATTTTTTTATCATTAAAGTTATAGAATATTATAAAAGTGTACGCGTGGATGAATCTCATGAAATTGTAGACCTTAAAAAAGTTGCCAACGACAGCATAGACCTTTGCCGCATGCAAAACCCCGCAATTGTTTTTGATCTCCAGGTTAATCAATCGCGCGAGTTTTGGTCAGATGCTTTCAGACTTTCGGTAATTTTAAACAATCTCATCTCAAATGCCGTAAAGTATCAAAGACCTGAAGAGATAAATCCTTTTGTAAAACTAGTAATTGATGTAAACGAAAAAGAAGCTGAAATTATAATAGAAGATAATGGAGTTGGCATTATAGAAGACCATCTCAACAACGTGTTTAAAATGTTTTTCAGAAGTAACTTTTCAGTTACAGGTTTGGGTATAGGATTGTATATAGTAAAAGAAGCGCTTACGAGAATCGGAGGAGAAATTTCAGTCGAGTCAATACATGGTGAGGGTACAAGTTTCAGGCTTAAAGTGCCTAATATGCAACCTGTTGAGAAAGTTGAAGAAGCGCTCATTTAACCGATTTTTCACCTATCCTGAGTTTTGTTTTTCAACTTCCTTTCTTACAGCATTCTTTATGCTGCCTTTACTCCTATTTCCGGGTAGATTATTCATGCTTTTTATACTTTTTTGAGAACTGCTGCCCGATCTTTCAAAACCTTGTAAAAAAGATAACTTCGGGAAAATCGTTCAGAACCATTTCATAGCCTGTTTCCTAATTTGATTAACTATATGTATATTTAGTATTTAGTTATCTTTTCAAATAATTTCAACAAATAATTTTTAATGGCAATAGACAAAACAGTTAAAGATGCTGATGAAGCTGTCAATGATATATTTGCCGGTGCGACGCTTTTATTGGGCGGCTTCGGGCTTTGCGGTATTCCGGAAAATTGTATTGCAGCCCTGGTAAAAAAAGGTACGGGCCAGCTAACCTGTATCTCCAATAATGCGGGCGTGGATGATTTTGGTATCGGGCTGATGCTGAAGAAGAAACAAGTGAAAAAAATGATTTCTTCTTACGTGGGAGAAAATGCAGAATTTGAGCGGCAGCTTTTAAGTGCTGAGCTGGAAGTGGAATTAATACCGCAGGGCACACTCGCAACAAGATGTATGGCTGCAGGATATGGAATACCGGCAGTCTACCTTCCCGCAGGCGTAGGAACAGAAGTGGCCGAAGGAAAGGAAACACGAAATTTTAATGGAAAAGATTATTTAATGGAATATGCTTTCAGTGCAGACTTTGCGCTGGTAAAAGCATGGAAAGGCGATACTTGCGGCAATCTTATTTATAAAGAAACAGCCAGAAACTTCAATCCTGTGATGGCAATGGCCGGCAGGATAACCATAGCCGAAGTAGAAGAACTGGTGCCGGCAGGTCAACTTAATCCCGATCACATTCATACACCGGGGATTTACGTAAAACGAATATTCAAGGGAAATAATTATGAAAAAAGAATTGAAAAAATAACGGTAAGAAAATCTGCTAATTCCCGATTTTCAATTCCTAATTAAAAAAGATGCCTTTAACCAAAGAACAGATTGCCCAACGGATTGCAAGAGAATTGCAGAACGGAAATTATGTGAACCTTGGCATTGGTATTCCCACCCTCATAGCTAATTATATTCCGGCAGGCATAAGCGTAGAATTGCAAAGTGAAAACGGATTATTGGGCATGGGACCATTTCCTTTAGAAGGAGAGGAAGATCCGGATTTAATAAATGCAGGCAAGCAAACCATTACCACACTTCCCGGCTCTGCTTTTTTCGACAGCGCCACAAGCTTTGGCATGATAAGAGCCGGTAAAGTAGATTTAACGGTTCTGGGTGCAATGGAAGTGTCTGAAAAAGGTGACATAGCCAACTGGAAAATACCTGGCAAAATGGTAAAAGGCATGGGTGGCGCTATGGACCTGGTGGCGTCAGCAAAAAATATTATTGCAGCAATGCAACATACCGACCCAAAAGGAAACAGCAAGCTGTTACCCCGCTGCACATTGCCATTGACAGGAGTCTCCTGCGTGAAAAAAATAGTGACCGACCTTGGTGTATTTGATATAACTCAAGCGGGTTTTTGCTGTATAGAATATGCACCGGGAGTAACTATAGATGAGATAAAAGCCAAAACCGCAGGCAGGTTAATAATTTCTTCAGAAGTGAAAGAAATGACCTTTTGAATCTAAAAAAAGGTAAAATGATGCACGCTATGCCCGAGGTTAATGCAGATGAAGATTGGTGGGATACAATGCCAGACAACGTAAAAGCAGATTTGGAAGCAGCCTTATCGGAAGCTGATAAGGGAGAATTAATCCCGCATGAAGAAATAAAAAAGCGGTATCAAAAATGGCTTGCAAAATAAGTTGGACACAAAGAGCTTACTTATAGAGCTAACATAAACTTTTTGGAAAACGAGTCGACAGAAATTGAACTTTGATTTATAGTAATAACGCATCGGCTGCGTATAATCTTATCTATAAGTAAAGAAAGTTTGTTAATGTAAAAAAACTCTCGTAATTATTTATATTAAGAAACCTGATTTTATTGATGATACTCTTTGAAATACGAGTCTTGTACTAAATTATGATAAAATAAAAACTAGCTATATGTCTTCTACACGATTGTCTGCTTTACAGAAAGCTCAGTACGGGCAGGATGGATATTTAATTGTCAAAAAATTTTTAAACCCTGAAGAAACTGATTTACTCTCTGGTTTAGCCACTGGCGACAATGTCCTTCGCAACAACGCTTTTGATTTAAAGGACCAAAATGGAAAGTACACAAAGCTTACCTTGTGGTTTACTCCCGGCGAAGATACTTTTGGTTTGTTGACCCGAAGCGAACAAATAGTAAGCGCCGTTCAAACTTTGCTGGGCGAAGGAGAAGTCTGTCACTTTCACTCAAAATTAATGCAGAAAGAACCTAAGGTTGGCGGTGCATGGGAGTGGCACCAGGATTACGGGTATTGGTATAAAAATGGTTTTTTGTATCCTGATGCATTAATCAGTGTTATGCTTGCACTGACAGAAGCCACAAAGCAAAATGGCTGCATCCAGGTATTGAAAGGCTCGCATAAAATGGGCAGGTTTGAGCATAGTTTTGCGGGTGAACAGCAGGGAGCAGATATGCCCTTTGTGGAAGAAGCTTTGAAAAAATGCGAGCGGGTTTATGTAGAGCTGCAACCCGGTGATGTTCTTTTCTTCCATCCCAACCTGCTGCACATGTCTGAAGCAAACTTGTCTGACAAAGCCCGATGGTCGCTTATATCCGTTTATAATTTAAGTTATAATGTGCCTTTCCGTGAGAAAAATAATTCCTGTATTACTCCTGTTAAGGTCGTACCAAATGAAGCAGTTTTAGCTTCCGGCCTCGCAGGATTATCTGAAAAAACAGATTTTCTTCATAAGGAAGATGAAATAACTTTAAATGTGAAGTAAGGTATTTTATGATGGCGCATTGTCTTAGGTCAAGGTCCTCCTGACATTCCGGTTGTATCAGACGACGGATAAGGCGCATGCGCTTATTCAAAAACAATTAAATAGAGATAATGGCAATGGATGTTAATAATGCATCTTTATACTAATTTACCGTTTCTAAATAACCTCGAGTGAAAAAAGTGTTTTTACCGCTGATTTTTCTTTTGTGCATTATTCTATTGTCATGGATGTGGGGCAACAGGGATCCTGCACCAAAAGGCAATTGGCCTGAATACCTTGGTGGCCCCGACCGCAACCATTATTCAGAATTAAAACAAATAAATGCTTCAAACGTAAAACAGCTCAAAGTAGCCTGGGAATATCATACCCTCGACTCAGGGCAGATACAGTGCAATCCCATTATTGTGAATGGTATCCTTTACGGGATGACCGCTTCTACACAGCCTTTTGCCATAGATGCCGCTACAGGACAGGAAAAATGGAAGAAGGAAAAAGCGCCTGACGACAGGCTGAGTTCAAGCCGTGGGCTGGTGTACTGGGAGAATGGAGATGATAAGCGAATATTATATACAAAAGGTCCCTGGCTCTTTGCGTTGAATGCTTTAACAGGAGAAAAAATCAATTCATTTGGTGACAGTGGCCGGACAAGTCTTAAGGCGGGTTTAGGCCCTGCTTCAAAAGATAAAATGGTAATTTCTAACACGCCCGGTACTGTCTATGGCGATTTAATAATTATGCCTTTACGTGAGTCTGAGGGAACTGACGCAGCACTGGGTTATGTCCAGGCCTTTAATATCATAACAGGAAAGTTAGCCTGGGTTTTTCACACTATTCCTTTGCCTGGCGAGTTTGGATACGAGACATGGCCAAAAAATGCATATGAAAATACAGATGTTGGAGCAGGAAATAACTGGGCAGGAATGGCTGTTGACCGCAAGCGTGGGATTCTATATGTTCCTACGGGCTCTGCCGCTTTCGACTTTTATGGCGGTAACCGTAAAGGCGCCAACCTTTTTGCAAACTGCCTGCTGGCTTTGGATGCAAAAACAGGCAAGAGGCTATGGCACTACCAATTGGTGCATCATGATATTCTAGACCGTGACCCTCCCGCAGCGCCTAACCTGGTTACTATCAATCACGATGGAAAGCAGGTTGATGCAGTCGTACAGGTAACCAAGCAAGGTATGGTGTTTGTTTTTGACAGGGTTACAGGTACCCCAATATATCCTATTGAGGAAAGGCCTATTCCCGTTTCGGATGTCCCTGGCGAAAAAAGCTGGCCTACACAGCCTTTCCCGGTAAAGCCGGCTCCGTATGCCCGTCAAAATCTTACAGAAGCTGACATTAACCCTTATTCTGAAAGCCATGATTCATTGGTAGCTCTTTTTCATAAAAGTCGTTATGGTGGACCTTTTACTCCGCTTAGCAAAAAGGGAACTATTATTTTTCCGGGTCTTGACGGTGGCGCAGAATGGGGCGGCTCTGCTGCTGACCCTGACGGAGTTTTGTATGTAAACAGCAATGAAATGGCGTGGCTGATAGCAATAGGAGAAACAGCCACAGAAGCACAGATGTCAGGTATGTCTTCAGGCAATCGTCTTTATACAACCAATTGTATTGGCTGTCATGGTTCCGAACGAAAAGGAAACCCTGCAAGCGGTTATCCTTCACTTATTGGTGTTGCCACCCGCCGTACAAGGGATTATATCAGGAACGTTATTACCAATGGAAAAGGAATGATGCCGGGCTTTGGAAGTCTGGATGACAAACAAAAAAAAGCACTGATTGCTTTTCTTTCAGGTGAAGAAAGAGCCGAGATTGGCCTGGCAAAAATGCAAAGCGCTGTTAAGACAAAAACAAAAACTGCGACAAAAGCAAATGTCAAAAAAACGACTTCGACTTATTCTTACAGAATTTCCGGATACAGTAAATTTTTAGATAAAAACGGTTTACCTGCAGTAAGCCCTCCATGGGGCACGTTAAACGCAATTGATTTGAACACAGGAGAATATAAATGGAAAATACCTTACGGAGAATATCCCGAACTGGCGGCAAAAGGTGTCCCTCAAACAGGTTCAGAAAGTTATGGAGGTCCTGTTGTTACCGCCAGTGGACTGTTATTTATTTCTGGTACCAAAGACAAAAAATTCAGGGTTTACGATAAAAACAATGGCAAGCTATTGTGGGAAACGCAATTACCTGCAGCAGCATTTGCAACCCCCAGCACTTATGAAGTGAATGGCAAACAATATGTAGTGATAGCATGCGGCGGCACCAAGCTGGGAGCAGAGGCAGGAGATAGTTATGTAGCATTCGCTTTGCCAACCGCCAACCCATAAGGAAAGTCAGAGGACAAGTAAAATTTGAATTGAGTTGTCTATTGATTATTGTCTATTGATTATTGTCTATTGATTATTGTCTATTGATTATTGTCTATTGATTATTGTCTATTGATTATTGTCTATTGATTATTGTA
>JAABUT010001736.1_pt1 | contig 23608 bp, 24 predicted proteins | sample 5559281 | NCBI WGS metagenome assembly JAABUT01 (sample SAMN10711880, study PRJNA513359) | rock metagenome | isolation source: Antarctica rocks | place: Antarctica: Victoria Land, Ricker Hills nord | collected 2016-01-04
TCGCTCGGACGAGCTCCACGGCCTGCTCCCGGAACTCCGGGCTGTACTTGCTGGGACGGCCCATCAGGACCCCTTCCTCGGGCGAAGTGCCCAAGATCAGGGTGTCCACCGAAGCGGGTCAACTCCAGGATGTGGCTACGGTGGTGATCATGGGGGCTTTCGCGCGTTGGGTGCTGCGGCACCGGTTGCTTGTCGGGGTGGCGTGGCTGGTGTTGTTTCTGGCCGGTGGGGTGGCTGCTGGGCCGGCGGCGGGTCGGTTGAGCTTTGACTTCTCGTTGCCTGGGCAGCCGGGGTTCCAGGCTGAGCAGCGGCTGGTCCAGACGTTCGGGGCCAGCAGCGACGACACGCTGGTGCCGGTGCTGACCGTGCCTGCGGGCAGCACCGTGGCGCAGCGCGCCGGGGATATCGCGACGGTGTTCGACGCCGTCCGGAGCCGGTTCCCGCAGACCCGGGTGGTGGACCTGGCGAGCACCGGCGACGCCCGTTTTGTTACTGACAACGGCAAAAGCACGTTCGCTTTGGTGCAGGGTCCGCGGCCGAAGGGCTTCGGGCCCGGGCTGGAACCGGCATTGCGTCCGGTCCTTCAGGCCGCCGCGCGGGAGGCAGGGCTGCAGTACGGGATCACGTCCTACCAGCTGTTGGCCGCGGGCGGGAACACCCACGGCCCCAGCGTGCTCGTCGAGACGCTTTTCGGGGCGTTGGGTGCCCTGGCGGTGCTGGTGTTCGTGTTCGCGTCGTTCCTTGCGCTGGTACCGCTGCTGATCGCTGCGGTGTCCATCCTGACGACGTTCCTGCTCGTGCTCGGGCTGACCTACCTCACCGACGTGAGCTTCGTGGTGCAATTCCTCATCGCCCTGGTCGGGCTGGGTGTGGCCATCGACTACTCCCTGCTGTTGGTGTCCCGGTGGCGGGAGGAGCGGGCCCACGGACATAGCAACGACGAGGCGGTGGTACTCGCGGTGCAGACCGCCGGGCACGCGGTGCTCGCCTCCGGCGTCACGGTCGCGGTCAGCCTGCTCGCGTTGGTGGTCGTTCCGGTGCCGTTCCTGCGCAGCATGGGGTTGGGCGGCATGCTGATCCCGCTGGTGAGCGTCGGGGTCGTCCTGACGCTGCTGCCGGCGCTGCTGTCAAAGATCGGCCCGCGGGTCGACTGGCCGCGGATCCGGCACGACGACGTTGCCGCCCGCGGCTGGTCAGCCTGGGCGCGGCTGATTGTGCGCCGTCGAGGCTTGGCAGCCGGCGCCGCCCTGCTCGCCCTTGGCTTGGTCATCGCGCCGGTGTTCGGGCTCAAGATCGGCCAGTCCGGGACCGGTTCGCTGGCCCGCAGCGGCCCTGCGTACGACGTCCTGCGGCAGTTGAATGCCGACGGCGTCGGGAACGGGGTCTTGACCCCGGTCGAGGTCCTGGTACCGCAGGCCCAGGCAGGCCCGGCGGTGCGGGCGGCCCGGGCCGTGCCCGGGGTGCGGACAGCGGCGATCGGTGGGATCCGGAACGGCCAGGCGGTCGTGGATGTCCTGCCGACCCGCGAGACCGTTGACAGCGCCAGCAACCAGGTCGTTGACGGTGTCCGCAGCGCGGTCGAGCAGGCAACCGGGAGCGGCGTCGGGGTCGCGGGCACCGGGGCGGTCGTCCAGGACTACTTCCGTGCCGTCTACGACAACTTCCCCTACGTGCTGGCTCTGATCGCCGTGATCACCTTCGTCCTGCTCGTCCGCACGTTCCGCTCGGTGCTGCTCCCGATCAAGGCAGTGCTGCTGAACCTGGTGTCATTGGCCGCGGTCTTCGGCGCCGTCGTGTTCTTCTGGCAACACGGCCACGGTTCGAACGCGGTGTTCGGCGTCTCCCCGACCGGCGCGATAACGTTCTGGCTCCCCGTGATCATCTTCGCGTTCCTGTTCGGGTTGTCGATGGACTACGAGGTGTTCATCCTGGCCCGGATGCGCGAGGAGTACGACGCGACCGGTTCCACCGCACAAGCCGTCGTCACCGGCTTGGGCCGCACCGGGCGGCTGGTGACGTCCGCAGCACTGATCCTGTTTTTCTCCTTCGCAGCACTGGCCTCCTCTCCAGGCACTGACATCAAGGTGCTCGGGACCGCCCTCGGCGTCGGGATCCTCATCGACGCCACCCTGGTAAGGGCGCTGCTGGTCCCCGCGCTCGTCAGCCTGTTCGGCAGGTGGAACTGGTGGCTCCCCAACCGGCTCGCCAAGGTCCTGCGCGTTCAGCCATCAGCCGTCGCCGGCACCGAACCAGGCCTACCCGAACGACAGCCCTTGTCTGCATAGATCGCTGCGTCGAGCTGCACGAACAGGCTGCCTGTGACGTCGCCGGTTGGTCGCCATAGCGACAGTCATCCCGGCTCGAAGCCGCCCTCCATCACCCGCCGCACCGTCGCAGACGCCGACCGCGCCTCGCCGCCCTCCAGACCCGCGATGCCGCTGACGCCGACCGCCACGATCGTGGCGTACTCGCGCTCCCGGTGCGACGGTGGAGCCCAGTCCGACGTCGGCTGGGCAAACTCCTGAGAACGCCGACTCGGCCGAGACGAAGGGAATGTCCTCGCCCGTTGGTTCCGCTGCATGGCCGTCCTCACACGATGGTCACGTTCAGCGGGGCTCGCGCTCATCGGCGCCTGTCGATTCCTCTCCGCCGGTGCTGGGCCATCCTGCAACCAGTGCGCGCGAGCGCGCTCTGAGACCCCTCTGGGGATCGTGGCCGTCGTCGCCGTCATCGTCGTGGTGGCTGTGTCCCGTGCTGATCGATGACATGTGGAGGCACGCGCTCCTCTCGCTTGCCTTCTGGGCGCTGGTCGTAGCACCGGTCGCGGTTCGGTGCGCGTCTGACTTCGTGTCCCTGCTGCGGAAGCGGCTACAGGCTCCGCCTGGCTAGGTGGCGCTTCGCCAGAACAGCTAGCAGGAGCCGCCTCCGAAGACCCCATACTCACGGCATGACGGCGTCCCTCCGCGGCTGGGCCCCCTTGGCGCTGGCCCGCGCCATGTGGCGGGCCGACCGTGGCCTGGCCGTTGCCTGGTGGGGGATTGTCCTGCTGCGCGGCCTGCTCCCTGCCGTCCTCACCCTCGGCCTCGGTGCTCTCGTGACCGCGGTCGGCGGAGCCCACGACGTTACGGTGCCGCTGGTGGTCGTCGGGGCGGCGTTCGCCCTGTCCTGCGTCGCGTCACCTCTGCACTCCCAGCTGGGGGCGGTCCTGGGCGACGCCACGTCCGGGGCCCTCCAGGCGCAGCTGACGCGCGCGGTGAACGGTCCTGCGGGCATCCACCACCTGGAGCGGCCCGGGCTCGCCGCGGAGCTGGTCATGGCCCGGGACTTCGACCAGGGCATCACCGGCCCCCCGCTGTCGGTCGCGGTCGGGTTCATCGCGTCCGGGATGGTCGAGCTGGCCGGCGGGACGGGGCAGGTCGTGGTGCTGGGGACCGTCCTGTGGTGGGCACCGTTCGTCATCGGCGGAGCCTGGCTCTCGACTCACTGGTTGCTGCGGGAGAGCTCGTTCTGGTCGAACCGGACCGACCCGGAGGTGATGCTCGAGCAGCGCCACGCCGACTACGCGTACCGGCTGGCGGTCGAGGCGGGGCCGGCGAAGGAGCTGCGGGTCTTTGGCCTCGGTGGCTGGACCGTCGAGCGGTTCGCGGGTCGCCGCAGCCGCCTGCTTGACCTGCAGTGGCAGGCGATGCGGCTCAAGCAGCGGTCCCTGGTCACCGTCCTCGTGGTCCTGTGCGTGGCACACGCCGTCGTGTTAGTGCCGCTGGTCACCCGGGCCGTGGACGGGCACCTGACGCTCGCGCACCTCGTGGTGGCCGCGCAGGCGCTGCTCGGGGCGAGCGCGCTCGCCGTCGGAGGCTTCGCGTGGGCGCTCGAGAGCGCGGCCCAGCCGGTACTTATGGTGGAACGGCTGGAGGCCCGGATGGCCCCTGAGGGCGCCCTAGACGACGTTCGCGTTTCCGCGTCGCCAGCCGGTCTGCCCGCCCGTGAGATCCGACTGGTCGACGTCGGATTCACCTATCCCCACAGCGACGGTGCTCCTGTCTACGAGCACCTCGACCTAACGATCCCGGCCGGGCAGAGCCTCGCCGTTGTCGGGCGGAACGGGGCGGGGAAGACGACGCTGGTCAAGCTGCTCTGCAGGCTCTACGACCCGACGACCGGCTCGATCCTGGTCGACGGCCAGGACCTGCGGACCTTCGACGTCGCCGCCTGGCGGGAGCGCGTGACCGTCGTGTTCCAGGACTTCGTTCGGCTCGAACTGCCGTTGCGGACGAATCTGGTTCCCGGCGGTGGACCCCTGAGTGACGATGAGCTTCTCGAGGTCCTACGCGTCGCCGGCGCCGACGGCCTCGCCGACCTCGACCAGCCATTGTCCAAGGCGTACCCCGGCGGCACGGACCTCTCCGGTGGGCAGTGGCAGCGCGTCGCGCTGGCTCGGACCCTGGCGGCGGTGCGGCTCGGCGCTGGCCTGGTGATCCTGGACGAGCCGACGGCGCAACTCGACGTCCGGGGTGAGGCAGAGATCTTCGAGCGGCTGCTGGAGGCGACGGCCGGGTGCACGACGATCCTCATCTCCCACCGCTTCTCCACCGTCCGGAGGGCGGACCGGATCATCGTCGTGGAGGAGGGCAGGGTCGTCGAGCAGGGGAGCCACGACGAGCTGATGGCCGTCGGTGGGCCGTACAAGACGATGTTCGAGCTGCAGGCGGCGCGGTTCGGTCTCGACGAGGAGGTCGACGCATGAGCGACCTCCCGGCGCTGCCAAGCCAGCGCGCAGCCCTCGCCCACATACTGCGGCTCGGAATGCGCTTCCAGCCGGCCCTGCTGTGGGTGTCGCTGGCGGTGACGGTTGTCTCCGCGCTGCCGGATGCCCTCTTCGCAGTGTGGCTCGGGCTGTTCGCCCGGGCGCTGCGGGTGCCGGCGTCCCCCGACCAGACCCTCCTCGTCGCGGCCGGCTGCGGCCTCGCCTTCTCCTGCATCGGCGGCTGGGTCCTGCGCGCGGGGGGCGACCGGGTCCAGCAGCGGTTCCGTCAGCGCCTCGCCGTCGCGCTCGAGACGCACGTCGCCATGCTGCAGGCAACCACCGCGGGCATCGAGCAGCATGAGCGGCCCGAGGTCCTGGACCGGCTGGCGCTGCTCCGCGACCAAGTGTTCACCCTGGACCACGTCTTCCTATCGGTCTTCGGGTCGCTGGGGATCGTCGTCCGGCTCGTCGTCGTCATGGGGGTGCTGGCCTCGGTCAACCCCGCCCTCGCGCTGCTCGGGGTGGCCGCCGTGCCACCGGTGGTGGCGACGGCGCGGCGCGGGCGGGTCGAGTCGAAGGTCTGGGAGGCGTCCGCGAGCCGGCGTCGGTTGTCCCGGCACCTGCTTGTGCTCGGTACGGACGCGGCCCCGGCGAAGGAGCTGCGCGTGGCCGGGGCCGTGGACGCGGTTGCCGACGCCCGGGCCCGCGCCTGGGCGGAGTTCATCGCCCCGCTCCGGAGTGTGCGCATCCGTTCCGGCCTCGTCCAGACAGCAGGCTGGGGCGTCTTTGCCACGGCGTTCGTGGTCGCCGTTGCGCTGGCGTCCCAGGGTTCCGGGCCCGCTGCAGCCGGGGACACGCTCGTCGTCATCGCCGCAGGGGCCCGGCTCACCGCCTACATCGGACAGGCGGCCGTCGAGGTCGACACCTGGGGCTTCTTCATCCAGGGGTCGCAGCGGCTGCTGTGGCTGGAGGAGCTCGTCCACCGGCGGAACGCCGACGCGGACGGCACGCCACCGTCCCGCCTGCGGAGCGGGATCACCTTGCGCAGGGTGTCGTTCGCGTACCCGGGCTCGGCTGAACTGGTCCTGGACGACGTCGAGCTGAGCCTGCCCGCGGGAGCCGTCGTCGCCGTCGTCGGCGAGAACGGCGCCGGCAAGTCCACACTGGTGAAGCTGCTCGCAAAAATGTATGAGCCGACGGCCGGTCACATCCTGGTTGACGGCGTTGACCTCGCGACGCTCGACGCGGTCCGCTGGCGCGCACGGATGAGCGGCGCGTTCCAGGACTTCGTGAAGTTCGAGCTGCCAGCACAGAACAGTGTCGGCGTGGGCGACCTGCCGTTGTTTGACGACCGGCCCGCGGTGGAGTCGGCCGTCCGGCGGGCCGGTGCCGCGGACGTCGTCGATCGGCTGCCCGACGGGCTGGACACCCAGCTCGGTCCCGCGTGGCCCGGTGGCGTCGACCTCTCCGGCGGGCAGTGGCAGAAGCTCGCGCTCGCCCGCGGACTGGTCCGGGAGCACCCGTTGTTGGTCGTCCTAGACGAGCCGACGTCGGCGCTGGACGCGGAGACCGAGCACGCCTTGTTCGAGCGGTTCGCCGAGCAGGCTCGCACCGCCACGGACGACGGCCGCATCACCGTGCTCGTGTCGCACCGGTTCTCCACCGTGCGGATGGCGGACCTCGTCGTCGTGTTGTCGGGCAACAAGGTCGCCGAGGTCGGGACGCACCATGAGCTGGTGGACGCGGGCGGGCCGTACTCCGAGCTGTACGCGATCCAGGCCGCGGCGTACCGGTAGTCGTCCACAGGACTTCCGGTCTGGTCCTTCCCGCGACGGGCACCGCCAAGCCAACGCCGCGCTCTGGCGCATCGCGATGGTCCGCCTCGGCTGCGACCAACCCACCCGCAACTACCTCGCCAAACACCAAGCAGCACATCGGCGTTCTCAGGAGTTCAAGCATCACCGACCACGGCTGTTCGGTTGGTTGGGGATAGCAGCGCAACTCGGTCCGGACGTGCCCGGCGACTAGGTCCAGCAGGCCGGCGCGTTCAGCGAGCTTCAGGACGGGCGCCAACCCGGCGCACGACACGAGGTTGGGGTCATCGAAGACCGCTGTGGGGGCTTGACAGACTCGCTTCTACCGGGTGCCCTTCTGCGCGGGTGGATCGTTCCCTAGGGAACGATCGATTCTTCGCACCAGAAGGGCACGTTTGGGGTACCGGGTAGACCGGGTTAGGCCTCGCTGGGCGCGCGGTGGTTCAGCTGCCCGGGTTCAATCTTAGGCAGCAGGCGTATGAGGCCGAAGGCCAGCCCGAACACGAGTACCTCGAAGAGCAGGGTCCGCTCGATGGCGTGCAGGTAGTTGGTCTTGTTGGCCTGGCGACTCGCGGCTGCGAAAGCCCGCTGTGCGGCGGCGGGCGTGCCGGGGGTGGGTGCGCAGCCAGCGGGAGTCACCGAGGGGTCCGGCGCTTTGGACCGGGTCACGAAGCAGCGGCTGAAGGTGGCGACGGCGGGCTGGACCTGCGCCGGCGTCGCCCCGGCAGCGGTCAGGCCCCGAGTGAGCACCGCCTGCTGGTCCTTTGCGCTGGCCGCCGCGTGCGTCCCGAGCAGGCCAAACAGCACCAGGCCGATCAGGGCGACACCGATCGCGCCGCCGATCTGCTGGGTGGTCGACAGGACCCCCGATGCGGAGCCGGCCTCCCGGCCGCTAATGCCCGCGAGGACCAGGTTGGTGAGCGGGGCGATGAAGCAGCCCAACCCGAGGCCGGAGACGAACAGCACCGGACCGACGTTGTAGGCATGCAGGTTGGTGCCGCTGGCGTGCAGGACGGCAATAAGCACGACCATTGACAGCGCGAGCAGGCCGGCGCCGACGGCCAGCACGTCCCGCCCGATCCGCTTGGCGATCCCGTCGGAGCGGGCTGAGGCGATCGCCGAGCCGAAGGCGAACGGCAGGGTCGTCAGGCCCGAGCGCAGCGGGGAGTAGCCCAAGCCGACCTGCAGGTACAGCGAGAAGGTGAAGAAGAACGCCGGGATGCCGGCGAAGAACACAAAGGACAGCACCAGGCCGCCCCGGAAACTCTTGTTGGAGAACAGGGTCATCAACAGAAGCGGCCCTGAGTCCTGGCGGGTCTTGCGCCGCTGCAGCGCAACGAAGGCCACCAGCAGCGGCACTGATGCAGCGAGCATGACGTAGAGGTAGAGCGGCCAGCCCTTCTCGCGCCCCTCCGTCAGCGGGTAGACCAGTAGGAAGAGCCCGGCGCCGACGAGTAGGGCGCCCGGGAGGTCGAGCTTGACGGCGTCCGGCGCCTTGCTGTCGGGCAGCTCGACGAACGCTGCCACCACGGCCAGGACCCCGACCGGAATGTTGACCAGGAAGATCATCCGCCAGTCGGTGCCGAACAGGTTGGCGGTGATGAGGATCCCGCCCAAAAGCGGACCCAGAATCGTGGCGATACCGATGGTGGCGCCGAAGATGCCAAAGGCCTTCCCCCGGTCCTTAGGCGGGATCGTAACCTGGATCACTGCGAGCACCTGGGGGAACATCAGCCCGCTGCCGAGGCCTTGCAGAATACGAGAGAGCACGAGCGTCGTGGCGTTGGGCGCCAGGCCGCACAGGGCACTGGCAGCGGTAAACGTGACCATCCCGATCATAAACAGCTTCTTGCGACCGTAGATGTCGCCCAGGCGGGCGCCGGTGATCAAAAGGCAGGCGAACGCCAGCTGGTAGCCGGCGATGACCAGTTGGATGGACGCGAAGGACGCGCCGATGTCCCGCTGGATCGAGGGCACCGCCACGTTGACGATCGACACGTCCAGCAGCTGGACGAAGACGGCCGTAAGCACGATGGCGAGCACCAGGAACGGATGCCTCTCACCGCGCGCACCCCGGGAGGCAGGTGTTGCAGCAGGCGTCGAAGTCATGCCCGGTACCGTAGCCCGGAGCACCCGCCCGAGCCTTTCCTGCGAACACTCCTAGGACGGGAATTCGCGGACATCGCCATTGACCCGACCTCAGGCGGCTCGAACTGCGGCACATCGCCTGACTACTGACGGCAGAGCCGAAAGTAAGGCGAAGCCTAGATCCAGGACGCGGCTCCGTCGCTAGGAGCGGGGCCATGACGTACGGCGCCACATCGTTCGCCGGCAAGCGATAGTGCATTATCCAGGCTCGGCTATCACGCCAGTGACGTGAGAAAAGATGCAAAGCCGCCGACGACGCGCGAGCGACGTCGGGCACTCGTCGTGACCCGGACAGCCGTGGTAGCGACGAGGCGTACCCCCGCTACCTGCTCAAGCAGGCTCGCAAGCGCTTGGTCCTCGCCGACAGCGAGCTCCGGCATGCCACCGACCTCCAAATACCGGTCCGCCCGCAGCCCCAGGTTCGCGCCGTGACGATGTGAGTGCGGCCCAGTCCCGTCGGGGCCTGTTCCGGTGTACAGCGCGCGGAAGCGGTGAGGGACGCGGATCCCGTGCCCGCTCCAGTCATCGACGTCAACGACCCCGAAGACCGCGTCGGCTCCGGCGGCTGCGCACAGCAACTGCTCAGCGATCCACTCCGGTGCCACGCGGCTGTCGGCATCAGTGGTGGCGAGCCAGAGGGCCTCGGCCCCGAGCTGGTCGACCAGAGCAGCCATTCCGAGTGCTCGTGCGCGGCCGGCGCTGCGCGCGTCGACGGCCAGCACAGGAACCCCCCTAACGGCACAGACGTCCACGCTGGCGTCACGGCAGCAGTCCAGTACGACCAGGACGTGCACTGGCACGGCGACGTGGGTGGCGGCGAGGGCGAGGGCGTCGAGGCACGCACCGAGGAGCTCCTGCTCGTCGTGGGCGGGGACGACCACAGCAACGGCCCTCACGTGAGCCCCTCCCGTTCGGCCACGGATCGGGAATCACGTGACCAGACCGCGGCAATCAGGTCCGGCTCGACGTGCAGCGCCAGTCGGGTGAGCCCTGCGCGTTCGGCCTCGCCGTCGAGAAGCCCGTGAACCTCGTCGCCGGACAGCGGGTAATCGGGCACCTCGTGCCGCCAATGGACGGCCACCGCCGTGTGGGCGCTGGCGAACACCTTTTGCGCTAAGGCCGTGGCTTCATCGCAAGACAGGTAGTACACGACTTCGGAGAGCACGACGAGGTCGACGTCGCCCTCGGGCCACGCCTCCGGCAGCGCTGCCCGTTCGACCTGCACATGGGGCAGCTCGGCGCATCGCTGCTTTGTTGCGGCGACGGCGGACTGGGCGACGTCGGTGGCGAGGAGGCTGTCACAGCGCGGCGCCAGCTCGCGCGTCAGGACCCCGATCGAGCAGCCCGGCTCGAAGACGCGCCTGTAGTGCGGCGCCGGCAGCAACGCCAGGGTGAGGGCACGCTTGCGCTGCTCGTACCAGCGGTCCTCGAACCCCCAGGGGTCAGCGGAACTGTCGTACAACGCGTCGAAGTAGGTCGGCGGCAGCATCAGCAGGACCCGGCCAGCAGCACCTCAGCGGAGCGCGTAAGCCGGACACGGACGTGCTCAGGCAGGATCGGGTCAACGCCTTCGAGCTGCGACACGTACTCCTGCACCGCCAGGTGCTTGGCCTGGAGCTGGTCGACAGACATCGGCACCTGCACCATCCGGTCGGTTGGGAGGTGGCACGGCTGCGCCCAGTGCCAGGCCCATACCAGGTAGCTCCACGCGCGGCTCGAAAGACCGCGGGCGGCATGTCCGCAGGCATCGTGGTCAGGATGGCCATCTCGCTCCCAGGGGCCGAGCAGCACGTCCGTCGGTCCGACGTGCGCGCTGATCTGCCGCCGCAGCAGGGCCTCGTCCACGTGGCCGTCAGGATGACCCAGGCGGACGACACGGGCATCAGAGCCGAGTACACCCAGCGCCCCTCGGCGTTCGTCGGCTCGGCGCACCCGCAACTCGTCAGCGCGGCCCGGGTGGCTGGCTTCGCCATCGGTGACGGCCAGGATCAGCACGCCAACGTCTCGCTCTGCGAGCTGCCGAAGCAGGCCACCCACGCCCAGGACCTCGTCGTCGGGGTGCGGGACCACGACGACGACACCCGCTCCAGGGGGAGCGAACACGTCGAGGTCCAGGCACGGGAGCTGTTCGGGCAGACCGGCTTGCGCCCACACCAGCTCCGGAGTGCCTCGGCCCTGCAGGTTCTTCACAGCTCCCACGACAACTCCGCCACTCCCGCGCCGAGGACGGCCAGGTCCCGCTCGGCGTGGTCCTGCCGAACGTAGACTTCCAGGTCGGCAAGGCGGCGGGCATGAGCCTGGTCCGACGCATAAGGCTGAGGACCGAGAGCGCGCCCTACGCGACGGGCAACCTCGGTGACCGCGTCTGCCACCGTGGCGCGTACGCGAAGTGCCAACTCCATGCTCACGCGACCGGCATCGAGCTCCGCAGCTGCCTCGTGCAGTACCGCGCGGGCAGCCCCCAGCTGGACGACGGCTGCCCCAAGGTGGGCTGCGGCATGGGCGTCGTCCGCGCGGCTGGAGACCCGCTGCGCCAACGGATCGACAAGGGGAGCTGCACCGCCGTACCAACAGGCCGCCACGCCGATCGCTCCCATCCAGAACCCCGGTCGCTTCAGGTAGTCGCCCTCCACCTCGCGGGCCGGCGCCTCGTGGAAGGCCACCTGACGGGTATCGGCGCCCCGCATGCCCGCAGCCGCCCACGTCGGGGCTGCGGGCTGAACCTCGGGCTGACCCAGTTCAACCTCCACCAGCACCTCGCCCGCCGCCGACTCGGCGGTGACGAGTGCGTGCGTCAGCAGCGTCGAACCTGAGCACCAGGCCTTGCTCCCCGTCAGCCGGCCATCGGCGAACGACAGGATATGGCCCGGAGCCCGCGCTGCCCAGACCCCATAGCGCGTCCCTCGCTCGGCCCGGCGCCCCGTGAGCTCGTGCAGGATGGCGTCGGCGTCGCTATGTGCCTCTACCAGCCTGCCGAGGACCACGTCGCGCTGTGCCTGCGCGGCCAGGCTCCGCCAGCGCTGGACGGTCGCGCCTTGACCCGGCAGCGGCCAATGCCCGGCGTCGTCACAGCAGGCGCCCAACTTTGGTGGGGGCGGCTCGGGGTTCACGAGCAGTGGCAGGACGATGGTCACACCAGGCGACTGCCCACTTCAGCCACGCACCACTCCCGCCCGGCTGGCGGCACCAGCGGCTCGCGTCTCTCGGCCGTACGGCTACACAGACGTCACTGATGCACCGCCGCGCTACCGAGACACAATTACATAGCGGGGCCGGCTTCTCCGGCCCACGGGTCGTCACCGTGCCGGGTGGCGATCGGTTCACTCGGAGCGGGGATGAGGTCGTTGCCTCGTTGTTCTCGCTGTTGAGCTCTGCGCCGCACTTGTTCGGGACGGAACTCGGGCAGTTGGAGCGCGACCTGCGACGCCTGCTCCGTTCGACCTCCGAGATGGGGTTGTTCAGCGAAGTCAGCAGCTGCATGACGCTATCCATCGGGAGCAACTGACAGACTCACGCGATGGACGAAGCACCAGAGCGCCTCGCCACGAACGGGTTCGTGGCGCTGTCAGACGTACTCCGCCTGCGATGACCGGCAAGCACCAGCCCGCTGGCGCCAGCAACCAGCCCGCTCCGGGCGCCAGCCCCGCCGCACAGTCAGCGACGCACGACACCTTGCCTGCGCATGCCTCCTCGCATCTGCTGTCGACGTCGGTGAGCCGGCTCAACCGGCTCCGAGCTGGTGTCCTGGGCTGCAATGACGGGATCACCAGCACCGCCGGTTTGGTGGTCGGGGTTGCCGCCAGCCACCCGAGCACGATAGTGCTGGCCGTGACCGGCCTGTCGGGGCTGCTCGCCGGGTCACTGTCGATGGGCGGCGGCGAGTTCACCTCCGTGCAGGCCGCCCGGGACAGCCAGGACGCGCTGCTACGCATCCAGCGCGGTGAGCTCGAGACGATCCCGCACGAGGAACTCGACGAACTTGCGCACCTCTACATGCAGCGCGGCCTGTCGCTCAGCCTGGCTCGGCAGGTCGCCGCCGAACTCACCGAACACGACGCGCTGGCCGCGCACGCCCACGCCGAGCTCGGGATCGACCTGGACGACCAGGTCAACCCGTGGGATGCCGCAGCCACCTCGGCGCTGTCGTTCCTGCTCGGCGGGGTGCTGTCGCTGCTAGCTATCCTGATCCCGGCCGCCGGGATCCGGATCCAGGTCTGTGTCGCGGTCGTGCTGACCAGCCTCGCCGGCACCGGTTACTTCGCCGCCCGCTTCGGGTCCGCCCCGACCGGCCGGGCCGCGCTGCGCAACCTCACGGTCGGAAGCGTGACCATGGCCGTCACTTACGCCCTCGGAGCCCTCACCCAAACCCTCCTATGAAGCAGAACCACAGCGGGCGGCCGCGTGCGACCGGTCTGCACCGGCCCTGCACAGGCCCGGACACCCCCGGGTCCGTACAGCGGGATGCACCACATCCTGGGTGCCGGCGTGACGACGTGACGGACTTTGGCAGCGATGCACCGACGATCGTGCGGCTGGCGCGCGGCGACAGGCGTCCGCACCCTACGAAGAGCACGTCGTTACCGCCGACCTACGCCGCGAGCACCTCGACATCACCAGCGACGATGACGCCGTCATCAGCGAGGCTGAGCGCACCAAGCCGTAGCTCTCTGCCCGAGCCCGCGGAGCAACGGCCACAGGCACCGTCAGACGGGGGCGGCTGCGCCTGCGCGCCAGGCATTGGCCACCACCTCGCTGACCAGCAGCACCGCGACGTCGACGACGTGCGCGGCGGTGCCCCGGCTTGGCAGACCCGCACAAGCAGGCGGCGGCCGGAACGTACCGCCGTCGGGTCCGCCGCCAGTCCGTGGGCTCCATGCACACGCCGCAGCCACTCATTTCTGACCGTTGCCCAGCGCGGCGGCCGGCACGCCGACTCGGGCACGACCACACCGTCAGGCCCCGATCCGAGGCGTGGTTGAGCTCCGGCGCGATGTCCGATCTCTCCGTGACCTTGGTGGTCGGCGGGCGTACGCCCTCGGGGTAGGCCTCGATGACGCCGCCGCCGGCTCGCACCGCGACGGCCAGTCCACCCCCCGTGCGCGAGGATCTGCGACGCCTGCCTGCGTGTTCGCGCGCTAGCCCGGCTCCACCGCCTCTTGATCGGTAGCGGCGTGCCGTGAACGTGCAGATGCCTCGCTGCAGGGAGAATTGGTCTCGCGACGGACCGAATCTTCACTGCAGGAGAGGGCATCTGGCGGGTGCGATCATCACAAGACTTGAGCCGGGTTTCGGTGCTTCACGCGAGACGAACCTGATGCCGAACGCAGGGCTGCTGCCGGCGGCGATGCTGGCCCAGCGGGTCGACCTTGCTGGGCTGATCGACTAGCGGTTGCGCCTGGATTGCCGGTCAGCGCGGAAAGGTCACGGAGACTCGACGGTTCAGGGACCGTCCCAACGGGTTGTCGGAGCCGTCGGGCCTGGTGTTCGGGGCCACCGGGTCAGCTGCGCCGTGGCCGGCCACCTGGAAGTGCAAGCCGGGCCCCAGCATCTTGCCCAGGGCGTCGGCGACGGACTTCGCCCGCTGGGCGGACAGCGGCTGGTTCACCCCGGCTCTGCCCTTCGCGTCGGTGTAGCCGTCGACGTGGACGACGCCGCCCTTGGCCTTGGCCAACTGGTCGGCGGCGAGTTTCAAGGTTCGCTGCGCCCAGGGGAGAGCTCGGCCCTGCCGAAACCGAACAACACATCGCTCGAGAGGTTGATGGCCACCTTGTCACCCTCGGTGGTCGTCCGGCTGATCTCCCTACCGCCCTTGAGGTCGACGACCCGCCGGATGATGGTGAGCACCCGGTTGGCGTTGTCCGCCCGGGCCGGCGCCGCAGAGCCGACCGTCGAACCGAGCAGGACCGCCGTCGTGAGGGCAGCGCCGGACCGGCGGGCACTGATGTCGATCACGCACCTCCGGAGATCGGCACGCCGTCGACAGTCGGGAAGTGCGGGATCGTCACCTGCACCGTCTTCGTGCTGACCGGGGGGCTGGGAACTCGGCGAACAGGACCGTGGACTGGCCGGCAGCGACGTAGGTGCTGCCGAGCTGCTTGCTGCAGATGCAGTTCATGCTCGAGTCCAGCAGGACGCGATACTCTTGTTGTTCGGCGCGTCGATCAGGGCCACGCCACCGGCATCGCTGGCGCTATTGGGGTTGGTGACCGCCGGGTCGATGAACGCTCATCCGATGTTCGTGCTTTCCTTGCCGATGTTGGTCACCCGAAAGGCCATCGTGACCGTGTCGCCGAGTTGCGAGCCAGCGACAAGATCGCGACCGACAGCCCTGGCACGGCGCCCGGGCCGGCCTGGGCGAGGGGACTGGCCGACGGATCGACGGACGGCTGGCCGCTCGGAGCGCTCGAGCCGGCCGAGGTCGTTGGCTGGCTGGGGGGTGTGGACGTGCCGCCGCCAGTGGACGGACGCGCGTTGCCGGCGGCCGGCTTGGCCGCAGACGAACAGCCGCTGAGCAGCGCCGACGCGGCCAGAGCGGCCAGCGTGGCAGTGGGTGCACGATGTCGCACGATGCCTCCCGATCGTCGTGTTCCGCTCGAACACTGGCACGTCAGACCCCGCCGCGCCGGACCCTGCCGCGCCGGACCCTGCCCCCACCGGCCCTGGCCCGTCGGCCGTGGCGGACGGTCGCTGTAGGCGCGGGAACACTCACATCAGTAGGCAGGTCCCGCGTCATTCACCTGGCCCACGATCGGACGCCTACGGTCCGCGACATGTTGTTGGACATGGTCGAGGAGTACACACGACACACGGGCCACGCTGACGTAGTCCGTGGGGCCATCGACGGTCGGGTCGGCGAAGGTGCACCCCAGGGTTTCCGCTTCAGGTCGTGCTGCTGACCATCGACCTTGAAGGCTGCAGCAGCCTGCCAGGAAGGCGGAGCATCGCACTTGCAAGAGCCGGTTGTCCGGCCGTGTCCGTGAAGGTGGGTCGCCGGGCTTGTACCTGTTGATCAGTTGGACTTGACTGACGAAGTGTCAACGTCCTGGGGGTCGCCCATGGTCCGGCGCTGCTACCAAGGTGTCGGCGCACCGAGCGACGCCGGTGAGCAGAAGGCGCTGGCCGCTCTGACCTGGTCCGGCACCGAGAGGGTCCTCGATCTCGGCATAGGGGCGGGGCGCACGACCGCCCTTCTGTCGCCGCAGGCGTTCACGTACGTCGGTATCGACATCAGCCCGCCGATGCTGGCTCGCGCCCGACGTGCCCATCCCGTTGCCGATCTGCGGTTGGGTGATGCCCGGGACCTCAGCCAATATGCCGACGGCACCTTCGATCTGGTCGTCTTCAGCTTTAACGGCGTGGACTGCCTGCAGCATGAAGAGCGCTCCGCCTTCTTCACGGGCGTCCACCGAGTCCTGGCTCCAGGCGGTCGGCTGCTCGTGTCGACCCTCAACCTCGACGGGCCCTGCTACCGCGATCCTCCGGCCCCGTTGGCGGCACGGGACTGGCTGCGGTGCCCGGGAGCTTCCGGGAAGGCGAAGGCCGCTGTCTACGGGACGCTGCGATTCGGGATCGGCCGTGCGCACCTGCGGCGGAACGCCGGCAAGGCCGCCATCGGCGAGGACTGGGCGTGGGCACCATTGCCCGCCCACCAGTACCGGTTCCTGGTGCACTTCATCCGGTTCCGCGCCCAGGTCAAGCTCCTGCTCGACTGCGGGTTCGAGGTCGAGACGGCGTGGACCAACAGCGGCGAGCAGTTGGACCCGACCGCCGACCGACACCTAGATGATTACGCCCACCTGCTCTGCCGACGCGTCCCTGTTTAACTCATTGCCGCTGACGTAAAAGGCCGTGCACGAGCAAGACGTCCGATGCGACACCACCCTCGTCAACTCGTGAGAACGCCGACCATCCCTTCGCTGAGGGACGTTCCCGGGTGTTGCTGAGCTCGCCGCCATTAGCCTCCGTCTGTGAAGGTGATCGAGCTCCGCTCCGTCTTTTGGTTGGGCGGTGGTAGCGGCGCGGGCAAGACGACGATCTCCCGAGCGGTTGCCGGTCGCCTGGACCTGCGCATCTACCACGTCGACGCCTACGGTTACGACCACTTCAGCAGGATGAGTCAGGGGCTGTTCCCGCGGACTCAGGCGTTCGACGCAAAGAGCTACGACGAGCGGTGGCTTCGCGCTCCGGAACTCCTTGCGGAGGAGTTCCTGGCGATCTCGCGCGAGCGCATGCCGCTGATTATCGAAGACCTGACCGCTATAGGCCCAGGACCCACGATCGTCGTCGAGGGTCCGCAGCTCCTGCCAGAGCTCATCGCCCCGCTCATCGACGGACCTGGAAATGCGGTCTGGCTTCTGCCGACTTCGGACTTTGGGAGGCGGGGCGTCGCGGCGCGAGGTGAGGTCGTGCCGAGCTCGAAAGAAGCGGAGGCGACGGAGAACCGCTACCAGCGAGATGTCCTTGTGACACAGGCCCTGGCGGAGCGGGCTGCGGAGCTTGGTTTGCCGTTCATAACGGTCGAGGGACAGCGCACGGTGAGTGGGACGATCGACTGGCTGGCGCAGCTGTTGCTGGACATGTCGGGGGGGTTGGAGCGGGCCGGGCGCGGCGAGCAGCGGGCGCTGATGCGACGTCAGGAGAACCAGGTGATCGTCAGGCAGCTGACGGCGTATTGGCAGGCGCTGGGAGTCCAGACGATGCCCGACGCGCCCGATGGTCCATTCAGCTGCGAGTGCAGCACGCTCGGTTGTGACAGTGAACTGATTATGGCTGTCGACGAGTATCTGCTCCGCCGACATACCGGTCCGTTGCTCGCGCACCGGGAGTGACCCCGGCTTCGTCCGAGACCGCAGAGACTCAGACCGGTGCCGACCGACCGATAGCCGCCTAACGCTGTAGCTGTCCCGGCACGTGATCCTGGGAATCAAGGGGCCTCCACAGCCAGCGCAGCGCGTCCGGCATCAGCACGCCGTCGTGGTTGGAGCTGTGGCCGCCGTCGCCCAGCACGACCCGGAAGTCGTAGCCGGCTTCGGCGAGCGCTGCTGCGACCCTGAGGTTGTTCGCGAGCCAGTTGTACTCGGGCTCGTTCCAGTACAGGTCTCGATGCGCCATCTGCATGAAGATGCGCAGCGGCTTGCGTGGCACCGTCGGGATCAGCTTGGGGTAGGGGTTGCCGCCGGGCATTTGCGTGAAGCTCGACACGCTGCAGATCACACGCCTGAACTTGTCGGGGCGCATCCACGCGGCGGTGAACGCGCAGTTGCCCCCGCTGCTGCCGCCGCAGATGCCCCACCCACCTGGGTCGTCACTGATCGACCAGCGGGCTTGGACCACAGGGATGATCTCGGTAAGCAGGAAGGTCACGTAGCGATCATCGAACGCGTCGTACTCGGCGTTTCTGTTCTTGGGCTCGGCAGCACCTTCGAACAGGCCGGGCTCGACGAACACGCCGATAGTGACTGGGATGTCGCGTTGGTGGATCAGGTTGTCGAGGACGATTGCTCCCCGGACGCGACCGTGTGGGTCGAGGTTCCACGTTCCGTCTTGGAAGACCATCAGTGCGGCTGGCGCGGTTGGGTCGTACTGGGCTGGAACGTGGACCCAGAACCGTCGGATCGTTCCCGGGTAGATCGCGCTGTGGTTCCAGTCGAACTCGATGGTCTCGCCGGCCGGCACTTCTTCGCGGGCTGCAGAGTCGGGACCGTGGATGTACTCGACGTCCGACTGGTCGATCGGCAGCGGCGCGTACGGCACCTGTGTCGTCACTGCAGGAACCTATCCAAGGCGTGCCGACGACGCCGAACCGATTGCCCGGGTCAGCTGCCCACCCCGTGCCCGCCCGCATACTCGCGAGCAAGTCGGTGCCCCCGTGGCGATGAGGGCCGTACGGTGCGGCCCGTGATCTACCAGCACCCCTTGGCCTACCTGCTGGGCATCGAAGCGAGCGCCGCCAGCTGCTGGTCGTGGGCGGAGAAGTCGCACGTCAAGGCAGTGTCGTACACGTCGATCAGCACCGCCTGCACGCTCACCACGACGACGAGGGTAGGTGTAGGTATGTCGAGGGTCCTTACCCTTGAGAACGCCGACGCTCCGGCGTAGGCGGACCGCCGAAAGGTGACAACAGCACGTGCGGCTTGACGCACGGCTTGGGCATAAGTCGAGGCGCCTGAGCGCCGGAGGACTTTCGTGCGCTTGTCACGTCCTGCCGCCGTCGGTAGGTCGCACTCCAGGGCCGAGCCACACCGTCTCCACCTGGGCTTCGCACGTTGGTCGCCCTGGCTGCGGAGGCAGGTATCCGACTGATCCGCAGCGTGAGGTTGACAGAGGTGACCAGGGGAGCCGGTGTGGCAGGGCCTCGGTGCCAACCCCCGAGACGGCAGGCACCCGGCCGGTGGCGGCGGCGAGACCGCCCGCGCGCGCGGCGCTCACATGCGAGGATTCGCCCGTGCGCGGCACTGGGCTGGAGGTAGTCGCCGTGGTCGACCTGAGCCCGGCCGCGTGCAGCTACGCAAGCGACCGGCCGTCCAGGCGTGCCCAGCCGTTGCCACCGATGGCGACGGCCCTCGCACCGGGTATCGACGTGCAACTTCGGCTGCTTGGCGCGACACAGCTCGTCGAGGCGTACGCGACCGCCCACAAGGAGCCCCCGCGGCTGAGCGTCCAGCACCATGCGAGCTGCTCGTGACGCGGGTGAAGCTGGCCCTTGGCTCGCATCAGAGTCATCTCTGGCAGCTGCTGCCGGCCCTGCTCCTGCTTGTGGCTGCCTGCGGCAACGTCCACACCGGTGGGCGCGCAGCACCCACACCCGCATCGGCAACGCCGTACGCCGAGCCGGTGTCGGAGCCGTATCCCATTTCGAGCATCGCGCGGACCTCTGACGCCCGGCTCGTCAGGGTCAGTCTGTCGGGGCTTCCTGCGGCGTCCGCGACGGGCGCGTGTCACGCCGAGGTGAGCTTCGAACTCAACGAGCAGCCCCTGAGCGTCGGGATCGGGGTCAGCCTCAGCAGCCGCCTCCTACCTCCGTTCACCGGCTGTGCGGTCGCGGGCAACCGGACCCTGCTCGTCCACCTGGCGCAGCCGCTCGGTCGTCGCGATGTGTTCGCCTCTGGGAGGGTCACCCCCGATGGTGGCCGGTTCATCGCGGTCGGCGACAGCTACCAGCAGTGCCGACCGCCTGGTTGCAACCCGATGTTTCAGCCGGTCGTGCCGGACTGCGTGCACCTTCGAGATGCGATCGCTGGCAGCGACGTCCCAGCGCACTTCGGGATGGCCGGGCCTTGTCACGGTCGGTACGCCGCCATCGTCGTCGACATCGGCGCCGGCGCCTGCCCTGCCTCGGATGGACCCAACCCGTGCGCCGGCAAGCGGCTCACCCGGCAGTTCTGGCACTCCGACGGTACGAGCTGGAAGCTCATCGTCGCGGGCGACGCCGCGACCTGCGCATCTGCACACCACGCGCTCGCGAGCTTCCCCACAGCACTGTGCTCGCAACCGGAGTGGCTCACAGCACTACCGAACGGATGACGACGGCCACCAAGGCTCGTGCCCATGCGCGAAGCCGCCGTGGCCCCGGTACAAGCACACCGGTGGCTTCGTCGCTACCGAGTTGGCTCAAGCCGCCATCCTCAGAACATGCGACGCAATCCTTCGCGACCACCGCGATGGACTGAAGCTCGAGCGTAAGGCGTGGGCCAGGGCTGGGTCTCCGCCGGACTCCTCTTCACCCGCGAGGACGGCAACGAGCTGCACCCGGCGACGGTCAAGAGCCGGTTCGAACGCCTCGTCCGCGACGCCGACCTGTCACCTGTCCGCCTCCACGATCTGCGGCACGGCGCTGCGACGCTGGCCCTTGCGGGAGGCACCCACAAGAAGGTCGTCTGCGAAATGCTCGGGCACTCGTCTATCGGGATCACCGCCGACGTCTACACGAGCGTGCTGCCTGAGGTCGCCTACGCCGCCGCCGAAGCGGTGGCTCGACTGGTGCCGCGCACCGCGTCCTGACTCCGCCGGCCCCATGTCGGCCCCATCTGGCCCTCGAAACGACGCCGGGCCTCCTTCCACAAGGAAGTAAGCCCAGGTCGAACGGGGTGCGCCGCCAGGGACTCGAACCCCGAACCCGCGGATTAAGAGATGGGAGCGTGCGTTCTCCTGAGCAATCAGGAGGTGCTTGGTTTCCAGGTGTGAGCATGGCCTTGTCGCTGGAGCACGCCTGAGATGTCAGGACCGCTGCCCTCTCGGCTACACACGTGGCTACATTCTCGGCCCACGTCACCGGCTCTGAGGATCACGGTTGAGCGATGAGGCGGACGGCGCGTGGTGGAGTGTCTAGGCCCGCCCGTAGTCAGGAGTCGTCCATGCCCGATCAGCCGATGCTCCACGAGAGCGGGCTCATCCACTCCGAGTACCTCCCCTTCACCACGGAGCAGTTGAGCCAGCACTTCGCCACGATCATCTCGACCGACTCGGGGTCCTCACCGGAGGGCGCGTCCCGGCACCTGGCCTACTTCCTCGCGTCCGCCCAGGCCGGTCGAGACTTTGACGCCACCGCGTTGGCGGGCACCGCGACCGATCGTGCGAAGGCCATCAGGCGAGCGCGGCAGGTCGAGAAGGATGAACGCTTCTGGGTTGTCACGGGCCTAATGAGCATGTTCCACGCCCCCGACCGAGTGGGGGTCCTGAGCGGCCTGCTGACCCGCTGCTTCGGTGAAACCCCGCCCTTCGATGGCTTCGGCTGCTGGGCCGACGCCCTGGGCGACGGCGCGGACCTACGACTGTTCTTCGAGGTGAACCTGCCCTCCCCGCCCGCCTACCGGGCATACCTCGCGCAGCATCTGGACGAGCGCGTGCTCATCCCGTACGTGAGGGAGTCCGCCACCCGAGCGGGAGCCCGACTCGAAGGCGCGACGAAGGTGGACGCCATGCTGCTCGCCCCGGCGACCGGAGTGGCAGTGTTGTTCGAGGCCAAGGTGCTCTCGGATGTCTCTGGTGGCGTCGAGTTCGATGTCCTCCGTAACCAGATGGCACGAAACATCGACGTGATGCTTGACAAGAACCACCGCCTGGTAGCACCACTGCCCGAGCGGGACCCGGACCGAACCTGCTTCGCACTGCTCACCCCAGAGATCTTCCGCACCTACGACGAGAGCAAGTTGTACGGCTGGCTCATGAACCTCTACCGCCAGCACCCCGAGCGCCTACTAGCCGCCCTGCCACACCGAGCCGACCTCGATGCTCACGCCGTGGCGAAGCGCCTCGGCTGGCTCACCTGGGAAGACTTCAACCGCGAACTACCCGGAGCCTGCCCCTGGCTGGCGACCCCGGCCACCCGAGTAGACAGTCTCGCGGGTGGCGATCATGTTGGCCATGCGCCCACGGGGGGCGATCGTCCTACACCGACGCTTGCTTCCCGGCCAGGCGGGGATCAGGACGAGCGCGTTCGAGCGGCCTACTCCGGCCCTATCCGGGCGGCAGCACCCAGGCTTCGGCGTCGCTGGCTGCGGTGCGAAGCGTGAGTTGCCCACCGGCGGGGGGACGTACCTCGGACGAAGTCAGCGTGATCTTGCGGCCTCCGATTTGCAGCCGGTAGAAGGTGGCGGACTGCAGATCGGTGAGCGTGAAAGGGATTTTGCAGTTGCCGGACTCCACGTTGCCACCAGTTTGAGTCTGCCCCCGACCAGCGACCGCCCCAGCCTGATCCATGACCAGCACCGGGGACCCTCGCCACATCCCGATCCCCACAACGGGCAAAGGCAAGCAGGCAGCGCCCTCTGAAGCCTGCTCACCGGGCACCAGGTCCGTTTTGGAAGGCGAGAGGGCTCGATGTTGGTCCGGGGACAAGACAATGTCGCCATTGACCGCGAGAGGGCTAGGGACTGGCACGAAGTGGCCGCTACCCGACGAGGGGCCTCCGCACTCCGGCTGCAACAGGCTGCGCACCCAAGCAGAACCAAGAGGCACAGATTCGCCGCGTTTCGGCCCACAGGAGGAGGCTAAGCGCGCCGTCAAGGCAGAGCGTGCTGCACTTCGGGTCGCCACACGCACCAGCCGCCAGGACCTAGACAGCCAGCCGGACCACAAATCGCTGGTGGTGCTGCCCGGTTACCCGCGCTACCGAGACGTCGCAAGGCGAACCAAGACCAGCAGGGCGGCAGCCAACGTCCACGTCGTGGTCGTCCGAGCGGACAGCACGTCCGAGTCGAAGACGTAGGGACCATGACCTCCATGGTGACCATCGGGCATGCGAACACGGTGTCAGCGCGGAAGTCCCCGCAGGGTGGGTCTGCGGTGGCGCCGGGTCGCTCGTCACCCTGGACGTATCGTGGCTCGGCGGCTGGCTGCCATCCAGCACGACTCGGCGGCAGTGAGCCGAGCAGTCGCTCTCTTGCGAGCATGGGAAAAATTCACTAAGCGTTTCGCACAACCAGCGTCAGCCGCAGGGGGGTAGGGCATCTCTCTGGGAGAACGAGACGTTGGCGAAGGCGACCTCCCTTGTGTCAAGGGCTCGCGGCGTGACCCCGATTGGCCCCGAGAAGAAGCCAACGAAAGGCCCGAAGGGGCTTCCATCGATGCTCGGACCAAGCAGTGCCGACGCGGAGGCCGAGGACCAATACTGTCGTTCACATTCGCGTGTCAGCACAGGCGTGTCCGCCCGTGCGTCGTTGGGCATCAGTTTCGAGATGATTGCCCTTGCCACGGTCAAGGTTGTGTGTCGCTCGAAGTTGACGCTGAATCCCGTTGCATGCCCGTCCCCCGCCTGGAATACCACTCCGGTGATCTTGGAGTTGACCCGCTTCGGTGGACACCCTGATCTTGGGCACTTCGCCCGAGGAAGGGGTCCTGATGGGCCGTCCCAGCAAGTACAGCCCGGAGTTCCGGGAGCAGGCCGTGGAGCTCGTCCGAGCGA
>JAABUT010001737.1_pt1 | contig 23602 bp, 15 predicted proteins | sample 5559281 | NCBI WGS metagenome assembly JAABUT01 (sample SAMN10711880, study PRJNA513359) | rock metagenome | isolation source: Antarctica rocks | place: Antarctica: Victoria Land, Ricker Hills nord | collected 2016-01-04
CGGGTGGCCTTGGCCTGCGCGTAGAGCAGCGCGATGGCGAGGCCGATGCCCAGCAGCGCCGTAAACGGGATGATCGTGTTGAGGTTGTAGCCCGAGATCGAGCGGGCCCCGCCTTGGGCACGCTTGTCATCGGTGCCGAGCCAGTCGAGGAAGACCGCGACGCTGAAGGCCGCGATGCCGATGATCGCGAGCAGCGAACCGATGGGGTTAGCCCGGTCGCGGCGCTGGCCGTGCAGGGTGCCGTCCCCATAGGAGCCTTGAGTTGTCATGACGGCGTCATGCCCGCACGGTCGGTGCAGACCCTTGCGCGGCAGCTACAGCGAGCTTCCCCGCCCTGCCCGCGCGCCATCCCCCACGACGCAGCAAACGGCGGATCACCCGGTCAGGAGCCGCTCGATCTCCGCGGCCGCTGGCAGCCGGGGCCGCACCTCGCGGCCGCTGCGCACCTGCAGGAAGAGCGCGTCGACAGCCGCGGGATCGACACGCTGCAGCCGCGCCCACGCAAGGGCGTAGACGCCCAGCTGCAGGGGGTCAGCCGGCTCGTCGCCGGTCTTCCAGTCCACGACCTCCCACCGCCCGGCACCGAGGTCGTAGACCGCGTCGATGCGCCCGCGCACGACCCTGCCGCCGAGCGGCAGCGCGAAAGGCACCTCCACGGCGAAGGGCTGCCGGCTCGCCCAGCGGGTGGCGAGGAACGCCTCCTGCAGCGCGGCGAGGTCGACGTCATCCGCGGCACCGTCGTCCTGCGCACCGGGCAGTTCGTCCGGTCCGAGCAGGGGTCGCTGATCGAAGAGGCTCTCCACCCAGGCGTGGAAGCGGGTGCCGCGACGGGCCTGCGGCACCGGCCGTCGCGGCAGCGGCCGGGCGAGGTCGCTGGCCAAACCGTCGGGGTCGGTGGCGAGACGGAGCAGCTGGGAGGCCGTGAGCGTGCGGGGCAGCACCACCGCACGAACGGGATCGTGCGCGCGCCGGGCCTCGGAGAGCAGCAGCGCCAGGTCACCGTCGAGACGGCCCAACTCGGCACGCTCGTCGGTGGTCATGCCCTCGAGGTCATCGGGGGGCGGCCGCTGCCCCGCCGCCATGGCCACGATCCCCGCGGTGACCGAAGTGGCCGCCGCCGCCCGACGCGCTGCTGCCACCGGCTCGTAGGGCGAAGGCCAGGGCACCTGCTGCGGCGCGACCAGCGCGGGGTTCGTCGCCTCGGCGGGCCGCGGCTCCCACCGCAGCACCGTGCCGCCGCCCCCCTCGGCGTGCTCCTTCAGCTCGGCGAGGAAGGGTGACGGACCGCGCGGCTTGCGCTGCGTCGCCCCCCACCAGTGGCCGCTGGCGAGAAGGGTGTGCCGGGCCCGGGTGAAGGCGACGTAGCCGAGCCGGCGCTCCTCCCGTTCGAGGTGCTGACGGCACTCCTCCGCGTAGGCCGCGAGCGCCGCCTTGTCCCACGTGAGCGCGCGGGGCTGGTCCCCCGCGTCCCCGCGCAACGGCCCTGGCAGCACGGAGGCGGTCGTGGTCCAGCGGCCGCGCAGCGTGTCGGCTGGGAACACCTTCGCGGTCAGGTTGGGGACCGCGACGACGTCCCACTCGAGACCCTTCGATTTGTGCACGGTCAGCACCTGTACGGCGTCGCGCCCCTCGACGGGGGTGACGGCGTCGAGGCCGCGTTCGTGGTCGTGGGCGGCGCGGAGGAAGGCGAGGAAGGCGGGCAGGGATTGCTCACCGTCCAGGTCGGCGAAGCCGGCCACCACGTCGAGGAAGGCGGCGAGCGACTCCCGCCGGCGGGCCGCGACGGCCTCCGGCGTCGCCGCGAGCTCGACCAGCAGCCCCGTGACGTCCACCACCCGGCCCACCAGGTCGAGCAGCGGCTCGTCGACGCTTCGGCGCAGCTGGTGCAGCTCGGTGGCGAGGGCGACGAGCCGGTCCCGAGCCTGCGGCGACAAGCGCGGGCCCGGCCGCTCGCATGCCTCGGCGAGGCTGGCGACATCACAGGGGTCCACGCCCGCGACGGCCTCCTCGAGCGCGTCCCGCTCCGCCACCGGGGCGTCAGCCCCACCCTCGCCCAGCAACTGGGCGGCGCGGGCCCCGAGCGCGGCGAGGTCGCGCGGGCCGACCCGCCATCGGGGTCCGGTCAGCAGGCGCAGCAGCGCCGCATTGGCGGTGGGATCGTCGAGCACCTCGAGCGTGGCCACCACGTCGGCGACCTCGGGCACCGCCAGCAGTCCCCCGAGACCGACGACCTCCACGGGCAGCCCGACCGCCGTGATCGCGGCGTGCAGGGCGGCGAAGTCGCTGCGCGCGCGGACAAGTACGGCGCACCCCCCGGCCGTCGCGAGCCCCTCGTCGACCGTGCGGCGCAGTTCGGCCGCGACCCACCGCACCTCGTCGTCGGCGGTGAGGTGCAGGGCGACCAGCGTCTGCCCCGCGTCGTGCGATCCGGGGCGGGGGGTCAGGGCGTCGAGGCCGTGCCGCGCCCGTAGGGACGTCGCGACGGAGTTGGCCAGCGACAGCAGCCGGCCACCCGAGCGCTGGTTGACGACCAGGCTGGTGCGCCGCGCCGGCGCGCCGTCGGCACAGGGGAAGTGCGCGCCGAAGTGGTCGAGGTTGCTCACCGACGCGCCACGCCAGCCGTAGATGGCCTGACAGGGGTCACCCACCGCGGTGACCGGGTGGCCGCCGCCGAAGAGACCCGTCAGGACCCGGCGCTGCGCCACGGAGGTGTCCTGGTATTCGTCGAGCAGCACCACGCCGAAGCGGTCCCGCTCGCCCTGCCCAACCTCCGGACAGGTCTCGGCGAGCCGCGCGGCCAGTGCGACCTGGTCGCCGAAGTCGACCATGTCGCGGTCACGCTTGGCGGCGCGCAGGCCCGCGGCGAGCGCCGCGAGCTCTTGCCGCTCGCGCGCCGTCGCGATGAGGTCCCGGAGCATGTCGACGTGACCCTTGACCTTCTCCCCGGCGGCGAGGCGGCCTTCTTGCTGGCTCAGCTCTGCCGTGAGCTCGGCCAGCCAGGCCGCATCGAAGGCCTGCAATTGCGCCGGCTCGACCAGGTGCTCGGAAAGCTCTGACTCGAGGGACACGAGATCGCCCACGAGCATGCGCAGCGGAGTCGTCAGCGCCTCGACGCGACCGGGGTGCCGGCGCAGCACCCGCGCGGCGAGCTGGAATCGGGTGGCGTCGGCGAGCAGCCTGGCCCGCGGCTCGACGCCGAGGCGCAGGCCGTGCTCAGTGACGAGACGCCCGGCGTACGCGTGGTAGGTCGAGACCGTCGGCTCCCCGTCGGCGCCGGGGCCGGCCGCGCCTGCCGCGCCTGCCATCACCAGCGCGGAGCGGACCCGGCCGGCCAGCTCGGCAGCGGCCTTGTTGGTGAAGGTGAGGCCGAGGACCCGGTCGGGCTCGACGGCACCGGTGAGCACGAGCCAGACCACCCTGGCGGCGATCACGGAGGTCTTGCCCGAGCCGGCGCCGGCAACGATGAGGCCGGGGTGCAGGGGGGCCGTGGCGGCGTCGAGCTGGGCGTCGGTGAAGGGGATGCGCAGCAGCTCCCGCAGGTCGACCGGCCGGACGTCGACGCCGGGCATCGCGTTGGTCACGCCACCACCTGCTTGGTCACGCCACCACCTGCCGACCCTCCGGCTGCGCCGGGCAGGCGCGCCGGAAGTCACAGCGGTCGCACTCGTCGCCGGGCTGGGGCCGGAAGTCCTCCGCGAGCACACGGGCGACGGCGCGGTCGAGCTTGCCCGTGACCCAGTCGTCCTCGGGCGGCAGCGGCGCCTGCGCCTGGACCTTCGGTGCACCGCCACGGTCGAGCCGTAGGTGCACGAGCTCGGCGCCGCCGAGCCGGCGGTTCGCTCCGAGCGGGCCGTCGAGCGCGCCGGCGCGCACCGCCAGCTGATAGGTGCCCAGCTGCGCGTGCTCGCCCACCGACTTGTCCGCGGGCGGCGTCTTGCCGGTCTTGAAGTCGACCACGTGCACCCGGCCCTCGACGTCGACCTCGAGGCGATCGACGAAGCCACGGAGCAGCGCGGTGCCGCTCGGTAGCGGCACCTCGACCTCGAAGCGTTGCTCCGTCTCGACGAGCGTGCGTCCGCGCTCGGCCGAGTGCCACACCAGGAAGCGCGCCAGGGCCGCCCGGGCCGCCTCGTGCTGCTGGTCGGCCTGCCAGGGGGCGTCGTAGGCGAGCTGGGCCCAGACCAGGTCCAGCCGGGCCACGAGCGCGTCGAGGTCCGGTGGCGTGGCCCCGCGGGCCACCTCGTCGGCGAGGGCGTGCAGGACGCCGCCGAACCCCATGGCGGTACTGGCCGGCTTGTCGGCGTGCACCTCGTGGGCCAGGAACCACTTCAGCGGGCAGGTGGTCAGCCCCGACAGGCTGGTGCCGGAAAGCCGCACCGGTAGGGCCGGGTCCTGCACGGGCGCCGCGTTCACGGTCGTCTCGACGGTGCCCCACCAACGGGCCGGGTCCGCAGCGGGCACCAGGGGACGCCCGGCGGGGTCGGTCTCGGCGGCGAGGCGGGCCAACCGCGCCGCCGCGGCCGCGCGCAGGGCCGGTGTCGCCGCCGGGTCGACGGCGGCGCTGCGCAGCGCAGCGACCAGCGCGGGCAGGGCCAGGGGCCGCGCGAGCCGGGTGCCGACCTGGCGGACGAAGAGACCGTCCGGTGTCCCCTCGGGGTCGGCGAGGTCGGCGAGGAAGGGACTGGGCCGCTCACCGTCCTCGTCGCTGCTGTCGACAGCCGTCACCACGAGCCGGCGGCGGGCCCGGGTCACCGCCACATAGAAGAGCCGGCGTTCATCGGCGAGCAATTCGGCTCGGCCGGGGGCATCCCGGACCCCGCCCTGGTGCAGCGGTGCCAGCCGTTCGGACTCCAGCAGGGTGTGCCGGCGGCGCACGTCGGGCCAGACCCCGTCCTGCACCCCGACCACGGCGACGACGTCGAACTCGAGTCCCTTGCTGCGATGCGCGGTGAGCAGGCGCACCGCGTCGCCGCGAACCCCTCGCTCGGCCAGCGTGTCGCCGGGGATCTGCTGGGCCTCCAACTCGTCGAGAAGCGTCCCCACCCCGGTGATGCCTTCCCGCTGCTCCGACGCCCGAGCGAGGACCGCTGACAGAGCCACGACGGCATCGAGGTCCCGATCGGCCGCGCGACCGGCCGCTCCCCCGGCCGCGGCGGCCGACTCCAGCCGGCGCGGCCACGGGCTCCCCGCCCACAGCAGCCACAACGCCTCCTCCACCCCACCGGCGCGACCGGGAACCAGCGCGGCCCTGGCCCGCGCGATCAGCTCCCCGAGCCGGCGGACCGGGCGGCCCAGGCGCAGCTCCGCGGGAGCCAACAGGTCGGGGTCAGCCACCGCGTCGCGCAGCAGCACCAGGCTCGGGCGGGGCAGCCGGTGCGGGCCCTGCGCGCCCGCCGGCGGCTGGGCGTCGAGGCGCCGCAACGTGCGGCCGAGGCGCCGCAACACCGCCGCGTCGGTGCCGGCGAGCGGGGAGAGCAGCAACAGGCGGGCGACCTCCGGTGTCAGCTCCGCCGGGTCCGCGGCGACCCGCAGGGCGAGCAGCAGGGGCGCCACCGCCGGTTCGCGCGCGAGCGGCAACTCGTCACCGGCCACCTCGACGGGCACCCCGGCCGCGCCGAGGACCCGGCGCAGCAGCGGCACGGAGCGGGCCCCGCTGCGAACCAGGACCGCCATGCTGCCCCACGGCGTACCACGCTCGAGATGCTCCCGGCGCAGCACCTCGGCCACCGCCTCGGCCTCCGCCCCGGCCGAAGGGTGGGTCGCCAGCTCGACCTCGGTCTCCCCGCCCCGCGCGCCAGCCAGCTCGCGATGCGCCCGCAGGGCCGCAGTCGGCAGTCCCGGCGCGGGCAGGCGCCAGGCGACCCGCCGGGCGAGGCGCACCAGCCGCGGGGTGGAGCGGCGGCAGGTGCGCAGCGCGAGCACCGGCGCCGGGGTGCCGTCGCGGCGGGGGAAACGCTCGGGGAAGCGGAGCAGCCCGGACATGTCGGCCCCGCGGAACGCATAGATCGCCTGGTCGGGGTCTCCCACGACCACCAGGTCGCGCCCGTCACCGGCGACGGCCCGCAGCAGCCGCTCCTGGGCGGGATCGGTGTCCTGGTATTCGTCCACGAAGACGGCGGCGTAGCGCCGCCGCAGCAGCTCCTGCACGGCAGGCTGCTCGGCCAGCAGCGCGGCCCGGTGCACCAGACCGGCGTAGTCGATAGCCCCTGCGGCGTCGAGCACGTCGAGGTATTCGGCGAAGAAGCCGGCCAGCGCCGCCCAGTCGGATCTGCCCTCCGCCTCGGCGACGCGCCCCAGGTCCGCGGGCTCGAGCCCGGCCTCCCGCGCGCGGGCGAACAGCGCCCGCACCTCCTCCGCCATGCCACGCGTGCCGACCGCCGGCCGTAGGTGCTCCGGCCAGGGACGGCGCAGATCCAGAGAGCCACGCAGCAGCTCGCGCAGCGCGACGTCCGTCTCGGGCCCGGACAGGAGCCGGAGCGGGTCGGCCCAGGCATCGGGCGGCTGGTGCTCGCGGACCAGGCCGTAACACCAGGCATGAAAGGTCCAGGCCGCCGGCCCCGAGGTCACCGTGCCGAGCCTCGCCGCCAGCCGCTCGCGCAGCTCCTCCGCCGCCTTGCGGCTGAAGGTGAGGACCAAAATCTCATCCGCGGGGGTGCCGATCTCGACCCGACCCGCCACGGCCTCCACGAGTGTGGTCGTCTTGCCCGTGCCTGGGCCGGCCAGCACGAGCAACGGCCCGGTCCGGTGAGCGAGCACCGCCTCCTGCGCCGGGTCGCGCTCGAGCGGCGGCGGTGGCGCCGGAGCGGAACGCACCAACCGGTACGTCGCCGCCACGGACGTGGGGTCAGGCACGCTGCAGAGCACATCACGCGGCGCCGACAGTCCCAGGAAGCGGCCCCGAGTGGCTATGCCCGGACCGAGCGCAGGTTGCGCAGCGCGAAGGTCCGCTCGTCGTCCCGGAGGTCACACCAGGCGACGAGGTTGGGGGGGTCCAGCACGAGGTCGCGAAGCCGACGCGTCGTGCGCCGCCCCCTGCCGTCCAGGTAGTCGACCTGCACGGACGTCCCGGTGCGCACCGCGGCCAGCAACGAGGTCCGGTCCCCGGCGGGGAGGTGGCTCGCGTGGTGGAGCAGCGCCTCGTCGTCCGGGCGCTGGAACGGCAGCACCACCGCGCCACCCGTCGAGTCGTCGGGCTCGTCGGGCTCGTCGCCGTCGTCGCCGTCGTCGCCGTCGTCGTAACCGCCGTAACCGCCGTAACCGCCGACGCCGGCCGGCCAGCCCGGTCCCAGGTCGTCCTCGTCGGACCAGTCGTCACCGGCCTGCCAGCCCGGTCCGACATAGTCCGCGTCGGGCCGGCCGTCGATCGCCGCCGCGAAGCGCGACGCCACGGCGACGTGCGGTGAGCGCGTCGAGCGGCAGGAGGGGCAGCTGCACCCGCCTACACCGCCGTCCCGGACCGACCCCGGCCCCGAGCCCGCGCGGCCCGGCGCTGGTCCCGGCGCCCGCCGCGCTCTCGACGCTGCCTCCGGCGCACTGCCGGCCGCGGCGGTCGGCAGATAGCCGGCCCGGCGCAGCGCCGCCAGCACGGGGCCGGGCGCCGCGGCGCTGGCCAGCAGGCGGTCCCCCAGCGCCGTGAGTCCCAGCGCACTGAGCCGGCGGTCGACGGCGACCTCCGCCGCGAGCGCCGGGGTCCGCACGCGCAGCCAGGTCGAGGCACCTCCAACCTCGACCTCACCGTGCCGCCTGGCGACGTCGTCGATGAGTCGTACGACGGTGCCGGGCAACTCCTGGCCGGCCGCCTCCCGCAGGCCGGCCAGCAGCTCCCCCGCTCCCGTCCCGCCGTCGAGCGCGCGGCGCACCGACGCCGGCGAGAGCCGCCAGGTGGCCCCCGCCCCGCGACTCTCCCGGTCCGCGGTCGCGTCGAGCAGCGCCGCCAGGGCCGCGGCCGGCGGCCCGGGCACGACCACCGTCAGATCGCTGCCCACGAGCGCCCGCGCGGTGCGGGTCGGGAGCCCTGGCGCGAGCGCGGCGGCAGCCGCCGCCTCGTCGCCCCCCGCGAGCCGCCGACCCGCCTCGGTGAGAGCGCCCGCGACGCTCACCCCGAGCGCGCCCGCCTCGGCGAGGACGGCGTCGACGCCGGCAGGGAGCTCGGCACCGGGCACCAAACGCAACGGGTTGCACCACAGCACCCGGTCGACGAGGTCCGGCCGTGACAGCGCGCAGGACCCCTCGACGGTGGCCAGGGCGCGCAACAGCTCGGGCGCGGCAACCGGCCCGCGCCGGGACCGGTACGGCGGCAGCAGCAACGCCTCCCCGTCGGCCACGAGGGGGGCCGTGGCCCCGAGCCAGCCCACGGCGAGCGCCTGCCACTGCTCGGCAGGGGCCGCGGCCTGCCAGGCGTCGGCGGCCTGGGTGGGGAGCACGGAGCCGTCCCACTCCGCGACCAGGCCGGCGTGGTCGAGCAGCGCCACCGCGAGCCGCGCACGCTCCTGCGCCAGCCCAAGGGTGCCGGCGAGCCGCCGCAGCTCACGCACACCCAGGCCGCCGGACTTAAGGGCCGGCGGCGGCGCCGTACCCATCCACTGCAGCACCGCGCTCACATCGGCCAGCAGGAGCCCGGCCTCGCCGGCCCCCGAGCTGCCGGTGAGGTCCGCGGCAACGGGCCGCGACGTGCCGGGCGGGGTCGGCTCCAGCGTGGCGAGCACCCGGCCACCACGGGAGGCGAGGCCGACCTCGCGCGGCACGGCCAACTCGTAGCGGCTCGTGTCCGCGATGAGCAGGCCCCGGTCGAGAAGCCAGCGCAGAGGGGAGCCCACCGGCGCGGTGCCGGGATGGCGCAGCGGCTGGGGCGCCCGCTGGACCACATCGAGGGCCGCCAACGCGTCCGGCGGCGCGTGCGCGAAGAGCCCGGCGAGCCGGTCGCTGTCGGCGAGCAGCCGACCCACCTGCTCCACGAGCGCGGCCTTGGGACGGCGTGGCTCCTCACCGGCGGAGCGCGCGACCGGGTCGAGCAGCGCCAGCGTGGAGCGGGGCAGGAGCTCGGCGGCCGGCGGTCCGAGCGCGGCCGGGTTCGGCAGCACCGCGAGCACCCGCTGGGCCGGGCGCACGTCGGGCCCGGCTGGCGTGACGAGCGCGCAGCCGCGCAGTCGGCCGAGCGCCTGCTCGATCTGCTCGGGCGTCGCCCGTCCGTCAGCGAGCGACGACAGCTGAGCCCGGCTCACCATGTCGGTGCCGAGCGCGAGGGTGCCCTCGAGGAGCTGGAGCGCGAAGGCGTCGAGCCCCAGCAGGGCAGCGACGGTCGCGTCGGGTGTCAGCAGGGCTGTGGCGAGGGCCGCGGCGTCGAGGGCCGCGGCGTCGAGGGCCGCGGCGTCGAGGGCCGCGGCGTCGAGGGCCGCGGGCAGCCCGCAGCGGCACGCGACATCGGCGCGGGCCGCCTCGTCCAGGGCGGTGAGAAACCTGACGAGCTCTCGGCGTTCGCTCACTCCTGCATGGTGCCCGGCAGGCAGCGCGGCGGAGGCGCAGGCGCGCCGCTTTGTGGACGAACGCCGTCATCCACCGTCCCAGCGGGCCCGGGCCATGTCGACGCGGTCGAGCCGCGGGCCCACCACGGGGCAGCCTTCGGCGCGCAGCTCGGTCAGCGCCTCCAGCGGGTGGGCCGGCGCGGGCGCACCGTCGCTGCGGACCACCCGCCACCAGTCGACATCGCGGCCGTGCTTGGCGAGCACCTGGCCGACCCCCCGCCCCGTTCCCCGGCCGACCAGCTCGGCGACATCGCCGTAGGACAGGACCTGTCCGGGCGGGATGCGGCGGACGACGGCGAGCACGGCAGCGGCATAGTCCGTCGGCGGTCCCCCCGCCCCGGGCCGCGTGGACAACCCGGCCGACACGGAGGCGACGCGGGCGCGGCCGCCCCGATCGGTCATCGGCTCAGCGCGGCGGCGAGCTGCCGCGGCGGCGAAGCTTGTCGGCGTAGAGCCGCTCGTCCGCCAGCGCGCGGACCCCGGTGAGATCGCTCACCTCGTCGGTGTCGGCCACGCCGGTGCTGACGGGCAGGCCGGAATCAGCCAGGGCGGCGAGGACGCGCCGCACGGCAGGGCTGTCGCGCGTCTCCCCGGGCAGCAGGAGCAGGAATTCGTCGCCGCCGCTGCGCCCGAGCACGTCGCTCGCCCGGCTGGTGGCGCGCAGGCCGTCGGCGACGCGGCGCAGCAGCTCGTCGCCGGCGTGGTGCCCTTCAGTGTCATTGACCTGCTTGAGGCCGTCGACGTCGAGGACCAGGGCCGCGGCGACCTGGCCGTTGCGCTGGAGCCGCGACTCCTCCCGCGTCAGGGCCTGCTCGAGGCCGGTGCGGTTCGCGAGGCCGGTGACGGGGTCGATGAGCGCAGCCGCCAGCAAGCGCTCCGACTGGGCGACCGCCTCGGCGTACCGCTCCTCCGCGTCGTCGACGAGGGACAGCTGGGTGCCCAGCAGACGCGCGACCTGCTGGAAGGCGGGCAGCAGCGCGTGCATGCCGGCGCTGCGAGGCTCCAAGCCGAAGCCGCAGACGCTGCCGAAGAGTCCCTCACCGCCGCGGGCGAGGGGCACCCCGATGTAGCAGGACAACCCTGAGTCGTGCAGGTTGGGGGCGTCGGCGTAGTTCGCCACCTCAGCCAGCCGGGGCGCCACCGCCGGTGCGTCCCCTCGGACCATGTGCTGGCAGGCGGAGCCGGACCACACCCGCGGGGGCAGCACCGTCAGCGTGCCGCCGTCGAGGGCTGCGACGACGTGCTGTGTGTCGGCGGCGAGGTCGACCCGGGTGACGAGCAGCAGGTCCAGGTCCGACAGGGCGTGCAGCAGTTCCAGCCCACCGACAGCCGCCGCCGCGAACGACGGGTACGGGCGCGTCGCCGTGCGTCCCGTCGCCACGAGGAGGTCCACCACTCCGAGATCCTGCACCCTCCCAGGATCGCCCCTCGAATTGGCGCTGCATACGGCCGCATGGCGTCACCCCGGGGCACCCGCATTGGTCCGGTCGGGCGCAGCTTTCCCACCCCCGCCTGGGCGCTTTGGCGGGCGAGGAGCCGCGCGGGAGCCGCGTCGGCCCGTCGACCCACCGCCCTCGACGCCACCCAGCCCGACGCCCGTCCACCCACCCAGCCCGACGCCCGTCCACCCACACCCAGCCCGACGCCCGTCCACCCACACCCAGCCCGGCGGCCGCCCACCCACCCAGCCCGGCAGCCGCCCACCCGCCCACACCCGGCCAGGCGCCCGCCCTCCACGGTGATCTTCTGGGGGGATCACGGTGGAGCCCGGACCGCCGCTGAGCCCACCTCTGCTCCACGGTGATCGACGGCATGATCACTGTGGAGCGCAGCCGCCCCACAGGCTCACCCCAACTCCACAGTGATCTCTGACCGTGATCACTGTGGAGCGCAGCCGCCCCACAGGCTCACCCCAACTCCACAGTGATCTCGGACCGTGATCACCGTGGACGGTGGCGGCGGCCGAGGGTGTCCGGCACCCAGGCGACAAACGCACCCTCGCCGCTAGGACCACCCGCGCGGCGGCCGGGCAGAAACCCGTGGGGCGCGCGGCCGTGGCGCGGACCCGGGCTTTAGTAGGTGGGCAGGCTGGGGTCGACCTGGGCGGCCCAGGCGAGCACGCCGCCCTGCACGTGCACGGCGTCGGCGTACCCGGCCTGCTTGACGACGGCCAGCGCCTCCGCCGAGCGCACCCCGCTCTTGCAGTTGAGGACCACCCGCTTGTCGGTCGGCAGCTGCGAGAGGGCCTCTCCCGACAGGAACTCGCCCTTGGGGATCAGCCGGGCGCCGGGGATGCGAAGGATCTCGAACTCGGCCGGCTCCCGCACGTCGATGACGTCGATGGCCTCGCCGGCGTCGAGCATCGCCTTGAGCTCGCGCGCGGTGATGGTTGAGCCCACCGCCGCCTGGACGGCCTCATCGGAGACCGTGCCGCAGAAGGCCTCATAGTCGATCAGCTCGGTGACCGGCTTGGTCTCGGGGTCGGGGCGCACGTTGATGGTGCGGTAGGTCATGTCCAGCGCGTCATACACCATCAGCCGGCCGAGCAGCGTCTCGCCGATCCCGGTGATGAGCTTCACCGCCTCGGTGGCCATGATCGCGCCGATGCTGGCGCAGAGGATGCCCAGCACGCCGCCCTCGGCGCAGGACGGCACCATGCCGGCGGGCGGCGGCTCGGGGTAGAGGTCGCGGTAATGGATGCCCTCGACCGGTCCGGCCGGCCCGGCCGGCGGTGCCGCCCAGAAGACCGATGCCTGCCCCTCGAAACGGTAGATCGAGCCCCACACATAGGGCTTGCCGAGCAGCACGCAGGCGTCGTTCACCAGATAGCGGGTGGCGAAGTTGTCGGTGCCGTCGACGATGAGGTCGTAGTCGGCGAAGATGCCCAGCACGTTGTCGCTGTCGAGCCGGACCTCGTGCAGGCGTACGTCGACGAGCGGGTTGACCTCGCGGATGCTGTCCCGTGCGCTCTCGGCCTTTGGTCGCCCGATGTCGCTCTGGCCGTGGATGACCTGGCGTTGCAGGTTGCTTTCGTCGACCGTGTCGAACTCGACGATGCCGAGCGTGCCGACGCCGGCGGCGGCCAGGTAGAGCAGCACCGGGGAGCCGAGGCCGCCTGCACCCACGGCGAGGACCTTGGCGTTCTTCAGGCGCTTCTGCCCCACGGTCGCGACGTCGGGGATGATCAGGTGCCTGCTGTAGCGCATCACCTCCTCGCGCGTCAGCTCGGCGGCGGGCTCGACCAGCGGCGGCAGCAGCGGCACGGCGGGAACTCCTTTGGGCAAACACGGCGGGCGAACACGGTGGGCGAGCACGGCGGACAGGCACCGCGGGTGACGTGGAAGTCAACCGCGTGTCGCGCGCATGGCTTCCCGCCCCCCCGGGGACACCGTCCGCATGAGCGCTGTAGACAAGATCAAGAACACCGTCGAGGACGCCTCCGGCAAGGCGAAGGAGGCCGTGGGCGGCGCCACCGGTGACTCCGAGCTGGAGAACCAGGGCAAGGGCGACCAGGCCAAGAGCGACCTCAAGGACGCCGGCGAGAAGGTCAAGGACGCCTTCAAGCACTGATCTCAGCGGCGGGGGGCTGCCGCCCTGCGTCCGATAACCACCTCGGCGAGGGCCAGCACGGCCTCATCCACGTGCGCCCGCAGCCGGTTCTCCGCTGCGGCGAGAGCTGTCGCCGACGCGGCCGACGCTGAGCCGACCGCTGCGCGGAGTTGCTGCTCCACCTCGTCCCGGACCGCGAGATGCACCACGTCCGCCAGGTCGGCTACCACCGCGGCCACCGCGCCCATCGACTCGGCCGGGTCGGCGTCGTCGAGCGGGGGGTCCTCGAGGACCAGCCTCCGCAAGGAGTCCAGATCGGCGCGCAGCGCCGCGACTTCGGCCGCGAGTGGGGCCGTTGCCGCCTCGACGCGGGCACCGATCTCCGCGCCGGTCGGGGGCGCGGGCGTGCCTGCCGAGGCCACGCGCTCGTCGACTTCCGCGAGCCGACCGGCCAGCAGGGAGATGTCGAGCGTCACCCCCTGCAGGGAGTCGGAGAGCGCGGCGATGCCGCCGTCGACACGTCCGACGCTTGCCGCCAGCTCGCCGAGGGGCCGCAAGGTCGGGTCCGCGTCGGGCGGCTGTCCCCGCCGCACGGTGTCCGACACGTCGGCCATCCGGGCGTCGAGCCGACCGAGGCGCTCGGGCATGGGGTCGACGGCCTCGCGCAGGTCCTGTACGGCGTCCTGCAGCTGTCCCAGCACGGCGAGGCGCGCGGCCACGCCCGCGAGCAACTCCTCCACCGCGACCAGTGCCGGGCGGAGGGGGGCGAGCTCGTCACCGAGCGCCACGACCTCGGCGCCGAGGTCGCGGACGGAGCCCCGTACGCCCTCGAGGGGCTCCGCCATCCTGCCGCCCACGGCACCGCCGACGTGCTCGGGCAGCAGGCGCAGGTCGGTGCGCACCCCGGCCAGTCCGTCGCTCAGTTCCTCGGCGACCTCCGGCAGCCCGCGCAGGTCATCGGCCGCGGCGTCGAGGCGGCCGAGGCGCTCCCGCATCTCCGCCAGCAGGCTCGCCACTGTCCGCTGCTCGGCGACCTGCTCTTGCACGGCACGCGTGAGCAAGGCCTCCACGCGGTCGCCGGCGGCCGGGTCCCGCCCGCCGACGCCGGGCGCGCCTGGCCCCGGATCGCGAGGTTCGACCACAGACTCTCCCCGGCGCTGGACGGTCAGTGCGCGGATCATGGCACGAGCGCCCCCGCGCGATGGCTAGGAGCGCGCGGCCAGCGCCGCGCGTCGCTGCAGCCACGCTGTCGCCACGGCCACTGGATCCTCGAGCTGAGCCACGTGTCCCGCGTCGTCGAGCACGAGCAACTCGGCGTCGCGGAAGACGCGTGCCGCCCTGGGAGCGACACGGACGTCGACGAGGCGGTCATGGCGGCCCCACACGAGCAGCACCGGCGCGACCACGCACGCGGCCTGTCGCCAGAGTGACTTCGGGCCCCGCTCGACCTGGGCGGCGACGAGCCCGCGCAGCGACCGCACCAGCGCGGTGTCGGAGTGCGCGAGACCGGTACGCCGCGTGACCTCCGCCGTCGCCTCCCGCAGCCGCTGGGGATGGACCAGGCTGGGGTCGAAATAGCAGAGGTCGATGGTGGCCTGCGCGCGGGTCTGCGCGGGACGTCCCGACATCCGCCGCTGCACCAGGCCACCGAGGCCCGGGAGGAAGACGAGCGGCAGCCGCGGATCGAGGCCACGTCGCGGCCGCAGGTCGGGCAGGGCGGGGCTGACGAGGGTGAGCGTGCGCACGAGATCAGGCCGCTCGGCGGCGAGCCTCGTGCTGACCGCGCCCCCGAGGCTGTTCCCGAAGAGATGGACCGGCCCGGCGCCCCACCGCTCGATGAGCGCGACCACCGTGGCGACGTGCAGGTCGAGGGGGTAGCGGCCATCGGCCGGCGGGCTGCTGCGCCCGAAGCCCGGCAGGTCCGGCGCCCGCGCCTCGACGGTCGGGGCGAGCAGCGCCATGAGATCGGTCCAGTTCGTGGAGGCACCGCCCAGGCCGTGCACGAACACCGCCGGCTCACCACCCGGCGTCCCGGCGCTGCGGACGAAGGTGTCGCGACCCGCGAGCTCGACCGTCTCCCCTGGCCACGGCGGCAGGGGTGGGTCCGGCAGCTCGGGCAGGCCCAGCTTCGCAGCAACCAGGTCGGTGTCCACGGACGGACCCTAAAGGAGGCTTCCGAGCCCCGCCGTGGAGGGCTGGGCGAGGGCGGCGAGGACAGCCCGTACCGCGGCCTGGCGGAGGTCCTGACGCACCGCAGCCGTCCCGACCACGCGAACCGGCCTCAGGCCCATGGGCGCCGTACGCCGCAGGGCGACCCGCACGCTCGGGCCGCCGGCTTCGTCGGTGCTGTCGAGGGCAGCAAGGTCCGCGGCCGAGGCGGGGTCGCACGCGGCCGCGGCCGCCAGCGTCGCCTCCACCACGGCGGTGCGGATGCCCCGGCTGCTGGCCGGTCGTCCGGGTGCGTCAGGCCGACTTGCGCGGTCGGGCCGCGCCAGCCGACTTCGCCGTCGGCGCGTTCTTCGCCGGCACTTTCTTCGCCGGGGCAGCGGCCGCCGCGGCCTTCTTCGCCGGGGCCTTCGTCGCCACAGCCTTCTTCGCCGGTGCGGTTGTGGCGGCCTTGGTCGGTGGGGCCTTCGTCGCCGGCACGTCCGCCGCAGGAACGTCGTCGGCGGGGTCCGCTGCGGCGGCGGGTGATTCCCCCGCGGCAAGCGCTCGCGCCGGTCCGCCCTTGGCGGCCTCGACGCTGGCGCGCAGCGCTGCCATGAGGTCGAGCACCGCGCCCCCGCTGTCGGGGGAACCGCTGGGCGCGATGACCTCGCGGCCAGCGATCTTGGCCTCGATGAGCGCCTCCAGCGCCTCGCGGTAGGAGTCGCTGTAGGCCTCGGGGTGGAAGTCACCGGAGAGCGTGTCGATGAGCGACTGGGCCATGGTCAGCTCCTGGGGCCGCACGTCGACGGGATCGCTCAGGAAGGGGAACTCGGCGCGGCGTACCTCGTCAGGCCACAGCATGGTCTCGAGGACGAAGACGCCGTCGCGCACCCGCAGGGCGGCCAGGGACTCACGCTGGCGCAGCGCGACCTTGACCAGCGCGACCTTGCCGGATCGCTCGAGCGCGTCGCGCAGCAGCACGTAGGGCTTGGTGCCGGCCTTCTCCGGCTCGAGGTAGTAGCTCTTCGCGTAGTAGACGGGGTCGATCTGCTCGAGCGGCACGAACTCGAGGACGTCGATGGTCCGCGAGGTGGCGAGCGGCAGATCCTTGAAGTCGTCGTCGGTCAGGACGACGGTCTCGCCGGAGGACAGCTCGTAGCCCTTGGCGATGTCGGCGTAGGCGACCTCCTCACCGTCGTCCTGGGCGACCCGCTTGTAGCGCACGCGGGAGCCGTCGCTGCGGCGCACCTGGTGGAAGGCGACGTCGCGCTCCTCCGTCGCGCCGTAGAGCTTCACCGGGATCGTGACCAGCCCGAAGCTGATCGCGCCCTTCCAGATCGACCGCATGACCCACCCCTTCCCCCCCGCAGCGTCTCGCGATCATCGCTCATGGGGTGAGCACCAGCCGGCGCAATCACGGAAGCCCGCGGCAGCGCCTCGCCGGATGGTAGGTGCAGCACGGCGCAACGGGCTTGCGACACCGCAGTCGCGTCACCGCGCCCGGGAGGCTCGAGCGCGGGGCAGCACCACGAAGCTGTAGGTGACGATGCCCGGCCCGGCCAGGCGCAGGCGCGCGGAATTCGCGGCCGGCACCCGCACCCGGAAGCGACCCGCCGCCGAGGGGCGGACCGTGGCGAGCGTCTTCCAGCTGGCGCCGGCGCGCTGCTGCAACCGCACCACGAGGCCGCGCCGGGCCGGTGCCACCCGGCAGGACAGGACGACCCGGGCGGCGGCCCGGGTGCGAAAGACCCTGGGGCAGCTGGCGAAGTGCGTGACAGAGCCGGCGCGCGCAGCACCAGTCCCCGTGCCGCCTGGTCCGGACCCTGAGCCGCCACCGCCGGACCCACTCCCACCGCCGGACCCGCCACCGCCGGACCCACTCCCACCGCCGGACCCGCCGCCGCCACCAGACCCGCCGCCGGGCGCGCCCGAGCCCCCGGGAGCGCCGGTGCCGCCGCTGGCCGCGTCCGGGCGGAGGAGGGTGAACGGGCACCCGCCGTTGTTGCCGTCGTCCGCCGTGATGAGGATCCCGCCCGAACCCGCGACCGAGCTGGGACGCTGGGCGAGGAAGGACAGGTCGGTGAGCTGGCTGCCTGCCCCGAGCGCGACGGTGGGCTTCGCCGCGGCGTTGAAGGCCGCCACCGTGAAGGATGCCCGGATCTCGCTGCGGGCAGTGTCGAAGGCACCGCCGTCGAGGGTCTTGAGGATCGTCACCGTCGAACCCCCGACAGCGTCGGGCGGCCGGACCAGGCGGTAGGAGGTCGTGCCATCGCTGTCGTGCTCCAGCTGCAGCTCATATTTCGCGCCGCCGTAGCTGAAGTCGTCCCGGAAGAACTGTCCGGGGTACGCCGCGTGCGCGAGGTCGGCCACTTTGATGCGGAAGGTGAGCCTCCCCGCGCCGTCGTCGACGATCACCGCGCTGAGCACGTCGAGGCCCGGATCGTTCGCCTGCGTGACCGGCACGGAGGTGAGCCCGGCGGCACCGGTCGCGTCCCCGGCGGCGTCGGTGATCGCCCCACTCGGGTCACAGGCCGCGAAGGTGTCCGGCCGGTCGGGCGGCAGGACCGGGTTGGTCGGGGTGAGCCGGCGCGTCACGTCCGTGGCGAGGTGGGCGATGTCGGGAACGCCGAGCCCGGAGACGTAGTCCCAGCCGGTGGGGTCGCCCGGCGAGCGCGGCAGGGACGGGTATTGCCCGTTGCCGCTCTGCGGGCTGGTGCCCGGCTGCGTGTTGGTCGCGCCCCCGACGTCGAAGAAGTCGTTCGCGTCGACCGTGTCGCTCTCCTTGGCCTGGCGGTAATACGTCTCGTTGGCGAAGCCGAGCCCGGGGAAGGTGCCGTTGGCCACGGCGGGGGCGGTCGCCTGCACACGCGCCCACATACCCATCGTCAGCGGGGAGGACAGCGAGGTCCCGCCGCCGCTGAAGGTGTCGCTGCCACCGGACGTGATCGCATAGCCGTTGCCGGTGACGTCGCCGGACTGGGCGGCGACGTCGGGGATGCCGCGGCACTGCTTGCCCGTGTTGCCCGGGCTGCCGTCCGGGCTGCTCGCGCAGGTCATGGGGGCGATGCCGGGGCTGCCCCCCTGATAGGCGCCGGCGGCGATGAAGGAGCTGGTGCCGCCGCCCGTGAAGTTCCACGCGTATTCCGACGTCCGGTTGCCCGGCGCCGCGCCGTCGCCCGCAGGGCCACCGTCGGTGTAGAGGACGGTGCCGCCCACGCCGACGACGTAGGACGAGCCGGCCGGATAACCGATCAGCGGCACGGCGGTGTTGGTGACGCCGTTGAGGCCGGCGCCGTAGTAGCACGAGCCCCCGGTGTCGCCGGTGGAGGAGAAGAGCGTCTTGCCGACCATGGTGGCCTGGCGCAGCGTCGCCTCGCTCGCGGTCGTGTAGGCCTGCCCGGCGGTGCCCACCATGTTGGACAGCGAGTTGTAGACGTCGGCCCCCGGCGCCTCCTCGCATTCGGAGTACGACGCGTTCGCCTGCAGCGGGCCGGTCGAGTCGTTGGTCCACTTCTTGAAGACGGACAGCACGCTGGCGTCGGAGAGGTCCTTGCCGAAGTAGAGCACCATCCGCCCGGCGTCGGGCGCCATCCCGGTCGCGGCCTGCGTGTCGAGGTCCCACTCGGTCTCGCCGCTGTTGTCACGGAAGTCGTCGTCCGTCGGGACCACGTCGACGTTGACCCGGCGCAGCCCGTGCACGGTCTCGAAGCGGCGCAGGTTCTTCACGACAGGGTCGGTCTTGCCTTCCCCGAAGACGGCGAGGTCCTGCCCGGCGCCCTTGTCGCTGTCGGGCTGGTCATAGACCTTCCACAGGTCCTGCGGGGTCGTCAGGCCGGTGCAGGCCGGCCCGGTGCAGCCGTCCTGCGCGGGGTGCGGCGCCGCCGCCGGACCGATGCGGCTGTGCGGCCCCGAGGAGGTGAGGTGCGAGCGGTCCCTGGTGTTGAGGCCGACCACCCCGTCGATGCCCAACCCAGGCGGCACGCGCGCGGGGCCCGTGTTGCCGGTGAAGCGGCTGCCGTCCGGCGCCGCGTAGGTCGCCAGCTCCACGCCGAAGAGCTGCTCGGCCTGCGCCGCCGTACCTTGCAGCAAGAGGTAGTCGCGGGCGGCACTAGTGTCGATGACCTGCATGCCGGTGCCTGTCACCCAGCGGCCCGCCGCGGCGAAGCTCGACTGCGGGACCCCGAAGCGCGCCGCGAAGTCGGCCACGGAGAGGAAGTGGCGGTAGTCGGGGCTCGCCGGGTCATAGAGGGAGCGGTACGTCGCCAGCTCGCCGGCCACGTCCGGTCGCCGCAGCGTGACGGCGACCTCGACGGGCGAGGCCGGGTCGACGCTCCCCACCCGGGAGTAGCCGTCGAGATGCGACACGGTGCTGGCCACGGTCACGAGCGGCGCGTCGCTTGCGGGAGTTGAGGCGGCGAGCGCACCCCCCGCGGTGACGGCAAGCGCCGCGGCGGCGAGGACGGCGACGAGGGGGCGACGGGACACAGGCTGCACCTTCCAGACGGGGGACAGACCAGGACTTCTCCGGTGGGGCGCCGATTCCTGCCGTCGGCGCCGGCTGCGGCGGCTGAGTCGGCATCGCGGCGCGATAGCGAGGCCAGTCCCTCACCACCGGCCGCGTTCGACGTTCGTCGCGGGCGTGGTGAGCGCGGGCGGGCTGCTCCTGCAGGCACGGCAGAAGGCTGGCATCGCCCAGGCGGAGTTGGCGGCGCTGCTCGAGCGGCTCATCCGCGCCAGCGGCCAGGTCCTCGTCGTCCAGGTCGCGCCGGCGCCCCGGACCGCCCTGGATACTGATCTGCTGCAGCTCGCGCTTCTCGTGGCGCCTGGTGTCGAACATGCGCAGTCGCGTAGCCCACCGTTGCTTCGACAGCAACCACGCGATCGTGCTGACCACGGTTGTCGACGACATCCCCGTGCTGCGCGCCGCCGCGCTGCGCCTGCTGACGTTGCTCGACGAGAGCTGACGGCAACCGAATCGTCGCGGGTGGGACGACCACGCGCGGGATGACCACGACCGCCGCGGCTGCTGCACAGGGCTCTTGCCGGCTACACCACAGCCGCCGAGTCGAGCTGCGATGCTCCGGACGTGCCGCTGTCGCCACGTGACGACGAGCGACTGAGGGCCGAGCTCTTCGGTTGGCTGGTGCAGCGCACGACGTTCGCGGAGATGCTCGCGGCACGTGAGCTGAAGCAGGACTTCGCCTTCGACGGCGAGCGGCTCCCGCTGCAGCTCCAGAATGGCATCCGCAAACCGGCTGGTCTCGAGGCTGCGCTCGCTTTCACCACCGTCTACACGGCAGCGGGCGCGCGGCCCCCCTACGAGGACTCGGTCGGAGCGGATGGCTTGCCGCGCTACAAGTGGCGAGGGACCGACCCCGACCACGCCGACAACCGGGCGCTGCGGGTGGCGATGGTCCAGCAGAAGCCCCTCGTGTGGTTCGTCGGGGTTGGGGACGCCCAGTACGTCGCCCACTGGCCGGTCCGGCTGATCGCGGAGGAGGCTTCACGGCACCAGTTCGTCGTGGCGCTGGACGCCGAGCAGTATGGCGTGGCGACGAGCGATCTGCCGCTGCCGGCGAGAAGGGCCTACGCCGAGCGCATCACCCGGATTCGCCTGCACCAGCCGGTCTTTCGTGCCCAGGTCCTCCGCGCGTATCAGCAACAGTGCTCGCTCTGCCACCTCCGACACCCCGAATTGCTGGACGCGGCCCACATCCGCGGCGATGCCGAGCAGGGCGACCCCGTGGTCACGAACGGTGTGAGCATGTGCAAGATCCACCACGCGGCGTTCGACGCGGGCATCTTCGGCGTCGACCCGGATGGAGTACGGGTGGAGGTACGCGCCGACGTCCTCGCCGAGATCGACGGGCCGATGCTGCTGCACGGCCTCCAGGAAGTGCACGGGCAACGTCTGATCCTCCCGCGCCACCGCGACCAGCACCCGGACGGCGACCTCCTCGCCGAGCGCTTCGCCGCCTTCCGCGCTCGCGCTGCGTGACATCCGGGAGGTAATGCGCGCTGGCACGGGTGCGCTGTGAAGGGCCGCAGTCAGCGAACATGCGTGCGCCCACGTCCCTCCAGCGCTGCCGGGTCTTGCGCTTACGTCAGCGACAGTCCACGAAAGGCGTTGACCAGGTGGTCGATGTTGGCGGTCGAAGGTGGCAACCGACGCCGGTCATGCATGGCCAGCCAGCCGGTTGACCAAGGTCGTCGAGGACCGCAGCCACGCACTGCTCGCTCGCGAGCCCCTTCTCTGCGTGCTCGGCTTGAGCCGGCAGGCATGTCGCCCGCGCTGCGGCCTCGCCTGCCTGCGCGCGAAGGCGCTCAACCAGCTGCCTGCCAGACCGCCAGGCGGACCAACCGGGGGCGCTCGGCCGGCGAGCAGTCAGCCGCGCTTGATCCCGTCGAGGAGGAGCAGGAGGAGTCGCTTGTTCTGTTCGAGGGTGCCGTTGCGGGCCATGCACATCCCGCCGATGAGCTGCAGCAGGTCCGCGCCGTCGATGTCGTCGCGGGCGACGCCGGCGGCCTGGGCGCGGCCGAGCACCTGGCCCACCGCGGCGCGGATCCGCTCGCGGGACGCCAGCGCCAGGTCGGGCTTCTTCTCGAACGCCTCGTGCAGCTCGGTGAGGAAAGTCCGCTTGGCCGCCGCGTAGTCGAGGAAGCCTTCGAGCCACGCGACCAGCGCGTTCCACGGTCCAGCCTCGGCGCCGACCCGCTCGGCGAGCGCGACCAAGGCGTCGACGTCGTCGCGATAGACGGCCTCGACCAGATCGATGCGCCGCGGGAAGTGGCGATAAAGCGTGCCCACCCCCACTCCGGCGGCCCGCGCGATCTCGTCCATCGACGCCTCGCTGCCCCGCGCCGCGAGCGTGGCCCGGGCAGCACTGACGAGGCGCTCACGGTTGCGGCGCGCGTCGGCGCGTAGCGGGCGGTCGCCCACCACGGCAGCCTCCGCGGCGGCCGTCGTCTGCGCGCTCACGTCCTCATCCTCCCGCCCCGTGACGCAGCCCACAGTCATCCAGCTTGCACAACCGGAGGAAGCCTCCATATAGTTCTCGGAGGAGCTCCTCGGAGGAGCCCTCCGCTTCTCGCCAATCGTACGTCGACAGTCAGGAACCGGCCATGGCCTCCCCCACCTCTCTCGCACCGCCCCCCGGCTCCGCCGCCCCGCGCGCCACTGCCGCGACCGCGGGCCCCGCGGAGCCCACCCGGCGTACCCCTCGCGTGCAGCCCGCCAGCCTGGTGCTCGCCGTCATCCTCACGAGCCAGCTGATGGTCGTCCTCGACGCGACGATCGTGAACGTCGCGCTGCCCAAGATCCAGGGCGCACTGAACTTCAGCCGGGTCGACCTGTCGTGGGTGCTGAATGCCTACACGCTCACCTTCGGGGGGCTGCTGCTGCTCGGCGCCCGCGCGGGTGACCTGCTCGGCCGCCGTCGTACCTTCCTGGTCGGCATCGGGGTCTTCACCCTCGCCAGCCTGCTCGGCGGCTTCGCCACCCAGGGCTGGGTCCTGCTCGTCGCCCGCTCGCTGCAGGGCATCGGGGGAGCCCTCGCCGCCCCGTCGTCGCTGGCTCTGCTGACCACGATGTTCCCTGAGGGTCGGGAACGGTTGCGGGCGATCGGGCTGTTCACCGCGGTCTCCATCGGCGGCGGCGCCCTCGGCCTCATCGCCGGCGGCGTGCTGACCGAGTGGGCGTCCTGGCGCTGGGTGATGTTCGTCAACGCCCCGATCGGCGCCGTCGTCTACGCCCTCGGCCGGCGCGTGCTCCCCGAGACCACCCGCAAGCGCGGGCAGTTCGACCTGGCCGGGGCCCTGACGTCCACCGTGGGCATGGGCGCGCTGGTCTTCGGCTTCGTCGAGGCCGCTTCGCGCGGCTGGGGCAACCCGCTCACCATCGGGTCCTTCGTCGCCGGCGTCGCCCTGTTGGCCACATTCGTGCAGGTCGAGCGCACCGCCGCCGAACCCATTACCCCCCTGCGCCTGCTCACCGATGCGAGCCGCAGCAGCGCCAACGTCGCCCGCGGCTTGATGTTCGCCGGCATGTTCGGGATGTTCTTCTTCCTCACCCAGTTCCTGCAGGACGTGCTGCACTACAGCGCCCTCCAGACCGGCTTCGCCTTCCTGCCCATGCCGCTGACCGTCTTCGCCATCTCCCAGCTGACGACCCGCCGCCTTTCCCACCTCTTCAACGGCAAGGCGCTCATGCTCGCGGGTACGACGAGTGCTGCCGCCGGCTTCCTGCTCGCCAGCACGCTCGGCCCCACCTCCTCCTACGGCCACGTGCTTGCGTGCCTGTTGCTCTTCGGCACCGGCAACGGCATGGCCTTCATCCCGCTGACCTCGGCCGGCCTCGCCGGCGTGCCCCCGCAGGACGCCGGCGC
>JAABUT010001739.1_pt1 | contig 23563 bp, 21 predicted proteins | sample 5559281 | NCBI WGS metagenome assembly JAABUT01 (sample SAMN10711880, study PRJNA513359) | rock metagenome | isolation source: Antarctica rocks | place: Antarctica: Victoria Land, Ricker Hills nord | collected 2016-01-04
AACCGCGCCCACATCTTCCGGGCCTACCGGATGTGGGTCTTCCTCGGCGCCGACATCCTGCGCTATGGCTGGTTCTTCCTGGTCACGCAGCGCGGCGACATGCGCGGCCTGTTGGAATGGGCGAAGGCGACGGCCGCCGGGCTGCATGGGGGCTTCATGAAGCCCCCGCATCCGGCCGGCGGACAAGGGGTGCGCGGCCCGGATACCGCGCCACGGCACCGTGAACTTTCGCCGGTCAGGGCTGTTGTCGGGGATGACCCGCCGCAGCGGGTGGCCAGCAGGCAGGAGCCATCGCATGACGCAGCAGATCCCGTTGGACGGCGAACACCAGGCCGGACACCCTAAAGGCCGCGTGCAGGAGGTGCTGCCGGACCTAGCGGTGCTGCGGTTGATGATTGTCAACGTCGTGCTGTTCGGCCCGCGCGCTGCCGGCGACCGCGGCTGGGTGCTGGTCGACGCCGGGCTGCCCGGCATGATGGGCCGCATCGTGGCCGCCGCCGCGGAGCGCTTCGGCCAAGGCGCGCGGCCGGCGGCGATCGTGCTGACGCACGGCCATTTCGACCATGTCGGCGTGCTGGAGGATCTGGCGAACGAATGGGACGTGCCGGTCTTCGCCCACACCTTGGAGCACCCTTACCTGAACGGCACTGCCGGTTATCCGCCGCCGGATGCGAAGATCGGCGGCGGCGTCATGTCGCTGCTGTCGCCGTTGTTCCCGCGCAGCCCGGTGAACGTCGCCGCCCGTCTGCGCGCCCTGCCGGCCGATGGCAGCGTGCCGTCGATGCCCGGCTGGCGCTGGCTGCACACGCCCGGCCACGCCGTCGGCCATGTCTCACTGTGGCGCGAGGCCGACCGGACGTTGATCGCCGGCGACGCCTTCATCACCACGGCGCAGGAATCTGCCTATGCCGCCGCGACACAGGCCGCCGAGATGCACGGGCCGCCGATGTACTTCACCCAGGACTGGCCCAGCGCCCGCAGCTCCGTCGAGACACTTGCGGCCCTGGCCCCGGAGGTCGCGGTGACCGGCCACGGCCCGGCGATGCAGGGCGAGGCGATGCGAGCGGCCCTGCGCAGCCTGGCGGAGAATTTCGACAGCGTGGCCCACCCGCCGCATGCCCGCTACCTCAATCACCCGGCCCGGGCCGAGGACGGCACCGCCTACGTCGCCCCGTGACCAGATCATCCAAAACGCGTCGGCGACCTGACCGTTGCGGCAGCGCCACCGCCTCCACAAGCCGCAACCCGTTCTTTCTTCTCCGCACCGTCAACACTGTGAGCGGCCTGTTCGACTGATACCAACGGCCGTGTTCGATGACCCTTCCATCGGATGCGGCCGTTGGTATCGCGCGCCGGGTTGGCGGGCGGCGGCGCGCGAAAAGCGACTCATGCCAAGGGTTCATTCCATATGGCCGTTGGTATGAAGCGCTGCCGGGTCAGGTGAGGCGACCTGACCCGAACATGCTTTAAACAGCGTCGATCAGGCCATCGAGGGCGATCGGGAAGCGTCGGACGCGGACTCCGGTCGCGTGCCACACAGCGTTGGCGATCGCGCCCGCCGTTCCCGTGACCCCGATCTCGCCCACTCCCTTGATGCCGAGCGCGTTCACATGCAGGTCGCGCTCCTCGACGAGGATGGCTTCAAGCGACGGCACGTCGGCGTTCACCGGCACATGGTACTCGCCAAGGTTCGGGTTCATCGGACGGCCGGACCGCGGGTCCATGACCGCCTGTTCGTGCAGCGCGAACGACAGCCCCCAGATCATGCCGCCGTAGTACTGGCTCAACACCAGGCGCGGGTTGACGATCGTGCCAGCCGCGAAGGCGCCGACCAGACGGGTGACGCGGACCTGCCCGAGGTCCGGATCGACCTTGACCTCGGCGAACACCGCCCCGTGCGCATGCATGGCATAGGCCGCCTGCGCCGCCGGATCGGCCGCACCGGTGCCGCGGCCCTCGACCTCCGCCAGCCCGGCGCGGACGAGGATGTCGGAATACCCTTCGCCGCGGCTTTCGTCGTCGCGGCGCAACATCCGGCCTTCGCGCACGATCACGCCGGCGTTTCCTGCCCCGAACAGCGGCGAACGCTCATCGTTGGTGGCGAGGTCCGCCAGCCTGGCGACGACATCGGCGCCGGCGCCGTGGATCGCCATGCCGACCGTCGCGGTATGTGCCGAACCGCCCGCGATCCCGGCGTCCGGAAGGTCGGACGAGCCGGACTTGAACTCGACCCGGTCGAGGCCGAGCCCCAGGCCGTCGGCCGCGATCTGGGCGAGGGCGGTCCAGGCGCCCTGCCCCATGTCGTGGGCCCCGGTCTCCATCACGCCGGTGCCGTCGGCCTTCAGGACCGCCCTGGCGTGCCCCTGGAACATCAGCGCCGGGAACGTCGCCGTGCCCATCCCCCAGCCCACCAGCAGCCCGGCCTCGTCGCGCAGCTGCCGCGGCGCCAGCGGCCGCGACGCCCAGCCGAAACGCTCGGCACCCTGGGTGTAGCAGGCGCGCAGGGCCTTGGAGGAGAACGGCTTGCCGGAGATCGGCTCCACCTCGGCGTAGTTCTTCAAACGGAACGCCAGCGGGTCCATCCCGCAGGCCAGCGCCATCTCGTCGATCGCACTTTCGAGCGCGATGCTGCCGGTCGCCTCGCCGGGCGCCCGCATGAACAGCGGCGTTCCGGTGTCGAGCCGCACGGCTTCGTGGGACGTGGCGATCGCCGGGCTGGCATACAGCGTGTGCGAGGCATCGGCGGCCGGCTCGAAGAAGTCGTCGAAGGTGCTCGACGTGGTTTTCGCGTGATGATCGATCGCCGTCAGCGCGCCGTCGCGGTCCGCACCCATGCGCAGCGTCTGCCGCGTCGGGGCGCGGTGGCCCACGGGTCCGAACATCTGCTCCCGTCGCAGCACCAGCTTGACCGGCCGTCCGACCAGGCGGGCCGCCATGATGCCCAGCACCTGCGGGCCGGAGAACAGGCCCTTGGAGCCGAACCCGCCGCCCAGAAAGGGACTGCGAATGTGGATGCCCTCGGCGGCGATGCCGAACAGCCCGGCGATCCGCTGCTGGGCCATGGCCATGCCCTGGCTGGGCGTGTCGATCGACAGCGTGTCGCCGTCCCAGGCGGCCACGATGGCGTGCGGCTCCATCGCGTTGTGGTACTGGGCCGGCGTCTCGTAGGTCGCGTCGATGCGGACGGCCGCCGTCGCCAGGCCCGCCGCGACGTCGCCGTGACGCACCTCGGCCGGATTGCCGACGCCCACGCCCGGGGGCACGAAGCTGTCGTTGGAGTCCAGCCCGGTGCGGGCCGGCTCGGTCTCGTAGCGCGGCGCCAGCAGTGCCGCGCCTTCGGTCGCAGCTTCGAACGTCTCGGCGATCACCACGGCGATCGGCTGGTTGGCGTAGCGCACGCGGTCGTTCTGCAGCACGTCGAGCCGGAACATGAACGGGTTCGTCTTGGCGTCCGGGTCCTGCGCCAGGGGTGGCGCGTTGGCGGGGGTCATGACCTCGACGACGCCGGGATGCGCCTTCGCGGCATCGACATCCAGGCTGGCGACGCGGCCGCGGGCGATGCTGCTCACCGCCATCACCGCATGGAGCATTCCGGGCGGGTGGTTGTCAGCGGCGAAGCGGGCGCCGCCGGTGACCTTCAGCAATCCGTCCCGCCGGGTGAGCGGCTGGCCGATGTTCGAACCTTGCCGAACATGCGCTGGCGCCTGGGTAAGGGTGATCTCAGGCATGGAGGACAGCTCCGGAAACGGGCGCGAAGGGGGAAGCCGGCAGCGCGGGCACGCGTTCGGGCGTGCCGGCCGTGGCAAGCGTGAGCGCCCGCACGACGATGCGGCGGGCAAGTTCGATCTTGAAGCCGTTGTCGCCGGATGGCCTCGCATCCGCGAGTGCCAATTCGGCCGCCCGGCGGAAGGTGCCGGCATCCGGGCGTGCGCCGGCCAGCGTTTCCTCCGCCGCACGGGCGCGCCAGGGCTTCAGCGCGACGCCGCCCAGCGCAAGCCGCGCACCGGTTATCCTGCCGCCGTCCAGGCGCAAGGCCGCGGCGGCCGACACCACCGCGAAGGCGTAGGAGGTGCGGTCACGAACCTTGAGATGGCGGGCATGCGCGGCGAACTCGGCCGCTTCGGCCGGCAGGCGGACAGCCACGATCAGCTCGCCGGGCTCAAGCACGCTTTCGCGTTCCGGCGCATCGCCGGGCAGCCGGTGGAAGCTTTCGAGGGGAACCTCACGCCGTCCTGCCGCGCCTTCGATCTCGACCACCGCGTCGAGCGCCACCAGCGGCACGCAGAAGTCGGACGGGTTCGTGGCGATGCAGGCCTCGCTCCATCCCAAAACCGCATGGAGCCTGGTCTCGCCGCCCTTCGCGTCGCAGCCTGTGCCGGGATCACGCTTGTTGCAGGCGCTGGCGAGGTCGTGGAAGTAGGCGCACCGCGTCCGCTGCAACAGGTTGCCGCCGGCCGTCGCCGCGTTGCGAAGCTGCGCCGATGCGCCCGACAGCAGCGCCTCGGCAACGGCCGGGAAGCGCCGGGCGAACTCCGCGTCGTGGGCGAGGTCGGCGTTGCGGACCAGCGATCCGATCCGCACGCCGCCGTCCGGCAGATGCTCGATCCGGTCAAGCCCGGGAAGACGGTTGATGTCAACCAGGCGGCCGGGCCGCATGACGCCGCCCTTCATGAGGTCGACCAGGTTGGTGCCGGCGGCGAGGTATGCCGTGCCCGGCACCGCGGCGGCCGCGACGGCTTCAGGAATCGTCGCCGGCCTGACGTACTCGAAGATGTTCATGCGACCTGCTTCCGGTTGGCTTGGTTGAGGGTCCGCTGCGCATCCAGCACCGCCTCCGTGATCCCGGCATAAGCGCCGCAGCGGCACAGGTTGCCGCTCATGCCTTCGCGCACCCGCTCGGGATCGTCGCCGGCCTGGCCCTCCTGGATGAGGCCGATGGCACTCATGATCTGGCCCGGCGTGCAGAAGCCGCACTGGAGGCCGTCATGGGCGATGAACGCGACCTGGACGGGGTGGAGTTCGTCGCCCTGCGCCATACCTTCGATGGTGAGGACACGGGCGCCGTCGTGGCTGATGGCGAGGGCCAGACAGGAGTTGGTCCGCCGCCCGTCGATCAGGACGGTGCACGCGCCGCATTGTCCGCGGTCGCAGCCCTTCTTGGTGCCGGTCAGGTCGAGACGTTCGCGCAGCAGATCCAGCAGCGTGACCCGCGGATCGTCCAGTTCGAGCCTGTGCCCGACGCCGTTCACGGTGAGGTTGATTGACAGGCTCATGCAGTGCTCCGATCAAGGCTGTTGGACGAGCGTTGCAAAGATCGAAGCCTCCAGATTGTCGCGCCACCGAAAATACGCATCGCGGGTCCGCCGACATGTTATACGGAGGGCGCCTCCGTTTTGCAAGAGGGAGCCAGGTTGGACAGGTGGAATGAACAAGCAGCCGGGCAAGACCGCGAGGAAGCCCCGCGCAGACGGGCTGCGCAATCGCGAACGGGTGCTCGAAGCTGCCAAGGCGGTCTTCAACGCCGGCGGACCGGACGCGAGCTTTGAAGCGGTGGCGCGGCATGCCGGCGTCGGCATCGGCACGCTGTACCGGCATTTCCCGACCCGCGAAGCCTTGTTCGAGGCGGTCTACCGCCGCGAGGTGGAGCATCTCGCCGACCTGGCCGAGCAGCTGAAGGCGGAGGTGGCGCCGGTCGAGGCGTTGCGCCGCTGGATGCGCTCGAACGTGGAGTTCGTCGCCACGAAGAAGGGCATGTCGGCGGCGCTGGCGCTGGCCGCGCACAGCTCCCCGGACCTGATGGCCTTCACCTTCGACCGCCTGACCAGGGCCATCGGCGTTCTGCTGGACCGGGCTGTCGAGGCCGGCGAGATGCGCGGCGACATCGGTCCTGAGGATCTGCTGCGGACACTTGTCGGCATGTGCTACACGCACGACAGGCCCGGTTGGCAGGCGAATGTGCTCCGTCTGGTCGACGTCTTCATCGACGGATTGTGCAGGCGACCCGACACCGGGTCCTCCGGAGCCGGTTCCCCGGGCCGACGATGACATCAGCCGGAAAGGCGCAGCATATGGATGTCGATGAGCCGCGTGCCCGGGCCGTATTCCCACCGGCGCGGCGGCTCGCCTGTGCCGTGGTTGCGTCGCTGATGGCCCTGGGCATGCCGTTGCAGGCGGCCGGGCTGCCGCCGGACAGCCTGCCGGAGCTGATCCCGACGCTGCTGCCGCATGTCGTGAACATCGCCTTCTACAGGGTTGAACGGAAGGCCAACGGCGAGCTGATCCCTGCCGGCAAAGGCCTGGGGTCCGGCTATGTGGTCGACGCCAAGGGGGTCATCGCCACCAATCGGCACGTGACCGACGGCGGCAACGAGTACTACGTCACCTTCTCCAACAACCTGCAGCTGAGGGCGACGTTGATCTACCGCTCGCCCGACATCGACCTCGCGTTGCTGCAGGTGTTTCCCGATGCTCCGCTGTCGCCGGTGAACTGGGGCGACAGCGACCGGATGCGCCAGGGCGAACAGGTGATCGCGATCGGCAACCCGCTTGGGCTGGCAGGCACCGTCACGACGGGGATCGTCAGCGCGCGCGACCGCAACATCAAGCAGACCGACCTCGACGCCTTCATCCAGGTCGACGCGGCAATCAATCCCGGCAACTCCGGCGGCCCGCTGTTCAACATGCGCGGCGAGATGGTCGGCATGACGACGGCGTTCTACAGCGTTCCCGGCGCCGATGCGACCGGCTCGATCGGGCTCAACTTCGCCATCCCCGGCAACGACGTGCAGTTCGTGCTGAACAGCCTGCGCGCGCATGGGAGGGTGCAGCGCGGTTATTTCGGCGCCGGGATGCAGGATGTGACCGGCAGCCTGGCCAACGCGCTCGGGTTGGGTCAGGCCAACGGAGCGATCGTCGCCAGCGTGGCTCCGGACAGCCCGGCGATGACGGCCGGCCTGCGGATCGGCGACATCCTGCTCAAGATGGGGGACTACGCGATCCGCAACCTGCGCGACGCCACCCGCGTGATCGCCGCCTCGGACATCGACGTGCCGCTGGCCGTGGAGTTGCTGCGCGAGCGACAATCCCTGACGCTGCAGGTCAGGCTGAAGGATGCCTCGACCGAGACCGCCAAGGTCGACATGAACATGGCTCCGCCTCGCCGCCGCCTGATTTCCGAAGCCGAGTTCGGCCTCGAAAGCCGGGGGTTGACCAACGACCTGCGCCAGAAGTTCAGGCTGGCCGCCGATGCCACCGGCGTGGTGCTGACCAAGGTTGATCCCAAGGGGTTGGCCGCCGCTCTGGGGTTCAAGGTCGGTGACCTGATCCTGCGGGCGCAGGGCACCGCGGTGCGCACCGTCAAGGACATACTGGATGCCGCGGCGCAAGCGCGGGCGGAAAACCACGACTTCATGGCATTGCTGGTGGTCGACAGCGAGGGCACACACTGGGCGACGGTCCCACTCGCGCACTGAGCGCACAGAGCATCGTTGCGCTTGTGCGGCATCAAGGCAGGAGGTGGCGTGCAATAACAGCGGAATGAAGTCGTCGGCGTAAGTGCTTTACGGGCCTGGCGTGCTGTCTCTAGGCTCGGCGCATGCACAATCCCGGTCGCCGTCAGATGAAGCTCGGCTTCAACATCGTCGCCAACGGAGCGCATGCCGCCGGCTGGCGCATGCCCGGCGCCCGCACCGACGCCGCCATGGACATCCGGATGTGGAAGGACATGGCCCGCGCCGCCGAGCGTGCCTGCATCCACTTCATGTTCTGGGCCGACGGCATCGCCGTGCGCCACTCCGCCAAGGACGACGACGAGCTGTCCTACAACCCGCGCATCGACGTGTTCGAGCCGCTTACCCTGATCGGCGCGCTGTCGGCGGTGACCGAGCGGCTGGGCTTCGTGGCCAGCGCCAGCACGACCTACAACGAGCCTTATCACGTTGCCCGCAAGTTCGCCTCGCTGGACCACATCAGCCGCGGCCGCGTTGGCTGGAACGTGGTGACGTCCTGGAGCGAGCAGGAAGCCTACAACTTCGGCCTGGACGCGCATGTGGAGCACGGCAGGCGCTACCGGCGGGCGGAGGAGTTCGTGGATGTCGTGTTCGGGCTGTGGGACAGCTGGGAGGACGACGCGTTCATCCGCGACCAGGCGAGCGGGCGCTATTTCGACCCGGCCAAGATGCACACGCTCAACCATCGCGGCGAGGTCCTGCGGGTCAAGGGGCCGTTGAACACGGCGCGGCCGCTGCAGGGCTATCCGGTGATCGCGCAGGCCGGGTCGTCCGGTCCCGGGCAGGACCTGGGCGCCCGCATCGCCGACCTGATCTACACCGCGCAGAAGACGAAGGAGGACGCGGTCGCCTTCTATTCCAGCGTGAAGTCGCACGGCGTCGCCCGCGGACGCGACCCCGGGTCGATGCTGGTGATGCCCGGCATCCTGCCCGTCCTGGGCCGCACCCGCCAACAGGCGCAGGACCGTTTCGACCAGCTGCAGGACATGGTGCACCCCCGCGTCGGCCTGCCGATGCTGGCCGAGGCGTTCGGCGACCTGTCCGGCCTGCCGCTGGACGGCCCGCTGCCGCCGCCGCTGGCAACATCCAACGCGGTGAAGAGCGGGCACGACAAGCTGGCGGCGCTGGCCCGCCAACCCGGCATGACCATCGCCGGGCTGTACAAGATCATGGCCGGCGCGCAGGGCCACCACGTGTTCGTCGGCACGCCGTCCGAGGCCGCGGACCTGATGCAGGACTGGTTCGAGAACGGCGCCTGCGACGGCTGGAACCTGATCCCGCCCTATCTGCCGGACCCGGCGATCGAATGCCTGGAGTGGCTGGTGCCGGAGCTGCAACGCCGCGGGCTGTTCCAGACCGAGTACCAGGGCGACGGCACGTTCCGCGGCAGCATGGGCCTGGCCCGCCCGCCGTTCCGCAGCCGGGGCGCGACCTCGACGTTCGGCCGCAGCACGGCGGCAGCACTTCCCGTCAACGGCACGGTTCCTGAAGGGCCACGCACATGAGAACGATCCTCGCCGCGCTGTTCCTGCTCGCCGCCTTCCCGGTCCTGGCCGACCAACCGGGCGCCGACCCGGCGCTGGCGCAGACGCCGGACCCCGCGCTGACCCGGCTGGTGCCGGCCGAATACGCCAGGCGTCCCTATACGGTGGCGGTGTCGCTCGGCTCGCCGCCCGACAACTTCCGCAGCGAGAAGGGCGAGATGGTCGGCTGGGAAACCGACCTGGCCCGCGCCGCGGTGCAGGCGCTGGGGCTGGAGCTCGACCTGCGGCCCACCACGTTCGACACGCTGATCCCCGGCCTGCAATCCAGGCGCTTCGACGCGGCGGTCGGACAGATGGGCGTCACCAACGTGCGGCAGAAGGTGGTGGACCAGATCGGCTGGCTGCTCGGCAACGAGTTGTTCGCCGCGCTGTCGGACAATTCCGTCAAGGTGGACGGGCTGGACGACCTGTGCGGCGTCACGGTCGCCACCACCCGCGGCTCGCGCGAGATGGTGTTCGCCGAGGAGCACCAGCCGAAATGCGCTGCCGCCGGCAGGAAGCCGATCAACGCGCTGGCGTTCAATGACGGCAACGGCGCCGTCGAGGCGATGATGAGCCGCCGCGCCGACCTGTTCTGGCTGGGTTCGACGGCGGTCAGCTACTTCGTCGCGCAGTCGAAGGGGCGGGCGAAGGTGGTCGGCAGCTACACCGACACCAGCTACATCGGCATGGGCCTGCCGAAGGGGTCCGAGATGTCAGCCCCGATGCAGGCGGCGATCCAGCACCTGATCGCCAACGGCACCTATGACAAGGTCGTCGCCAAATGGGGCCTGCAGGACGGTGCCGTCAGGACCGCGCCGCTGAACCCGACCACCGTCCAGAAGTGAGCCGGGCGACCATCTCTCCAGTGCCGACCTCGAAGGTGACAGCGGCGGACATAACCTTGGCGCAGCGTCCGCTGCCCGGTTCTGAGACGCCCGGTCCTGAGACGCCCGGTTTTGAGATGCCCGTTCCTGAGACGATGGAGCGGGTGGTGCCGCTGCGCCATCCCTGGACGTGGGCGGCAAGCACGGCCTCGGTGCTGGTTGCCGGCGGCGTGTTGTACAGCGTCGCCACCAACCCGGCGTTCCAGTGGCCGGTCGTCGCGCAGTACATGTTCGACCCGCAGATCCTCGCCGGGCTGTCCCGCACGCTCGAGCTGACAACGGTGGCCATGCTGATCGGCCTGGCGCTGGGCACGATGCTGGCGGTCATGCGGCTGTCCGCGAACCTGCTGCTCTCGACCCTCAGCTGGCTCTACATCTGGTTCTTCCGCAGCGTGCCGGTGCTGGTCCAGCTGATCTTCTGGTACAACTTCGGCGCCTTGTATCCGAAGATCGTGCTGGCCGTCCCGTTCGGCCCGGAGCTGTACAGTGCCGGCACCAACGACGTCATCACGCCGCTGACCGCAGCCCTCGCCGGACTCGGGCTGGCGCAGGCGGCCTACACCGCCGAGGTCATCCGCGCCGGGATCGAGAGCGTGCCGCGCGGCCAGACCCGGGCGGCGAAGGCCCTGGGCATGACGCCCGCCACCGTCTTCGTCCGCATCGTGTTCCCGCAGGCGATGCGCGTGATCATCCCGCCGGTCGGCAACGAGGTGATCTCGATGGTGAAGGGCACGTCCCTGGTCAGCGTGATCGCGATGGCGGACCTGCTGTACACGGCGCAGCTCATCTTGCCCGCACCTACGAGACCATCCCGCTGCTGATCGTGGCATCGCTGTGGTATCTCGCCGTCGTGACGGTGCTGTCGGCCGGGCAGCACGTGCTCGAACGGCACTACCGGCACGCGGCATGACCGCCGCCGAGCCGATGGTGCGCATCCGCGGGCTGCGCAAGAAGTTCGCAGGCCGGGAGGTGCTGCGCAGCATCGACCTGGATGTGGCACCAGGCAGCGTCATGTGCATCATCGGCCCTTCCGGCTCCGGCAAGAGCACGCTGCTGTCCTGCATCAACCACCTGGAGCGCATCGACGGCGGCCGCCTGTGGGTGGCGGGCGAGCTGGTCGGCTACCGCGAGCGGGACGGGCGGCTGCACGAGCTGCCGGAGCGGCAAATCGCCCGCATGCGGCGCAAGGTCGGCATGGTGTTCCAGCAGTTCAACCTGTTCCCGCACATGACGGCGTTGGGCAACGTCACGGAAGCGCCGGTGCGGGTGCGCGGCCTGCCGGTGCGGCAGGCGCGCGAACGGGCGATGCAGCTGCTCGAGCGCGTCGGGCTGGCGGGGAAGCACACCCGTTTCCCTGCCCAGCTTTCGGGCGGCGAGCAGCAGCGGGTGGCGATCGCCCGGGCCCTGGCGATGGACCCGCAGCTCATGCTGTTCGACGAGCCGACCTCCGCCCTGGATGCCGAGCTGGTGGGCGAGGTGCTGGCCGTCATGCGCGACCTGGCGGCGACCGGCATGACGATGATGGTGGTGACGCACGAACTGGCCTTCGCCCGTGAGGTCGGCGACGATCTCGCGTTCATGGATGACGGGCAGGTGGTGGAACGCGGCCATCCGCGCGAGGTGCTGGCCAACCCGCGCGAGGCTCGGACGCGGGAGTTCCTGGCGCGCGTGCTGTGACGACGGGCGCCAGGCCGGTTTCAGAGGCGTCGCATCCGGACAGGTCGCAGGCGGTGACAAAGGCCACGGCATCGTCGGCGAGCACGCCGGTCCTTCGCGGAACTGGGCGATGGTCTGAAGCTTCATGGACCAGCCTGACATCCGCATGCGCCGCGTCCGATCCGACCGACAACCCGCTGGACCGGTTGGAGGTTTGGCTCGACCCGCAGCGTGCGCAGATCACCGCCTGGGATTTGGCCGACCGTCTGGGCAGCGGCACGATGGCGGGGCTGGGCGGCCGAACCGGCTATCTGCGGGCTCCTCCTGGCTTCGGCTTCTTCTCGAGCACTTCTGGTTCCGGCGACATCTTCAGCGCCACGAGCAGGAGGGCGGCGCGAAGGGAGACATCAAGCCGCCGGTATGCCCGTAGAAGGGCGTCCTCGTCCCCTGCGAGAAGTCCCAGGTTGCCTTGCTCCTCCTCTAGGTATTCCGACGGCACGGGCACATCGGGGTCCAGGCCAACCAGGTACGACACGGAGGTCTCAAGCGCCTCGGCCAGCTTGACCAAGCGTTGCCCGCGTGGCGGCGGCAGGCTGCCATCCAACAGCTTGCGGATGAAGTCGCCTGGCAGTCCTGCCGAACGTGCCGCTCCTTCAGGCGTCAGGCCGAGACGATCGAGCCTTCCTTGAATCCGATCCGTAAGTTCCGTGGCGCCGTTCAAATCAACTCTCCCGCCGACCCGTCCAGACCTACCGCTGCCTGCTCGCCCTGGTCTGCGGTTGTGACGGGGGCACGCGCTTTGCGGCAGGACTCTGCCGTTTCAGGTTCAGCTCTGTCGTGCACCTCTGGTTCGTGGCCGATCCACTGAGCGTGGAGCCGCTGATCTGTCCGGTGAGCACGGTGATCATGATGAAGCTGCGGGGCGCCCGCCACAAGCCGGACGCGCGCAGGGTCCCGTCTTCTCCAACCGTGCCGGCCAGTTTAGTGCCGGCGTTGAACAGGTTGAGGCTCAGTTGGCCGTTCGACACCAGCGCCGAGGTTTTGCCGCCCGGAGCCTCGATCCCGCAGGCCAGCGGATCGTTGGACAGGCGAGTTCCCACGTAAAGGCCGTCATGGATGGAAGCCGGGACCGGATTGCTTGTGGTTGCACAGGCACTCAGCCCGGCGAGCAGAAGCACAATGACGGCGTGATGGCGCAGGCTCGCCGGCCCTTTGGGCATTCGCGTCACCATCTCCGCAAGGTTCAAGGATCGAGTGTCATCGGATCGCCAGATCGTGCGGCGGCGCCATCGATCTGATCGGCTCCGATGACGCCAACCCGCCTCGAACAACGATCGCTCAGGTGTCGGGTCATGTTGCACAAGGCTGTGGTTGATCTGATACGAGGAATGGAGCCGTTCACCGGCAGTTCCATTGCCGGGGACACAGTTTGCAGGAGGTAGGTGGCAGGCGTGTCATCGCATCGTCGGGAACGTGGTTGCAGGCTGCGTGTTGAACGAGCGGAACGCGGCACGCCTGGCCGCAGCGTGGGAGCCGCCACCGATGAGCGATGCCGATACGGCGATGAACGCCCCGATGCCGTCGATCATGTCACCGGCGCGGCCTTGTTCGTCGACGGCGGCATGACGTCGTATTCCGGCTTCGCCACCAACGGCTGAGTTCCATCATGCCCGATTCCGAAGATGCGATCCGCGACCGACCTTTGCCGATCGAGGATTATGCCCTGATCGGCGATTGCCACACCGCGGCCCTGGTCGGGCGGGACGGTGCCATCGACTGGCTGTGCCTGCCGCGCTTCGACAGCCCGGCCTGCTTCGCGGCCCTGCTCGGCACCGACGAACATGGCAGCTGGCTGATCGCACCGCAGCACGCCGCGCCGGAAATCCGGCGGACCTACCAGGAGTCGAGTCTTGTCCTCGAAACCGTGTTCACCACGCCCGAGGGCGAGGTCGCCTTGATCGACGCCATGCCGCTCGGCCTGGAGGGATGCCACATCGTCCGTCGCATCGAAGGGCGGCGTGGCCGGGTGGCGATGCGACTGCATCTGAAGCTGCGCTTCGACTTCGGTGCCTCGACGCCATGGGTCACGCGCGACGAAAGCGGCGACGGCATCGTCGCCATCGCGGGCCCACATCTGGTGACGCTGCGCGGGCCGGTGCAACTGCGCGGGCAGGAGCTTGCCACCGTCGCCAGCTTCACGGTCGAAGCCGGCGACAGCGTCACCTTCGTCCTGAGCCACGGACCATCGCATCTCGGCGCGCCGGCGCGCATCGACGGCGACGCGGCACTGGCCACCACCACGGAAGGCTGGCGCGCCTGGGCGGCGCGCTGCACCTACGAAGGTCCGTGGCGGGAGCCGGTGCTGCGCTCGCTGATCGTGCTCAAGGCCCTGACCTACGCGCCGACGGGCGGGATCGTGGCGGCGCCCACGACGTCGCTGCCGGAGCAGCTCGGCGGCGAGCGGAACTGGGACTACCGCTTCTGCTGGCTGCGCGACGCCACCCTGACCCTGATCGCGTTGATGGGTGCCGGCTACTACGATGAGGCGCAGGCCTGGCGCAACTGGCTGCACCGCAGCATCGCCGGCAACGCCGACGAACTGCAGATCATGTACGGCGTCGGCGGCGAACGCCATCTGCTCGAATGGGAGGCCGTCTGGCTGCCTGGGTATCAGGGCGCGAAGCCTGTGCGCATCGGCAACGCCGCATCCGAGCAGCTGCAGCTCGATATCTACGGCGAGGTGATGGATGCGCTACACCAGGCCCGCGGCGGCGGCCTGGCGGTTCCGGCGGATGCCTGGGCGCTGCAGGTCAACATGCTCGAGCACCTGGAGAACATCTGGCGGCAGCCTGACGACGGCATCTGGGAGGTGCGCGGCGAGCGCAGGCATTTCGTGCATTCCAAGGTCATGGCCTGGGTGGCGATGGACCGCGCGGTGCAGGACATCGAGCGTTACGATCTGCCTGGGCCGCTGGAGCGCTGGCGCGGCGTCCGCGACGCGATCCATGCCGAGGTGTGCGCCCGGGGCTTCGACAGCGGCAGGAACAGCTTCACGCAGAGCTACGGCACGACCGCGCTGGACGCCAGCCTGCTGTTGATCCCCATCGTCGGCTTCCTGCCGCCCGATGACGCCCGGGTGCTGGGCACGATCGCCGCTGTCGAACGGGAGCTTCTGACGGACGGCTTCGTCATGCGCTATCGCACCGAGACCGGCACGGACGGGCTGCCGCCGGGCGAGGGCGCGTTCCTGCCCTGCTCCTTCTGGCTTGCGGACAACTATGCGCAGCAGGGCCGGACGGACGAGGCCAGGGCGCTGTTCAAACGGCTGCTGGCGCTGCGCAACGACGTCGGCCTGCTGGCCGAGGAATACGATCCCCGCGCGCGCCGCCAGGTCGGCAATTTCCCCCAAGCCTTCTCACATCTGTCGCTGGTCAACACCGCCTTCAACCTGCAGGCGCGGCCTCGGACGAAGCAGCGCGACAAGAAGACGAAATCAGTCGGAACCTCGGGTTCTGAATAGCACGCATGGCCGGATCACCGGATGGCGGCGGCGCGCACCAGGGGACAGCGGCTGCTTTCAAGCGGCGGAAACGCGGTGGCGGCGGGAACCACCTCCACCTGCTCCCACAGGTCCCACGGACCCTTGGACTGCTCCGGCGCCTTGACGCGCATGAGGTACAGGTCGTGCACCAGCCTGCCATCGGCGCGGATCGTTCCCTGCCTGGTATAGGCGTCCACCACCGGCGTGGCCCGCATGCGTGCGGCGACGATCTCGCCATCGGTCGTGTTGGTGTCGCGGACCGCCTGCAGGAAGTGCCGGACGGCGGAGTAGACGCCGGCCTGGACCTCGGACGGGGCGGCGTTGGTGCGTGCCAGGAAGCGGTCCGACCAGGCCCGCGCTTCCGGCGACACGTTCTCATGGAAGGATGTCACGACCAGCTGCCCCTTGGCGACCGGCAGACCGATCGCGGCGAGATCGCGATTCTTCGGGGTGGTCAGCACCATCGTCATCTTGGCGGGAAGGCCGAACTCCGCCGCCTGCTTGGTGGTGTTGGACGTGCCGCCGAGCGTGTTGATGGCCAGCACGCCGGCGCCGGATGCCTGCGCCTGGATCAGGTAGGAGCTGTAGTCGGTCGTGGTGAACGGCGCGGTGACGCTGCCGACCACGGTTCCGCCCAGTTCGGCCAGACGCGCGCGGGCCTGGCGTTCCAGTTGCAGGCTCGGGCCGATATCCACGTTGATGAAGAACCACGGCGCATGCGTGCGCTGCCAGACGCCGGAAACGACGCCGTTTGCCAGCGAGTAGGTGTCCTGCGTCCAGACGAAGCCGGTGGCGACGCAGTTCTCCTGGAACATCGCCTCGGAGGCGGCACCAGAAATTAACGCGATCGCATGGTTCTGCCGCACGATGTCCTGCACGGCGAGCGCCACCGGGCTGGGCACCAGGTCCACGATGGCCGACACGCCGTCGCGGTCGAACCATTGCCGGGCGATGGTGGCGCCCACGTCGGCCTTGTTCTGGTCGTCGGCCTGCAGGATCACGATCGGCTTGCCGTTGATGGTGTTGCCGAACTCCTCGGCCGCCATCTTCGCCGCCTCGACCGACCCTGGGCCGCCGTTGGCGGAGTAGACGCCGCTCATGTCGGTGAGCACGCCGATCCTGACCGCGTCGCCGCGGATTTCGGACCGGGCGGGACCTGCCGCAAGCATCGCCAGGCAGGCTGCCACAGCGAGGTTCTTCATTCGACGTTTCCCCTTTTGATCTTGTTTGGTGTTGGCCCGTTCATTCGCGCTGGATGACGCTGTCCAGCCAGGAGCAGTCCGCGACCGGCGCCCGCGCCCCACGCGCCGCCGCCGCCAGCCGCATCTCGCGCAGCTTCACGCGGCCCTCGGGCGGCAGGTGCAGCCTTTCGTGGCCCCAGAAGCTCGGCCCGTCATGGGTCTCGTGCGGCTGCCAGGTCGCCGGATCGATGGTGCGGCCGCCCCAGCCGTATTCGACGAAGAACGACGACGGCGTCTTGCTGTAGAACGAGGTGACGTGGTCGTTGGCGTGCCGGCCAAGCGAGTAGGCGACGCGGTCGCCGTCGAGCTGGGCCAGGTCGTAGCCTTGCCCGACATCGTCCAGGCTCAGCGCCTCGATCATGAAGTGATGCAGCCCACGCCGCCCGGAGCCGACCATGGCGAAGCTGTGGTGGCGCTCGTTGACGTGGAAGAAATACAGCTTGTACGGCGTCAGCCCGTAGTCGGTGACGCGCAGGCCGAGGATGTCGCGGTAGAAGCCCAGCAGCGGCTCGACGTCCTCGACATGCAGCACCGCGTGGCCCATGCCGAGCGCGCCGGTCAGGAACCCGGCGATCGGCCGCCCCGGCCGGAACGGCGTGTCGGCCAGGCGCGGGCCGTGGAACACCTCCAGCCGGTTGCCGGCCGGATCGGCGAAACGGATCAGGTCGGCGACCTGGCGCTCGTCGGCCAGGGCGCGCGACCCGCGCGCAACAGGGACGCCATGTGCTTCAAGCCGCGCCGCCACCGCATCGAGCGCCGCCGCGCCGGCCACCTCCCAGCCGAGGAAGCCGAGCTCGTCGCCGTCGGCCGCGGTGACGATCAGGCGCTGGCGTCGGTCGTCCATGCGGAACGCGCGCACGCCGCCGCCGCGGTCGACCTCCTGCATGCCGAGCAGCCCGGTGGCGAAGCTGCCCCAGTCGTCCAGCCGGGTCGACTGAACGCCGATATAGCCGAGCGATTGAAGGTCCATGTTCAACCCTTTCAAGGTGGTGCGAGCGCTGCCGCACGCGTTGCGGCCCGCGCCGGTGTCGCCGAAGGCAATGGGATCAGTCGGCTGATCGCGTCGAGTTCGCCGGTGTTCGATGCGATGCCAAGGACGACACGGTCCGGGCGGATGATGACAGCCGCGCAGCTGAGCCGGGCCAGCCATTCCGGCGCGGCGCCGTCGGCTGCCACCACGCAGGTATCCGCACTGTGCCAGATTTCGGCGGTGCATGGCCGCACGCCCGCCAGGACTTCTGGCATGCCGAGCACGGCGAAGCGGTAGCCCACGCGGTCATCCAGGCGCCGGCCGTCGGCCATCACCGGTTGCGCTGCCCGCGCGCCGTCGCCGAGGCCGGGGCCAAGTGCCGGCATCACCACCCGCAGGGTTTCCGGCGCGTCCACCATGCGCCGATCGCGCGCGGCGGCTTCGGCCGGGTCGACGGTCTGGATAAGGCCGCCTAGCCGCACCGCCAGCGCGATGATCTCCCGCACGTGTGGCGCGCGCTCGGACTGGTAGCTGTCAAGCAGCGTGTCCGGCGTCGCACCGCGCACCGCGATCGCCAGCTTCCACGCGAGGTTCGCCACGTCGCGCAGCCCGGCACACAGGCCCTGGCCCAGGAACGGCGGCATCTGGTGCGCCGCATCGCCGGCGAGCAGCACGCGACCCCGGCGCCAGCTGCGGGCGACGTTGGCGTGGAAGGTGTAGACGACCGCGCGTTCGATGCTGGCGGCGTCCGGGCCGACGCCCCACGGCCGCAGCAGCTGCCACACGCGGGCCGGCTCGACGATCGTCGCCGGGTCGTCGCCGGGCATCAGCATGAACTCCCAGCGCCGGCGCCGCCCCACCATCGGGATGTAGGTCGCCGGGCGGGCCGGGTCGCAGTGCTGGACCGAGTCGCCGAGCGCGTCGTCGGGAGGGTCTTGCCGCAGCAGGATGTCCAGCACCATCCAGCGCTCGCGCGACCCCAGGTCAAGCAGCTCGGTGCCGATGGCCCGGCGCGTGAGCGACCGGCCGCCGTCGCAGCCGACCACGTAGCGTGCGGCGACCCGACGCTCGACCCTGGTGTCGAGCGCATGACAAGTGACCGCAACCGGTTGGCCGTCCGGCGCCTCGATGCCGGTCACCTCCACGCCCAGCAACGTTTCCACCTGCGGGAACCTGGCGATGCCGCGGCGCAAGATGGTCTCCAGCGTCGGCTGGTGGAACCGCCAGGCCTGGTGCCAGCCCTCGGCAGTCTCGCCGGTGCGCCGCCAGTGCAGCAGCAGCTGTCCCTGCGCATTGACGAACCGCATGCCCGGCGCGATGCGGGCGGTGCGTGCCACCTCGTCGGCCAGGCCGATCGCCTGCAGCACCCGCATGCCCTCCGCGTCCAGGCTGCCGGCGCGCGGGTTGTGGTGGACCGAAGTCTCGCGCTCCAGCACGACCACACTGAGGCCGAGCTGCCCGAGCAGGTTCGCCAGCGTGGCGCCGACCGGTCCGTAGCCTATGATGGCAACATCGACCGGCGCGTGTACCTCGGGGATCGTCAACCCCGGGGCGGCCAGACTGTCGGGAACGCCGCCTCGTCGTCCGGATAGGCGCCGGGCCCCACGTTCGGCATCACCGGCGGGTTGGTGGTGTGCGGCCGCGGGTTCCAGGCCACGTCGCGGCCGAGATAGCGCACCGAAAGCCCGACCCGGCGGTTGGCTGTCGACGCGTTGCCGCCGGCGCCATGCACGGCCATCGGATGGTGCGCCAGCACGTCGCCGGGCTGCATTTCCCAGGACAGCACGTTGTGGCCGTCCTGGTTCTCGGGTTTCGAGTAGTCCGGGCAGGGTTCCAGGTCCGGGTTCATGAAGCACGGGTCGAAGTCCGGCGTCACGGCCTGGAACATCTTGCCCCAGCGATGCGACCCGGCCACGTAGTCAAGTCCGCTCGACTGGCGGTTCACCGGCGTCAGCGCTACCCACAGCGACACCAGGTCGTTGCCGGCGAACGGCCAGAACGGCAGGTCGTTGTGCCAGGGCGTCGGCGCCGGCGTACCCGGCTCCTTGATGAACAGCTGGTCGTAGTAGAAGCGCACCGTCGGGCTGTCCATCAGCTGGGACGCGACGGCGGGCAGCGCGGAATGCTCGGCGAAATCGCGGAACGGCGGCTCGGACGCGGACATGTAGGCGGCGCTGAAGAACCGGCCGGTGTCGCCGTCCTTGCGCTGGCCCTCTCGGACCCGCCCGCGGCCGGACTGCATGAAGTCGAGGCTGACATCCAGCATGTGGCGCGCCTCGTCCGGGGCGACCACCCCGCGCAGGCAGACCACGCCGTCGCGCGCGTAGGCTTCCCGGTCCGGCGCGCTTACTTCATAGCGCCCGCCGGCAACCTGCATGGCAGCACTCATGGCTCTTCCCCCTTGGTGACCGCCGGCTTCATGCCGTGCGTGCCTGCGTGAAGCCTACCGGTGCCGTGCTTGACGCGGCAACGGGCTTGGCGAAACTGTCCGCGGTGCGGACACGGGGATGAACGCTGACGAGCCAGGGCATGAAATCAGGCCGGGTGCGGGCCCTGGAACGGGGGCTCGAAGTGCTGCTCGCGCTGGGCCGGCTGCGCTCGGCAACGGTTGTGGCACTGGCGCGGGCTACCGGCCTGCCGCGGCCGACCCTGTACCGCCTGTTGGAAACGCTGCAGGCGGCGGGAATGGTCGCCCGCAACGAATCCGAGCATTACCGCCTCACGCAGCGCGTCCGCGCCCTGGGCGACGGCTACGACGAGGAGGACTGGATCACCCGCATCGCCCGTCCGGCGCTGGCGGCGCTGGGCGAGGACGTGGCCTGGCCGGTTTCGCTGTTCACCTTCGACGCCGGGCGCATGCTGGTGCGGGAAACGACGCATCATCAAAGCGCGCTTTCGGTGGATTACGGCATGGTCGGGCAACGCCTGCCGATGCTGAAAACGGCCGCCGGCCGGGCCTATCTCGCGTTCTGCCCGGAAAAGGAGCGCAGCGCGATCGTGTTGCTGCTCGCCAGCTCGGACGATCCCGACGACAGCACCATCCACGACTGGCGCCGGGTGGCGGGCGTGATCCGCACGGCGCGTGTCGACGGTTACGCCACGCAGCAGGGCGAGATCAACCGCCGCACCGCCAGCTTCTCGATGCCCATCGCGATGCCGGGCCCATCGCCCCGGGTGCTCGGCTGCATCTCGGTGATCTGGATCGCCAGCGCATCGACGACAGGCCGGATCGTGCAGCGCTACGGCGCGCGCGTGCGACAAACGACAGTTCAGATCGCGGCCGCCTGCGGCCTGGCGACGGCGGGCGCGCGATGAAGGCGTCAGGCACTGTCCGCGAGCGCCCGGCGTAGGAAGTCCCGCACCATACGCTGGAACTTCGGCGCTTCCTCGATCTGCGGCGAGTGGCCGGACTGCTCGAACACCACCAGCTCGGCGCCGGGGACCAGGGCGGCGATGACCTCGCTTTGCCGGACGGGCGTGATCCAGTCATGCCGACCCACCGTGACCAGGGTCGGGCAGGTGATCCCCGGCAGCGCCGCCTTGATGTCGTAGCCGGGCTGGTTCACCGCGAAAGCGAAGTTGTGGGTGACGAAATGATAAGGCGTGGTGCGCGCGCGTTCCTCGACCCTGGCCGGATCGTAGTGGTGGTCGTGCAGCGGCAGGATCTCGCGCCAGCACTCCGCGAAGTCCGCGTCGTCGCGGATCTGGCCGCGCATGATGCGGATCAGCTTGTCCTCGTCCACCCGCACCCGGGTCGAGGCGCGGGCGTTCTCTATCGCCGCGTTCTTGTTGGAGCTGTCGGCCGAGGTGTCGCGCAGCACCAGCGCCAGCACCCGCTGCGGGTGGCGGATGGCGTATTCCATGGCGATGAAGCCGCCATAGGAGCCACCGGCCATGATGATTTGCTCCGCCCTGGCCCAGACGCGGATCGCGTCCACGTCGGCAGCCCATTGCGCGTGCGTGAAGGGCGGCGCGAGGCCGCTGGCGCCGCTGCCGCGCGCGTCGAACACCACGACGCGGTATTCGTCGGCCAGCGGTCCGAAGCTTGCACGCGGCTCGGCGCCGGAGCCCAGGCCCGGCGCCCCGTGATGCACGATCATCAACGGGGCGTCAGGATTTTTGCCCAACACTTCGATCTCGAGCACATTGCCGTTTATTTCAACTCGCATCGAAAACCTCTCCTGTTCTGTCGTGCCTTCCGGCAGCAGCGATCAGCATAGAGCAAAGCGGTCGCCGGCGGCGCCGCGGCATTCACCGGCCGTTGAGCCGGTCCGCGGCGAACAGCCCCGCCACCCAGTCGACGAACACGCGAAGCCTGCTGCTGAGATGCCGGTTCGAGGCATAAACGACATACAGCTGCAGCGCTCGCGCCTGCCATTCCGGCAGGATCGGAACAAGCGTGCCGGCGGCCAACCCGGGCTGCACCGCGAAAAGCGGTGCCTGGATGACCCCCAGGCCGGCAGAACAGGCGTTGACGAATGCTCCACCCTCGTTGACCGCGAGCTGGAACGGAACCTCCACCTTGACCTCCTCGCCGTCCCGGGTGAACAGGAAGGGATAGCGGCGCCCGGATGTCGCCTTGAAGTAGCTGACCGCGCGGTGCCCCTGCTGCAGGTCCGACGGATGCAGGGGCACGCCGTGGCGACCCAGGTAGGCCGGCGAGGCGCAAGTGGCGAAGCGCATCTCGGCAACCCTGCGGGCGATCAGGGCGCTGTCCGTCAACGGGCCGGCGCGCAGCACGCAATCCACGTTCTCGCCCACCAGGTCGGCGAGGCGGTCGGAGATGCCGAGATCGATCCGGATGTCCGGAAACTGCGTGAAGAACTCCGGCAGGGCCGGGATGAGGACCATCTGCGCCAGGCTGGATGACACATCCACCCGCAGCGTTCCGCGTGGCCGGGCCTGGGAGGTCGCTATGCTGCCGTCCAGCTCCTCGATGTCCGCCAGCAGGCGCACGACGCGCTCGTAATAGGCGGCGCCGTCGGGGGTCACGGTGATGCGCCGGGTGGTCCGGCTCAGCAGCTTGGTGGCCAGATGGGCTTCCAGCACTTGGATCAGCTTGGTGACGGTCGGTTTGGGGGTGTTCAGCACCTGCGCCGCCTGGCTGAAGCTGCGCAGTTCGACGATCCGCGCGAAGGCCCTCATGGCGGCAAGCTGATCCACGGCGCACTCCCGAGGTCCTGGACGACCGGATTGTTCACAATGAGAAAAAATGAGTTGGCAAAACTGCTATTTTTCCGGAATTTGCAATACCCAATTGTGCTGCGCCGCAACATCCGTTGTGGAAGCAGGACCTAGACATGCATCTCTCCGACGCCGCCCGCCAACTGCACGCCGAACAGGCGATCGGCCTCGGCTTCCGGGTGTTCCGGGGGTCGCTGCCGCCGACGGCCCTGGTGCTTCATCTACACGGCGGCTCATTCCTGGAGGATGCGTCCAACTGCCGCGACGCCGTTGCCAGGCTGCTGGCCGACGCCGGCGCGGTGGTGGTGTCGGTCGACTACCCGACTGGCGCGGAACACCCGTTTCCGGCCGCCCTGACAGCGTCTTTCGCGGCGCTGCAGGGCTTGGCCGCGCATCGCGGGGTGTGGGCGGGGCGCAAGGCCGGTCTGTTCGTCGCCGGCGAAGAGTCTGGCGGCAATCTTGCGACCGCCCTGGCGATGATGGCGCGCGACCAGGCCGAGCCGGCGCTGGCCGGGCAGATTCTGCTGTCGCCGATGCTGGACCCGTCGCTGGCGACCGCCTCGGTGCGCGGCGCCGATGCCGGGCCGGTCGGCTGCCGCTGGGCCGACGGCTGGCACGGCTATCTGGGCAAGGCGGACCTGGCCGCCCACCCTTATGCTGCGCCGTCCAACGCCTCGCGCCTGGCCGGGCTGCCGCCGGCGCTGGTGCTGACCACTGAGGACGACCCGCTGCGCGACGAGGCCATGCGCTACGTCAGGCGCCTGCACGAGGCCGGGGTGGCGACGCAGAGCCACCTGCTGCCGGCGCCGAGCGGCTGGCCTGTGGCGCTTGAAGACCAGACCCTGGCGGACTGCCCTTGCGCCGAGGCGGCGCTGCAGCATTTTCGTATGTTTTTTGCCTCCACCGCACTGCCATTCAACACGGCCAGGATCGGCCAAGGACACGCCCCATGAACACATTTTCTTCAAACCGCCTCGCCTGGCTCGCCGGCATCGCCATTTCCGCCGCGGCCGGCTCCGCGGTGATGCTCGACCTGCCGAGCCGGCTGCGCAC